>JAEEGL011070605.1_pt1 | contig 10683 bp, 6 predicted proteins | sample 9134231 | NCBI WGS metagenome assembly JAEEGL01 (sample SAMN16246548, study PRJNA631951) | gut metagenome | biome: gut microbiome; feature: rumen; material: fiber-attached | host: Bos | place: Iran: Karaj | collected 2018-10 | reverse complement strand
TGGAACCGTCCCGGAGAAGAGGCGGGAAAGGAACGCTATCACTATTACGAAACGCTGAGCCAGATGTTCGCGGAAAACTACTGCGGTCGGATCGGCGCCTGGTGCGAAAGCCACGGAATCCTTTTCACCGGACATCTGCTGGGGGAGGACAGCGTTTCGGGACAGGCGTCCACGGTGGGCGACGCGATGTGCTGTTACCGGAAATTCCAGATGCCGGGGATCGATAACCTCTGCGACCACCGGGACTTTTCCGCTGCCAAGCAGGCGGCCAGCATCGCCCGCCAGTACGGCAAAGCCGGAGTTCTGAGCGAGCTGTACGGCGTGACCCAGTGGGATTTTGATTTTAAAGGATATAAGACGGCGGGAGACTGGCAGGCAGCGCTGGGCGTGACCGCGCGGGTTCCGCACCTGGCCTGGGCGTCGATGGGCGGCGAGGCAAAGCGGGATTATCCCGCAGCGATCGGATGGCAGTCCCCGTGGTATCGGGACTTCGCGTATCTGGAGAACCATTTCGCGCGGGTGAACGTCTGCCTGACACGGGGGAGACCCGTGGTGCATGTGGGCGTCCTGCATCCGGTGGAATCCTTCTGGCTGCTGAACGGCCCCGAGGATCAGACCGGGGACGCGAGAAGGCAGCTGGAGGAGGATTTCCAGAACCTGACCGAATGGCTGCTGACAGGCGGGATTGATTTTGACTATGTGGCAGAATCCTCCCTGGCGGAGGAGGCACCCCGGGAAGACGACGGAAGGCTCCGCTGCGGGGAAGCCGCCTATGAGGTGCTGCTGGTCCCAAGCTGCCTGAACCTTCGAAAAAGCACGCTGGAGAGGTTGTCCCGTTTCGCGGCCTTCGGAGGGACACTTCTGTTCGCGGGGGAAACGCCGCGCTTCGCGGAATGTGAACCGTGCGAGGACCTGGACCGGCTCATCCGGCACTGCGGGCATCTCCGGCTGTCCAGGCATGAGGTACTGGAAAAGCTGCGGCCCTGGCGGGAAGTGGATTTCCTGGAGGACGGAAAGAAGCGGACCCGAAACCTGCTTCATCAGCTGCGGCAGGACGGAGACTGCCGCTGGCTGTTCATTGCCCAGGCCTATAACGACGGAAGAGCCCGGCAGGAGGAGACCTGGTACCGGCGGCCGCTGCATGATCCGCAGCGGATTGAGATCCGCATCAGGGGAAGCTGGGACGCGGAGGTTTACGATACCCTGACCGGAAAGAAGGAAACGGTTGCGGCGGAAGGCAGGAACGGCCGGACGGTGCTGACCCGCGCCCTGTTCGGGAACGACAGCCTGCTGCTGCGCCTGCGCCCGGCAGGGCAGGATGCTCCGGACCGGAGCGGACGGGAGGCGACGGACCCGGTTCGGAAAGTGCCTCTGCTGGAGCCTTTTGCCTATGAGATGAGCGAACCGAACGTCCTGATCCTCGACCGGTTCGAATATGCCCTGGACGGCATGGAAATGCAGCCGGCGGAGGAAATGCTGCGGCTGGACAACCGGCTTCGTAGGCATCTGAACTGGCCGCTTCGCTGTGAGGCGCAGACCCAGCCCTATACACGGGAAACGGAGGAACGGCGGGACCACCGGCTGCGGCTGAGGACCGTTATCATCTCGGAAACTGCGCTGTCCGGCTGTCTGCTGGCGCTGGAGGAAGCGGATGCCTGCACCGGCACGCTGAATGGGCAGTCTGTCGACATGACGCCGTGCGGAACCTATGCGGACGACGCCCTGACCTGTGTCCGCCTGCCGGATCTCCGGCCGGGGGAAAACGAGCTGATCCTGGAGACAGCGTACGGGGAAAGCTCCAATCCGGAATGGATGTATGTGCTGGGAAGCTTTGGCGTGGAGGTCCGCGGCGCTTACTGCGTGCTGAAACCCAAACCTGAAAAACTGTACTGGGGAGATTATACCCGGCAGGGATTTCCTTTCTATACAGGCAACATGACCTATGCCGTAAAGCTTCCGGAATCCGCGGGAGGGAATCCGGACACCGGTGTGAAGCTGCAGGTTCCGTATTATTCGGGGGCGGCCGTGAAGGCGTCCCTGAACGGGGGAGAGGAACAGATGGCGGCCCTGCTGCCCCATGAATGCGTTCTGCGGGATTTCCGGAAAGGTGAAAACGTCCTGAAAATCACCTGCCTCGGCAACCGGTACAACGGCTTCGGACAGCTTCACCTGATCGGCGACGATCAGGTCTGGCTCGGGCCGGATTCCTGGCGGACAGAAGGAATTTCCCGAACGGATACCTGGCAGATCAGACCCATGGGGATCCTTTCGGCTCCGCTGATGGAGCAAAAGGAAACCGGTTCCTCCAGGCTGCCGTAAGCCGGATTCCCGGATTCGCGAATTCCCGGATTCCCTGTTGACACGCCGGCAGAAGAATGGCATAATGGCGAAAGTGCGCAACAGATTGCGCAACAGGAAAGAGGATTCAGAAGATGAAAGACCGGCTGCATCTGGATGATATCGCCGCCAGACTGGGAGTGGCCAAATCAACCGTTTCGCGCGCGATCAGCGGCACGGGCAGGATCTCCCGGGAGACCCGGGAACGCATCCTGGCCTATGTGGCTGAAACGGGGTATATCCCAAACGCGTCGGCCAGCAATCTTTCCCTGTCCCGGACCCGGAACCTGGCGTATTCCATGCCCCTGGACGAATCTTCCATCCTGTCCAATTTCTTTCTGGAATGCCTGTTCGGCGTCAGCCGGGCTGCCACCGCCGAAGGGTATAACGTGATCGTGGTCGGCGACAGCCTGGAGGAGCTCTGCCGGATTGCCGGAAGCAAAAAAGTGGACGGGCTCATTCTTTCCGCGTTTAATCTGGGGGACGAGGCGATGCGGAAGCTGGTGAATTACCGCCTGTCCCTGGTGCTGACCGGCTCCAGTTCCGTGCCTGGCGTGAAAGTGGTCAGTTACGACGCCCGCTCCGGATTCCGTCAGCTGACAGGCTATCTGCTGGACAACTGGAAAATTCCGCTCGGCCTGATCCTTTCCGAAAAAGAATTTCCGGCGAACCTGAGCCGGGCGGAAGGCTTCAGGGACGCTATGACGGCGCGGGGTGAAATCAATCCCCCAATCTGCACGGACGTCCGCTGCCGGGAGGAGAAGGAGCAGGCGATGACGGACCTTTACCGCCAGGGCGTCCGCGGCATCATCTGCGGCGACGACGCCATCTGCACGGATCTGCTGGCCATGCTGGACGTGTATCATCACGAAGCGGACGGAGAAAAACGGGAGATGGCTGAAACGATCCGCCTGGCCTCCTTTCACAGCAACCGGCTGCTGCAGCAGTTTCATCCCGAGATCCCCACGGTCGTGATGAATCCGGAAAAGCTTGGAGAGTTCGCGGCGAAAATGGCGATCCGCGATATCGAAAAAGGCGACACGCCGGATTCAACCATGCTGGATTATTCCCTGCATCTCCCCTGAAGTGGCGGGAACCGGGCGGCCCGGTAACCGCCATTTTTTTGAATATAGAGAAAACGGTTGCGCACCGGACACGTGGGCCTGCGGAATTTCGTACTGCCATACAATTTTAAAGTCATGCAAAAAACAGCATGAAATTTTCCGAAAATACCATTTCTATATTGACAACCTTTCTTATTAGTGATAAAGTGAGGTTAGTGAGAGCAACCGGTTGCGCATCTGCCGGGCTGAAGTCGGAATTCCATATTGGGGGAAACGCTGCGGAGGGTCGTTTATGAGCAAGGGAGGCACATTCCGCGCCGCAAAGGGCGGACCGTCGTTTTTTCGCAGTCTGGTCAGGTACAGGGCTTTCCTGATCATGCTGCTGCCGGCGGTGGTTTATACCCTGATTTTCAACTATTTTCCGATGTCGGGGATTATTCTGGCTTTCAAACGCTATATGTTTGCCGGCGGAATCTTTGGAAGCCCCTGGACCAATCCCTGGTATAAGAATTTCATTTTCTTCTTCCGTTCCGGCCAGGCAGGCATCGTTACCCGGAACACGGTGCTTTACAACCTGCTGTTTATCGTGGTCAACACGGTGGTGCAGATCGCGGTGGCCGTTTTTGTCACGGAACTGAAGGGAAAATATTACAAAAAAACCATGCAGTCCTTCATGTTCCTGCCTTACTTCATTTCCTGGGTGGTCGTTTCGGTGATCGCCTTCAATATTCTCAGCTATGACGTTGGAATCATCAATTCGGTGCTGAGCTCCCTCGGGATGGAGAAAATCAATTTCTATTCCACCGGGGGCTTCTGGCCCGTCATTCTTACGCTGTTCAACGCCTGGAAGGGTGTGGGGTACGGCTCCATCATGTACATGGCAGCGATTATGGGCGTGGACGTCGAAATCTATGAGGCGGCGCAGATCGACGGGTGCAACGTGTTCCAGCGGATCTTCCGGATCACCATTCCGCAGATCATGCCCACCATCGTGATTCTGCTGCTGCTGTCCATCGGCGGCGTCTTCCGGGGCAATTTCGATATGTTCTACAACATGATCGGCTCCAACGGCATCCTGTATTCCTACACGGACGTGATCGACACCTTTACCTTCCGGGCGCTGATGACGAACTCGGACTTCGGCATGTCCGCGGCGGTCGGGCTTTACCAGTCCGTGCTGTGCTTCATTACCATCATGATCAGCAACCGCCTCGTAAAGCGGTACGATCCGGATTACGCCCTGTTCTGACGGGGGGAAAGGAGAAAACCTATGACGCGGATTCAGTCTGCCGGGAAGCACCGCGGGGGCATCCGCCAGGGGCGGGACGAAAAAGCTCTGCAATGGATCGCGGGCATCAGCATCGGCCTGATCGGGCTGCTTTGCCTGCTGCCGTTCATCATGGTGATTTCCGCATCGCTGTCGTCTGAACAGGCGATCCAGATTTACGGATTTTCCCTACTGCCGAGGGATTTCTCCCTGGATGCCTACCGCAGCGTATTTCAGAATCCGGGCGTGATTGCGCGTGCCTACGCGGTAACGATCTGCCTGACGATCATCGGTTCCGCCTGCGGCCTGTTTGTCCAGTCCATGACGGCGTACGTGTTGGCGCGCCGGGAATTCAAATGGCGTAACTTCTTTTCGCTGTTCTTCTACTTCACCACCCTGTTTTCCGGAGGCCTGGTGTCCAGCTATATCTTGGTAACGCAGTACCTGCACCTGAAAAACAATTACCTGGCGCTGCTGCTGCCCTTCCTGTTCAGCACCTATAACCTGCTGATCATGAAGAGCTATATCTCCGGGATTCCGGATGACCTGATTTCCTCGGCGAAGATCGATGGGGCGGGGGAATTCCGCACCTATGCCGTCATCATCCTGCCGATGATCAAACCGGCGCTGGCCACGGTAGGGCTGTTTATCGCGCTGGGAATCTGGAACGACTGGTACAACGCCATGCTGTATGTGACGGACGACACCATGAAGCCGCTCCAGTATATCCTGTATGAAAAGATCAACAATATTGAAGCCTATAAGCGCCTGCTGGAGTCCGGAAACATGTCCTCCTCGGCCATGGAGTCCGTGTCGATTCCGACGCAGACGCTGAAGATGTCGCTGACCATCGTCGTGACCGGGCCGATCATTCTGCTTTATCCGATCGTGCAGAAATACTACGTGCAGGGCCTGACCATCGGAGCGGTCAAGGGCTGACGCGCCGCGGCGGCACCCGGATCTGTTTTTCGGGAACAGAACAGTTCCTGGAGGGTATACCCATTCTATTTTAAGGAGGTTTTTCCATGAAGAAACGTATCCTGTCTGTCTTCCTGGCGGCAATGATGCTGATCAGCCTGCTGCCCACTGCGTTCGCTGACGCGACGGAGTACGCGGGCAACGACGTCTCCCAGCCGCTGACCCTGATTGCTTACGTCCTGGGCGATGAACCCATAGACGGCAAACTGGTCTATGATGAAATCAACAAGATCCTGAAGGAAAAGATCAACGCGACGATCGAATGGAAGTACCTGTCCTGGTCCGAGCACGGAACGAAATATCCCCTGCTCTTCACCAGCCAGGAGGACTTTGACCTGATCTTCACGGCGCCGGCCTGGGCCCATTACGAGGAAATCGTCGGCATGGGCGGCTTTGAGCCCATCACGAAGGAATGGCTCGAGAAGTGCGCGCCGAACCTGCTGACGATCATTCCCGAGGCGGCCTGGGCGCAGACCCTGGTGAGCGGCGTCGGCTACTGCGTTCCCGCGGGCGAAGCGGAACTCCGCTCGGACGTCAACGCCATCCGGGGCGACCTGCTGGAAGCGGCGGGCATGACGGATATCACCAGCTTTGAGGAACTGACCCAGTTCTGCAACTGGGTGGCGGAGCACCAGTCTGAGACGGGCGTTTCTCCCTACGGCGCCTCCAGCGGAGGACTGCTCTACGAGTATGAGGAGCGGAACGAGCTGGGCCTGCTGCTGGGTCTGAGCTATGACCTGATGTTCTATCACAAGCTGGAGCCGGACAACCTGAAGGTCGAATACCTGCTTGACCAGCCCTGGTTCCCGGACTACTGCAAGCATATGAAGGAACTGTATGAAGCGGGATGGTGGTCCAAGGATTCCCTGGCTTCCCAGAGCACCTTCCAGGAGAACTTCCTCCAGGGCAAGGCCGCGACCTTCCGCTGGAATGTCGGCTCGGTGACCAATTTCCTGCGTGAAGCGGAAGCGGCGCATCCCGACTGGAAGGTCACCTTCGTGGATCATCAGCCGAACGCCTATAAGCAGGAGGAGCCCTACAACAACAATGACATGGCCATCAATGCCTTCTCCTCCAAAAAAGACCGCGCCCTGATGGCGCTGGACGTGCTCTACAGCGACCTGCAGGCGAACCGCCTGCTGCGGTACGGCATCGAAGGCGTGCATTACACCATGGTGGATGATGAGCACTATGCCCGCACGGCGCAGAATGACCGCTACGTCGTCAACGGAAACTGCCCCTCCTGGGCGATCAAGAACATCGCCTTCCGGCTGGAAGAGTACAACGAGAATCCTTCCGTCTATATTCTGAAGGAAGAAGAGCTGCGCAAGACCTGGAAAGCGCTGCCCTATCATCCGCTGACCCTGTTCACCTTCGATACTTCCGCTGTCACCACCCAGATTTCCATGATCAACGCACTGCAGGCGCAATACTATACGCCCCTGATGTGCGGCATGGTGGATGATGTGGATGCTGCGATCGAAGCCCTGCGCAGCCAGCTGGAAATGGCGGGCATCCGCGACGTGCTGGAGGAGGCCCAGCGTCAGGCTGACCAGCGCAAATAAGGGAATCGTTTTCTGAAGCGGGACAGGCGCGGGGCGGATTCAGATCCGCCGCCGCGAATCCCGTGGAATCCGGGGCGGAGAGCATTTCTCCGCCCCCTTGTTTCAGAGGAAATCAGGATGGAAAAAATTGTCGGAATCGTTTATGCTTATGACGCGGAGAATGAATACGACGAGATTCTTGCCTGCGGCTTCCGCTGGATCCGTGCCGGGATCCCCTTCCCCTGGACCGGGAATATGGAAGGCGCCCTTTCCCCGGCATATACGGCGGCCCGGGAGGAATGCCGCCTCGCGCGGCAAAGCGGCCTGAAAATCATGGGGGCGACCTTCGGCATGGGCTGCTGGCGATATGATCCGGAAGCCGGCGTTACCAGATGGCATGATGAAATCCCGGATTTTGTCGGGGAAAAAGGGACGGAATCATACTATGAAAACCTGAGAAGAACCGGGGAGTTCCTGGCCCGGGATCTGGCGGGGCTGGTGGACGGCCTATGGCAGTGCATGAACGAGATCGATATTCCGACTTTCGCGGGACCGTACAGCCGGGAGACCGCGGCGGATACGGCCAGAGCGCTGGCGGAAGGAATCGTGCGGGAGGATCCGGACGCCCGATGCGGGATCAATCTGTCCCATTACTGCGAGGAGGCGCTCGCAATGGCGGAGCTGGTATACCGCCCGGGGCATTGCTTCCGCTATATCGGTGACGACCAGTATTTCGGCTCCTGGCAGGGCTGCACGGCGGAGGAGTGGATTCCGGTCGTCGACGCGCTGTATGACCGGTTCCGGCTGCCGGTGCTGGCGAACGAATGGGGTTATTCTTCGGGCGGCGTGGTGGCGGACGTCCGACCGGATCCCGCGCTGCTCCCCGAAGGCTGGCCGGACGTCTGCTATGCGAAACGCTGGTTCCACGCTGTGGACGGAGGGCATACGGAGCAGGTGCAGGCGGAGTATATCCGGCGGGGACTGGAGATTTTTGCTTCCCACCCCCATGTGCTGGGTTCCTTCCTTTTCTGCTGGAAGGACGCGGTTCACTGCTACCACTGTGGAGAGAAAGACTGCCCGTCCGAGTGCTTCTGGGGCATTGTGGACAGCGGCCGCAGGCCGAAGCCCGCGTATGACGCGGCGAAAAAGGCAATCCAGGAATACTACCGGAATGAATGAGGAGAGCAGGCATGGAAAAGCAGACAATATCGTTTGTTCCCGCTCCGGCGTCTTCCGCTCCGGTCTCCATCGGAGCCGCAGCGAACGGGGATGAGATCGGGTCGACCGCGCATCACCTGATCCGCCGCGGGATCCCGTGGTATCCGGTAATGGGGGAATTCCATTATTCCCGCTATCCGGCGGAGGAATGGGAAACGGAACTGCGGAAAATGAAAGCGCTTGGAATCCAGATCGTATCAACCTATATCTTCTGGATTCATCATGAGGAGGAGAAGGGAATCTGGCGTACGGACGGCAATCTGGACCTGCGCCGGTTTATCCGGCTCTGCGCGGAAGCCGGGATGGAGGTGATCCTCCGCGTCGGGCCATGGGCCCACGGTGAATGCCGGAACGGCGGATTTCCGGACTGGCTGCAGCAGGACGCTTCCATCACCCCGCGGACGGACGACCCGAAGTATCTGGCGCTGGTCAGGAGCTATTTCGGTCATATTGCCGACAGTGCCAGGGGGCTGCTGCTGAAAGACGGAGGCCCCGTGATCGGGATTCAGCTGGAGAATGAATACGGACACTGCGGGGGAGAAAGCGGCGGCAGCGGACTGGTTCATATGATGAGCCTGAAGCGCCTGGCCAAGGAGGCGGGGCTCCTGACGCCGCTGTATACGGCCACCGGATGGGGCGGCGGAAACGTGGTGGATGGTGAGATGCTGCCCGTCATGGGCGGATATGCTGACGCGCCATGGGACCACAGCCTGGAGGAGCTGCCGGCTAACCGAAATTTCCTGCTGCTGCACGCGCCGAATGATCCGATGATTGCCAGCGACTGGCAGCATCCCGGTGAGAAATTCACTTATTCCGTAAAGGACTGGCCCTACCTGACGGTGGAACTGGGCGGCGGGATCCAGTGTACGTTCCACCGGCGGCCGCTGCTGTCCGCGCAGGATACGTTCGCCCAGGCGGTCTGCAGGCTCGGGACCGGCGCGAATATGCTGGGATATTATATGTTCCACGGAGGAACGCATCCTGTTGGGAAGCATTCCACCATGCAGGAGACCACGGAGACCGGCTCGTGGACGGACGTGCCGGTCCGCTCCTATGATTTCCAGGCGCCGCTGGGCGAATCCGGTACGCTGCACGGAAGCGCGAGGCTTCTGAAAAACCTCCATTATTTTCTCCTGAATGTGGGAGAAAGCATGGCCGGATCGCAATGCTATTACCCGGAAAACCAGGTGACGGACGCTGAAAACACGGCGGATCTCCGGTGGTGCGTCCGTTACAACGCGGAAACCGAAGAAGGCTTCCTGTTCGTCAGCAATGTTCAGCGGCTGCGCGGGATGAAGAATCATCCCGGGGTCTGCTTCACCGTTCACGCGGGAGAAAAAACCTTTGAGCTTCCGCCCATGGATATCCCGGCGGGTTTCGCGGGGGTTGTTCCGTTCAATCTGCGGATCGGTGACCGGCGGCTGCGGACGACGAACGCGCGGCTTCTGTGCTTCCTGGACGGGATCCCTGTGATGTATACACGCGGCAGAGAGACGCCGGTGCTGAATTTTGACGGCGATTCTCCGGAGGTCCTGCTGCTCTCGGAGGAGGAAGCGGAAAACGCCTGGATGGCTGGAAAAAGCCTGGCCGTCACCGACGGCTGCGTATGGCAGGGAAGGAATGGACTCGCCGTCTGCTCGTCTTTCCCGGAAACGGTTCTGCGCATGATTCCGGAAGGAAAGGAAATCCTTCTCAGAACGGAGAAAACAACGATCCCCGTTTCCTTCACGGAAATGGAACGGACCGGGGAGTACGCCGCTTTCCGTCTCCGGATTGGGGAAGTTCCCGCGGACCGGGTGGAGGACGTGCTGCTGAACGTGGCGTTTACCGGGGACCACGCCGACGTTTTTGCCGGCGGACAGCTGATCGCGGACTGGTATACAACGGGACAGCCCTGGAAGATGGCGCTGAAGCGGCACAGGTATCCGCGGGAACTGGAAATCCGCGTTTATCCTGTTGTGAAGCCGGTCTATTTTGAGATCCCGAAACCGGAGGGTATGTCTCTGGATCAGGTATCCGCGGAACCGCTCTATCTGTTTACCGTCGGAAGGGAAGGAGAACTAAAATGAAAACGCCTTTTGCCTGGGGTGCGGATATCAGCTGGTACCCGCAGATGCGGAAGGATGGCTTTGTCTTCCGCAATGAAAACGGAGCGCCCGCGCCGCTGACGGATACGCTGAAAGAGCTGGCTTTCAATGCGGTCCGGCTTCGCACCTGGGTTCATCCATCGGACAGCATGTCCGCAGGACACTGCTCGGCGGAGGAAACGCTCGCC
>JAEEGL016457082.1_pt1 | contig 10684 bp, 11 predicted proteins | sample 9134231 | NCBI WGS metagenome assembly JAEEGL01 (sample SAMN16246548, study PRJNA631951) | gut metagenome | biome: gut microbiome; feature: rumen; material: fiber-attached | host: Bos | place: Iran: Karaj | collected 2018-10 | reverse complement strand
GACATTCTTATGAAATCAACGTATTTCGTGCCACTTGGCAAACAATACGAATGTTGGATGGTGAAACTTACCAACAATAGCAAAAAAACTCGTAAGTTGAGCTTGTTCACCTACGTTGAGTACGCAAGCCACTGGCAATTGTGGATGGACCTTATCAATCTTCAATATACACAATATATTATGAAGATGACTTACAAGGACGGTATCATCAACCATTGCATCAATCCTCATTTGGAAATAGAGGAAAAAATCGATGCCGGTCAAAAAAATACATTCATCACAATGGTTGGCACCGAAGTTACAGGCTTCGACACTGACCGTGAGAAATTCATCGGCCCTTACCGTTCATACAACAATCCGCTTGTAGTTGAACAAGGAAAATGCAACGGCTCTTTGGCCGAGGGCGACAACGGTTGTGGTACGTTGCAGACCGACATCACTTTGAAAGCAGGCGAATCAAAGGAATTCGTCGTAATTATGGGTATTGGTCAAGGTTCAAAACAAGGCAAGAAAGCTCAAAAGGAAATTCCTTCGTATGCAGTTGCAGAAAAGGAATTCAATAAATTGGTTGACTACTGGCACAACCGTATCCAAGGTATGACAGTGAACACTCCTGATGCTGAATTCAACAGCCAAATAAATATGTGGAGTCCGTTCAACTGTTTGATGACATACTCTTGGAGCCGTGCCGCAAGTCTTGTATATAGCGGCGAACGCGACGGTCTTGGCTACCGCGATACGGTACAAGATATGCTTGGCGTACTTCCTGTTATTAACGGCGAAGTAAAAGAACGTCTTGAATTGATGATTACCGGTCAGGAATCAAACGGTGGTGCTATGCCAGTTGTGAAACCATTCGACCACACTCCGGGCAAAATGCCAAAAACAGCCGATGAAGATTATCGTTCCGACGACTGTATGTGGTTGTTCAACACAATTCCTGCATACATTAAAGAAACAGGCGATTTGAAATTCTATGACAAAGTACTTCCATATTCCGACAAAGGCGAGGCAACAGTGCTTGGTCACTTGCGTCGTGCAATTGAGTTCAACCTTGAACGCGAAGGTGCTCACGGACTTCCTTGCGGTTTGAAAGCCGACTGGAACGACTGCTTGGTGCTTGGTCAGAAAGGTGAAACGACTTTCGTGGCATTCCAGTTGCGTTATGCGTTGAAGACATACGCTGAAATCTGCGAAATGAAGAAATTGCCGAAAGAAGTGGAATGGGCAAATAAAGAATTGAAGAAACTTGATGAAACTATAGAAAAATATGCTTGGGATGGCGAATGGTTTGTTCGTGCATATAACGAAGCAGGTGAAGTATATGGTTCAAAAAATAGCGCAGAAGGTCAAATTTGGTTGAACCCACAATCTTGGTCTGTATATAGTGGTTATGCAACAGGTAAGAGAGCTGATGTTGTTTTGAACTCTGTTAAGAAAAAACTTGCTACAGAACACGGTGTTATGTTGGTAACAAAACCATACATCAAGACAGATTTGTCGGCTATCAAGGCACCATTGTTCTTGCCAGGTATGAAAGAAAACGGTGCTATTTTCCAACATCCACAAGGTTGGATTGTAATTGCAGAGACATTACGTGGTAATGGTGAAAATGCTTACAATTATTTCCGTGCATATATGCCGGCAGCATACAACACGAAAGCTGAAATCCGTGAAATTGAGCCATACGTTTACGCTCAGTCAACGAACAGTAAGTTCAACACCCGTTTCGGTGCTTCCCGTCTTCCTTGGTTGACAGGTGCCGCAACATGGTCGTATTACGCTGCTACAAACCACATTATGGGTGTTCAGCCAGATTACGATGGCTTGGTAATTGATCCATGCGTTCCAAAAGATTGGAAGAATTTCGGTATGACACGTCGTTTCCGTGGCAAAATGCTTGATATTCAAGTAAAGAACCCGAAAGGCGTACAAAAAGGTGTTAAATCAATCACTATCAACGGTGTGACTATCAAAGGAAACAAGATCCCTTTGAGCAAAATCAAAGCACAAAATACTGTTGAAGTTGTGATGGGATAAGAATAATCTGAATTCTATGTAAAAAATCCGTTGGAGTTGCTCTGGCGGATTTTTTTGTTTTTTCAATAGCTGGCGCCGTATTCGTAATGTCACAAAAAAATAGCCATCCAAATCGAATGGCTATTTAATTATAATGTATGAATAGTTTATTCTATACTTACTTGTCGTAAAATTGGTTGTTCGAGAGAAATGAACGTTTCGGTGCTTGCAACGCCTGGAATTTGTTGCACTTGGTTGCTCAATATTTGCATTAAATGACTGTTGTCTTTGGCATATATTTTCATTAGCAGACCTAAATTTCCTGTGGTGTAGTGGCATTCAACGATTTCCTTGATTTTTTTCAATTCTTCCAATACGCTTCGATACACGCCACCTTTCTCGAAATGTACGCCAACGTATGCGCAAGTGGTGTAACCCAAAGCGGTTTCGTTCATTAAATAACAAGAGCCTTTTATTAATCCTGAATCTTCCAATTTGCTGACTCTCTGGTGTATAGCGGCTCCAGAAATGCCACAATTACGAGCTATTTCAAGAAATGGGATTCTTGCGTCGGAAGACAATAATTTTAATATCTTTTTGTCGATTTCGTCAATCTGCACAGCCATTTTGTAAAATTTTAGAACACAAATGTAACAAATTTCTTAATAGGTAGGATTAATGCGGAAAAATTTCTAATTTTACGTTTGATTATGTCAGACGTAGCAATTAAAATAGAAAACGTTTCCAAGCAATACCGTTTAGGTCTTGTCTCCACTGGCACGTTGTCGCACGACCTGAACCGTTGGTGGGCTACGAAGGTTATGCGCAGGGAAGACCCATATCTGAAGATTGGCGAGGTGAACGACCGTACCACGAAGGGTTCTTCCGATTACGTGTGGGCGTTGAAGGACATAAATATGGAAATAAAGCAAGGCGATGTGGTGGGAATCATAGGCAAGAACGGTGCGGGAAAATCCACCTTGCTGAAACTGCTCTCGCGGGTGACGGCTCCCACAACGGGCACTATCTCGTACAAAGGCCGTATTGCCTCGTTGCTCGAAGTTGGTACTGGTTTTCATCCTGAACTTACCGGGCGTGAGAACATTTATATGAACGGAGCCATAATGGGCATGAACAAGGCGGAGATAACCCGTAAACTCGATGAGATAGTTGATTTCTCTGGTTGCGAGCGTTATCTTGATACGCCCGTGAAACGCTATTCCAGCGGTATGACCGTGCGTCTGGGTTTTGCCATTGCCGCCCACATAGAACCCGATATACTTGTGGTTGACGAAGTTCTGGCCGTTGGCGATGCCGAGTTCCAGAAAAAAGCCATTGGCAAAATGCAGGACGTGAGCAGGGGAGAAGGAAGAACGGTGCTGTTTGTGAGTCATAATATGGCGGCGGTAAAGAGTCTCTGTAAACGAGGTGTGATTTTACAAAACGGGTTACTTGTAGAGTCTGGGGATGTGGATACTATTGTAAGTCACTATTTAAGAGGCGATGGGAATATCGCTAATTATCAGATTTGGAATACTCCCAAAATAAAAAGAGAAGGATTTGAATTGTTGGAGATTGGGGTAAGAAAAGTTGGTGGTGATTATGGCGATGTGATGAGAGTTGACCAAGATATAGAAGTCGTTATTAGATATAGGCTGAAAGAAGCATACAATCAATTTCATTTGACGTTCCATTTCAAGAATGAACAAGGATATAGAATTTTTTCATCTTCGGGTGCAAACCGTTGTATTCCACTTGAACATAGCGAAGGTGAATATGTTCAAAAATGTGTAATTCCAGCGAATTTCTTGAATTGGGGCAACTATATGATTGATTTGTATGTTGTGAAAAATAGAAGCCAAGTTTTTTTGATTGACAGTGACGTGGTTTCTTTTACATTGGGAAACAAACAAGCAGATTTAGGCTCGTGGATGGGACGCGAACCAGGCGATGTAACCCCAAAATTTGATTATACGGAGGAACGCATAAATGAATAATAAGCCAATCACCGTTACATCGCCGTTACTTCCGCCACTGGAAGAATTTGTTCCGTATCTTCAAAAGATTTGGGATAACAAATGGCTTACCAATAATGGCGAGATGCACCAAGAATTGGAGAGAGCATTGGCTGAATATTTAGGAGTGGAATACATTTCGTTGTTTTCTAACGGCACTTTGGCTCTCATTTCCTCATTGCAGGCATTGAACATAACAGGCGAGGTGATTACCACACCATATAGTTTTGTGGCCACAACTCATTCCATATTTTGGAACAAATGTACGCCAGTGTTTGTCGATGTTGAACCGAAGTATTACAACATTGAACCAACAAAAATAGAGGCAGCCATTACCGAAAAAACAACAGCAATAATGCCCGTACACGTGTATGGCAATCCTGCTGATACCGATGCCATACAAAAAATAGCCGACAGGCATGGGTTAAAGGTGATTTACGATGCGGCTCATGCGTTTGGGGTAAAGAAAAACGGTTCTTCCATTCTGAACGTTGGCGATTTGTCGGTGTTGAGTTTTCACGCCACCAAGATATACAGCACCATTGAAGGCGGTGCGGTAATCTGTCATTCGCAGGAAATGAAACACCATATCGACAATTTGAAAAACTTCGGATTCCGAGGTGAAACAGTTGTCGAGGAACCGGGGATTAACGCAAAAATGAACGAAGTTCAGGCAGCATACGGACTGTTGTCGCTTAAATATATTGATGAGGCAATAGCCAAACGGAAACGTATTGTTGAACAATATCGTAATGCGTTGAAAAATGTTTCAGGCATTTCGCTTTTACCCGAACAAAATGGTGTGGATTATAATTATGCCTATTTCCCAATTTTTGTTGACGAAGCGAAATATGGTATGAGCCGTGATGCGTTATATGAAAAACTAAAATCTAACAATATTTTAGGACGACGATATTTCTATCCGTTGATTTCAACATTTGAGCCGTATAAAGAATTGCCATCGGCTCAAAATCTGCCTATTGCACAGAAATCGGCGGAACAGGTGATTTGTCTGCCGTTGTATCCTGATTTGGAAAGTTGTGATTTTGCAAGAATCATAGATTTGATTAAAAGATGAAACTCGCCATAATGCAACCATATTTTATGCCGTATATAGGCTACTGGCAACTGATGAATGCGGTGGATACTTATGTGGTATATGACAATATAGAATACACAAAAAAAGGATGGTTCAATAGAAATCGCATTTTGCTGAATGGGAAAGACTATTTGTTTACCATCCCAGTAAAAAAAGATTCTGATTATTTGGATGTGTGTGAAAGGAATGTGGCGGATGATTTCAAGAAAGAAAAACTGTTGAATATGTTCAGTGAAGCCTATCGTAAAGCGCCATGTTACAGCAATATATATCCAGAAATAGAAAAATTGGTATTGTATAGTGATACAAATCTTTTTAAATACATATATAATTCGATTTGCATTGTAAAAGAACTTTTATGTATTAAGACAAAAATCATAATATCGTCTTCTATAAATATTGATCATTCATTAAAAGGTAAAGACAAGGTTATAGCAATATGCAAGGAACTTGGTGCGTCGGATTACTATAATGCAATAGGAGGTCAAAGTCTTTACGACAAAAAAGAGTTTAAGGATAATGGGATTGAACTAAAATTCTTGAAATCCGAATTGGTGTCGTACAAACAGTTAAAAAACGATTTTGTGGCAGGGCTTTCAATAATTGATGTTATGATGTTTAATTCGCCTGAAGAGATAAAATTGATGCTTGATAAATATGAATTAATATGAACCCTATTGGCGGATATTTTGGATTGGAATTGAATGATTCAGAGCATTATCATTATGAAGCTCTTCGCCTCAATACAGCTCGTAATTGTTTTGAGTACGTGTTGAGGAGTCGCCAATACAAAAAGGTATATATTCCTTATTATACTTGTGAGGTAATGCTTGAGCCAATAGACAAATTGGGATTGCAATATGAATTCTATCAAATAAATGAATTGTTGGAACCCACAGTGTTACCATTGTTAAAGTCTAACGAGTCCTTTTTATACACAAATTATTTTGGTTTAAAACAAGGGTGCGTGAAACGTTTGGCTGCCAACTATGGAAATCAATTGATAGTGGATAATTCACAAGCTTTTTTTGCAAAACCCATAGACGGAATAGATACATTTTATTCTGCCCGCAAATTTTTTGGAGTTGCTGATGGGGCTTATCTATATACAGATAAAAGAATGGATGTTAAATTAGAACAAGATGTTTCATACGAGCGAATGTCTCATCTATTGAAACGTGTGGATATTGGTGCGGAGTTTGGCTATCAGGATTTTAGAAAAAATGACGATTCTCTTTGCAATCAGGATATAAAGAGGATGTCCAAGTTGACCGAATCCATATTGTCCAGTATAGATTACAAAACGATAAGCCAGAAAAGGAGACGGAATTATGCATTCTTGAATGATGCACTTGGAGAATCAAATCTTATTCATTTGGATTTGGACGACGAGGCGGTTCCTATGATTTATCCTTATTTGACAAGCGATTCCACACTAAAACAAAAACTGATTGAAAACAAAATTTTTGTTGCTACTTATTGGCCGAATGTTTTTGATTGGGTGACACCCAATGACGTAGAGTATAAACTCGCTAATTGTTTGGTTTGTATACCTATTGACCAAAGATATGGGGTAGCAGATATGGAACTAGTATTAAAGACTACTGAAAAATGAATGTTATTATACGACCTTTACAAGAAACTGATGCATACACATCAGTAAAATGGAGAAATGACAAGGAAGTATTTAAATATACAGGCAATACGTATGCAAATACAATCACGATTGATTCTGAGTTGGATTGGATAAATCGTGTTATTAAGAATAAAAACGAATATCGTTGTGCTATTGAGGCTGACGGAGTATATGTAGGCAATATTTATCTAACAGACATAGATGATAATTCTGCACAATATCATATTTTTATCGGTGAGAAAGAATTTTGGGGGAAAGGAATTGCAAAAAAGGCTTCAGTATTGTTGTTAAGATATGCATTTTCTGATTTGAAATTAAATAGGGTTTATTTGGATGTCCATTACAAAAATATAGCTGCAATCTCTTTGTATAAAAAATTAGGTTTTGTTGAATCAGAAAGAGTTGGCGATTTTATTCGAATGGAGATAAAAAACGAGTAGAATATGGATAAACATAAACCAATAGTATCCGTCTGTTGCCTCGTCTATAATCACGAGCCATTCCTTCGGGAATGTTTCGAAGGGTTTGTAATGCAGCAGACAACTTTTCCGATAGAAATACTTGTTCACGATGATGCTTCAACCGACCATTCTGCGGATATAATTCGTGAATATACTGCTAAATATCCTGACTTATTTAAACCCATCTATCAGACAGAGAATCAATATTCCAAAGGTGTAGATGTGTTTTCAATAAATGTCAGTCGTGCAAAAGGCAAGTATATTGCAATATGTGAAGGTGATGATTATTGGACGGATCCATTGAAGTTGCAGAAACAGGTAGAGTTTTTGGAAAACAATCCTGATTTTGCGTTGTGTTTTCATCGGCGTGATATTATAGAAGAATGCCAATTAAAATCTGATGAAATGGCTGTTGAAAAAGATATTTGGGATGTTAATGAAGCAATGTATCATTTTGTACCGACACAAACAGTTCTTTTTAGAAATTATCCAAACATTATTCCGACAAAATGCAAGTCGTTAGACGCGACTTTATGGATATCTATATCGCGTTTTGGAAAGTTTAAATATTTGAATTTTAATGGTGCTGTATATAGAATTCATTCTGGAGGAATGTGGAATGGAAGTTCTGCAATTGAGAACTATAATCGTTCCATCAATGCCCGAACAAGTTGTTTCTGGCATATGAAGGGTGTTGATAGAAAAGGTTTGGCGCAAATAATAGGAAATTGGCTTGTATGGAGGTTTGATTTATTGTGGAATCAAAAACAATATTTATGTGCGTGTTGGGATGCAGTAAGAATTGTTTTTTATTCCTTCTATGGACGTAATTTGGATAATATGAGGAAGGTTAAGTGGTTTTTTAAAGGGGGAAAGTGAGATACTATTATGGATAATTGCAGAGGGAAAAGTTCCGAACATGAAATTATAAAGTGACAATATGTCATAGCGTGTCTTATCGTCAGACGTTTTTTGTAAGTTTGTCATATTTTATTGTGCCGTATTATGAGAAAGTAATTTATGGTATAATATTTGACTATTTTTTTAAAATTGTCGCATATAAATTTTATTTCGACTAAAAATAGTTATTAACAATCAAACGACCTTGAAAAGGAGGTGGTAGTATGGACAAGCGAGACACTAACAAGTATATTTTAAAAAATGGGAATAAAATTATGTATGTTGGGATTACAGATGATCCTTCCCGTAGAGAATATGAGCATAGACGAGATAAGGAATTTCAAAAAATGATGGTTGTTGGACGAAAAGTTTCGAGAAAATCTGCAGAAGATTGGGAAACCAAACGTATTAAACAATACCAACAAAATCATAATGGCGAAGTTCCACCTTTGAATAAAACACAGAATGGAAAATAAAACCTTCTGAGTAAACGAGTTTTTAGAGTAGTTATCGAGAATAAACTCTTTTTAATTTGAGTATTAAATGTAATAAATTAATTAATATGGAGAAAGTTGAATTTGATTATTGGACGGGTTGTCCGAATGATGTAATTGAAAGTATTAATAGAGCAATATCTCAATATTTGTTATACTACAAAAATGTAAAGGTTGGTATTACTGGTCGAGATCCACAAATGAGATTTAATGAGCATCAAAAGGATGGCAAATGGAAGAGAATGGTTGTAAAGTATAAGACAACTTCAGAACGGTTTGCAAATACAGTAGAAAAGTACTTTATAACAACTAGACCCGAATTAAAAAATAATTGGCTTGGTTATAGTGAGTTATCTAAAAATGGTGACAATTATTTATATGTCATTATGAAATGATCAAGATGACTCCTTTCGGTATGTTTGTTGTGAATTAATGTGTAAATACGTTAATATAGAGGTTTATCGTTTCTTGTTTACAATAATTATTTGCATGCATCATTTGCAAATAGTACCATTTCTTCATCATGGTTATTTGGCGGTAGAATTCTTTTTTATACTTTCAGGTTTATTATTGTGCAAGAGTTATTGCGAAAAAAAACAATCAATAAAAACCTATTTTGTTGGTAGAATAAAAAAATTATACCCTCAATATTTTTTTGCATTAATAGTAATTACTCTATATTTGATTTTTCGTCAAATATATCATGGAACTGGGGAGACTGTATGTTCTATTGTAACTAGTTTTTGGGGAGAGGTGTTTTTGTTGCATGGTATAGTACCTAATTGGGAAGCAAATAATTACCCTACATGGTATGTGTCGGTCTTACTATGGGGAGGAACTTTTATTTTCATGATGTTGAAAAAGCTATCTTCAAAATGGATATTTATACTTTCTCCTATTTTTATAATTGGCTACTATGTATATAATTTTTCAGTGTCTAACTCAATAGAGATTTGGACTGGTGTTAATCCTTTGCTACGTGGTATTTCCGATATGCTCATTGGTGTGTTGTTGTATCTTTTATTGATAGAAAAAGACATGATTTCAAGGATTCGGATTTATTCCGTATGGATGAAATTGATCGGCTTGGCAGGAATGGCATGGTGTTTTTGTTCTACACAATTTTATGACATGTATGCTTTATTTTTTTTGTTAGTATTGATAGTTGGTTCAATATGTTCTGCTCGAGATACATTGCATCTAAATAAGGTGTCAAAGTATTGTTATTCAATGTATTTGACACATGCTTTAGTCATAGATTATGTTCGTAGATTGTTGAAAATATATGTGGAAAATGATATTCTTGTGATCATTGGGGTGTTGTTGTCCATTCTATTCTATTCTATTCTATTCTATGTCGTAACTAATTGGTTGACTCGTAAATTGCTAGGAGCAAATCAATGAAATATAAAATATTGCTTCTTAATCAGTATTTCTGTATCTTTGATACCGTTTTATGAGGTACAATAATTTTGTTGATACAATAAAATAAATATGCGACAGAAACAAGAAATACATAATTCGTTACCTGTGAATGTGGACGAGAAATATAGAACTTTATATGAATGGAAATCGTCATATTCTTGTCCAAATTTAGAGGTAAGGAAATATAAAAATGTATTCGTTTCGCACGAAGGACTGTGTTTTCAACATTTTCGTTTGTTGCCGTATTCAACATTCAATATTAATTCGTCTTACGATGCAAAGCACGGATGGGAGTTTTACCGATTGGTCACAGAGCAGTATCTGGTAAGCACCTTCGGAACTAGTTTGAAAAAAATCACTTTGCCGAAAAATAAAACGTATGCGTTGATTCATACTAAATGGTTTAATTATTCGTTTTGGATGACTTCAAGTTTGGTACGTTTACGAATGCTCTATAAACAGACAAATGATTTCACCTTGATATATCCTGAAGAATGGGACAACATAGCATATATTCAAGAAACATTACGGGCGTTCCCGAATTTGAAAATAGAGAAAATACCCGCAGGAGTGCATGTACAGGTGCCTCATTTGTTGCTGCCCGAAGTTCGTCCGTTTACTGCGTGCCTAAATGG
>JAEEGL016441384.1_pt1 | contig 10684 bp, 8 predicted proteins | sample 9134231 | NCBI WGS metagenome assembly JAEEGL01 (sample SAMN16246548, study PRJNA631951) | gut metagenome | biome: gut microbiome; feature: rumen; material: fiber-attached | host: Bos | place: Iran: Karaj | collected 2018-10 | reverse complement strand
TCTTTCTTCATCTCATGCTTCGAAATACACTACATCTTTAGCTCTTTCTTTTGGAATATATGCTAGCATATCTTCTGCTAAATCTCCATGCGGATCTATTAAACAAATTCCATCACCATTCCATATATCTTGTCTAGCTATAGTTTGTAAAAATACTGATTTTCAAGTACCTGATTTTCATATACAATACTGATGTCTAGTTCTATCATCACGTTTAATATATACTGGAGAATATACATTTCTATAAATATTTACTCATAATAAAACTCATGATTTATAAGTTTTATATCATCTTACATTTCTTTCATAAGTAATTTTTACAAATTTCTCACCATTTTCATCGATAATTTCATTTTTCTTTTTTTCAGATGTAGAAGCTTCTGATAATGGTTTTAATTCTTCTATCTTATCTATTCTTGATCAAACTGCCCAATGATTTGGATATTCTTTAAGAATATCCGATAAATTTCATTTTTTATAATTTTCCGCTAACACTCACGATATTATACGACCATTCCATTCACTATCATCAAATACTGGTAAATTACTTGGAGGGGCTACTACCTTATATTGCATCCATTCAATCGCTGGAGAACGATTATATAATCCATCTGGAAAATGATATAAAGATGTTAATTCATTTGTTGAAAAATATGAATATTTAGAGAAAAATCACTGTAAAAACATACGAACACCAAGTTTTCGTAAAGGAATAAAGATAAATCACAAAATATCATGCTTAAAATTTGAACACTCCAATGAGTTGCTATATTCATCTCTATATACATTATAAGCACTTTCTAGATTATTTAATATTTCCTTTGGTTTACCTCTTACATCACTAGATGCAACTAAAGATACAGTTGAACGAAATGTAGGATTTGCTGCTTCCTCTCACATAGCATTCATACTATCTTCCTTAGCTTTCACCATACGAACCATTGTTACTTCTTTTTCTTCTTTTTTGATAGAAGCTAACCTATTTTTAGGCCCATTAAAAGCAAAATATATCCATTTAAAAGGATTAATTAAATTCTTCCAATGCCACCAATTCAATTCATAAAGATCTAAATTTTTATACAATCTATCCGCCGCAATTTGCCTACGTGTATTAAAACTTGATTTTTCTGGCTTTGCTACAACTATTATACTAACCTCATCATCCACACTAACCTTTCACATAGAATCTATAATATTATTTATTGGATCATCTGGAATATTTTTATAAAGCTTAATAGTATACAAAGAATCTCTTTGAGTTTCAAGTACTTGAATATCCGAATATTTTTTCTTAAAAAATTTAGGTCTAGCTACTCTCTCGATTGAAGCAGAAGAATACTGTGATGCTATTGCACTTTCAACCATATCTTGATATTCTGGATAGGTTCAAACTATACAAGAAATTTGTCACTGTTCATACTGATAAATAAAAATCAACCTTTGTTTACCAAAAAACGTTTGCATTATCTTTTCATGTACACTAACTTCATTCATCTTATGTAAATTTCACAAAACTTGAGACATTCTTCATATTTTTTCTTTCATATCTTTTGCTATTTCCTTCTCCTGTTCACGATCAGATTTTGCATCTCACCTAGGTAAAAGTACTTTTAAAAAAATTAATCTACGTGTATTTAAAAAAGCATACATATATCTTAATAACTTATTCATCACTCTCTTCAAAATCCCACACAAAATTAACCCTACATATACATACAAAATCCACATACCTACATTTCATAACGTACTTAATAATTCATTTGAATCTATATTACCAATCGAAATTTGTTGTATACTTGCCATAAACCTATCTCGTCACATTTTTTCTGAATTTCCAGATCACTGTGATGCTTCGTTTCCTGGTAATTCTACCAAAAATTCTTTTTCTGTAATTTTCCATTTCTCAAGTATACCTTTTATATCAGTTGGATTACCTAACTGTCCCATACATTCTTCCTTATTTTCTCACCAAGAATCCCTCTCCAATTTTGAAAGATTATCTATTTGAGAAAAACCTCCAGATACAAACTGGTCATGTAATGTTTGTGTACACCATTCATACTTAGAGACTTCCATCCAAAATATTTAAAATAAACATACTAAATTATACACACAAATACCAAAAAAATCAAAAAAAATCAGACTTTTTACTTTTATTTTTTCTTATTTTACTTTTTAGTCTTGACTTTTTTTTCTTTTATGTATTTTTATAAAAACAAAATAACAACTAACAATGGAAAATTTAGACTTAAAACAATTAGAACAACTCAGCACCATCATAAAGCTGGGGAACGAAATGCACACAAATTCTGCCTTATGGATTTATCTTTACGGAAAGGAATCTGAAATAAACCCAGACAAAGAATACAAAGTTTGGGTAGAATTAAGAGAATCGGATGATCCACAACACGCATTCGAGTACGTAGTATATTACTACGAAGAAGTTCCCGAAGAGATCTTAGAGGCCGAAATGCTGGCTGAAAATTATCGAAGCAGCAAAAAACCAAAAGATTAATCCAGATCAACCAAAAAGAATAAGTCGCCTAGTAATATTTTACCAAGCGACTTTTAATTTATACTCAAACAATCTATGCAACAGTTAATCAGAATTTTATATTTCAATTCTCACTTTCAAATGTATCTGAATGTGTATCTCCATCACAGTTTCATTCAGCTATATCAATAATCAAAGCCTCTTCTCTCAAAAATTCTGAAAACTCTTTAACTATATTTTTCAAATATTCATTATCTGACTGATAATGCATATTTACTCTCGCATCTACACTAAAATCAGCATCTTTTCTCATCTGATTAAGAAATCTAGAAATTTCACGAGCAATTCATTCTCTCTTAAGTTCCTCTGTAATCTCTAAATCCAATTTCACTATTGTATTTCATTCAACAGTTGTATCTGTACCATCCAATCATTCATACACTATCTCATAATCAGTTTCATCCAATTTCCATGTATTTCAATTATTATCAAAAACCTCAATTCAACCATCTATTTCACGAACATTTCATTGTTTTCAATTTGCAATAATTTGTCATGTATCTTTTCCAAATTTAGCAGAAAGCTGACCTCATAAAGGCTTAAATATTTTTGTTATTGGTTTATCTGATTGATAAATTTCTACATCTTTTACATTTATCTCTTCCTTAATAATATCCCCATATTTTTTCAAAAGATCTTGTTCGTTTAACATAATAACCCAAAAAGATAATAAAAATCTGATATTTACAACATTTAAATATAGTAAAGTTTTTTCTAATTGCAAATAATTTATTCAAAAACTGCCCTAAAACAACCACTTGTATGATTTTTATTAAACCAATTCTCACTCATTGGATAAGAATCCTCATGATTGAATAGACCACAATTTATGATAAATTCCATTTTCATTACGTACCAAAACATTGTGACTTCATTTTTCTACAATTTTTCAATTATCCATCACAATAATTTTATCCATTTTAGCTATAGTCGAAAGTCTATGAGCGATTACGATACATGTTTTATTTTTCATTACTTCATCCATTGCATCTTGAATGTATTTCTCAGATTCAGAATCGAGAGACGATGTAGCTTCATCCATTACTAAGATGCTTTTATTTTCAAGTATAGCTCTGGCAATAGCGATTCTTTGCCTCTCTCATCATGAAAGTTTAATTCATCTTTCTCAGACAAAACTCTCATATCAATCTTTTAGACTTGATATAAAATCGTGACATTTTGCCATTTTTGCAGCAGCAATGATTTCTTGCTCTGTAGCATTAGGCCTTCAATATGCGATATTTTCCTTGATAGTTCTATGAAATAATACTGGATCTTGTGGAACCATAGACAATTGTCACCTCAAAGAATCTTGAGTTACTTGAGAAATATCTTGTCAATCAATCAATATTTTTCATCATTGAATATCAAAAAATCTGAATAATAACTTGATTAATGTTGTTTTTCCACTTCCAGATGCTCAGACTATGGCTACTTTTTCTCATGGTTTGATACTCAAATCTAATCAATCAAATATAGTATTTCAATCATCGTAAGTAAACACTACTTTTTCAAAATCGATTTTTCCACTTGTAATTTTTAGTTTTTTGTCTGAAAGATCTTGGATTTCATGCGGAGTATTTAGTATTTCAAGCATTTCTGTAGATTCTCAAAGAGTTCTACTTAATGATTTTAAGATAAATCTTACTTCTGATAATTGGTCTGCAATTCTGATTACATACATTTGTACCAAAATTATTACAGATGCTGGTATTAGTCCATTTCACCATGCTTTGATTGCAAAATATATTGATCAAATACTGAATACACAAGTAACTATTGAGCAACCAAACCATGTCCATTCCATAATATTCCATTGCTTATATCTTATTTTTGTCCATCACAATAAGGTTTTTGAAAATCTTTTGAACTCGTATGGTAATGATGCAAAGGTCAATATATTAAAGTTATTTATAACACTATCAGACAATTCTCATGTCATTTCCGAGTTTCTTTTATTTGATTCTATTTCATATTTTTTCATTATATTGAAAAACACAACTTGCAATGTGGAATATACTACAACAAATATTAAAAACATAAATCAAACTGTAATACTTTGTCTCATAACAATCACAATTGTCATTGGTATAAATATGATTGCATTTAATATTTGATATATAAACATATCAACCACATTTACGTATGCTCAGGCTAGTTTATTTATCTTGTTTATCAATGATCATGTTAGATTGTTTGAAAAAAATCTGTATGAATGTCTGTGTAGATACTGGAAACATTCTTGATAGATATCTTTTGTAACTTCATTTTCGTATTTTATCTGAGGAAATCAAATCATCCTCCGTGCTGCTATATTTATAATATCCAATAACAAAATTATTCACAAAACTTTCAAAAGCATCGCTACTAATTCTACTCTTTCTACTCATGTCATAGCTACTATATCAACTAATTTTGTTTGATATATTGGAGCTACTATAGATACTCAAGCTACAATAAGACTACCAAACAAACTCAGTAATAATAACCATTTATATGGTTTACTCTTTCTTAAGAAATATTTAATTACCATCCACAATGTCACCTTATTTCATCCATTGTCTACTTCTATCATCTCTATTTATACATTAAAAATTAAAATTTTAAGATTTAAAAAGCTGCATATTTTATGCAGCTTGATGTACTTATTGTTCCAATAAAAAACTGATTACACATCAAGCTTATAATATAAAATATCTTTTTGAATACCTCATTTTATATACATTACCATAAGTAATTATAAACTAAAACAGATAAAAAAGTACTACCAATAAGTAATACGAACTATCACACATTTTGTGACAAAAATTTATTTTAAAAATATTTTCTTCATTTTAATTCATTAGGAAAATGCTGATTATCCATCTTAATAGTTCAGTCTGCTTGACGATTTTCTGGATGATCATGAGCATACTGATATCATTTTCAGTATCACAATTCTCACATCAATTTTGTAGGAGCATTACGAATTTGCATTGGGACTGGTAAATTTCAATATTTTTCTACATCTTTCATCGTTTCCCTATCGATTTTATCACATATATTATTTTTTGGAGCTTTTCAAAGATATATAGCTAATTGAAATAGAAAGACTCTACATTCTGGCATTCAAATTTTTTGTACTGCATCATAAACCTGATTAGCTAGAAGAAGTGCATTATTATCAGCTGGTCAAATATCCTCACTAGCAAAACGGAGTAATCTACGAGCAATGTAACGAGGATCTTCTCATCAGACTAACATTCTCTGAATCCAATAACAAGCAGCATGTGGATCGCTATCACGTAGTGATTTATGTATTGCTGAAATGATATTGTAGTGTTCTTCTCCATCACGGTCATAGTACATCGGCTTTCAGAATGCTTTCTGAATTATTTCATCATCAATTTTTCAATCAGTACTGAGCATAATTGAGGATTCGAGCAAATTACAAGCATTTCTCAGATCTCAATTAGCTAAATTTGCAATAGTAGTCAGATTTTCTTCTGTAATTTCGATATTTGGATAACGTGAGTGTATTTTTTCTTGATTATTATGAAAGAATGTAATAATATCTTCAGGTTTAAGCGCATCAAAAACGATAACCTTTGCACGGGAAAGTAGGGCATTATTAATCGTGAAACTTGGATTTTCTGTAGTTGCTCAAATAAGTGTAATTAGTCAGCTTTCCACGAATGGTAAAAGTGAATCCTGCTGTGCCTTATTTCGACGATGTATTTCATCCAAAAATAAAAGAGTTTTCTTTCAGTACGCCTTATTTTTTTCTGCATGTTCCAGAATTAAATTTAGGTCTTCTTTTTTACTTTTTACTCCAGAAAGCTCAAAGAAATCTGCCTGCAGTTGATGTGACAATACGTTAGCAATCGTAGTTTTTCCACATCCAGGACTTCACCAAAAAATCATGGAAGGAACCTGTCAATTTTCCAGAAATTTTTGAATTGAAAGTTTTGTCTGCTCCTGTCAAACTACTTCATCCAAAGTCGTTGGACGTAGAAAATATGCTAATGGCTCAGTATTCTGCATAACAAAAATTATCATAAAAACATTTACATACTACATTTTTGATATCAAATTTCAAATACACAAAAAACAAGAAAATATATTCAATATATCTACAAAGATGAAAGATCTACACCTCACAAAACATTCATAGACCATGAAGGAGTTTGTCTTTTTACTATAGACTGAAGTCAAACTTCCATATCTGCATAATTCGCCTGTACTGTTATCAAAGCATCAGAATAAGGAAGTTTTTGATTACCTCTTCACTCTACACAAAATTCCACACTACTATTTCAGGGATTCTTTATGGTCAAATACTTTTGGTCATAATCATCATAATTTCAGATTCCGCTAAGAAAACCATTCAAAAATTTTCATGTCTGTACTTCAATTTCAAGCATATTTTGATTATCATCAAAAACAAAGAATCAAAAAATCAATTCTGAACCATTTGGACTAATATCACTAAGATTTATATTATCAATATCTGTTTTTCTCAATCATTGTAAAATTCCACCCATTGGATTTAAAATAATATTTCTTCATGAGGTAATATCCTTAAACAAAGGTATTACGATTCATTCTCATGATAATAATTTAATTTTATTTCCACTTTCACATCCAAATCTAATATCATCAGTTATAGACTTAAAATTTGATTCAATCTTCATTGTAAAATATGGGTTAAATCCAGTATAATTTCAAACTAAATTTCCAGTTACTATAGCATGTCCACTCTGAATTGTATCTTCGAATCAACTATCACGATTATACACTTCCGTTAATCAAAGCTCCGTACCAGCCTTTGCTAAATAATAAGATCTAAAATAATTAAAAGTCATATTTCCATATGTTATTAAATGTTTAATCTGATTTATAGACAATAAAGCAATTACAGAACTTGCCAATAAAACCAAAACTATAAGCAATGAAACATTTCCATTCAACTTTTTAAATTTTATAATTTTTATAAATTTTTTAAGTTTAAACATTTAAATTAAAGAATAATTGTAAAGGTAAATCTATTTTATTTATTCATACCATTTGATATAAAGGTGAATACAAATGTACAAACGCCCAAAATGCCGGCTGATGAATATCATTTATCACATTTTCACCTCATTCTATAAAATATCATTCATCATCGTTATAAGGAATTACTCTAAATTTCATTTTTGAAATAATAACCTTTCATTGCGTATTTAATTTAGTACTTATGCCATTTTGTTCTAATACTAAAGAACAGTCAGAATTTTCATGTAAAACTTCAGTAATATCTGTATCTAATGAAAAATTTCACTCCAAATCTAAACAATTACCTGTTGTATATATACTAGTTCAACTTCGATTTACTCATGTTAAATATAAAACATCAACAAATCAATCAGAATCTTCCAAAGATATACTATTTTCATTATACTTTTCATAATCAATTGTTGCCTCATCAGATATAGACTGAAAAATCTGAGTCAATACTAAGGATTCTTCTGAGATATTTTTTTGTTGTTCCACTCTTAACGCAATTTTAGATACTGTTATATATGCCTCAATTAAAACTACACTCAAAATACCAACAATAATCATAGTAATTATCATTTCAATCAAAGTGAATCATTTTAATAGAGATTTTCTCATCAATATCTATTTTCAAAAATAAAATTAATTAAAACTCATAATTTCAAATAAACGTTTCCATTATTTTTTCTCACGTTAATTCTCACCTTTTATATAATACATGAGACTCTAACTTTAATATTTTATCTTTATCAATCAACTCACCATTTTCAACAATTCAAGTAATCACTAAATATCTTGCAAATCATATTTTTTCTTCCTCGCTTCAAGTATAATCATACACAAATCCAGTTTGATTCCCCATTACATTTCAAGTATGCAAATAAATCTGATAATTATTAAAATTATCATCAAAATCATCACTAATATTTCCTGTTTCTACATATACATAATTACCTCATAATCATATACTAATTTTTAACACATTAACAGATCATGATCATAAATATCAACCACAAAAAGGATTATCATTTTCTCAATAAGAATTTCCTAAACTATTTACAGACTTAAAAACACAATTCCAAGGCAACTCTTTATGATAATTTGCATCACGTAGATTAAACATTAATTCAATTCCTTCACGAGCTAAAAAGGATGAAGTAATTTGCACATTCGCATAATCTTGATTTCTTAATGTTTGAGATACTCCGTGTAAAACCACTAAAATTCACGTACAAAAAACCGCAATAGCTATAATAGCCTCAATTAAAGTAAATGCTGTCAAATTTCTCCTAACCATCATAAACTTTTACAATATTAAATATTCTAATCAGAAATACCTCATATATTCTTTATATTATCACATTTTGATTGTGACATCTCTACTAGTCTACAATTTTTATTCTGAATTTCAAAACAATAATTACGACTATCATTTACACGAATAATCAAAATCACATCATTTATAGGATTTTCATCCTCTCATAATATATTACAATAAATTCTATAAGGTTCATATTGTAGAGTTACATTTGTTAACCAACTAGAATTCCAAGAATTATCATCAAAACCTGTCGTAAGATATTTCACTTCAAAATTATCTGTAAATGGAGATTCTTTTTGTTCATTATCTTCACCATTTCTTGGAAAATATACAAAATTAAACAGATTTGATCCTGTTGTTAAATTTATTTCCATTTTATCATACAATGTTCACGCAAAACTAGATGATCATAAATTTCTAGAATAACGTGACTGCCATTCTGCAATAATAGATTCTTTTACAGACTTATCCTTAATTTTTTGTATATGATCTCATGACAAAGCCATAGTTGCCATAAGTAAAATTCACATTATTATCAAAACTATCACCATCTCTATCAAAGTAAAAGCTCAAATTTTATATTTTTTTCTCAACATTTTCATGAATATTATTTCTTATCTCATAATAATAAAACACAATTAAACTCATGCAGAATCCATAACTGCAAATATCAAACTAAACACTCATAATGCAATCATTAACACAATTCCTCATACAAAAACCAAAATAAAAGGTTCAATTGCTTTCGAAAAATTCTTGATGGAATTATCAAGTTCTTCCTGATAAATATCAATAACATTCTGCATTGCATTTTCAAGATTAGCTGTTTCTTCTCATACTTTTATCAATACTGAAACATTAGACGGAATAATATCACTATGTTCACTAATTGGTTCATATAAACTTTTTCATAAACTAATATCAGCTAATACATGTTCAATCATCGATTGATATAGAGGTATATCTAAAATATCACGCAAAAGCCTGAAAGTATCTACATAATCCATTCCACTAGAAATCATCAATTTCATATATCTAGCCCATTTTATTAAATAATAAGACCTTGTCATACTTCATACAATAGGAAGTCTAACCATCCATTTATACATTTGCTTTTTTCATTTTTCAGTAGCACTATAAGCTAATAACAATAAAATAGCCAAAATTATAAAAATCAGAAGTTTTTGCCAATGTAATACTGTAAAATCAGAAAAAGATTTCAAAATAGAAGTTATTGTTGGCATTTCTGCTACCGAACTACTTAATGTATCAAAAATTCCTGGCAACACAAAACCAAACAAATAGATTACAGCTATAATTGAAATAATAATAAGTGATACTGGATAAATCATCGCCCCAATATATTTTTGTTTAATTTCACTTATATAAGCATACTCATTAGATAATGATTCCAAAACATTAGGCAAATTTCCACTAAACTCTCATGTTCTAATAATTGCTGCATCTCATTCATCAAAATATTCTGGTAATCTACTGACCGCATAAGATAATTCTTTACCTTCATTCAAATATCGAGAAATTTCTTTGGCAACACTTTTTATAGATGCATTATCTGACGTTTTTTGAATCGTTTGCATGGTTTCCATAAGAGAAACTCATCATTTCATCATATAAACCAACTCCTTAAAAAATAATATTTTATCTTTTCATGAAAAATTAGTTTTATCTGATGAAGCTAAAAATTTTTCAACAATAGAATCAACAAAACTTTTGTTTCATGTAAATTCCTCTGCATCCATTCAAACTACTTTTGATTTCTTTTCTGCCAT
>JAEEGL015905376.1_pt1 | contig 10684 bp, 9 predicted proteins | sample 9134231 | NCBI WGS metagenome assembly JAEEGL01 (sample SAMN16246548, study PRJNA631951) | gut metagenome | biome: gut microbiome; feature: rumen; material: fiber-attached | host: Bos | place: Iran: Karaj | collected 2018-10 | reverse complement strand
GCATAGCGTACGTCCTCATTTTTTTGCTGCACAGGGCGTGCCAAACCCTCGGAGAGCCAAAAAGGCGGAAAAGATATCATCCTTTATCGCCCTTCAGGAAAAAGGATTTTGGCACATAAGGCAAGGTACATATCCCTTTTTGTAGTACATTTGCAAAGATACACCCTTTATGCTTAAAATTCTATTCATACACGGGCTCGCTTCCTCCGGACAGTACAAGATGGCGGATATGCTTAGAATGCTCCTCAAACCTTGCGAGGTAATAGCACCGGATATCCCTATCGATCCAGTTGAGGCGATGTCGCTGGTAAGATCGATATGCGAAAAGGTGAACACCGACCTCATAGTGGGGATGTCAATGGGAGGTTTCATCACCCAGAAACTTCGTGGCAGGAAAAAGGTGCTGGTCAATCCCGACTTCCATATAGCCGGACTGATGAAAACCATGATCGGTGAAGTGAAATACCTCTCCCCGCGCAAAGACGGCGCCCTTTCCTTTTTCATCACGCCCGAAATCTGCGATGGTTGGGAAAAGCTTGAAGAAGGGCAGTTCGACGGACTTTCCCAGAGTGAGATAGAAAAGACGATAGGGTTCTTCGCGGATGCCGATGAGATGGTACGCTGCGGAGACGAATTCTCCGCCCATTACCCCGGAAGAGGAATTTCTTATCCTGGCGGGCATCTTCCTACATATCCGCAGATGAAACAGTGGCTCGTCCCCGGAATAATCTCCTTCCTCAACGACTTTCAAAACTCCTCCCTATGAGAAAATTCCTGTCAAACATAGTACGTTCAGTGAAGGAGGTGACTCTCCCTTTATGGACGAAAGCGCTCAAAGGGTCCGCAAAGTCACCGCTTTCCGGAAAAGAGGACGGTATCATAGTTTCTCTCACTTCATTCCCTGCACGTATCAACGGGCTTTGGATAACTCTTGAATCCCTGTTCAGACAATCAGTCCGTCCGGACAGGATTGTTGTGGCTCTGACCGAAGAGGAATTCCCCGGAGGAATGAATGACCTCCCGGAATCTCTCAAGAGATTCTCATCACTCGGAGTGGAGATAGTGTTCCTTCCGCACAACCTCAAATGCCACAACAAATACCTCTACGCCCTCCAGGAATACCCCAAGGCATCAGTGGTGACTGTTGATGATGACTGCTACTACAGTAAGGACACTATAGAGAGGCTCGTCCACCTGAGGGACAAATACCCCGGAGCGGTGTGCTGCAACATCGGTGCGGTCATCGACAAGGAACATTTCCACGAATACGCATTCTGGAAGAAGTCTTCCTCAGAGAGAGAGCCGGATTTCAGGAATGTGGCTCTCGGGTTCGCCGGAGTTCTCTATCCATCAGGATTGCCTGTGGATTCCTTCTGTGACAAGGAAAGAGCAAAAGCTCTTGCCCCGACAGCCGATGACCTTTGGCTGAAAGCCGTCGAGACCGTCAACGGAATAAAGGTAGCCACAGGACCATTCTTCCCAAAGCCTGTCACAATCAAGAGCTCCCAGAAAGTGTCCTTGAGAAAGATAAACAAAGGCATAGAGAACCGTAACAACCTCCAATGGAAGGCCCTTGATGAGCATTTCCAGTTGAAAGAGAAGATTTGAAATGGATATAGTCCTTACATACGTCAATGGTCTGGATCCGGTATGGCAGAAAGAATATGCTGATGCCATAGGGGGAGAAGCCATGACGAAAAGATACCGCGACTGGGGCACCCTCAAGTACCTGCTGCGTGGTGTAGAGAAGCACATACCCTTCGCTGAAAAAGTATTCCTGCTGGTGTCCTCGGACAGCCAGGTCCCTTCCTGGGTCAATCCCAAAGAGGTCCATGTAGTCCTGCACAAGGACATAATGCCTAAGGAGATCCTGCCGACATTCAACAGTACGACCATCGAGATGTACATGCACAAGATCCCGGGATTGGGGGAAGAGTTTCTGTACTTCAACGATGACATGTTCCCGGTGATGGACTGCGTTAAAGAAGATTTCTTCAAAGACGAAAAGGCTGTGATCGGATTCGCACACCATCTTTTCGCCGGCGGCAAATACAAGAAAAGGGTAAGGAACTCGGACCACGAAGCCAGAAGGGCTCTGGGCATGAAGCCCGGTCTTTTGTTCGTCCGCCCTCAGCACACATGCTCACCGATGCTGAGAAGCCAAAGTGAGAAGATCTACGCCTTCTCCGAAGCGGAAATCTCACGGAGGGTATCCAGACTCAGGACCACCGAGAACTTCAACCAGTATCTGTTCTTGGATTATCTGTATTACAAGGGATTGACTACCGGAGGGAAGATTTCCAACAAGCACCTTTCCCCTGCCGTTCACAGTCCTGAGGCCATTTGCTCAAACATTCTCAATCCTTCCACTAAACTGATATGCATTAACGATGTCCACATGGAAGAGAAAGAATTCGAGAGATACCGTCAAGAAGTCACTGCTGCATTCGAGACACATTTCCCTGAAAAATCACGTTTTGAGCTTTGATTGACACCGTTTTGGAACAAAAAAATCTCCTTGAGGCATAAGCGATTGGGGATTTTTAGTTATTTTTGTAAGTCGTACAGGAAAACACAGACAATCTATATTTTTTAAAAATGAACCTCACAGAAAACAAGTACGCTCAGTACTATCTCGTCCAGGAAATGATGGACACAGTCCAGACAGTCCGCAAGTTCAAACCTGAAGATGTCGCATTCGTCACCGAATCCGTCAAAAAAACAGGAAAACTCCTTTTCTCCGGTGAAGGATCAAGCCGTATCATGCCCGCCAAGAACGCTATCCGTAAGGCTATGACCTGGGGCGTCGAAGCTAACGTCCACACCGAAGGTTCACATCAGGCATGTGAATACGATCTCAGCAAATATACCGTCATCTGCGACTCCAACTCCGGAAGGACAAAAGAGACCCTCATGCTCGCCAATCAGCTCAAAGCCCAGGGCCACAAGGAATTCTTCGGACTGACAGCTAATGAAGCCACTCCCCTTGAGGAAGTATGCGTCAAGACACATGTCCTCAAATGCGGTTGGGAGAATGCAGTCGCTGCCACCAAGAGCGTGGTCGAGCAGGCTCTCTTCTGCGAAGCCGTCATCAGGGACCTCGCCGGAAAACAGATCTGCTCCAAGTGCCTTGACACTCTCGCAGAAAAAGTTGAAACCGCCCTCACACTCAAAGTTCCCGCCCAGATCGTAGAATGGGCAAGAGGCGCAAAGACCATCTATTTCGCAGGAATGAACGACGGTGTCGCTGAGGAACTTACCCTCAAGACCAACGAAATCACCCGCCGCAAGAGCGATTTCCTCGAGGGAACATACGCTCTTCACGGACCTGAGGAGGTCATGCAGGACGGTGATATCGTGTTCGTAATCAACCCCATCGAAAGCGAGTACGCCAAATATCAGACAGTCTTCAACGGAGCCAATGTGCATGTTGTCGCCATCGATACCAAGGAGACTCCTTTCACGACCATCGTAGTTCCTGACGCAGGAGAGCTCCAGCAGTACGTTTATCTGTGCGCAGGCTGGAACCTGCTTGTGGAGATAGCTTCCGCTGACGGAATCAACCTTGACAAGCCCCAGAGGGCACGTAAGGTCGGTAACGAGATGTAATTAACTGCATAGAAATACTGTTTCATGCGATTTATCGTAAACCCGTCGGAGGATCCATACTACAATATGGCCTTCGACGAGTTCGTTTTGGAGATGATGGATCTTCCTTCACCGGTCTTCTACCTGTGGAGGAACCGCCCTTCCGTTATCATCGGCATGAACCAGAACGCCTATGCAGAGGTGAATATCCCCTATCTCGAAGAGAAAGGGATAAACCTTGTCAGAAGAGTGACAGGAGGAGGAGCCGTTTACCACGACCTCCAGAACCTCAATTACACCATAGCCGGAAGATCCTCCGATCTGGAGAAAGATTATCCAGGATACCTCCGTTTCATGGTCGAAGCCCTGAACTCTCTTGGAGTGAACGCTGAACTCAGCGGAAGGAACGACATCATGGTTGATGGCCGCAAGTGCTCCGGGTACGCAAAGAGGGTGTACAAGGACAGGCTGATGGTCCATGGCACACTAATGTACAACGTTGACATCCATGAGCTCAGCAAAGCACTTGCCGTTCCGGGAAGCAAACTTTCAGCTGCCGGTATAGCATCCGTGAGAAGCAGGGTCGCCAACCTTAAGGACTATTTGCCGAATATCAGCGGGATAGAAGAGTTCAAAGACCGCCTTTTCGAAATCATGAGCCGCAATTCCGAAGGCGGACAGGATGAAGAGTTGCCCCTCAGGAATGAACAGAGAGCGCAAGTGGAAGTATTCGCCAAGGAAAAGTTCAGGACATGGGAATGGATATACGGAAGGTCCCCGAAGGCTGATTTCCGTTCCTCGAAGAAATTCCAGTGCGGAACTGTTGAAGTCTCCTTCAGCGTGAATCACGGAATAATAACCGGGCTAAGGTTCGGCGGAGATTACTTGGGAAACCTCCCGACATCAAGTCTGGAAGAGAATCTCGAAGGGGTAAGGATGTCAGCAGAAGACATACTGCAAGCCCTTGAAAGCGGCACACCCGCAGGAGAGTATTTCGACGGGATGAAGAATGAAGACATTCTCTCTCTCATAATGGGAGACAACCACGAAAACCAAAACACAAACACGATATGATAGCACTTGTCACAGGCGCTTCCCGGGGTATCGGGAAGACCATAGCTCTGGAACTGGCCGATATCGGCTATGACCTCGCCATCGTCGGAAGGGACGAAGCCGCCCTGGAACAAACTGCGGCCGCTGCCACTGAAAAGGGTGTCAAGGTTCTGAAAATATCCGCCGACCTGTCGAAGAATGAAGCCCACACCATGATTGTCGACAAGACCGTCGGACATTTCGGAGGACTCGATGTCCTGGTCAACTGTGCCGGAATCCCACAGAAAGGCAGTTTCACAGAGGTTTCTCCGGAAGACTGGGACAGGATTTTCACGGTTAACGCAAAAGCTCCGTTCTTCATCTGCAAAGCGGCGCTTGAACCCCTGAAGAAATCCTCCAAGCCCATCATAATCAACATATGCTCAGTGGTCGGATTCAAGGGATACATCCATCAGAGCGCATACTCTTCATCGAAACACGCTCTGGCAGGATTCACAAAGGTGCTGGCTAAAGAAGTCCAGCCTTTCGGAATCAGGGTCCATCTTATCAGTCCCGGAGGTGTAGCCACCGAAATGGTCAAGAAAATGAGACCCGACATCGACCCGAATGATCTTATCGCTCCAGAGGAGATCGGCGAAATCGTACGTTTCATCGTGACAAAAAAAGGCAAAGGCACGATCGACCAGTTCTATATAAGGAGATACGGCGGTCTTGCTTTTGACTAGACTAGAAGAGATATCCAAGGGAGAACGGCCAAAAACGCTCTCCCTTTTCTTTTGGCTGTCCACCTTATCCAAGTTTTTCGTATATTGGTAGGCAGAAAACGCTGACACCATGAAACGGACTCTCTTCTCACTCGCCATCATCCTTCTTTCCTTCGCGCTCGCCTCAGCGCAGACACATTACGCCCAGGAGTTCCTGCACAAACAGCCTCCCAGAGTTCCCGACTACATGGCTTTCGCAGGGGACACGATCCGGTTTGACAGAAGCGACTATTTCGAAAGGATGGACAGGGAACTGGTGTCCTTCACCTATATGCATACGAACACCACGCTCATGCTGAAGAAGTCACAAAGGTATTTCAGCATAGTGGTCCCTATCCTCAAGAAAGAGGGCATTCCCGAGGACCTCAAATACCTTATGGCGATAGAGAGCAACCTGGACCCCAAAGCTCTGTCATCCGCGGGTGCCGCAGGATTGTGGCAATTCACCAAAGCGACTGCACAGACCTATGGTCTGGAAGTGACAGCAGAGGTAGATGAAAGGTACAACATCGAGAAAGAGACCCTCGCAGCTTGCAAGTATCTCAAGACCGCTTACGACAAATACGGGGACTGGATGACGGTCGCAGCAAGTTACAACGCCGGTCAGGGCGGAATCTCCAAACGTCTGACCGACCAGAAGCAGAAGACCGCACTCGAACTCTGGCTTCCTGAAGAGACCGCACGCTACATGTACCGTCTTCTCGCAGTGAAGATGCTTTTCGAAAACCCTCCCCTGTTCGGATTCTATGTCGACGACAATGACATGTACCCGTACTATCCTCCCAAGGAGACCGTAAACGTATCAAGCACGATCGAGAGTCTGGTGGATTTCGCCATTTCACATGGAACCACTTACAGGAAGCTGAAGGAAGAAAACTTGTGGCTGAGGGACAACAAACTTACCGTTAAAGCCGGGAAGACATACAAGATCCTTATCCCATAGACACATACTCCATCTACCGAAAAGGAGCGGCCCTGAAAAAACAGGTACCGCTCCTTTTGGATTGTTTACAAGAGAATCACTCTCCTACATGGAACGCGACTCTCAGATCCTCAATCTCCTCATCGGTGATGGGGTTGAGTTTTCCTACCGGAGCTGCCATGATAAGGGACCTTGCGCTGAAATCAGCCACCTCAAGACGGTCGAACGTGTTGATGAGCTTGTCACCTGTCACGAGAATGGAGTCATTCTCAAGCATCACACAAGGACGATGGCTGAGTTCTTCCGCGATAGCATCCATGTTGGTGTGCTGGCTGCCGAAGGGGAACATCGGGACATCCTGCAGGAAGATCCAGCTCTCGGGTATGGTCCTCACATCGAACTTCTCTCCTGTGCAGCAGTAACCCATGAGCGCAGGGGTCTGGGTGAAGATAATGCTGTTGATCTTAGGATTGCGCTTGTATATCTCATAATGGAGAGCGACAGAGCGGCTTGCGGTCTTCCCTGCCTCGATCATTCCGTCCTTTACCTGGACGATGTCATTGGGCTCAATGTCCCAACGCTGCACGTTCGCAGGAGTGATAAGGAAGTCATTGCCTCTCCAACGTACTGAAGCGGTTCCGTATGAACTGCACATGAGTCCCTGGGTACAAGCCCTGCGGACAATATTGCAGATATCTGTACGGATAGCCCTTTCGTCTGAAGGGTAATCCACATTCATGTAATGCTGGAAATTCGAATGCACAGCCCTCATATGGTTCTGGATCTGTGTCTCGGAAAGGTACTTGGGAGTTCCCAAAGTCTGGGAATTGAGGATTGTCCTGGCACAAAGTTCAAGGGTTTCGAACCTCTGGTAAGCGTCAGCGATGTCCTCTCCCATCAGGACCACGCCATGGTTCTCCATGATGACGGCCTTGATGTCAGGATGTGCACGGAATTCTCCGGCGATCTTCTCACCGAGAAGTTCACTTCCGGGAAGAGCATAAGGTGCGAATCCTACCGGACCGCATACACCGAGTGCCTGAGGGATGATGCTGGTATTGGGCACCTGATGGATGATGCTGAAAGTCACCAGTCCCGGAGGATGAGCATGAATGACGGAGCGGAGATTAGGCCTCATGTTGTAGAGAGCCCTATGGAAAGGATACTCCGAAGAGGGACGGTGAGGTCCTACTATGGTTCCGTCAGCTTTGACACACATTATGTCAGCAGGAGTGAGGGATCCCTTGTCAATGCCTGCAGGGGTGATCCACATGTCTCCATTGTCATCAAGGATAGAGAGATTGCCACCGGATGTGGTGGTCATACCGCTACGGTAGATCCTGCCTATTATTATCGAAATCTGCTCGGCAGGATGCATAAGATTAACATCCAATTGCTTCATAAACACAACAAATTATATACGTACATGGCTGTACGTCTGTTTTGGAACCCGGGAGGGCGGTCAGGCCCACCCGGATTATTTGATGGTAAGGTCGTTCTACGCCAGGGAGTCGGCATTGGCGAGGAGGTACTCCTCAGCCTCTACACTCCAAAGACCGTTATGGGCATCACAAATTTCTGCGAGGTGCGCATAGACGGGATTGGTTTCACCCTTCTTCGCAAAATCCGCAATGGCGGTAAGAGGCATCTCTATGTGTGTATAGATGAGCTTCTTTCCTCCGGGGATGGAAGGAAGGTTCATAGTAGTGTCGATAACCGCGTTCAGACCACCGATATGGGTGACGAGACCTGCGGGATCAAGACCTGCGGACATCATGTCGAGGGCTTCCTTCATGTCATCGGTGTTTCCACCGCTGGTGCCTACAACGTGTGAAGAATTGTAGTGTACGTTGTAGAAATTGAAGGGAGCTTTGAAAGGAGCCCTTGAAGGTCCTGCGAAGAAGTTGAGGCAGCCGTCAAAAGCGAGAATGTCATCAGCCTGCTCAACGACGGGAGCGACGGGAGCGAAGCAGAAGACATCATCGTAACCGGTTCCGCCGGAGATCTCCTTCAGAAGAGCCACAGGATCATCGGTAGCGCCGGTATTCACATACTTGAGGGTTATTCCCCTTGAAGCTGCGAACTCGACGGTATACAGTGAAGCTGCCCTGTCAAGCCTTTCCTGGTTGATGTCGGTGACGACCATCAGGGAAGGTTTGCGGTCCTCACGATGAAGAGCGTAGTTGATAGCGGCGAGACCCATGGGACCGACGCTTGCCAGAAGAGCCATCTTGCCTCCGTCCTTGATCTCCATGCTGTGGACATAAGATCCGGGAGTGGTGTGGTAGTTGGCGTGCATAGCTCCGATCACACAAGAGAGAGGCTCACTGAGTGAAGCGGGATAGAAGCCCTTCCCTGTGAAAGGAAGAAGGCAACCGAATTCCATCACTTCCTTGGGAATGACTACATATGTAGCATCTCCACCGATATTGTGGTATGAATAACCGGGGGCGCTGTAGATGCCTACAGGACCACCAGCCCAGTTGATGGCGGGCTGGATGGAGAACTTGTCACCGGGTTTGAACTGGCTCTGCCACTTGGCACCGACCTCGACGATTTCACCTGCGAACTCATGTCCGATGATGACAGGATTCTGGGCGACGTCACGAGGGACCCTCTTATGGGTGTCAGCCTGGTGGGTAGCTTTGTAAGATGACATGCAGATGGAGTCGCTCACAACCTTTGCAAGGATTTCATCATCCTTGATAGCAGGAAGTTCGAACTCCTCCAGACGGAGGTCATCCTTGCCGTAAAGGCGAACTGCTTTTGTTTTCATTATGTGTCCTTTTATTTGTTACGTTCATTATGCGAGCATCACCTGACCTCCGGTCACAGGGATAGCCTGTCCGGTCTCACCGGTTTGCTCAATAGCGTAGAAGATCGCCTTTGCGACATCTTCGGGGTTGCAACCTTTACGCATAGGAACCTGCGCCAGGTAGAAATCCTTCACGTCCTGAACAGTCTTTGCGCCAGGGACCTTGCCTGCGGCGAGATACTGGACGAAGAGGCCGTTCTCGGGATTGCTCCAAAGCGGTCCGTCGTAGAAGTTTCCGGGGCAGATGCTGTTGACCTTCACGCGGAAAGGAGCGAGCTCGAGTGCGAAGGACTGGGTAAGTCCGATGCCTCCGAACTTGCCGCCGGCATATGCGAAGTTGGCCTTGCTGCCGCGGAGTCCGCTCTTGGAGTTGACCTGGATAATGTCAGCGAAGTACTCAGGATCGTAGGCGGTCTGTATCTTCATCACGTGAGAAGCGACCTTTGCGCAGAAGAAGTATGCGTTATAATTGATCTTCGTCACGAACTCGAAGTTCTCGGGAGTCATAGCCTCGAGGCCTCCAGCACGGAGGACACCTGCGTTGCTCACGAAGGTATCCAATGCACCGAAGTTCACGATGGTGGTCTTGATAAGATTTCCGAGGCTCTCCATGTCGGAGACATTGGTCTTTACGAAGATGGCCTTGTTGTTCTTCGCTATCGAATTGAAACTGTCAGCAGTCTTCTGTCCGACAACCTCGTTGAGGTCAGCGACAACGATATTGGCGCCCTGTCCCATCAGAACGCGTGCTATTCCTTCTCCGAATCCCTGAGCGGCTCCGGTGACGATGATGGTCATGCCTTCAACCCTTCCTTTGGAAGAGCCGGCAGCTACTTTACGGCGATAGTTCTCAACCTCCCAGTTGTCGATGAAGTCGATCCAAGCCTGCTCCATAGCATGCTCTCCGCCGAACCCCTGAGCGTAGCAAGCGACCTTCATTGCGTCATAGAACACCTCGGTGATGATCTGGGCGTTCTTCGCATGGTCACCTACTGCGACAAGGCCGATACCCTGAACAAGGAGGACCTTGGGGGTATGTCCACGACGGGCGATGTAATCCTCTATCTTGCACTCAGCATCCTTGATGAGTTCCTCGGCATTCTCTCCGCAAACGCAGACGTACTCGCTCTTGCAGTAGACAATGATGTCGGGGGTGAAAGGAGCGCTGATCTTCTTGAGCATTTCCTCTGATGACATGAAAGCGTCAACAAGGGCGTCCTTTGTGACCTTGAGAGTCTTCAGGCCGCGACCCTTGCGTGAGAGGATCTGACGGATTGCGGGGATGACCTCGGTAACGTCAGCGCTGATCTCGCTTTCACCTTCAGGGAGAGCGTTGGTGGCAGCGGCGAGTTTAGCCATCATCTCATCATAGATCTTGTCGATTTCCTCGGTGGTGTCAGCTCCCACGAAAACGCCATGGTTCTGGAGGAATATCACCTGAGGTTCACTGCCTTTCGCCTTCTTGTACTCCTGGATCCTGTCGTATACCTTCTTGAAGAGGGTGTATCCGGGATCGGTATACTCGATATAAAGAGCGTCAGG
>JAEEGL015418062.1_pt1 | contig 10684 bp, 6 predicted proteins | sample 9134231 | NCBI WGS metagenome assembly JAEEGL01 (sample SAMN16246548, study PRJNA631951) | gut metagenome | biome: gut microbiome; feature: rumen; material: fiber-attached | host: Bos | place: Iran: Karaj | collected 2018-10 | reverse complement strand
TACTGCTCGCGGAAGTTGTTCATCCAGGCGCCGCCTCTCTTGGTGTCGCGGGAGAAATAGTCGGAATAGAAGATGCCGACAAAGCTTCCGTCAGCGTCAGTGAGCTTGTATGCCTTAACCTCAGGGTTGTAGACCTCTACCTCAGGGGCCTCCTCTATGTTGATTCCGTAGAGCTTGTGGGCTGCGAAGAAGACACCCTTGCGTACGCTGTCAACCTGGAAATATGGCTTGGTGAGATCCTCGTTGAGGTCATATTTGCGTCCGCGCACCTTCTCGGCGTAGTAGAACCAGTCCCAAGGCTGGATCTTCGAGCCAGCAGGAAGGAGACCGGCCTTGATGTCCTCGTCCATTACCTTCTGCATGTCATAGATCTCTTCTTTTGCCTTCTTCATCGCTGCGGCCATGATCTTGGACAGGAATTCATCCACGGTCTCAGGGTTTCCGGCCATCTTGTCGGAAAGAATGTACGATGCGGAAGTCTTGTATCCGAGGAGATTGGCCTTCTCCGTGCGGAGCTTCATGATCTCGAGAACGATTGCGTTGTTGTCATTCTCGTTGCCGTTGTTGCCGCGGGAAGAGTAGGCCTTGAAGGCTTTCTCGCGTGCGGCCCTGTCGGCGCATGAGGTCATGAAATCAGGATATGCGGAAACGGTAACTCCGGTCTCGGCCTTGAACGCGTTGTTCTCGGCGAGAAGGTTGTTGCCGAATTTCTGGCTCAGGGACGCGAGTGCAGAGTTGATCTCCTTGAACCTTGCCTGGCCGGCCTCGTCGAGACCGACACCGTTCTGGATGAATCCCTCATAGAGCTCCTTGGTAAGCATCTGCTGCTCCCTGGTGAGGTCGGCGCTGTTTTCATAGACTGCCTTCACTCTCTCGAAAAGGGCTTTGTTCATGAAGATCTCGTCCGAGGCGGCGGTCATCACCGGCGTGAGCTCGTCCACGAGGGCCTGGATTGATGGAGTCGCGTCGGATTCAGAGATATTGTAGAACACACCGGTAACCTTGCTGAGCAGCTGTCCGCTGTTTTCGAAGGCTGCGATGGTGTTCTCGAAGGTAGGTGCTTCCGGATTGGAGACGATGGCCTCGATTTCGGCGGCTCTTTCCTTGATGCCTTTGAGGATTGCCGGTTTGTAGTCGGCTTCGCTGATCTTGCTGAACGGAGCGGTGCCGTAAGGAGTATTCCATTCCTGTACGAATGGATTTTTGTCAGTGCAGGCTGTCAATGCCATAAGCAGTGAAATAGTAGCGATAATTTGTTTCATAAGATATTAATCAACATATTCTTCCAGCTCATCGGAGAAATACCCCTTCGGGAGCGACCGGCAGTTGTAGCCGGAGGCCATGATTTCTCCGTATGCTCCAGCCGAACGGATCGCCATCAGGTCTCCGCGGGCGCTTTCCGGGAGGTCGACGGCTTTTCCGAAGGTATCGCTGCTTTCGCAGATCGGGCCGACCACGTCATAGGTCTCCACCGGCTTGTCGCTGGTGATGTTCTCTATTTTGTGGTATGCCTGGTACAGCGCGGGACGGATCAGGTCCGACATTCCGGCATCGACGATCAGGAATTTCTTGAAATCACCCTGCTTGATGTACAGGACCCTGGTGATCAGGCTTCCGCACTGGGCCACAACCGACCTTCCGAGCTCGAAATGCAGCGTCTGTCCCGGACGCAGCTTCAGGAACTTTGTAAAGGTACGGAAATATTTCCTGAAATCCGCAATCGGCATCTGGTCCGGATGGTGATAATCCACTCCGAGACCGCCTCCGACATTGATGCTGCCCACGGCAATATGATGAAGCTCAAGCTGGTCCTGCAGTTCGTTGATGCGGTTGCACAGGGCTATGAAATCGTCCATGTCCAGAATCTGCGAACCGATGTGGAAATGGAGGCCGACGAAATTGATGTTCGGGAGTTCCGCCGCATGAAGGATCATGGCTTCCATGTCCCTCATCGGGATTCCGAATTTGTTCTCGGCGTATCCGGTAGTGATGTTCGGATGGGTGTGCGCGCCGACGTTCGGATTGATGCGGAAGGCTATGTTTGCCGTTGTTCCGCGTCCCTTCGCCAGGGCGCTTATGATCTCCAGTTCCGGCAGGCTCTCCACGTTGAAACAGCCTATGCCGAGGTCAAGGCCGAGATTGATTTCCCAGTCACTCTTGCCCACGCCGGCATAGACAATGCTCCGGGCAGGAAATCCTGCCTGGATGGCAGCCTTGATCTCGCCGCCGCTGACGCAGTCGGCTCCAAGACCCGATTCTCGTATGATCTGGAGTATCCTGGGATTGGCGTTTGCCTTGACCGCATAATGCACCTGGTATCCCGGATAATTCCGGATTTCGGCTTTTATGGTGTCAAGCGTCTCCCTGAGGAGCTCGGTGTCATAATAGTAGAAAGGGGTCTCAATCAGCTGCAATTTGTCGATCGGGAATCTTTCTGCCATCATTTCTTCTTGAATAAGGTATCGCTGAGGCTCTGGAGAGCGCGTTTCTTGTCAACGGACTTGATCAGGAATGAAATGTTGCAGTCAGAGCCGCCGTAAGAGATCATGCATACAGGGATGTCCTTCATGGCGTCGGTAGCGAGAGTCTCGAATCCGACGTTGCTCCAGTCAAGGTCACCCACGACGCATATTATGCACATTCCCTTGTCAACGGTGATCGTTCCGAATTTCTTGAGCTCATCCACGATTTCGCTGAGATGGGTTGTATCGTCGATGCTCATGGATACTCCCACCTCGCTGGTGGCGATCATGTCGATAGGGGTCTGGTAGCTTTCGAATATTTCGAATACCTTGCGGAGGAAACCGGTGGCAAGCAACATCCTTGAGCTGCGGATCTTGATCGCGGTGATGTTGTCCTTGGCAGCCACGGCCTTGATGGTGCCGCGCATCATCACGTTGTCGATGATGGTGCCCGGAGCGTCCGGCTCCATGGTATTCTTGAGCCTTACGGGGATGCCGGCGAACTTGGCCGGCTGGATGCAGGTCGGATGGAGGATCTTGGCTCCGAAGTATGCAAGCTCGGCGGCTTCTTCGAAGTTAAGCTGGCGGACCGGTTCGGTATGCTCAACGACGCGCGGGTCGTTGTTGTGCATGCCGTCAATGTCAGTCCAGATCTGGATTTCGCTGGCCTCAAGCGCAGCTCCGACGAGGGACGCGGTATAATCGGAACCTCCGCGCTGGAGGTTGTCGATTTCGCCGTAGGAGTTGCGGCATATAAAGCCCTGGGTGATGTAGATCTGGTGACCTGCATTGTTCTTCATCACCTCGGCGAGTTTTTCGCGGATATAAGGCATATCCGGCTCCCCGTTCTTGTCGATTCTCATGAAATCGAGAGCGGAGAGCAGGACTGCGTCTTTCCCTATTTCTTTCATGTACGCGGCCATCATGCCGGTGCTCATCACTTCGCCCTGTGCCACGATGCTTTTCTCCTCGAACGAGGTGAAAATGTCCTTGGTGAACGAACGGATGTATTTGAATTCGCTTTTCAGGAATTCCTTGGCATCGGAGCGGGCTTTTTCGGTAGAAAGAAGCTCGTCAATATGGCCGTAGTACTTCTTTTCAAGGTTTTTGAGGATGTCGTTTGCGCCTTCCGGATTCTTCTTGTAGAGATAGTCTCCGACTTCCACGAGGGCATTCGTGGTGCCGGACATGGCAGAGAGCACGAGGAAGACCGGTTCATCGCTCTTCGCTACGAGTTCAGCCACGCTTTTCATTCTTTCTGGAGAGCCCACGGAGGTCCCTCCGAATTTCATTACTTTCATGTCGTTTTATATTTATTTAGTCCGTATCTCTGTCCGGAAGGCTTCAGCCACGCTTTAGAAAGCGTAGTTGAAACCGATACCTGCCACAAAACTCTTGCGGAAGAAATTATCCTTTCCTGGAGTCTTGAGCATGTTTGGAGAAAGACCGGCTGCGAGTGCAGGGGCTGCTGCAGCGATCTTCTGGTAAAGACCATAACCTACGTTGTTGTAGTCTTCCATTTCTTTGTCGAAGCGCTCGTAGAAGGTCTTGAATACTCCAAAGTCGAAGCTGATCTTGTCGTTCAGGTTATATCTGCAACCGAGGCCTGCTGACACTGAACTAGGGTTGAAGGACATGTCTGAGATATACTCAGCCTTCTTGCCATAGCCGAATCTTGTAAACTGCACGCCGCCGCTGACAGTCCATTTCTTATTGAGGTCGTACTCAAGTCCTGCGAGTACCTCATAAGGGTTGCTATCGATGAGGGAGGTCTTGTCGTCCTTTCCAGTGAGGCTGTTGTATACGTTGCTCTGCTTGTCGAAGTAGCGGTTGTAGTCAACCCTTACCCTGAACTGAGGAAGGATGCTGTAACCTACGCCGAGTGCGAGAAGTGCAGGGATGTCAGAAGAAGCGACAAATTTGTCGTCATACTGGGCCATTCCGGTTGTATTTTTCTTTGTGCTATTCTCCAGATCTACGTCTCCGCGGAACTCATAGCGGCCTGCAAAGTTGAACTTGCCATACTTGACATCGATGCCGATGATAGGGGTAAGCACGAGGTCCTTCTGGGTGCAGTCAAGCTCCTTGTCGCCGGTGAATGCGCCGAGCGCTGCAGCATATGGGCCGAGAACTGAAGGGTCTGCGGCATAGCTGAGGCTGATGTTCCTGATGCCGCCTTCGTAGATGTTTAGCACATAGGTGGCGCGGAGACCGGCAGCTACGCTGATGTTCTCATTGATCTTGTAACCGAGGTTCACCTGGCCGCTGGCATAGTACTGGGAACCCTCGAGGGCGATGTCAGCTGAATAACCGTTTACAAGCGGTGCTCCGGCGATAGCGTTGACGATGCCCGGAAGCATTGCTATCTGGCTTTCGAATGAGCCGAGACCATCGTTGAACGGAGCTTTTCCGCCACCGCCGGTGATGCCGATGTGCAGGGATCCGAACAGACGTCCGCCGTTGTAGGCTACGTCAACTGATGGAAGCACAGGAGCAACTGTCTTGGCAGAAAAAAGCTTGGTCTGCTGCTGATTGTTCTTAGCGCCATATGCGAAAGGAGCGAATGTGCTCTCGATCTCTCTTTTCTGATGAGCGTTCATGATGCCGATGCTGAGAGCCCAGCCTTTGTCCATGAAGCCCACGCCTGCAGGGTTGAAGTACGCGCCGTTTACTGAGATTACCGAGTTCTGCGCCGGCTGGCGGAGAAACGATACGCTCTGGTTGGTATTAGTAAGGAAACCTCCGGCATATGCCTGGAGCGAGGCGATCGCAAGGACCGCAATTACAATAATTCTTCTTTTCATTTTGGTCGAATTTTATTGTCAAAACGGCTGCGAAGATAGTAAATCTTTCGGAGAATGCAATATTATCAATGAACTCTTGTACCGGGCCTACTCGACCGAGGATGCATAGATGCCGACCACGGCACCCTGGAAATTGCCTTCCTCAAAGGTAGAAAGCACCTTTCCGTCAAGAGGCTCTCCGGCCCTGATATATGTCTTTCCGTCAAATGAATAGCTGAATGCATATTCTGACGGAGTCAGTGTCTCGACCATTAGATATACCGGAGCTGAGGCTTCAGCCTTGCTTAGGCCTACGTCATAGATTTTCTCGGCCTGGCCTTTCCTTACCTGCGTAAGCCTGAGTATAGGCTCATGCTTCTCATCCAGCATCTTTACAAACGACATCTGCTGGAGATGGTTCTGGTAAAGGAGGAGTCCTGCCCTACCTGACTGACCGTCCTCTCCGATTTCCGGCTTGAATGAAAGTTTCGTATGGGCAGAGAACAGCTTGGCGGTGACTCTCTCGCAGATTGCGGAAGCATTGCCGAGGCCGCGTGCGCTGACCGGCTTGAGATCGAGCACCATGTCTCCGTGTTTGTCTATCCTGTAGAACGGTCCTTCTTTCTTGTCCTTCGTGAAATCGAATTCAGACTTTCCCTCAGCGTCCACAGGCCTTCTTATGAACATGGCAAAGTCGGCAAGTCCGTTCTTGTCCCAGAGCGGTCCCGGATTGTATCCGTCGATTCCTTTGACAGTATTCGCTGCTGCAAGGGCCTTGAGCTCTTCATTCAGCGGCACTACTTTCGGTACCGGCTTTCCCTGAGGAAGAATGACTGGCTGGCCTTCAATCCATTCGACCGGCAGCAGGTAGGTCTGGCGTCCCGTGTTGAAGTAGAAATCGCCTTCGTATGGCTCCACTCCCAGGAATATGGCATACCAGTTGCCCGCTTCGGACTGTACGAGATCGGCGTGGCCGGTGCAGTTTATGAAGTTCTCCCTTTCAATAGGAAGGTCTCTCTGCGTAAGGATAGGGTTGATGGCGCATGGCTTGAATCCCTCGTCCACTTTGTCAGACTCGAAAAGCACTTCGGAGTGGGTCTGGGCCGTGCCGCCTTCTGCACACATCAGGTAATACTTGTCTCCGATATGGTAGAGGTGCGGACCTTCCAGCCAGATCGGATTTGTCTCCGGTTTGACTCCGTGGATGGCGAGAATCTTCTTTTCGCCGAAGGTCTTCCCGCTTTCAGGGTCGAAGCCGAGCATCACTATCGCGCAGTCTCCGCCATTGTTATGGATCGGCTCGAGTCCGAGATCCTGCACTTCTACGGAGCTGATCAGGTAGGCCTTGCCGTCATTGTCGAAGAATAAGCTCGGGTCGATTCCGAGCACATCCGGCAGCAGGGTCGGCTCGCTCCAGTTGCCGCTGAGCGGGTCATCAGTGGTCACAAAGAAATTGCCGTCACCTCCGACGATAGTGTTGATTATGTAGAACAGCCCGTTGCCGGGATTGTATGAAATCTGCGGAGCGAATACTCCATTGCGGATCGGCTGGTCCTCCATCGGCATCTGGCTGTAGCGGCTAAGCGCATAGCCGGAAAGCTCCCAGTGTACAAGGTCGGTCGAGTGCCATACAGGTATACCAGGGTAGTAGCCGAAAGTTGAATTAACAAGATAGTAGTCTTGTCCTTTGCGGCAGATGCTTGGGTCCGGATAGAAACCCGGGAGTATCGGATTGAGATACTCTGTCTCGGGGTTGTAGCTGACAGGGGCGCTGGCCTCGTACTGGAGAGGGGAGAATACAGCGCGTTCCGGCCCTGGAAGCGGTGAGCATGCAAGGACGCCTGCAATAAGTAAAAATGTGGTGTAAAGACGTGTCATGGAGGAATTTATTAATGAAGTCCGCATAAATTTATTAGTTTTATGCAAATATAAAAAAATGTTGCAATATTTCAGATATATATAAAAAAAGGTGGCTGCCGTAACATGACGGCAACCACCTTTCCTCAAGTCTTGAATTTATTTATCTTCTTACGAACAGTGCTGTCCTGGAATTGAGATAGTCCTTGACGGCGGACCACTCGTAATACGGGCCTTCCACTGGAGCGAGCGCTCCGAGGGAAGCCTCCTCTCCGTTCAGCAACAGCTTCACGAGCACGTCGCCTTTCTTACCTTTCTTAGGTGTATAGAACACGAACTGCAGGTTGGCAGCCATCGGCGAACGGAAAGTCTGGAAGGTGTTCACGATGTCATCTACAGAATCCGGGACAAAGCCGAATCCGTCGATGTCCATGATCATCAGCAGAGCCATCACTACATGGTCATGACCGAAGCGCAGGTCGGCGCCGCGGCTGTTTCCGGCAAGCCTTGCATCAGCCTTGGCGATGATGTCGTCCACGATTGATGAACATGAAGTGCGGTAGTTGATATACTCCTGGAAACGCTCGTAGTTGTCCACTTCCCAGAGACGGACATATTCCTCAGCGGTAAAGATTCCGTCAACGTCAAGCCTCTCTTCCTCAGGAATGCTGGCCATTCCGCCGACGAGCATGTACAGGTTGAAGAATGTGTCATAGGCATCTTTCTTGGCAACGGCCACTGAAGGGTCCTTGAACATGCGTGCAAGGATGGTCTGGTAATCAGGCATCTTGCGGAAGAAGAATCCTTCCGAATCCTCTGCATACGGCAAGTATGTGTGAGGACCTTTGTAACGGAAAGGATTCTTGCCCATGTTAGGACGGGCTGCCTGTATGTCCATCATTCCCTGATGCTCATATACCGATGTTGCCGGAGACTCCTTGGCGATGCTGACGCAGAATGAGCCCATGCTCATCATCGACCTTGAAGAAGCGGATGAGCAAGCATCCACACTGCTTCCCTTTCCGAAGGCGGTAGGGAAGGAAGATACCATCGTCTTGGCTATCTGCCTGTGCTGTTCCCATCCAAGCGGGGTCAGGTCACCGACCCTGTACTGGTTCCTCTCCCAGAAGTCGGAGAGCTGGCCCAGAAGCTTCTTGCCATACTCGGTAAGATTGCCGTTGTCAGAGCCTTTCCGGAGCATTTCGAGAGGAACTGTGTATGCATCGGAAGTGTATGCATAGCGGGATCCATGACGGCCGTAATGGCTGACATAGACTGGCTCATATCCTTTTGGCGCCGGAGTCGATGCCTTAGGGGAGAGGTCGTAGGTGTTGTCCAGGCCGGATGCCTTGGAATGGTCTGCGAGTACTTCCTCATGCACGCCCTCACGGACTTTCGAAGGCTGCTTGTCTTCCTCAGGGACTTCTACGATGATGAAGATGGAGTCGCGCTTGCGCTGTCCGTCGTGGTCATACTTATGGTTGTTCGTAGGATAGTTGACCACATGGGTCTCAGGGTCTCCATGACCGCGCACGCAGACCGTAGTCGAACCGCCGCCGTCCATGTTGAGGGCGTATTGCGGGTTGAACCACTTTACGATGAATTCCGTGAACTCACGGGCGCTCATGCCTTCGCCAATCCCATCCCTGCGGCCGTCAACGGCAATGAGAATCAAATGGTTATCGGCGGTCTTGGCGACGGCAGTGCGCGGATGACGTACGCCCTGATGGCGGATCGGGTCCTCATATTCCAGTTTCTCAAGCTCTTCCAGAGAAAGCGATGGATCCACGAAGCGTGTTCCTACCGGGTCGAAGTTGTCGACCAGCATAGGAGCGCTGGTGAGGATGTTCGGTTCTGTGCTGTTTGCATAGAATTCTCTCTGCTCGGCGATGCTCATGTCCTTTCCATCAAAAGAGATACGGACGCCCTGCTTGCCATCGGTATATACGGCACCTTCGCTTTTCCAGTTCGGGACCGGAGTGTTGATGATGTTGTCGTAAGGCATGCAGGAATACATCCTTTCGTTCACCTTGATGACGATTGACTGGGCCTCATATCCGGCATTCATGGCTGCAACCGCATTGTTGCGCCAGAACGCTTCTGATGTAGGGATCCTTTCAGGGTAATATACAAACCTGAGAGCATATCTCGGATTCGAGAGATCCTGTTCTATTACGAATACCTGCTGGGCGGCTCCGGAAATTTCCTCCATGCCGGAGTAAGTGTAATAATTTATTCCTTCGGCGATAGTCTCCACCGTCCATCCCTTGTCAGCGGGTGTCGGATTGGCCGTCGCATTGCAGAATCCTGCAAACAGCAGGAAGAGAGTGATAAACTGATTCTTTTTCATTATTATTTTGGTACTACTATAAAGTGTGTTAGTCTTTTGCGTTCAGCACCGTTTTCGTTACAAGGAGTATTTACGACATTGGTCTGAGAGTTGCCTTTTCCTTCTACGCAAAGGGTGGAGGAACCGCCGCCGTCCATGTTGAGGGCAGACTGTGGGTTGAACCATTTCTTCAGGAACAGGGCAAGCTCCTTGGCTGTCATTCCTTCGCTGACTCCCGGATTGCGGCCGTCAACCACCATCATTATGAAATGTTTGTCGGCTGTAAGAGCAATGGCGGAGCGAGGTTGAGGTGTCCCCTGATGCCGGTGCGGATTCTCTCCGTTAAGCTTCTTCAGCTGCTCTTCACTATATTTGCTATTTACGAATTTCTCGCCCGGAGTAGTCTTATTTTTCTCGATAAGCATAGGCGCACTTGAAATGATATCTTCTGCCTTAGTATTGTCATAAGCGGTCCTCAGGGTTTCAAGAGTTTCGTCTATGCTGGCAGGTACTGCGTAAGGTCTGATAAGTGGCGCACCTTTCTTTATTGAGATGGTTCCGTCGGTCTTGCGGATGAACGCGGCTTCGCTCTTCCAGTTAGGTACTCCTGAATCTCCGATCGTGGTGTTAGGAATGTTGAACCACGGTGTTCCGTTGTCCCGGATATAGATGGAGCCTGTCTCATATCCGGCGTTCATCGTAGCGACTGAATTGTACTTGGCGTGTGCCGCTGACGTTGCCAGGGATGGAGTCGTATAGGTCATCTTTACAGTGTACTTAGAACTGAGGTCCACGTCGATAGCGAATACCTGCTGTTTCTTTCCGCTTATGGCGTCCTTGCCGGAAAACGTGTAGTACATGACTCCTTTTTCGATCTCGTATACATTCCATCCGTTACCGCGAGCAGGAGCACGCCTGATTCCGGCGGTTTCTACCTCTTCGCCATCGTATTCGTCGCCTTCATCAGCAAGCTCCGAATTGACGGTTTCCGGAGCCTGAATTTCCGTGAGTTCCTCTTTGGAGGTGCAGCAGATCATCAGCGGCAACAGCGCTGAAAGAACAAGCAGTGATTTTGTTTTCATGTTTAAAAAAGTTTTAGTGTTATTAAAAATGTGTTGGTTACTTGGCTACTATTATGAAATGTGTTGTCCTGCTACGTTCCCCTGCATGGTCATACAGGTCATTGTCGCAAGGATAATTCACTACGTGTGTCTGCGGGTCGCCTTCGCCTTCTACACAGAGTGTCGTGGATC
>JAEEGL013396481.1_pt1 | contig 10684 bp, 7 predicted proteins | sample 9134231 | NCBI WGS metagenome assembly JAEEGL01 (sample SAMN16246548, study PRJNA631951) | gut metagenome | biome: gut microbiome; feature: rumen; material: fiber-attached | host: Bos | place: Iran: Karaj | collected 2018-10 | reverse complement strand
CCGGCGAAAAGGCTTATCAAGATCATTTTGCACGTCCACGATAGGCTGAAAGGCATAGCTCATAAGAGGCAGGCGCATTCCTTGAATCTCCATGGACTTTATTCCGTTTAACATGCTCCCAAGCACCATTTCTCATTCCTCCTCGACTTCAAACACCGTGAAATACTCATTTTCAAAGATAAATCTGATACTGTCGGCCACCTCGCCGGCTTTCGATGGCTGAAGACACCATGCCCCGTACATACCGACGGCAAAATACTCTCCCACATACTCCTTCGGGACTATGGTCACTATAACGGCTCCGATCTTAGTAAGGTCCCGTCCATTTAAATACTTGCCGTTAAAACCGTTCAGTCGCCCAATCAGATTCACCAGATCATAGTCATCCGGTCTGTCAAATGTAACGTCTACCATGGTGAAAACCGCGCTCCTCGATATGGCGATCACCGAAGTATCAAGTACAATCTCATCCGCAACGCTTTCTTCCATGGTCTCTGAGTCAAACAAACTCATCTTTACGGATATGATCCCTTTGGGGATCCCGCTTGAGTCCTCTCCGCAGCACGCTTCAAGAACGTCGTGCTCGGTCAAAACCTGTGTATTTTCCATAATAATCTCCTCAATCAATCCATTCTGTACCTGATATAAACCGGCTCAGCCGCCGTAAGTGACCTGCGTCTTACCCGCTCATACAGTCCCGATAGCGCTTCATCAGACAGATGAAAGCACTTCTCGCTAAGCCCAAATGCCGCATCCCGTATATCACTCGGATTAAGCATTTCTGCGACAGATCTGATCAAAACCGCCAGTTCATCCGCCTTATCCGTGTTCATAACGGCATTTAGTATCGCTATCTCCGTAAACGACAGCGTAGGATTTGTCAGCTCATCTGCTATCTGCCTGCTTACATCGCTAAGTTCATCAAGAAAGGCACGTTTAACATCTGCCGGCGCCTCCTGCATCACAATTGCCGCAAGGTTCGGATAGTAAGGCTTTTGGGGCAATAACCCCAGAACACCCTGCACGGCGATTCGTACAAACTGCTCCATAACCGTGTAATAATCGCTCTTTTCTTTACGGGTAAATCTGAATTCCACATAGCAGCTGACCACTTCTCTTGCAAAATCAGCGCCTTCAAGCCCCTCTCTGATGACAAACCGCCTGGCCTGTGTATCTGCGTAGTAGTTCTTTTTATCCGGAAAATCGCCCTTTTCTCCGAGCGTGATCGTATAGCCGCTGGCACTCCTTGCAGCGTTCACCACAGAGCTTACGGTTGCCTGAGACGATCTGATATCCCTGCTTACGCTTATCCCGGCAACGACCTGGCTTTCAGCCTTATACCCTCCTGCCTGATCCTTAGTGATCTGCGGGTATAAAAGCATGATCTTCGGTGTATCGGATGTTACTTCCATACCCGCCCGCTTTGCGGCATCTACCCCTAAGATGTACCGCGCCTCCGGATCCTGCTTCAGGATAAGCAGCTGATTCTGATAATCGTACTGTCTGAATCTACTCAAAACCTTCAGATAGGATCCGGAGTTTTCCGGCTTAAAAACCTCTTCTATGCTCTTTTCAATGTTTGCCTGCGCTATCGCGTAAAGCTTCTCGCTCATCTCTTCCGCCCTCATAACCTATAAGCATATTTGAGGCTCATGGATTTTCACTTTTTTGTAAAATCAAAAGTAAGCGGGATATCAAATTGCGCTCTGTTGTTGAAGATGTGAACATCAACATTCATTGCATCCATCTCATCTAACAGTTCAAAGAGTTTTTCTTCATCGGCATCATATTCGTGAGTAACAACTCCACTGCCGTCCAAATAGCTAAGGCTCATCTGCGTCTTATAAGGCAGCGTTGTAACGGCTCCGCACCCTTTCACATACTCGATGTATTCAGTGAGATTACCGGATTTTTCAAGATAATCGCTGCACAGATCACAAGTGTCGTTATCATGGGCGCTTATTTTGATAAAGGGATTCTTCTCGTCTGTAAGAACTCCGTGGAATCTGATACGGCGCTTCTTAAACAGCAGCCACAAAAAAGCTGTCCAAAGGTAATCTATTCCGCCCGTCAGAACCAAAACCCCACCGACTATGGCTGTCACAACAACACCGCCGATAATAGGAATTAGCGGTACCTTCTTTGATGTCTTCTCCGATTCCGTATCTGTGTCTCCCGGGGTAGAGAACCCCGATTCGTCACAGATACCTGAATCCGTAGACGACGGCATGTCCGGAGTCAGCATGGGGTTTTCATCCCCTGACGGGTCCGGTTCTGCCGGAGTCTTTGGATCAGAGCCAGACGGCGTTTCCGAAGGCTCTCCGGGGTTTTCGTTCCCGGGAGGGGTCGGCGCTACCGGCGGCTTAGGATCCTTGGGAGTCGGCTCATCAGCCGGAGATGGCGTTACGGGATCTTCTCCCCCGGGAGGTTTGGGAGTCGACGGGTCCTCCGAAGGCACATCGGGGTTTTCATCCCCGGGTGGCTCCGGATCGTCCGTCGGATTCGAAGGGTCCTCGGGGTCTTCCCCGGGTGGATTCGGCTTTACCGGAGGTTTAGGCTTCTTCTCGCTGGAGAATATGGCCTTATATACGGCATCTCCATCACAGATCGGCTTCACAGCCGGATCCCAGCCTTCAAACGAGTATGTATATGTCTTGTCTTCATCCTTCTCAGGATCCGCCGGCACGGATATCTCATCGCCGTAGTGATAGCCCTTGACATCAATCACTTCACCCTCAACTACAAACCTGACCGTATAAGTCCTGTACACCGGCAGATAATGCGCCGTATATATCACATCTTCCGTAACATGCGGCAGCTGTCCGTATGCGTATACCTGTCCGTCAGAAGACGATGTCCAACCCGAGAAATAATAGATATAGGTACTGTCATCTGCCTTTTGCGGTATGTCCGGTTCATTCACTATGTCTGAATCATATGTATAGTCCGACTTCAGACTACCTAACTGCGTGATATTGTCAGAATCAAGGAATTGTACGGAGTAATGTCTGTCTCCTGTGGTATATGTGGATACATATGCCGCATCACCGATGCATCTTCGTGAAACAATGGGCGTCCATCCGTTAAATGTGTATGTATGCTGTACATCCCCCTGTTTCACCGGATCTCCGGGAATATCAATAACATCCCCATATGAATACCTGTGTTCCGAGATAACCCGTCCTTCATCTACAAACCTCACTAAATACCTGACCACATGTGATGAAAACACCGCATCATATGTCGCATTTCCTCTGCACAAATCAGATACAGAAGGATTCCACCCGCTGAATGTATAAGTACAGTAACTGTCTCCTGCTTTATACGGATCCGCCGGGATCTCTATTGCAGCACCATAACGATATGTCTTCGATGACAGTATCTTTCCCTCACTTCTGAAAACCACCGTATACTCAACAGGCGTCACATCATAAGTGGCTTCATATGTAGCATTTCCGGTACACACTGCCGATACTTCCGGCGTCCAGCCTTTAAATACATAGTTACAGTATTCATTTCCCGCTTTATGCGGATCTGCCGGGATCTCTATCATGTCCCCGTAGAAATAAGTCTTTGATGACAAGGTTTCGCTCTCGTTTATGAAAACAACCGTGTATTCATCAGGTATCTCCTCATAGGTGGCTACATACGTAGCATCACCGGTACAGACAGCCGACACTTCCGGCGTCCAGCCGCTGAATCTGTATGTTCTGTGATTTGAGGCAGGTCTTGTCGGGTCGGCAGGGATTATAATTGTCTCACCGCGTTTGTATGTATTCGCGGATATGACCGCATTGTTATAATTTCTGAAAACAACCCTGAACTTTGCAGTATCTTCCTTGTACAGATCTATCTCATGTGCAGGATTGGACGCATCCGGATCAAGTTCCCCGAAAGTATACTCATTTGTCCTCTCTATATCCGTGTAGAACTTCGCCGTAGCTTCAGACTCTGTCTTTCTATACTTGTGTGGAGGCGCTATCTTCGCGGTATTCTGGAAGAATAACGACTCTATCAACTCACCTTTTCCGCCGTTTATGTCCTTATAGTCCATATCCCAGTAGTTAACCAGCGTTCCCTTGTTATGGCCCGAAGTAACGTATGTCGCCCTCAAAGTGCATTCCTTTAAGGTTTCAGTCCCGGTCATATATCCGTTTTCTATGAGCACATCCGCGCTCGTTCCCACCGGATAAATGAAGTTCCCGCTGCTTAGTACCGGTTTCCATCCCAGGAACCACGCATTCACAAGCGTAGTTGAAAACCCAGACTCAGGCAGAACCGTTCCATCCCCCTCATCAAAGGAAAGATCATCCATGGTCCCGCTGAAATACCCTGCCAAAGACCCGTCCTCTCTCACAAAATGGATCACATACCTGACAGATTCCGTTGTATCCTCCGTATATGTGGCTTTATACGTCGCATCAGCCGTGCAAATGGGTTCAACCGTCGGACTCCACCCCGTGAATGTAAAATGTTCTCTAACGGGGTCTGAGGGCGTTACAACAGCATCTCCGCTATTGTATGTGTGCGTTGAGATCTCTGAATCGTCATAATCAACGAATCTTACAGTGAATTCTGCGCTCCCGGCATCCGCGCCTACTGTAGAAACAAATCTCTGGTATCCGTCCGCTTCACTTCCTAACGAGTTCGTCCAAAGATATGTACTGCCGAGAAGGTAGTAGCTTTGATACATGGAACTGTCAGTTCCCAGAAATGCGGCCAGCGCTATCCTTGTATCATCGTCATGACCGGAATCATCTACGCTGCACAGGATTTCATAAACTTCCGCCTCGCTCATATGTCCTTCCATAGCCGCCCATACAAGCACCTGGGCTTCGGCATATGTAAGCGCATAGGGGTTTCCGCTTGCATTCAGCGCACTGTAGCACTGAACCACATTCCTGACCTCACGGTTTTCCGTATATCTTCCGACCAGGTTGTATGTATCTCCGTTATGAGCGGACTTTCCTATATCCAGGCAAAAAGCCTCACTGGTTACTCCGTCATGCGACAGATACATGTGATAGATATCTCCGTCCCTGCCGACTATCGGCACCGTGTACGAACCCTCTACCGTCATCACGCCTATGGAATATACGGAGAAATCTGCAGCAGCAAATGCAACAGCATCTTCGCTGACTTCAACGATCTCGCCAACAACGCTCGTCTCACCCTCATCCGTGGTATGAATGACCGTTACAGCCTCTGCATCCTCGATATCACTGCCCAGGTTCGTAAACCTTACTATCAGAGAGTTTCCGTCATCCGAAGGCTCATACTCTTCCCCATCCAGGAGCAGGGAAATGTCAAATGATCTGAGAACCGTCAGTTCCAGCCCGTTTTCATCGGCTCTGTCCTGTATCTCCTCGCTGCTCACCTCACTGACACTGACCGTAACCCCTTCCGGAAGCACTCCTTCAATAATCACCCCGACTCCGTTGCAGGTTTCCTTAAAGCTTTGGGTGAAAAACTCATGAGACGACGGTGTATCCGGAGTCACCATGGGGTTTTCCGCCCCTGGGGAGTCCGGATCGCCCGGCGTATCTTCGGCTTCTCCCGCTTCATCTGTCTCCTCGGATTCCGTCCCAGTGCCTCCCGGGGCAGAAAACCCCGATTCGTCACATGGCTCGTTCTCCTCGAGACTCTCTGTTTCATCTGCAGTAGGTAAGCCCTCATCTTCAGACGACGGTTTGTCCGGAGTCACCATGGGGTTTTCCACCCCTGGGGAATCCGGAACAGCCGGCGTCTCTTCCGACGAAGGCTCATCCACTAACTCTTCTGCATATACCGCGGGCATCACAGGCATCGAGCCCACAGCCGCGGTAACCGCAATAATGCTTGTTAATAAGTACGTGAATAGTTTCTTCATGGCGAACCTCCTTTTCGTGAAACTACTGCTTCAACATCGCTCATAACCTATAAGCGTATTTCCGGAGGCCCCTTTTTCACTAAAAACGTTTAAACTGGCTCAAAATTTCCAAAATATTGGCAGAACGGATATTTTCGACGTCAAAAATATTGGCAGAACGGATATTTTTGCTTATAATAAGTTTGGCAAAACGGATAATTCTACCGTTCTACTCGCTGCGGAGGTGCATTATGACTGTATTTAAAAGAAAACTGTATGACAGGTTGCTTGAATGGAAAGCCAATTATGCCGGCCGATATGCTGTCCTGATTGAAGGTGCCAGACGTGTCGGCAAAAGCACTTTGGTAAAGGAATTTGCTCAAAACGAGTACAAATCCTTTATTTTGATAGACTTTTCAGAGGCTTCGGCAGAAATAAAAAACAGTTTTGAAGATATCGCCGATCTGGACCGTTTCTTTCTCAAGCTGCAGACATATTCAGGTGTTCAGTTGGCAGAACGGGATTCGGTTATCATTTTTGATGAAGTTCAGTTATTCCCAAAAGCAAGACAGGCGATCAAACATCTCGTTGCAGACGGACGATATGACTATATAGAAACCGGCTCCCTGATATCCATAAAGAAGAATGTTAAGGATATCCTGATTCCGTCGGAAGAAATGAAACTCAAACTGTATCCTATGGACTATGAGGAGTTTTTATGGGCAACCGGAAATGATACATACCGGCTCCTTAAGAAGTTCTATGAAGAAAAGACTGCTGTCGGGGATTCTTTAAACAGAAAACTGATGCGTGATTTCAGGTTATATATGGCTGTAGGAGGCATGCCGCAGGCAGTATCAGCCTATCTGGAGAAGAAAAGCTTTAACGAAATTGATGAGGTCAAAAGAAACATAATCCGGTTATACGAGGATGATTTCAGGAAGATCGATCCATCCGGGCTTTCTTCCAGAATATATCGGGATGTGCCTTCTCAGTTATCACATAACAAAAGACGATATGTCATCTCCAGTGCAACCGGTAAAAAGACCCAAAAGAGAGATTTAGAGAGGCTTTACGATGCAATTGATTCACAGACAGTGCTGGTTTCATACAACATATCAAACCCCGATGTCAGTTTGTCGAGCGCAAAAGATTTAGACAGTTATAAACTGTATGTCGCGGATACAGGACTGTTCGTAACCCTGATGTTTATTGACAGACCGGCAGCTGAAAACACGCTTTATGAAAAACTTCTGGCAGATAAATTGCCCGCAAACTTAGGATACCTTTACGAGAATGTGGCTGCACAAATGATAGCTGCATCCGGCCGGGAACTCTGTTATCACACCTGGCTCAAAGAAAACAGTACACATTATTACGAGATTGATTTCCTGATCGGTAAGAATCAGAAGATAACCCCTATCGAAATAAAGTCATCAGCAACCTCGTCCCACAAATCAATAGATGTTTTCTGCAAGAAGTATTCAAAGATTACTTCCAGTCCGCATGTTTTCTCACAAAAGGACGTTTCAAAAGACGGCCAAACCCAGCTTCTGCCACTTTATATGCTGCCCTTCTTAGCAGAGGATTGATCCACTTCTCTCATCACAAGAACATGGCTCACCTGCTTTTCTCCATCAGGTGAGCCATTCACAATTACACCCCGATCTTCAGCTGCATACAAAGTCCGCGCATGAATCCGAGCGCATTCACATACTCGCTGTCTTCAGGGATGAATACTCTCCCCTGATACCTATCCATGATCTGCTCCTTAAGGACAAGCGAAGTCCCGCCGATGAAGATGAGCGAACAAAGACCAATATTCCAGGTGTTCTCTTTACACGCTTTCTCAATCTCGGCGAGATTCCTGTCAAACTCCTCTGCGATGATCTGCCTGATCTTGTCAGCCATATCCTCGGCCACATACGAGAAATCACCCTGAATAAAGTGCTCCACTTCGAACATCTTCAGCTGCACATCCAGCTTCTGGTTAAGCCTGCTCCTTATCCTTCCGAGCACATGATTCATACCGAACTTGTCCGTGAAACATGAATCCGTGACCAGTTTCATGTTATTGAAGTAACAGCAGTTGATGTTGAGCCCTCCTATATCTACGACTCCGACCACAGATGATCTAAACTTCTCGGGATACAGGTACATGGCACCGAGGCTCTCCGCAAAGCACTGTCTGTATGCGATATAGAATTTCTTGACCTTCCCGTCCACCGTTATCTCTATCTGACCTTTTGGCAGGATGTAGTCCAGGTACTCTTCCCTGGCCTCTTTGTCGGTATAGACGGCGAGCGGGCAGCCTATTGCGACCTTTACGCTGTCGTTATTGTCTACATTCATGGCTATGGCCGAGAGCGTTATTATCTTATGAACCATATCCTTCTTGCTGTTGGAATCAGATGTTGCCCCGTCAGGGTCACCTATCGAGTAAGCCTTGCCTTCGTATTCAACGATATGCAAGTCGCCGGTCAGGCACTTGTTTAATGTAGTAAGTTCATTGGACTTAACTATCTTTGTTGCAAACTTACTTTGATTAAGGCCTCCGTCGTGATTCCTTGTTATTACCTTTGTTTCGGATTTCCCGCAATCCACTACGATGACTCTGTCCATATGTCTACCTCACTTTCTATAATCCAAAATCACCCATATCAAATCCCAGCATCTCTTCCGGCGTAAGAGCCTTCCCTGATTCTTCAGACTCTGCTTCGGTTTCTGCCGTTGTCTCCGGCTTCTCTGCCTTCGCCTCGCCATCCATTGCTCCAAAGGGTGACTCAAAACCCTTTGTCGCAACAGAGGCGGGCGCCGGCTCCTCATCAATTTTATGGCTTACGGCAGCTGATCTCTTCGATCCAACCCCAATCTTTGCGCCACGGGGTTTTATCTCACCCCGTGAAGCAATGATTGTGGGTCTGGTCGACTCAGCAGCCTGCCGCCCTTTCGCCATCCTCTCGTACACCCGCATCTCACTCTGGGTCTCCACGTACCCGTCCGCTCCTATCCCTTCAAAAACCTGTTCAAGAAGCGGAAAGACGAGCAGCGTCTTGTTCCTGACCGGAGCATCTAAGAAGTTTGCTGCCCTCGGATACCGGGATGCAAGGTCGTCATCAAGGAAAAGATGGCAGTCCTTCCTGCCCTGCTTCCATTCGCTCCATTTGCTCACGCGCTCACCTCCCTTCATACTCTATAAGCATATTTATGACCGGTCCTTTTTCACTTATTTGCCAAATACCGCATTTTTATGTCAAATTCCTGTATTTTACGCCAAACCAAGCCCGTAAATGCCAAATGTCATATTTTATTGCCAAAACATTGATTTCGTTGACAAATATGCCCTCTTTTTGTCAAAACCCGTTAGTAACTGCCTGATATAGCATATAACCGGCAAAAGTCTTCTCTTCGGCCGGATTCTTCGCCTGCCGAAAATCCCCCGGCGGCAGATACGCTTATAGGTTATGAACACAAACCCCGCCGCTTTTTTCACTAACAAGCAGAGAACGTTGGCCCGTTCGGGCCACGTTCGCTTGCCGGGGAGACCCCGAGCCCCCTTGTTGGGCTCCGCCCAAACCCGTGATAAGCGGCTAACTTACAAACGGAGGAATCAAGATGGATAACGTATTGAGAATAAGAATCGACCCGGAACTCATAGATATGGTCAAAACCAATTCCGAAAAGCTCGGCATATCCGCCGCTGCCTACGTAAATCAGATAATCAGAAACGGCAACGGCAAGATGTATACGCTTGAGCTCGTGACAGATGATATCTCTGAATATACGGCAGAGATCCACTCCGTGGCACATGCAGCTTCATCGATGATAAATGTGATTGAAAAGACCGGCGGCGATTACTATGCGCAGGATATAGAAGCAATGAAGGGATATTTAAGTGAGATCCTTATTCTAATGAGAAAACAAGTCGCAACATCCTACACCAATCGCAAAAAGATCGCGCGCCAGGCGCAGAAAAAGATCTCAAAGATATTGTCCGACTCTGTAAAAGACTGATTGGGGGTACTCTATGGCAATCTCAAAGGACATCGCCATACACTCTTCCAAGCACCTTAGCCGCTGCATGGACTATCAAACTGGCGGAGACAAGGCGAAGCTTAAAGAAGAAAAACTCACGGCTGATGATGTCGACCGTGTCTTCAGCTATGCTGAAAACCTCGAAAAGACCGTATTTCGCTTAGACGGCGACGAAACCATCTTGGCAAGCGGCGTAGGCTGCGCTCCGGAGACTGCATCCATAGAATTTGAAGCAGCAAGAGAACGGTATATGCAAAAGACCGGAGGGAGCGGCAGACACGGCGTATACGGCACAAAAACAGACAAAGCAACAGGTAAGCAGGTCTCAAAAGAATCCGTAGAAGCATACCATATCATACAGTCATTTGAGGCAGATCCGGACCTTGACCCAAGGCTTGTCCATAAGATAGGTATTGAGTTCTGTGAAAAAGCCTTCCCCGGGCACAAATGCCTCGTTGCCACGCACATGAACACCGGGCATCTTCACAATCATATCGTAATGTGTGCATACAATAACGACGGTGTAAGTAAGTTCCACGGCGGAAAGACAGCAAGAGCCCGTTACAGAGAGATAAACGATGAAATCAGCTTATCTTACGGTCTTCCTATCCTGCTTGATGCAAATATCGATCATAAGAATGTCTCCCGGACCAGAACAGAGACATATCTTGCTTCTACGTCATCAGGATCCTGGAAGCAGGAAGCCAGAAATACCATAGATGAAGCCATTTCGCTTGCATCCTCCTGGGAAGAATTTGTAAAGCTCATGCAAAAAGCCGGCTACGAGGTTAGAGAACGGGG
>JAEEGL012263345.1_pt1 | contig 10684 bp, 9 predicted proteins | sample 9134231 | NCBI WGS metagenome assembly JAEEGL01 (sample SAMN16246548, study PRJNA631951) | gut metagenome | biome: gut microbiome; feature: rumen; material: fiber-attached | host: Bos | place: Iran: Karaj | collected 2018-10 | reverse complement strand
TCCGCAATATCCCATACCTGAACGAAGTCCACCCATAAGCTGGAATACTGTATCCTCTACAGTTCCCTTATAAGCTACACGACCTTCAACACCTTCAGGTACAAGCTTCTTTGCATCTTCCTGGAAATAACGGTCTTTTGAACCATTTTCCATAGCTGCAATTGATCCCATTCCACGGTATACTTTATATTTTCTTCCCTGGAACAGTTCAAATTCACCCGGTGCTTCATCACATCCTGCAAACATTGAACCCATCATTACAACGCTTCCGCCTGCTGCAACTGCCTTTGTGATATCACCTGAATACTTGATACCACCGTCAGCAATGATCGGAACACCATATTCCTTAGCTACAGCATAGCAATCCATAATAGCAGAAATCTGTGGAACACCAATACCTGCTACTACACGGGTTGTACAGATAGAACCAGGTCCGATACCAACTTTAACAGCATCAGCTCCGGCTTCAATAAGATCTCTGGTAGCTGCACCTGTTGCACAGTTACCTGCAATAACCTGAAGATCAGGGAATTTCTCTTTAATCATTCTAAGGCACTTAAGAACGTTCTCAGAATGTCCATGAGCAGAATCAAGAACAATTACGTCAACCTTAGCATCAACAAGAGCTGCTACACGATCAAGGCAGTTTGCTGAAATACCAACACCTGCACCGCAAAGGAGTCTTCCCTGATCATCCTTGGCTGCAAGAGGATACTTTATTGTCTTCTCAATATCTTTTATAGTAATAAGTCCTACAAGATTATAATCATCATCAACGATTGGGAGTTTTTCTTTTTTAGATTTCGCAAGAATGCTCTTTGCCTCTTCAAGAGTAATTCCTGCCTTAGCTGTGATAAGATTCTCACTTGTCATTACATCTTTGATTTTCTGTGAAAAATCTTTTTCAAACTTCAAGTCTCTGTTAGTAATGATACCAACAAGCTTTCTTCCTTCAGTAATCGGAACACCTGAAATACGGAATTTTGCCATAAGTGCATCAGCATCTGCAAGAGTATGATCCGGTGAAAGTGAAAATGGATCTGTGATTACACCATTCTCTGATCTCTTAACCTTATCAACCTCTTCAGCCTGAGCTTCAATTGACATATTCTTGTGAATAATACCAATACCGCCCTGTCTTGCCATGGCAATTGCCATTCTGTGCTCAGTTACTGTATCCATTCCTGCACTCATCATAGGAATATTTAATCTGATCTTTTTTGTAAGCCATGTTCCAACGTCTACCTGATTTGGTATAACCTGTGAATAAGCAGGTACTAAAAGCACGTCGTCAAAAGTAATTCCTTCACCTATAATCTGTCCCATTATAATCTCCCATTTCCTTTACAATCTTGTTTACTGATCAATAATATGAATTTCAAATTCTACAATGCTGATTAGAACAAATATTTGTTAGTCTTTAAAAACTTTTCTAGGAGCTACAGCTTTAACTGCATCAACAAACTCCTGTGTTGGTTCGAGAATAAGCTTCTCTTTTCCATCATAATAAATTGTATATGTTGGATCTGGCTGTGCGTCCTTATTCTTTGAAGAATAATCCACAACTTTATAAGTCTTATTTTTGAATTCGTCTAAATGATATGATCTTGATGGAGCCATTGCCTCAATGTGCTCAACTGAATAAGCGCCCACACGTTTACGGGAACTCTTATTAAGAATTTTGTCTACTGCGATCTCTCTGTCGCAATACTGATACTCATACTCGATACTTGCATTAAGTGATGCAAAGTGATAACCGATGCCTGCTGCCACGCAAAGAATTAAGCCAGGTATTCCCAACCCAAATAAGAACGCCAAAATAAAGAAAATCACCGCAAAGATAAGGCATAGATACTTGAGAAAAGAAATAGCTGGAGACGCTTTACTCTCAACCAGACATTCTACATAACTGTTGTCGTTAACCATCTGTAAAACCACTCCTCCTATATTAGCCATTTTATCGACTATCTTATATTCAAAACCCAGTCGTGTCAAGGCGAAAATGTGTAAATACTGTGGTCAGTCAAACACCATCACTTCTTATCAATAACGACTAAATACTTGTTGACATAAAAGCCAATACATTTGTATCATAAGTGGCAAGTGTTCATTATAAATATATTTTACGATGAACAAAAAACACTAACTTTATTATAAATGTTTTAACGGATAAATAATATTATTTTTCTGTTAACATTTTTTATTTAATCTGTTTTTAGTTTTATATAGGATAATTCAAAATCAGGTATTAACTATCTTTTATAGGGGAGCAGAAATAATATGTCAGTACATGAAGAAATCAGAGAACAGCAAAAGAAATTAAAAGGACAGGGCGTCAAAGCTCACCTTCAATACTTCTGGGATTATTACAAGATTCATACAATAGTAGCTATAGCAGTTATTATTTTCATAGGAATTTTGATAAAAGATATCAAAAACAACAAGCCCTATGCTTTTTATGGTCTTATGCTAAACAGCAACTCTTCTTCCGCTGAAGAGATTATCGAACAGGAATTTGCTGAATATGCAGGCATTGATACAACACAGTTCAGCTGCTTTGTTGATACCTCTGCAACCTACAATCAGGAGATCATTGACGAGGTAACACTTGCTACCAGCCAGAAGATCATGGCAAACCTCTCTGCCGCAGAGCTTGACGTCATTGCAGCAGACAAAAATATGTTTTTATACTATGCATATCAGGACATTTATACAGATTTAAGAACTCTCTATGACGATGCATTTCTGTCAGAGCATGCACAGGATATCATATACGTCGACAAAGGTCTTATAGACTATATCGCATCTGATTCATATCAGGACTTCCTATTAAATGGTCAGTATGACGAATCAAACAAATATGCAGTAATGGCCGCAGAAATCTATAATTCCGGTGAATATCCCGAAATATCAGTGGAAGACATGCAGGAAGCAATCCCTGTAGGAATCTCCTTTGAAGGTGCATCAATCCTCGAAAAGACCTACATGTACCAGGGCCAGACTCCAGTCATCGGTATCATCTCCAACACTACCAGACTCGACACAGCCAAGTCTTTCGTAGAATATATCTTAAAATAATATACAGTCTCTACATATATGCCAAATATTTTAAAATAGCCCCTACCATTACTCACGTTTCGTCGTGAGCAAATGTATAGGGGCTATCTTTAAAATCTTTTATCGTTACCTGGATGATGCATACGGATGCAAGGCTTAAACCTGAGTGGTTACGAAAATGTCGTAGATGGCGCGAATAGCTTTTTCGAAGTCGCGGTTTTCTACGCCGATGATGATGTTAAGCTCTGATGAGCCCTGATCGATCATACGGACGTTAACACTTGCATGTGCAAGGGCTGAGAAAATTCTTCCGGCTGTTCCGCGTGTTGACTTCATTCCTCTACCAACTACAGCTATAAGTGCAAGGTCAGATTCAATCTCCAGCATGTCAGGTCTTGCAAGTCTGTGAATCTCTGATACTACTGACTGCTCTTTTTCAATGAACTCATCCTGCTGAACAAACACAGTCATTGTGTCTATTCCTGAAGGAACATGCTCGATTGAAATATTCTGGTCTTCAAATGCCTGAAGGACTTTTCTTACAAATCCTACTTCGGAATTCATCTGGTCCTTGGAAATGTTAACGCAGCAGAATCCTTTTTTGCCTGCAATACCGGTTATTACGAACTTAGACTTCTTGGCTGTTGATTCAACAATCCATGTGCCAGGGTCTTCAGGTTTATTGGTATTTCTGATGTTGATCGGGATACCTTCTTTTCTTACAGGGAAGATTGCGTCCTCGTGAAGAACTGAAGCACCCATATATGCAAGCTCTCGAAGCTCTGTATATGTTATAGTTTCAATGTGCGGTGGCTTGTCGATGATTCTTGGATCTGCAACAAGGAATCCTGAAACGTCTGTCCAGTTCTCGTATACGTCAGCTTTGATCGCTCTTGAAACGATTGAACCTGTAATGTCAGAACCACCTCTTGAGAAAGTCTTGATGCTTCCATCAGGGTATGCACCATAGAATCCAGGGATTACAGCCTTAGGTGTCTTTTCAAGTTTCTTGGCCATCTGCTTATTTGTCTTCTCGCTGTCAAATTCGCCGTTTTTGTCAAAAGAAACTACGGTTGCAGCATCAATAAATTCATAACCGAGATATGATGCCATTACAATACCGTTAAGGTACTCTCCACGGCTGGCAGCATAATCATTTCCTGCTTTTGCTTTAAAATTCTTTTCGATAGTCTTAAATTCATTTGCAAGATTAAGCTTAAGTCCAAGACCCTTAATGATCTCATCGTATCTTTCCTTGATATCATTAAGCTGCTTAGAAAAATCTTTTCCCGCTTCTGCAAGAGCATATGTCTTGTAGAGCATATCTGTAACTTTTGTGTCCTTGGAATTTCTTTTTCCGGGAGCAGATGGAACAACATATACTCGAGCAGGGTCAGCTTTTATGATATTGCCAACCTTTTCGAACTGTTCACTGCTGGCAAGGGAGCTGCCGCCGAATTTAACTACCTTTTTCATAATAACTATCTCCTACAAAATATTTTTTCAAAAGACAACTGTAAGTTGCCAAATTAATCAATATAATCTTATATAACCTTTTACGCTATCAAGCTTCCAGAGCTTCTCTTCAAAATCTTTTTCTGAAATCAGATCTGTTATAAATGCAAATTCATGCGGAATGCTATTTCTCTTTACCACATCTACATCCGCACCAAACAGCTCTAATGCCTGATCCTTTAATGTATCAGGAACTCTTACAAAGAAACGTCTTACAGCATTATCTTTAGATGTCAGAACCGCTTTTTCAGAGTTCATGTTTACTTCGATATGCTTGCCTTTGTGCTTGATCATATCGATCACATCGGCTACTACGGCACTTGCTGTGGCATTTTTGCCGGCGCCTTTACCATAGAACATAACATCTCCAAGCATGTTTCCATGAACGTTTATAGCGTTGAATACGCCATTTACATTTGCAAGAGGATTCTCATACGGAACAAGGAATGGAGCAACGATTGTGAAAAATCCGTTTTCATTTCTTTTGCACATAGCAAGAAGCTTGATTGCCATGTTAAGTGCTCTGGCATATTCAAAATCCTCAATACTTATACGAGTGATACCCTCAGTATAAATATCCTCGAAATCAACATGCTTGCCACTCATAAGGCTTGAAAGAATGGCAATCTTGCGGCATGCATCATATCCTTCAACGTCTGCCTCAGGATTTCTCTCTGCATATCCCTTTTCCTGAGCCTTTTTAAGGACTGTCTGGAATCCCATGCCCTCTTTATCCATCTTGGTAAGAATATAGTTCGTAGTGCCGTTTAAAATGCCTGTAATGGCATCGATCTTTTCATGCTTTAATGAATCATTTATTGAACGAAGAACAGGTATTCCGCCACCTACGCTCGCTTCAAACAGATAACTTACTCCATTTTCCTTGGCAAGCTCTACAAGTTCAGGTCCATGTGCTGCAACCAGTTCTTTATTGGAGGTACATACACATTTTCCCTTTGAAAGGGCCTGTTTTTCAAAAGTAAATGCAGGCTCAATACCGCCCATTGTTTCGCAGATAACATCTACTTCAGGATCATCCAAAATCACGTTAATATCATGAACCACCTGAGATTCATGCTTATCTCCGGGGAAATCACGAAGGTCAAGAATATACTTTAGTTCAACTGGTTCACCGGCACTGTTTGCAACTTCTTTTGCATTAGTGTCCAAAACCTCTACTACACCGCTTCCGACTGTACCATATCCTAATACTGCTACTTTTGCCATGTCTTCCTCCAAATAAATCTATTATGTAAAGGTTGCGCTACGTCCGGTAATATGAACCTTGTGGACGCCATCAGCCTTTTCCATCTTATCTATCATGTCCATAATGTCTCTTGTAGTTGGCAGCACCTGAATAGTTATAGAGATAGATGCTACTCCATTAAGGGGAATTGATTGATGAATTGTAAGAATGTTTGCTCCAAACTCAGCGATGAGTCCTAGCACGTAAGACAGTAATCCAACCTCATCATTCATTTGGAATGTAAGGGTAAGAGTCGTTCCCTGAAGACTATCGTGGAATTCATAGATATCTTCTTTATACTTGTAAAAAGAGCTTCTGCTTATGCCAACTCTGTCTGCTGCCTCATTTACCGTTTTAACTTTCCCGGACTCCAGAAGCTTTTTAGCATCAACTACTTTTAAAAGAACTTCCGGTACAGCTTGTTTTTTTATTACATAGTATCCAGTATCCTGCTGCATCTTCTTCCCTTCACGCTTACAAATTCTCAGATTTTGTTTTTCTATCACGGACATTTGTATGTACTGCAAAGAAGTTTAGCACATTAAAGTTTTAAAGACAAGCAAAAAATGCGAAAAAATCTGCATAAACAAAAAATATGACAAATTGCACATACTGACATTTGTACTTCAGCTGTATTTCGTCATATTTTTGATAATTTACGCTATTAAATTATTTCTTAAAAGCATCAAGTTTTTCTTTATTGATTTTGCCTTCTGCAATAGTTCCTTTAACCCAGAGCTTAAGAGCTTCTACTGTTGCATCAATGTGCTCAAGCTGATTCTGAATACTGGCAAAATCCGAAAGCTCATCGTCAGAAATCTCACCGTCAGCAGTAATCTCAATAAGTCTGTCCTTTTGACGCTCAAGCGAATTTAGCGAAGACAACATACCAAGAACAATTTCAGACAAAGATGATATCTTAACCTCAGGTACAGAATTCTTTCCTATTGCACATTCGTGTGTGCAGTAATAGTTGCATAAATCAGGTCTCTTATATGCTTTGGCCATAAGTACAACATCTTCAGGATAGATACTTGTCTTTCCGGTCTCCATTTTTTCAAGACTGCTTTCCGAAATACCTTCCATAAGTTCGCTTGCCTGCGCTCTTGACAGTCCAAGTTTGTCTCTAGTCTCAAAATAGATATTTTTATTCTCTTTAATAGACTTTTTTCCCATGTAACCCTCCAACATACTTCCTATATTTCATATTAAATCATTATATAGTTTATGCTCTGTTTAGACAACAAACTTTACTTATTTCCATATTTAAGCAGAGAGCCATGACACGGGGAATGTCATGGCTCTCTAAACGCTTATAAAAGGAAAGAGTAAAATATGAAGATAAACTTATATAAATAAGTTATCTCGCCAAAATAATCAGCAAATTACTGAGAAAATCAATATTAACCCTTTACCGCTCCGGCTGAAACGCCTCCTACAATGTACTTTGAAAGGATAAGATAAATTACGATAACAGGGAAAATTGAAGCTGCGATCATAATATAAATCTGACCCATATCAAATCTTAACCAGTCAGCACCACGAAGCTGTGCGATCATAACAGGAAGTGTTTTCTTATTGTCAGAATGTAAGATAAGTGCAGGAGTGAAGTAGTTATTCCAGCTACCTACAAAACTGAATATCATCTGAACACTAAGTGCAGGCTTAATAAGCGGAAGTATAATTGTATTAAATGTCCTGAATTCTCCTGAGCCGTCAATTCTGGCAGCTTCTACAAGAGATAAAGGAAGGTTTGCTTCCATGTACTGTTTCAGGTAGAAATATGTAACAGGAGCAGCGATTGCAGGAATGATCAAAGGAATAAGTGTATCATCAAGTCCCATCCTGTTGATCAAACGCAGGAAACCAAGTGCTGTAACCTGTCCAGGAATCATCATGATTGCCAGGATAAATGTTGCTGCTGCATTTCTGAGCTTAAATGAATAAGTATTGATAGCATAAGCAGTCATAGCTGAGAAATATGTACAAAGTACAGCAACTGAAACTGAAACGATCAAACTGTTCAAGAAACCTCTTGCAATAGGAATAGTACCGTTTACAAGGCTTGACCAGTTATCCAGCAAATGAGTACTTGGAATAATTGTAAATCCAAGAGTCATTTCCTGATGTGATCTGGTTGAATTGATCAAAAGAATATAAAACCAGATAAGGCATAAAAAGCTGAAGAAAATCAATACAATATATGCAATTAATCTTCTTATACCAATCGGTATACCATGTGGTTTCATTGTAGTATTGTTGTTATTCATCCTGATTACCTCCTTAGTCCTTTTCCTTAGAGCTGTTCATCTTAAAGACAACTAGGCTCAGAATTCCGGTAACAACAAACATAAATACAGAAAGTGCACCACCCATACCAACGTTTTTACTGGTCAGGTGTCTATTCAGTAACATGATAACTGTTGTTGTTGAATCCATAGGTGATCCTTTACCATTTGACAAGATCTGTGGAACATCGTACATCTGGAGACCACCGATAAGTGATGTTATTAAAACATATACAAAAATAGGCTTAAGAATTGGCATTGTAATCTTAAAGAAAATCTGTGTGGCAGTTGCTCCGTCAACCTGTGCTGCCTCATAAAGTGATGAGTCAATACCAAGCATTCCGGCCATAAGAAGTATCGTAGTATTACCGAACCACATAAGGAAGTTCATGAGCATGATAAGTATTCTTGTTGATGCTACATACTGGAAGAACTTGAATGGTTCTTTGAAAATTCCAAGTGACAGCATGATCTGATTTACAGGACCGCTATCTGAAAAAAGAGCAAAGAATAACATTGAAAAAGCTGATGCCATGATAAGGTTTGGCATGTATATTACTGTCTTAAAAAATCTCTGACCTTTAAGTCTTAAACTCGGATCTGAAAACCAATAAGCTAAAAGAAGTGCTATAACAATCTGTGGAATAAATCCACCAACCCACATAATAAGTGTGTTTACCAAGTACTTCCAAATTTCAGGAGTACCAAGAAGTTTAACATAATTGTCTATACCAACGAAATTAGGACCGATCTGCTTAAGTCCTGAACGATAATTTTCAAAAAATGAATTATATATAGTAGAAACAAGGGGAATAAAACTAAAAATAATATAGACTGTGAAGAAAGGAATTAGAAAATAGTATCCCCAACGGTTAAACCTAACCGCTCTTGAATTGGACGATTTCTTGCCCATACTCTTACCTCCGAACATCTTGTTGCTCTAAGCGCTTATAAATTGCCTGCCGGTTTTGCCCGGCAGGCATCTATTCTTGTTACTATCCTTGCATTATTTTGTAAGATCTGGATATCTCTGAAGAGCAAGTGTGTAGAACTGCTCCATTGCTTCATCAATTGTTGCAAGGTTGCCATTGATGTAATCACCCATAGCTGTCTGGAAGTCGCCAAGAAGACCCTGATCATAAGCTGTAAGGTTAGCCATATCAATGTTATCAGCACCAGCACAGAACATCTTAAGAGCGTTCTGTCCGCCAAGAACTGCACTTGAATATGATGTATCGTTTGCAAGCTCTTCCATAACTGGTCTGTTGTTTACGAAGTCATTGTCCTTAAGAACGATGTCCTTCATAACTGTAGGATCGCATGTCATCTTTCTCATGATATCTGCAACAAGTCCTGCATTGTCTGTTCCAGTTGCAGCGCAGATCCATGTTCCGCCCCAATAGAAGCCCTGAGGTCCTTCTGTAGCTGCCCAGCCACCATCGTGAGCAACAGAACCTTCTACATCAGCTGCCATACAGAAGTCGATAAGCCAAGCTGGTCCAAAGTAAGCAAATACTTTTCCTTCTGGATAGAAGCCTTTGTTCCAGTCTTCACCCCACTGGCCCCATGTGTTGCAGTAACCAGCATCAGCAAGTTTCTTAGAATCTTCAACCCACTTAATAAGGTTGTCATCAACCTGAATCTTGTTTCCATCTACCCAAGGAAGCTTAGCATTGTTCTGGTATACACGGAATGTATCAGCTGTTGAAGAGATAACATCGTAACCAGCCTTGTCAAGCTCACCAGCTGACTCAAAGAACTTATCCCAATCTGAGAACTTAGCCTGAATATCAGCAGGTTCGTCTGTTCCAAATACTTCCTTAGCAATTGCTCTGTTGTAAATCATAACGCCAGGGCAGCCCTGCCATGATGATCCCTTAAGAACACCGTTTGAATCTGTTACAACAGCCTGTGTGTATGAATACTGATCCTTAAGATCATCAGCTGTGATACCAAGATCAGCAAGTGGCATTGTGTAATCTGTATCTGTGTACTTAACAGCGTAGTCAGCTTCTACAAGGAAAAGATCAAGCTTGTCATCTGCTGAAGCGCTTTCCTGTCCAAGAAGAATCTCATCAAGTCTGTCCTGATAAGCATTGTTCTCGTTAGGAGTGATAAGCCAGTTAACTGTTACGTCACCGATCTTACCTGTTGTTCCATCAACTACCTCATATCCTGGATAGTGATCAGTAAGTCTTGACTTAAACTCTTCGTTCCAAGCTGAAATATTAAGAACCTTTCCTTCATCAGCTGCAGGTGCTTCTGCTGCTGTATCAGCTGCAGGTGTCTCTGCTGCAGGTGCTTCTGCCTTTTCAGCTGCTGGTGCTTCTGCTGCAGGTGTCTCTGCTGCAGGTGCTTCTGTTGTAGCTGTGCTTCCACAAGCTGAAAGCATTCCAGCTACCATTGTTGTTGAAAGTAACAATCCAAGTACTTTCTTCTTCATTACTAGTGTACCTCCCTTTTATAAAAGAATTAGTGTTATTTATCTAAAATGGTGTTTGCCATTTTAAACCAATTTCATCAGGCTTTTGCTCTTCCCACAGATTCGCCTTTTTCAAGTTTACCTTCTATTACTATC
>JAEEGL011988070.1_pt1 | contig 10684 bp, 5 predicted proteins | sample 9134231 | NCBI WGS metagenome assembly JAEEGL01 (sample SAMN16246548, study PRJNA631951) | gut metagenome | biome: gut microbiome; feature: rumen; material: fiber-attached | host: Bos | place: Iran: Karaj | collected 2018-10 | reverse complement strand
CGGTCACACTCCCCGACGACGAGGGCAAGGAAGAGGAAAAGACCTACGACCGCATTTTCCTCCACCGCGCCTTCCCCTTCGATTTTCCCTACGCCTATATCTCCGTCCTGGACCCGGATTCGAAGGAGATCGGCCTGATCAAAGACGTCGACGAGTTCGACAAAGACGCCTCCGAAATGCTCCGGGCGGAACTGGACCGGAAGTACTACACCCCGGTGATCAGACAGATCCTCTCCGTCAAGGACAAGTTCGGCTACTCCTACTGGAAGGTCGTCACCGAAGAGGGCGAGATCGAATTCACCTGCCGCGACACCTTCTCCAGCCTTCTGAAGGTCGGGGGGACGCGGATCTTCGTCAACGATATCGACGGCAACCGCTTTGAGATCCCCGATCTCGAGGCCCTTGACCGGAAGAGCTTCAAAAAGATCGAGCTCTTCCTCTGATCCGGGAGGTATTTCATGGAAAACAGAGGAACGCTTACGGCCCGCGTGACCGGGATCGATCCCTCGCTCAGGGAGGAGGATATCCTTCTTCCGATCGACTACGATCTGACCGCGACAGCAAAGCGCACCCGGATCGACGGGATCGCCGTTCTGACAAAGGACCGGTTCGTCGTCTACGAGAACGGCGAGAAGAAAGAGGAGATCCCGCTCTCCGATATCGGCGAAGTCGCTTTCCGCAAGGGGATCGGCTGCTGCTTCATTGAATACAGCCTGAAAAGCGGCGGCTGGCACATCCTCTGCCGTTCGGACGGTCAGTATCTCGACTTCTATGCCGCGGCGGCACGGGAGATCTCCCGCTATCTCGAGGGTAAAGAGATCTCCTACGAATACGAGGCGGAGGTCAACCACCGCTGTCCGAAATGCGGCAGGCAGTTCCGCCCGGGCTCCAATGTCTGCGAGCACTGCGTGGACAAAAAACAGTACATCCTGCGGCTCTGGAAGATCGCAAAGCCCTATCACTATCTCATCTATATCTCCATCGTCTTCTATTTTCTCATCGCGCTCGCGAACCTGATCCCCCCGCGCATCAACCGGATCCTCGTGGACGACTACATCAAGGCCGCCGAAATGCCGAAGCTGGCCGGATTCGTCGCCGTGATCCTTCTGATGTTCGCGGTCCGCATCCTCACGGGCGGGCTCTCCATGATCCGGAGCGTCCTTTTGATCCGCACGGGCCAGCGCATCACGGTGACGCTGCGTGAAATGGTGTTCGACAAGATCCAGAAAATGTCGATCCAGCGGATCTCGAAGCGCACCGCCGGCGAGCTGATGAACCGGGTCTCGGGCGACACGAACGAGCTCTCCCGTTTCATCTCCAACGATTTCGGCGCGATGGTGGAGCAGATCTTCATCCTGCTTGCGGTCGGCATCTATCTGTTCAGCTACGACTGGCGGCTCGCCCTCATGATCATCGTCCCCACCCCGATCGTCATGGTCAGCTTCCGGCTCTTCCACAGCTTCATGCGCCACGTCTTCCACAGGAGCTGGCAGCTGGATTCGCGGGAGAGTTCCATCCTTCACGACACCTTCTCCGGCATCCGCGTCGTCAAGGCGTTCGGCATGGAGAAGAAGGAGATCGCCCGTTTCGACAAGGCATCCTCCGACCTGCGGGACACCCGGATCCTGACGGAGCACTTCTTCGCGAAGATCGAGCCCTTCCTCAACTTCCTCATGGGAGTCGGCGAATACTTCCTGCTCTACTATGTCGGATCTAAGATCATCGGAGGAGAAATGACCCTCGGCGAAATGAGCCAGTTCTCGGCCTACGTCGGGATCATCTACGGTCCCCTGCGCTGGCTCTCCTGGCTGCCCCGCCGTCTGACCCGGACCATGACCTCCGTCGTCAAGATCTTCGACGTGCTGGACGAGACCGTCGATGTGGCGGACCGCGAAAACGCCGTAGATCAGCGGATCGACGGGACCATCACCCTCGACGACGTGTCTTTCGGGTACGACAAGACCCAGTATGTCCTGAAACACATTTCTGCCGAGATCAAGCCCGGTGAAATGGTCGGCATCGTGGGCAAATCCGGCGTCGGAAAATCCACCCTCATCAACCTCGTCATGCGCATGTACGACGTGACGGAGGGAGCGATCCGCATCGACGGGATCGACATCCGAGATATTTCACAGGAGTCCCTCCGTTCCCATATCGGCGTCCTGCTTCAGGAAACCTTCCTCTTCTCCGGCACGGTCTACGACAACATCGCCTACGCCAAGCCCACCGCCACCCGGGACGAGGTGATTACGGCGGCGAAGATCGCGGGGGCGCACAGCTTTATCATGAAGCTCCCGAACGCATACAACACCAAAGTCGGCGAGCGCGGTCAGACCCTCTCCGGCGGCGAACGTCAGCGGGTAGCCATCGCGCGGGCTCTTCTGCACAATCCGCGGATCCTGATTCTCGACGAAGCGACGGCCTCCCTCGACACGGAGACGGAAAAGCAGATCCAGGACGCCCTCCAGCAGCTGATCGCGGACCGCACTACTCTCGCCATCGCCCACCGCCTCTCCACCCTCCGCAATGCCACCCGGATCCTCGTTCTGGACAAGGGCGGACTCGCGGAAATGGGGACCCACGAAGAACTCATGCGCCGGAAAGGGATCTACTACGGTCTCGTCATGGCGCAGCGGCAGATGTCGAAAATGCCCGCGAAGGACCGGGAAAAATCGGCGTCGTAAATCAAAACCGGATATGGAAAAGGACGGAGTTGGATTTCCGTCCTTTTTGATCTCAGCTTTCCGAAGCGATCCTTTCCGCTCTCTCCCGGATTTTTGCGAATCGGGGATCGTCCCGGAGCGGATCGAGAAACGGCACGTCGAATTTCGCAAGCAGTTTGACACGATAGACAGAGGGGGAAGCGAAAGTGAGGCAGGCCGCCGCTTTGCTCGATCTGACCCAGGTCGAACGGTGAAAAGCCCCGCCGGGAGTCCGACCGCTCCGCTCCTTCCGTATGACTTCGCAGAACCTTTCTTCATAAAGGACTGCATTCTCCAAAACATCGAGAGTTTCTTCCCGCTTTCCAGACGCAAGATATGCCTCTGCGAGCAGGAAATAACAGTCGCCGGAGTCAAAATCGTGATACCGCCACGGGCATTCGTCCCGATAGACCGCTCGCAGGACCTCAAACAGGATCTCGTAAACCGCCTCCGCTTCCTCCGGTTTTCCGCTTTTCAGATACGCCTGACCGAGCCGGGCCGCGTCGTCTTCTATATGCTGGACCGCGTAATCGAGATCGGTGCAGAGATCGGACGCGGCATTTTCGTATTCTCCCCGCCGCATATCCACATAAGCCAGATTTGATCCCTGCGTCAGGTCCGAACGGATCGGAAATTCCCAGGCGACGGATGCCGCCCTGTCGTATTCACCCCGCTCCGTGTACAGCAGGATCAGCGTCTGCCGGGCCTGCAATGCGTCCTGTCCTGCCTTTGCGGTGTGAAGGATCAGATTCGCCTGCCGCTCCGTCTCCTTTGCGATGGCGTCCGCCCGGTCACCGGCATAGAGCCAGCCGTTTTCCTTCAGGCAGAGGGACAGCCCGAACTCCATCGCGTTGAGCAGAAGAAACGGATTGTCCGGATAACGCGCCAGTCCGGCAATGATCCTGTCGTAAGCCGCGAGATATGTGTCAAGATCGCCGTAAACAAGGCCTTTCCCGGCTTCCGTAAGCACACCGAGCGCATCTTCGCGGGTCGAACGATCTCCGAAACCGAAAAGGCTGTCCGTGGATACCCCGAATACGCTCGCAAGGGGCACGATTTGCGAAATGTCGGGCATGCTCGTTTCGTTCTCCCATTTTGAAACGGCTGGAGCGGACACGTTGAGCCGTTCCGCCAGTTCTTCCTGTGTCATTCCGCGCTCTCTCCGCAGTCTTCGGATCACGCTTCCCATACTTTCTGACATGGTTTTCCTCCTGAATCAAGTTGGATCATCCGGGCCCGGTGATGGTATGATAGCATATCCGGCGGACGGATGGAAGATACCCGTCGGAGAGCGGGGATTAACCGGCGGTTAAGTTTGCAGAGAAAAGAGTCCGGTTCTTGACTTTTGGCAGCCGGGACAGTATAATGAAGCGGAATCCTTTTCTATCGGAGACTCCCCATGAACCGGCGATCCAATTTCATTCTCCTCTGGCTCCGCGACGCGCTGTACTGCCTTTCGACGACCTTGTCCTCCGCCTCCGTGCTTCAGGCCTTCTTTCTGAAAATGGGCATGGAGAACGGGACAGTGAGTTACTACGCTTCCTTCACGCAGGCGGTGTTCCTCGTCTTTTCCCTTCTCTTTGCCGGCGCGGCGGACCGGTGCGTCAGGACCAAACGGGCGGCGACGCTTCTGTTCTTCGCAAACGGGTTGACCCTGCTCGTTCAGACTGTTCTCTGCCTTTTGCCTGAATCCTCCGCCCTGTTCTGCTTCGCGGCGTTCGCGGTCGGCGCGCTCGTCAATGTCTCGAATACCGTCCGCGTCGTGTTCGAGTACAAGATGATCTGCGAAGTGATCCCCGTCGAGCGGTACTCTCTCTATTCCTCCGTCAGCGGGATCGTCTGCGGCGTCGCGGGGATTCTGCCGGGGATCCTGCTTCCCGTGTTCTACGCCCGGTTCGATTATACTTCCGTGACGCTTGCCGTCTTCTCGGCGTCGGGGCTCTTCTGTCTGGCTGCCGCGGTGCTGAACGGATGCCTGCGCCTTCTGCCCGGCAAGGAAGAGGAGATTCCCGGACAAGATCCGCCGAAGGACCGCGCTTCCTCTGTGAAAACAGTCCTCTCCCGCTCCGATTTCCGCCGTCTGGCCCTCCCGAATTTCATCCGGGGATGCGGAGCCGGTGTGGTCGCCATCCTGCCCCTCTTGGCCATGAAGGACGCGGGACTCCCGAAAGAACAGTCCGCTATGGTCTCCGGGGTGATGAACGCCGCCACGTTTCTCAGCTGCGGGTTTTACGGCCTCCTCCGGCAGAGAAAGATCCGGGCGACGACGCTGGCATTGGCCGGGGCCTGCCTTTTCTTCCTCCTCTGCGCCGCTTTTTGGGGTTCTCCCGCGCTCTTTCTCGCCGTCCTCTTCTTCGCCTACTGCGGGTACAATCTCGTCTGCTATGCGATCCCGGACGCAGTGTACCAGAGGGTAGAGGAAAACGTGATCAGTTCCTATCACACCTGGCGGATGGCTCTCACGACCCTCGGCACGGTGCTCTCGACCGCCGTCTTCGGCCTGATCGCGGATGCGGTGAATGGTACGCTCCTCGCGGCTGTCGGGACGGTTTCGATCTTCCTCTGCTGTCTGGCGTATTACAGGGAGTTCCGAAAACCGGCAGAGAAATGACCGAATGAGAACAAAGACGATCCCCCTGTCACAGATGACCGGCTTTTCGTTTACTGTTTTTTCTTTCTTTTCCGTATCATCAGCACTCCCGCCGTCACCGCGACCGCGGCAGCCGCGCCGACAAGGATCGCGGCATAAGGCTTCCGGGAGGACACTGCCGTCGGAGAAGCGTCCGATTTCTCCGGGACTGCGTCGGCAGGGGATCCGGGGCCGGTCTGTTCGGAAGATCCCGTGCCGTCGATTTTGTCAGCCTCCGCGGAGAGCGGGACAATGCGGCAGACCGCGGCGTCTCTTGCCGGAACGGAACAGACGAGATCCCCGTCCGCTGTCCATTCGTCCCCGCGCCAGAGTTCCCGGACCGTATAACCGCCGGTTTCCTTCTCCTCGAGGGGGACCGCGAATCTGCGTTCGACATCGGAGAAATTGAAGAGGGCAAGATAAAGCGTCTCCCCTTCCCGGTGACAGAAGATGTCCGCGCACTTCTCCCCCGGAGTCACGCTCCAGGGCCGGAACGCCGCTCCGAGCTTGGCGATCTCCACGATCCCGGGATTGGCGAGCATCGCGTCCAGCCTCTTTTCCTTCGCGGAGCCGGGCTTCACGTCGGAGAGATCGTCACCCGCGAGGAAGCTGGTCCCGGAGATCGCGCCGCAGGTCACTCTGCATCTCGCCTCCCCCTCTTCCACCGATCCGTCTTTTCCCCACACCACGAGGTGATCCGGGTCGGGATAGGGGTAGATCTCCTTTTCCCAGAAACAGGCGGTCAGATAGCTGAGCACATGGCGCGTGTTGTCCAGGGAGGAGAACGCGTCGCAGCTCATCCGGCGTCCGTCCGCATACCGATAGGGGAAGACCGGGGCGATGGAGAGGTTCACGAACATCTTTCCGTCACATATTTCGTGGATCCGCTTCATCCCCGCGTTGTAGGCCTCGATCCCGGTGCGGATCCCGGGGTCGTAATGAAGACCTTCGCAGGCCCCGTGCGCCATGAAGTCGAGCTTCACGTACTCGAATCCGAGACCGATGAAATAATTGAGCTTGTCCTCCGTCCGCCGAATCGTCGCGGGATGGGTGGGATCGAGGGCGTATCCTCCGTCCAGTTTCCCGTAGAGGCCGCTTCCGTCGGATCGTTTCAGGGCGGCGTCGTAGTAGGTGTAGGAAGTCCCCTCGACCATGCTCCGTTTCAGAGCGTCCTCGTCACCGTGCCAGCAGGTGAAGGGGGTGAAGTAGATCCCCGCCTTCTGTCCGTTTTCGTGACATTTTTTGACGAACGACCGGAGAGCCTCATCCAGACTGAGGGAGACCCCGGGATCGTTCGCCGTGAGGAAATCCCAGAAGGAGTCAATGTTGACATAGACAGGAGCGCCGTCCTTTCCCCAAACGTCCTGAAAATGGTCCCTGATGTAGTCGGAAACCGCCGTCATCGCGCTGTAGCTGACCTTCGACTGGAGCACGCCCCAGGAATTATAACCGAACGGGACGTCTTTTACGGAGGATTTCGGCGGCTCGGCCGAGGCGCATTCCCGGGCGAAGGCCTCCATCCCGTCCCGCCAGTCGGAGAACAGGCCGACGTAGATCCGCGGGGACTTCACCGTCTGCCCGGTCAGCGTGCCGTGGGGAGAATTGTCCCGGGTCCCGCTGTCCGCGATTCCGCCGGCGATTTCAAATCTCACTGCATCCCCGAACTTCGCTTCGATGATCAACCCGGTCTTCCAACGGTCGTGCTCCACCGAACCGAACACCATCCCCGCGCCGGAGGAAGGATCCATGAGAGCTCCGACCTCATAGGAGACAGCAATCCCGCTGATCTTGCGGATCTCTGTGAATTCCGGCTCGACCCACATGTCGTTGTCGTAGGGGATCCGCAGAAAGACGCCGTTCTCCCCGTCGATGCCGCCCTTCCCGACCGAGACCGGCGCGATATGATTGGTCTCCACGCCCGCATTCGCGGAAACCGATACTTCCGTGAGCAGGCTCGCAGATCCGGGGCTGAGCAGGAAGGTCTGGGTCATGGCGCCGGGGAAGGAGGGATGATTTTCGTGCAGGAAGGAAACCCGGTCCCCGTCCGCTTCGATCCGGTGTACGGCGAATTCGTCGGAGGAAACCGTCCGCCCACCGATCGCGCATTCCGCCCGCGCGTCCCGGAGGATCCCGGTCCCGTAGGAGGAGAAGGACCAGATCCCGTTCGCCGTGTCGAGGACGAGGAAAGCCTCCTCCGATCCGAATCGCTCTTCCCGGCGGTTTTCGTAGGATCGGACTTCGTTTTCGTCCCGTTCGGGTTCAAAGATCTCGATTTTCCCGAGATCCGGTCCGTACCAGTCGGAGCCGACGGTCAGCGTCCCGCCTTTTTTCAGGGGGAGATCGACGGTGACGGTGCCGCTCCTGTCGAATCCGCCGGTGGAGGGACAGGGCAGCTTGTATGCCTCGCCGTCCGCCGAAAGGATGAAATATCGGTCGTCGGAGCCGGAATAGTAGGTGACGGCGAGGGTATAAAAGCCGTCCGCCGGGAGAGCGAGATCCCGGAAGGTTACGGTCCCCTCGATATCGCCTCCGTTTTTGCCGATGTTGTTGATCTTGCTGCCGTTCTTCGACGCTTTTCCGCCGAGTGCGCCGTCCGATGCTCCGAGGGTCAGAACCGGGGAGGCAGCCCAGACAGGAAGGGCGGAATTCAGAAAAGCCATGCAGAACACCAATCCCCAGATCGCCGCGAGAATCGGAAGCTTCTTTCCCGGTTTCGTCATGATCTGCGATCCTTTCCGTTCAGATTCGGCCCGGGAGCCGTTCAGAGACCCGCTTCCGCGAGCATGTATTCGCAGAGCCCGCGGAGATAGACCAGCTTGCGGCGCAGGACAGGCAGGGGGCACCGCCTCTCCCCGGGGATCTCCAGATTGAACAGGCGGTCGTATCCGACTTCTCTGAGTCCCGCCATGACCTCGTTCCAGTCGACGGTCCCGCGGCCGTAGGGCATGAGGTGCATGTCGCTCGTCGTGTCGTTGTCCGCGATGTGCAGCGCTTTCAGTCTCTTCCCCGCCCCGCGGATGAAATCTTTCTGGCTCTGCCGTTTCTCCCGTTCTATGTGGAGGTGTCCCGTGTCGAGGCAGATCCCGAGGTTCGTATCGTCCCCGACGGCGTCGATCAGGGCGTTCAGATCTTCCGCGGTCTCGGGATTCGCGGCTCCCCGGAGATTTTCGAGACAGATCGTGAAATCGCTCCCCCGGACATACCGGGTCAGTTCCGCGAGGGTTTTGACGCGCCGCTCGAACCGCTCTTCGGGAGCCAGCCCGCCGCCGCCCGCCGCATGGAGCACGCCCGAACGGATCCCCATCGCCATGAAGAGATCGAGCCACGGTTTGAGGATCTCCGCCGCTCCCTCCGCGCAGATATCGGCTTTCAGGAGCAGATGTCCCTGCGGGAAGGAGAATCCGCGGTCTTCGGCATAAGTGCGGAGTTTGGCCCCTTCCTTTTCGGCGTCTCCCCGCGCCAGCATCATAAAGCCATGCTCGTCGGAGAACTCCGTCGCGGTGAATCCGGCGGCAAGAAACTCCCCGATCATCTCCTCCGGCTGAAGTTCTACAAAATAACTGGACCATACGGAATACTGCAGCATGATACCCTCCGGGAATGTATGATTTTCAAAGGATAGTATACAACATTTTTTCCCCGTTGGCAAGGGGGCGGAGGAAACTCCGGAAAAACTCAGCCGAACCGCTCCGAAAGGAAGACGGACACCCGGGACTGAATGACTCTCGCCCTATCCTCCGGACTTCTCGGAAGCGGACTCCCGCACTCCTCGGAATAGATTTCGTAGATCGGGGAGGCGGTCGGAAGAAGGGCGTCTATCGAGTCGAGGAAAGAAATGTATTCGTCCGCGTCCTCCTTTGTGATCTTGAAGGTCCTGACCGCGGTCGAGGGGAGATCCGAATCGTCGTACAGGCGGATGCCGAGGGAGTCCAGGGCGACCGTCTTGTCCGCATACCGGCTCAGTTCTTCGTATACGTCGTCCGCGTAATAGACGGAGCCGTTGGTTTCCGCTCCTCTGAATTCCGAAAGGACCGTTTGCAGAAAACCGACCGCTTCCGTTTTCTGCCCGCTCGCTTCCGTAACGGCAAAATAGACGGTCCCTCCGTTTCGCACGTAGAGCTTTCTCTGCTCGTTCGGGAAGCCGACCGCGATGATCCCGCTCCCCGCGCACTGTTTCATGAGGGCATAATCCGCGAGACTCCACGCTTCGTATTCCGCGAGCATGATCTTCCCTTCTGCAAGGGATCGGAACGTCAGCTGCGGATTGTATATCCGGTTCGCTCCGTTCCGCTGGATCTTCTGTTCCGGCAGATCGTTAAGAGCCCGGAGAATGTCCGCGAATCTCCCGTCGTCGAAGGAACAGCTTGCGTCCCCGATGTTGGTAAAATCGTTCAGGATCCCGTCGAGAATACTGTCTTTTTCGTTGGCATACTCGCTCCATGAGGTTCCGGCGGGCAAAGAGCGGATCCTTTCCACAGCCTCCGCCGCCGTCACGGGACCCTCGAACGCCTCCGCTGAGCCAAAACAGGTCGATGTGAAGGGACGCAGGGGAAAAACGCGCTGTGCCCCGTCCTCCTGATACGGTTTTGTCACATAGCCGAGCAGGTCGTCGTACCGGAACTCTTCATCCGCTTTCAGAAGGGGGACCAGATCGCAGAAGACTCCGTTGTGTGTATAGGTAAAGACCGTGGGATCTTCTGCGGACTCCGTCTGCATCAGGACGATATCCGGAACCCTGCCGGCGGCCATTTCCGCGTTGAAGAAGGTCGTGCGCATGGATTTGTCGTAAACGGTGAAATCTGTAACGGCGACTGTGTATGCGCTGTCGGACCGGTTGTACCGCTCGATCGCTTTGTGGATATACAGATTCAGACCCGTGTTGTCGCAGAAGGAGGCGAGGGTGAGGATCCCGGTCTTCGGCGGCGCGTCCGGCTTCTTCAGAAGGAGCACGCGGCAGTTTTGCGCCCACCCGTCCAGCACGGCGACCGTCTTTTCGTCCGCGATGCACAGGTCTATCAGACTGTCGGGGGACACGCCGGAATTCAGCCAGTCGATCCTTTCCTCAGCCTTGGCGGACAAGCTGCCGTCTTTTGTTTCTTCGACCGTCACCCCCCAGAGGCCGATGGCGGTCGCCGCGTAAAATGCGCAGGTCCCGTCTCCCGGGTACAGGCGCATCGGACGGGTCGAGCTTCCCATCGGCTGTCCGTTGCGGATCACTTCCGGCAGTTCCACGGAGGACAGAACGCTCCCGTCCGCAGGGCTCAAAAGATAGAGTTCTCTTTTCCCGAAGATCTGTTCCGCGCCGCAGTTGTTGACGAGATACCAGATCCCCCGCTCCGCCGGAAGGATGGCG
>JAEEGL011353051.1_pt1 | contig 10684 bp, 4 predicted proteins | sample 9134231 | NCBI WGS metagenome assembly JAEEGL01 (sample SAMN16246548, study PRJNA631951) | gut metagenome | biome: gut microbiome; feature: rumen; material: fiber-attached | host: Bos | place: Iran: Karaj | collected 2018-10 | reverse complement strand
ATCGCGTAGAACGCCAGTACCATCAGAACGTCATGAGCTACGCCTGCTACAGCGCAAAGTCCATATTTCCATGATTTGAATCTGAAGATGATATATATAAGCATACCCACAGCGCCGATGAAAATAGCTGTGATAGCATTCTGCTTGAGTTCCTTACCTACTGAAGGTCCGAACTGCTCAGCTGCGACCAGCGCGCTGTCTTCAAGATTATACTTCTCGGAAAGAGCATCGAATACTTCAGCTCTTCCGGCATTGTCAAGAGCCTTGATGGTCTTTATCTGGATCTGGGTATTGCCCTCACCTGCATAAATGATAGTAGGATCAAGATCAAAGGACTTGATGGTGTCCTTAACTTCATCGATATCTACCTGCTCTCCCATCTCTACCTGGATGGTAGTACCACCGGTGAAGTCGATACCATAGTTCATACCGCCAACAAGAGCGAATACCAGTCCGATTATAATGATAGCAGATGAAGCGATGTAGAAGATCTTTCTGTTCTTGATGAACTTGAAAGTCTTGTGCAGGAACTGCTTAGGAGTACCGTCTTCTTTAACGCCGAAGTATTTGTTCTTGCAGAATTTCTCAGTTCCGGCAAGCAAGCTCAGGAACAGCTGAGAAATTACTACTGCGGTGAAGATACTGAATACGATACCGATCATGAGTGTAAGAGCAAAGCCCTTAACTACAGTAGTACCTACTTCGTAAAGAACGATAGCTGCGATCAGTGTGGTGATCTGAGCGTCAAGTACTGTAACGAGTGCGCTCTTGAATCCGCTGTCAACTGATACTCTGATGGACTTGCCGTCGCAGATCTCTTCTTTGATTCTGGAGAAGATGATTACGTTGGCGTCTACAGCCATACCTATTGAAAGGATCAGAGCAGCGATTCCGGGAAGTGTAAGAACTACGTTGAACGCTACCATTGTCCAGACGAACATTACTACGTAGAGCATCAGAGCGATGTCAGCGATAAGTCCCAGAAGTCCATACATCAGGATCATCAGGATGAATACGATCGCAAGACCTATACCGCCTGCCACGATGGATTTGTCGAGAGCGTTGGCACCGATAGTAGCAGTCTGTACAGATGACTGGATCTCTTCAAGTTCGATAGGAAGAGCACCGCCTCTGATAAGAGCTGCCAGAGTTGTAGCTTCTTCCTTGGAGAAACCTCCGGTGATCTCACAGCTTCCGCCGGAGATGACGCTCTGTACATGAGGGTGTGTCAGGATCGTTCCATCGAGTACGATGGCGATCTCATTGGCATTCATGCCGTCGATCTTAACTTCCGGCTCACTATTATAAGCTTTTCTGGTAGCTTCTTCGAACAGTGATGCACCTTCAGAGTTGAAGTCCAGAAGGATCCTGTATCCTGCTCCGTCTGTGTCGACCTGAGCGTCGCTTACATATGATCCATCAAGAACTACTGTACCATCTGAAAGGATGAAATTAAGCTGTGCAGTGGTTCCGATAGCCTTGATAGCTTCTTCAGCATCGGTAACACCGGGCATCTCTACTCTCAGACGCTGGGTTCCTTCTCTGGTTACTGTTGATTCAGCTACACCAAGCTGATTAACACGGTTATTGAGGACCGCTCTGGTCTGTTCCATGATCTCGTTGATCTCTTCGTTGGAATAACCAAGTCCTTCGGTTTTTCCTTCCATTACGACGTAAACACCGCCGTTGATGTCAAGACCGTACTTAAGAGCATTCTTACCGTTTAACGGCTTTCCGTCCTCTGTAGTTCCTATGCCTGCGAATGTAGCATAGATACCGAACAGGAGGATCAGAATCACTAAGACTGAAAGTACGGCTTTTAATTTCTGACTCATTTCCTTAAACCTCACAATAAAAATTTATTTATCTGAAAACACCCAAACTATGTCCTTCCTTTCCAAAAGTACATAGATAGGCATTTTATTTGACAGTATATTATATCAAATAAAAAGTCAAAAAACAAGAAAAACTCCTTGTTTTTCAAGGAGTTTTTAAAGAAATATCGATTTGGTGATCAAACAAGTTCTTCTGCAACAACTTTTTCTTCATCCTCTTTTACGATTTCTTCTATTTTCTCTTCTGTTTCTTCGAACTCTTCAACAGGGTCCTTCTTAAGACGCTTGATGCCCTTCTTTACAGGCGTCTCGTCTTCTTTTACTTCCTCATAGTGCTCTCTGGCCTTGCCGGGAGCTTCCTTGGTAACAGAGGATACAGCCCATCTCATCATTTCGATCTTGATCTTGTCAGCTCCGACCTGAACGATGATGGTCTCATCCTTAGTCTTGACTATCTTACCGCAGATACCACCAATAGTAACTATTTCATCACCTACAGTAAGACCTCTTCTCATGTCATTGATAGCCTTGTCTTTCTTCCTCTGAGGTCTGATCATCAGGAAATACATTACTGCTATTAAAATGATCAAAGGTAAAAATTGTACTAATGCTGATTGTGTGCTTCCGCCCATGTTATGTTCCTCCAAATACGAAATTAGATTTCTGGCTCTTATATTAATGGTGCCGGCAGTGGGGGTCGAACCCACACGGTGTCGCCACCACGGGATTTTGAGTCCCGCACGTCTGCCAATTCCATCATGCCGGCCCAATATCGAACGCTAATATATTATCACATCGAAATCCAAAAAACAATATTTTTTTTAACTGATCTCTTCTTTGGATCTGAGTCTGTATAAGTGTCTTTCAAGCTGCTCATACAGCCAGTCCTGATCCAAAGAATTATTGATCGTGTAATCTGCCAGTTCCTCCTTTTTTTCCTGAGGCATCTGACTGTTTATCCTGGCTATTACTTCATTTCTCGTAGCGTGGTCTCTTCTCATGACCCTGGTGATCCTTGTCTCGGTGGATGCTGAGACAAGCCAGCTTTCATCCACGTGCTTCTGAAGTCCGAATTCAAACAGAAGCGGCGCGTCGAACACTACTATCCCCTTATATCCCTCTTTCCTGAGATGCTCGATCTGAGCCAGGAACTCGTTTATAACGATAGTGACGACGATCTCCTCCAGCTTGTGTCTCTTTTCTTCATCAGAAAAGACGATATCCGCCATCTTATGTCGGTCCAGATTGCCTTCTTCATCAAATACTCCGGGCCCGAATTCCATTAATATTGGTTCCAGAGCCGGTCCTCCCGGTGCAGTGGCAGCGCGGGATATCTGGTCCGAATCTATTATTTTGCAGCCTTTATTCTTAAGATAATCGGATACTGTGCTTTTGCCTGATCCGATACCTCCTGTCAATCCGATAACTATCATGTTATTCCCCTTATGCAAAATTATTTCAGCTCATACCAGTTGTCTGCCGTATTGAGATCAGCTACCAGCTTCACCTTAAGTTCCATGGCATCTTCCATGTTTCTTACGAGAAGTTCCTTGATCTCATCCAGTTCCTTCAGATCAGCTTCGATGATCAGTTCATCGTGCACCTGCAGGATCAGTCTGGAATCAGGATGTTTCTCCTTTAACTCAGAATACACCTTGTTCATGGCAATCTTGATAATGTCAGCGGCAGAACCCTGGATAGGAGTATTCATCGCAAGTCTTTCTCCCAGCTGACGCACCATGAAGTTAGATGCAGTGATCTCATTTATCTTTCTCTTTCGGCCGAGTATGGTCTCCGAATAGCCACGCTCCCGGGCAAGAGCTATCTGATCATCCATATAGGCTTTGACCTTTGGATGCTTATTGAAATACTCTTTGATATAAGCCTCAGCTTCTTTTCTAGTAACGTTTATCTCTTCAGAAAGGCCGAAGCTTGACATGCCGTAAATGACGCCGAAATTAACGGCCTTGGCCCTTGATCTGTCGATGGGCTTAACTTCTTCGATGGGAATTCCCATAACTCTCGCCGCGGTCATCCTATGTATGTCTTCGTTATTGTTGAAGGCCTCTATAAGCGCATCGTCACCGGAAAGATGAGCCAGGACTCTTAGTTCGATCTGAGAATAGTCTGCGCCTACCAGAATCTTACCCTCTCCCGCATGGAAAGCCTGTCTTATCTTCCTTCCCAGTTCCTGTCTCACAGGAATGTTCTGAAGATTGGGTTCAGTGCAGCTTATCCTTCCTGTCTGGGTGACCGTCTGCTGGAAGTGGCAGTGGATCCTGCCGTCTTCTGCGATCAGAGGCTTCATGCCTTCGATATATGTCGAAGCCAGCTTGGTGAGATTCCTATACTCAAGTACTTTGGAAACGATGGGATGATCATCTTTGACCTTTTCCAGAATATCTGCGCTGGTTGAATAGCCTTTCTTGGTCTTCTTGCCGTGAGGCAGCTTGAGCTTATCAAAAAGAACATCTCCCAGCTGCTGCGGCGACTTGATGTTGAACTCCTCACCGGCAAGTTCATATATCTCCTTCTCCAGGCTGTCTATTTCGCCCTCAAGGCTCTTGCCGAATTCATCCAGATAATCTTTGTCGCAAAGGATACCTGCATCCTCCATGGATGCAAGGACTTCGATAAGAGGAAGTTCGCAGTCATAAAAGACCTTTTCCAGTCCCTTCCCATAAAGGTCCTTTTCCTGGATCTTCCTGAGTGCTCTTGAAATTGCAGCATCTCTGACCGCCTTGGACACGTTGACCTCATAAGACTTCCTGAACATGGACAACTGATCCCCGGCTTCACTTCCTTCAGAGCCTTCAGGATCGATCCCCAGACGATCTATAGCGATAGCTTTAAGACTGTAGTCCTTTCTGGAAACGTCGATCACGTATTCTGCGATGGAAGTATCGAAAGATAATTTTTTGATACCGAGCCCTAAATATAACAGCACATAGACAGTCTCCTTGAGATCGTGGCCCCAGATCCTGAAATCTATATCCTTCAAAGTATCGCGAAGATCCCCAAGCGAGACCAGTCTGAAATCTACGTAATAGGCGTTTTCAGCGACGAAAACGATACCTTCGACGGAATTTCCATTCACGTGGGAAAAGCTTCCGAAAACCTCAATATATACGTCCTTATCCTTAAGGTCATGCAGTTTATACAATTCACGGCTGTCGCCAATGAATACCTTTTCTCCCTTGAACTCAAGGTCTGCAGGATCGAAGTTCACATCGCTTTCGATAACTGCCTTTGAGCCTAATTTCTTGAGGAAACTCTTGAATTCCAGCTTCTGATAAATTGAAGTCAGCTCTGCGTAGTCCGGTTCTTTGAGCGCCATGTCTTCGATGGATGCTTCCATAGGAACGTCTCTGACGATCGTCGCCAGATGTTTGGACATCCTGGCAAGGTCTGCGTTCTCTTCGACTTTCTTTCTCATGGCAGGCTTTTTGATCTCTTCAGAGTGTTCAATAACGTTCTCAAGAGTACCGAACTGTGTCAGAAGTTCGATGCCGCCCTTCTCGCCTATGCCGGGAATACCGGGGATATTGTCGGAACTATCACCCATGATTCCTTTAAGATCAATGAACTGAGACGGAGTCAGACCATAGCGGTCATACATCTTCTCTCTGTCGTAAAGGTCAAAATCGGTCACGCCTTTTTTAGTGAAAACCACTTTAGTGATATCCGAAGTGAGCTGAAGGGCGTCCTTATCTCCGGTAAATATCAAAGGCTCTATCCCCTGCTCTTCAGCGATCCTTGATAGCGTACCGATAATGTCGTCAGCTTCAAATCCCGGAACTTCAAGGATTGAAATCTTCATAGCTTTCAGAATATCCTTAAGAAGTGGCACCTGCATCAGAAGCTCAGGCGGAGTGGGTTTACGACCCGCCTTATACCCTTCATATTCCTTATGTCTGAAAGTAGGTTCCTTGCGGTCAAAAGCCACAGCCATGTATTCAGGGCTGAAATCCTCTTCGATCTTGTTGAGCATATTGAGGAATCCAAAGATCCCCTGGGTATAGATGCCTTCAGATGTGATCATAGGTCTCTGCATGGCATAATATGCTCTGAATATAAGGCTGTATCCATCGATTATTACGATTCTTTTCATGTTACGTTCCCCGTTTATTACCTGCAAAAAATTGGCTCCGGACGATGATTAAAAAAATCCCGGAGTACCGTCAAGGATATAAAAGACGCCCTATCAATCGGATAGGTGGGTGCCCTGCATCCAAGCCTCTGTCTTCCACTCTGAGGAGGCTTGACATAACGCTTAAACGACTCGGGTTCCCGATGCGCAAGTGTAGGTTCTTTTATGTTTCCTTTAACGCATATCCCAGGATATAAAGATCGATCATTCAGTTGAATATCTTGAAATTATTATTCTTCAAGAAGTTCAACTGCGCAATTGTGATGTACCTTCTGTACGTCTTCATTATCTTCCAGAAGACTGATCATCTTAGATAATCTCTTCATGTCTTCCGGCTTAGGTGTAGCTTCTACTGTAGGAACTTTCTCGATATCAGCTTCTACGAATTCATAGCCGGCTTCCTTCATAGCTGTAAGCACGTCTGTGAAATCTGCAGGATCTGTATAAACTACGAAAGAATCTCCCTCGTTGATCATATCGTCTGCACCTGCTTCAAGAGCTGCATCCATTACTGTATCCTCATCTAAGTCGCCATCCTCGTTGTCAATGATGAGAACGCCCTTGGAATTGAACATGTAGGAAACGCAACCGGGAGTACCCAGGTTTCCTCCATACTTATCGAATGTTGAACGCACTGATGAAGTGGTTCTGTTTGAATTATCTGTAAGAGCTTCTACAATTACTGCAACTCCGCCGAGTCCATAACCTTCAAATGTCATTTCCTCATAGCTTGCGCCGCCGAGCTCTCCTGTACCTTTCTTGATAGCTCTCTGAATGTTATCGTTAGGCATTGAGATAGCCTTGGCCTTCTCGATTGCCAGTCTCAGAGAGGCATTATAATCAGGATCCCCTCCGTCCTTAGCAGCTACAGTGATGGCCTTAGCATATTTAGTGAACATTGCTGCTCTCTTAGAATCCTGTGCGGCTTTACGTCCCGCGATCGTACCGTGTCTTCCCATGAGACACCTCCCTCTCTATAATTTATTTCTTGTTTATTATACACCCATAAAAGCCATATTTCAAGGGGTGAGCAAGTAAAATACCGCCTCTTTTCGAGGCGGTATCAATAGTTTTAAGGATTTTTATGCGCCCTTCTTGCCGAGATTATGATGTGCGTTTGCCATCATCAGCTTGATACGGTTGATCTGATTTACGTTTGAAGCGCCCGGATCGTAGTCGATAGCTACGATATTCGCTCCGGGGAATTTCTCCCTTATGGCTTTCATCATACCCTTGCCTGTAACGTGGTTAGGCAAGCAAGCGAAAGGCTGGAGACATGCGATGTTAGTAGCTCCTGACTCGATCAGATCGATCATTTCTCCTGTGAGAAGCCAGCCTTCACCACACTGATTTCCGTTTGATGCGATCGCAGAAGCAGCCTTAGCTGTCTCCTCTATATGAGGCATCTCATTGAATCTCTTTGATTCCCTTAAAGCCTTACGTACAGGACCTCTGATGGATTCAACAAGCTTGATGCCCATCATGTTGAGCTTATATTGTTTTTTGCTTCCGGAAAGATGCTCATAGTTGAACTTCTTGTTGTACATACCATACAGGAAGAAGTCTATGAGTTCGGGTACTACCGCCTCGCCGCCTTCTTTCTCTATGAGATCCACGATCCTGTTGTTGGCATCGGGATGATACTTGACCAGTATCTCTCCTACGACTCCGACTTTAGGTTTCTTGATGTCTTTAAGAGGAAGCTCATCGTATTCTTTGATTATCTTGGCCGTTGTTCTCCACATTTCAGGGATATTGCCGTTCCTGCAATTCTTAAGGATCTTATCCCTGTACTTGTCTTTGATAGCCTGTGCTGAACCGGGAACCACCTCATAAGGTCTGGTAGCATAGAGACATCTCTGGAATACGTCTCCGTAAACAGCGCCGATAATAAGGCGTGTTGCCATCTTGATATCGATCTTGAATCCGGGGTTCTTTTCAAGGATACCGGTATTGAAACTGATTACCGGGATCTGTTCCATTCCCAGATCCTTAAGTGCTTTTCTTAACAGAGCAACGTAATTGGAAGCTCTGCAGCCACCGCCGGTCTGAGACATGATGAGAGCTGTCTTGTCCGGATCATATTTACCGGTCTTAAGTTCTCTTATCAGCTGACCGAGAGTAACAAGCGTCGGATAGCATGCGTCGTTATTGACGTATCTCAGGCCTTCCTGTATGCCCTCTCCGTTAGTATCTTCAGGAAGAAGCACCGCGTTATATCCGCAGGATCTGAGGCCTGCTTCCAGATACTCGAAGTGTATCGGGCTCATCTGAGGAACAAGGATCGTGTAATCCTTCTTCATATCCTTGGTGAAGACCTTCCTGATGAAAGGTTCGTGTCCTCCGGTAGGCTTGACACCGTTCTTCTCACGCTCTTCCATGGCAGCCTTAAGAGACCTGATCCTGATCTTGATTGCGCCGAGGTTGTTTCCTTCGTCTATTTTGATCAGTGTATACAGCTTGTTTGCAGACTCCAGAAGTTCCATTACTTCATCAGTAGTTACGGCGTCCACGCCACATCCGAATGAGTTCAGCTGAACAAGCTCCACGTTATCCATATCTTCAACGACGTTTGCAGCCCTGTAGAGTCTGGAGTGATACATCCACTGGTCAAGAACTCTGACAGGTCTGTCAAGTTCCTGAAGATCGCAGATGGAGTCTTCGCTTAATCCACCAAGGTTGAAGGAATTGATCATCTTGTCTATACCGTGGTTGATCTCGGTGTCAAGATGATAAGGACGACCGGCAAGTACGATTGCTTTGAGTCCGTTATCTTCGGCATATTTAAGAGCACGCTTGCCCTCTTCTCTCACGTCTTCCTTGAATTTCAGCTGTTCTTTACGAGCTTCTGCTACTGCCCTCTTTATCTCGTTTTCTGAGATGCCGTATTCACCCAGGAGTTCATGCATCCTCTTGACCAGTCTCTCGTCGTTATCATATGGAACGAAGGGATGGAAGAACTTGACTCCGAATTTCTCGAAATCATGGTTCATATTATTCGCAATAACTTCAGGATAAGTAGCAACTACCGGGCAGTTATAGTGGTTAGGAGCATTGGGATCCTCTATCCATTCATAATTGATGCATGGGTAGAAGATCTTTTTCTCGCCTCTGTCCATGAGTTCTCTGATATGTCCGTGAACGATCTTGGCAGGATAACATGCAGTGTCAGAACTGATATATTCCATGCCCTTCTGATAGATGTCCTTTGTGGACATGGGGCTCAGAGCCACGTGATACTTGAGTTCAGTGAAGAAAGTGAACCAGAATGGATAATCTTCAAAAATATTCAGAACTCTGGGTATGGCGATCCTTCCCCTGGCAGCATTCTCTTCAGGGATAGGCTCATAATATTCAAATAATCTTCTCAGCTTATACTGATAGAGATTCGGCAGTTCTGAACGATTCACGTCCAGTCCCGCACCCTTCTCGCAGCGATTTCCCGTGATGTATCTCTTACCATCGCCGAATCTTGTGATAGTAAGCAGACAATTATTCTCACATCTTCTGCAGCGGCCGTTCCTGGAATCGTAGGTGAAATTCTCCAGCTCATCAAGTCTCTTGATACCGGATACCTCTCCGCAGTCGCCCTTTTCCAAAGAATTCAGAGCGCAGCCGTATGCACCCATGATACCGGCGATATCTGGACGTACGACTTCACGTCCCAGCACCTTCTCGATAGCTCTAAGGCAGGATTCGTTATAGAACGTTCCGCCCTGGACAACGATCTTCTCACCGGCTTCTTCAGGATTCCTGAGCTTGATTACCTTATACAAAGCATTCTTTATTACAGAGTATGACAGACCTGCAGCGATGTCGCCGATGGTGGCTCCTTCCTTCTGCGCCTGCTTTACCATGGAGTTCATGAATACGGTACATCTGGTACCCAGATCCACCGGGCTCTGTGACAGAAGACCTACCTGAGCGAATTCTTCAACAGGAAGATCCACGGACTTGGCATAAGTTTCGATAAAGGAACCGCATCCGGATGAACATGCTTCGTTCAGCATGATGTTATGGATAGCGCCGTTTCTTATCTTCATGCACTTCATGTCCTGGCCGCCTATGTCAAGGATGAAATCAACTCCCGGCAGGAACTGTTCAGCAGCCTTATAGTGAGCCATGGTCTCGATGATGCCCTCATCTACGTTGAAACCTGCCTGGATAAGACCTTCGCCGTAACCGGTCACAGTTGAACGTGAAATGAAGCAATCTCTGGGAAGCTTCTCATAGATCTCCTTAAGGAAGCTTCTGGTGGTCTCCAGAGGATTACCTTCGTTATTCTTATAGAAACTCATTACGAGATTCTTGTCCTGATCGATCAGAGCAGCCTTTGTCGTGGTAGAACCTGCGTCTATACCTAAGAAGAGCGGTCCCTCGCACATCTCAAGAGGCTTGCGGCTTATCTTCGCCCTGGCATGTCTCTCTCTGAAGGCTTTAAGCTCTTCCTCGTCTTTAAACAGCGGTTCAGTACGTTTCGATGCTCTGTTCTGCGAGCTGTCTATATGATCAAGCGCGTCGACCAATCCGCTTATGGTAACTTCCTTCTTATCGTCAGCCATGAGAGCTGCGCCGATAGCGACGAAATATTTCGAATTCTCAGGGAAAATGACTTCATCGTCAGTAAGTCCCAAAGTTTCCGTAAACCTCGTTCTGAGCTCAGATAAATAGCTCAGAGGGCCTCCTAAATATGCCACGT
>JAEEGL011177304.1_pt1 | contig 10684 bp, 4 predicted proteins | sample 9134231 | NCBI WGS metagenome assembly JAEEGL01 (sample SAMN16246548, study PRJNA631951) | gut metagenome | biome: gut microbiome; feature: rumen; material: fiber-attached | host: Bos | place: Iran: Karaj | collected 2018-10 | reverse complement strand
TCAACGGTCTGATCAAAGGTCGCCCGCTTCACTTCCGAAGGATCGACCTCGGACAACTGGATGGCCTCCGTAATCAATGGAACTCCATAGAGAACCCCATCTGTTCCCTCGCCTCCAAAGCGTTGAAGCAACGTGAAATAGTACCAGGCACGAAGTGCGTATGCATCCCCCTGCAGGCATTTTCGCAGCAGTTCATCAGCATCCGAATCGATATAATACCGGGTATTGTAGCCCAGGTCATCCTTCAGGAACAGGTTGCAATAATAGATTCCCGAATAGGAATTCGACCAAATGGATGAGAAGGGAGAATCTCCCAGGGAGGGAGAGCCGATGGAGTACAGCCGGTTGTCGCTGCTTTCTGAACGGAAGACAGCGTTATCCGTCAGAGCATCGGAACCGGCATAGCGCATGGAGGCATAAGTCCGGGGACGCAGATTATAGGCATGCTCTACGAGGCCGCGAACCATCTGGGGGTAGTCGGTATAGTTTTCATCATTATATGTCCCGCTCAGTTTCGGCTCCAGAAAATCGCAGCCACTCATGATGCAGAGGATGACCCATCCCCCTATGAGAATATGTAAAGTATTCGTTTTCATACACTTGTCTCCTTTTTCTAGAACTTGAGCGATACACCTGCAGTAAAGACCCGCATGATGGGCCGCACGGTCACACCGGCATCGGGCGCTTCCGGATCGACATACTTGACACCGGTCAGGGTCAGCAGATTCTCACCCTTGAGATCGATTCTGACTTCCTTGAGAGACTTGTCAAGACGGAAGGTATAACCCACGTCGAGAGCCTTTATCTTGAACCAGTCCTGCCGGGTAAGCCAATAGGAACTCATGACAAAATTATTCGTCGACTTGGAATAAGACAGGTTCGGGTACATCTCGTCTTTCACAAAGGCGGAATAGTTGTCCGTTCCCCAACCGTTGAAGAAGTACTCCGACGTAAGCTCCACGTCCCCGCCGAATCTTCCCGTTCCAACGACTTCTAAATCAAATCCCTTGTATGCAAGGCCGAAATAAAGCGAATAGCGAAGTTTGGGATTCGTATTACCGATCACTTTATTGTCGTTGTCGTCGATGACACCGTCGTTGTTCACGTCCCGGTACATCAAATCACCGACCTTGAGGAGATCCTTGCTGACATAAGCCGGATTATCCTGAATCTGCTCATCAGAGGCATAACGCCCGACAAATTCGAGACCCCAGATGGAACTGGGAGATGTACCCGTCTTCTTCAAGTGCTCATTTCCCGGAGAGTAGAAGTCCTTGACGATCTTCTTGTAAATGCGGTTATAGTGGCTTGCAGAAGCACCGGCCTTCAGGGCGAGGTCGCCAAATTTCTTGTGGAACTGGACGGCGGTGATAAATCCGGTTGTTCCCTGCTGGGAATGATTGGCATAAGCCGCCATGTCGGAGAAACCGAAGAGGGACGGAAGAGCAGCGGAGACATCCGCGATATTGCCCGTATAATCCCATGTAAAAAACTCGGCGCTCAGGTCCAGGCAATCGAAAAGACTGACATCGATACCGGCATCGACCTGCCGCATCGTATTCCAAGTCAGATCGGGATTGCCATACTGGGTCGTCGTCGTATTGACCGAGGTGCGGGTCGTGTTGCCAAACCAGTGGGAGGCCGCTCCCGCGTTGGTAGGGCCATAAGTATATCCGCTGGACCGCGAATAGATCATTTCATACATATAGTGGCTGCCGGTTGCATTGTCGCGGTCCGGGTAGGTGCCCGCCTGCGCATGCAACTTGAGGAAATTGATTCCCTTGACATCCTTCATGAATTCTTCATTGGAAATGGTCCACGAAAGTCCGACCGAAGGGAAGAAACCGAAACGGGATCCCTTGGCGAACCGGTCCGAACCGGAATACTGGGCGTTGAACTGGACGGCATACCGGTTCTTGTAGGACCAGTCGGCATTCCCGACGAGGAACAGATACCGCTCGAAGTCGTGTACAGTCTGGTTTAAGGCCCGGTCCAGGTACAAAACGGTTCCGATGTTGAGGGAATGTCCGCCGAATGTGCGGTCGTAGTACAGTCTCTCGTACATGGAAAGATTCTCCGCGACCGCCGTACCGCCGAGGCTTCGGGAAGTCGCCCTTTGTCCGGTATGGGAAGAAATCTCTCCGACACCTTCGTCCTTGTCCCAGTAATAGGCGAGGTAGTCATGGTTCATTCCGATACTCGAGAACACGAAAGAGTCGGTCATGAAGGCCGTCTTCGATTTCAAACCCGGGAGGAACCAGGAGAAATCAGCGTCCACAAAGGCCTGGAAGAGACCGGAACGAACCTTCTTCGTTTCATACCCGCCCGCCATCGTCGCGGCATACGGGTTGCCCCTATAAACCTTGCTGACGCCATAGATCGTCACCTCATCCCCGTTGTCATCCACGGTGGTGGAAAGGGTCAGCGGGAAGGCTACGCCGGGAACGGAACGGAAATTGTGCCAGGAGGTACGGTCTCCCCGGTAGGCACCGAATAGGCCGATGAACGAAGCGCCTGCCTCTATGTACTTTCCGACCTTGGAAGTAATACTGCCGGAATAATTGATTTTGTCATAGAAGTAGTCACTCGTTCCCTTCTGGATATCTCCGGAATAGAAGCCATTCAGTGCAAAAGCATATTTCACGATATGGCTTCCGGCTGTAAGACTCAGGTTCAGGTTGGAAGAAGGATGCATCCGCTTCAGCAGCAGTGAGCGGTAATCCACGTTCGGCGTCTCCTGGCTGTAGGCATTTTTCTCCCGGAAGCCGGCGATATCATCGTCGGAGTAGATCGGAGTATAGCCGGACGCCTCCCGGGCGATATTGTTATAAACCGCATATTCCTCCCCGGAGAGCCATTCTGGGACCCTGTCAAACAGGCGGACCCCGTAATCGAAGGAGGCTTCGATCTTCAACGGCGTATTATACTCTCCCTTGCGGGTCCTGATATACACGTTCCCGTTCGATCCCATGGGACCGAACTTGGATTTATCAAGGACATCTGAAAAAACCGTGATGCTCTCGATTTGATTGGGTTCAAGGAGGACTTGGTTGAACGGCACCAGCATATCGTCAATAATGGCGACGACACTGCTGAACCCTTTCATATTGAACCCATAACCTCCCCCCCCCAATGTATAGGAACCCAGGTTGACCGAAACGGCCGAAAAATAGGATCCGCCATTCTCTTTGATATCCAGACCGGGGGCCATGCCGACCATCCTTCCCCGGAGATCTCCGGAGACCCGTTTGGACAGATCCTGGGGAGAAATAGAGAACATCATACCCGTCGTCTGCCCCGAAGGCTTGCAGACATTGTAGGGTAGCCAGACCAGGGAGTCTGTTCTCTCGGCCTCCTGGGCGAAAAGGGCCGCCCCCGCCGCAAACAAAGCGGCAAAGACCGTTATTATATAATTGTAATGTCTTTTCATAACTTCAGCGATCAGTGCCAAGGGGCGTTATTCTTAAATTCTGTCATCGTGATCTCTTCGTTGTGTGAGAAGGGCAGGACGTACATACAGTCTTTCCAGACGCCCTGCCGGAAGGAACTGAGAGCGCGGCGGGTATATTTCTTCCCCAGCGGATGCTCCTCATCCGGAGTACAAGTCTCGACCATCATCCCCTCCAGCGTCCGGGTCATCAGTTCCGGTGCAATCTTCCAACGGCGGATATCAAACCAATAATGATTGCTCTCGTAGGCGAGTTCCACGCAACGCTCATTCCGGACCCGCTCGCGGAACGCTTCCGTACTGCCGGTATAAGTATTCCGGACATTCGGCATTCCTACGCGGCTTCGGATCACATTGACCGCCTCCACGGCAGTCAGGCCGACATTGGAATAGGTCGAAACCCTGCCCGAAGGCCCATAAGCTTCATTGACGCATTCAGCATAGTTCAGATAGAGTTCCGCCAAACGCACCATCGGGTCGACGATGGTATGGCTCCCGGAGAAAGAACCGTCATAATACCTCTTGGAATAGTAACCGGTATTGGTATAGCCCTCCGATGCCATCGGTTGGGAATCCCAGTCAACGCCGAGGGTCACGTTAAGACCGTTGATGGTCGTCCTGGGCCACGATTTCGAACTCGAATCGTAATAGATATTGTAACATCCTCCGGAAGAGGTGATCCTGGCCTGTGAATGGGCTGGAGATCCGTCGTGGATGACCACCATGTCAAACCGAGGATCCCGGTTCCGGTACGGAGCCTGATCATTGTAACTGCCCGCGGCGATGGCTTCCGCCCTCTGGGCTTCCGTTTGGAGCGGATAGCCGTCCAGCGTCTCGAAACGGTCGACGAAGTTCTGGGTCGGATGGATTCCGTAACCGGTCATGGAAGCGACCCCGGTTCCTCTGGCGAGGATGGAAGGGATGATCGTAGAAATCTCCTGGTCTGTATTAGCACGGGAAGCGATATACGGCCAGATCGTCTCATTCGTCGTTGTGGCACGGTAATAGAGATCCGTATAGTTTTCAAGCGGCTGGAGCGTGAAACCGTTCTCCAGAGCGACCGAGAGGGCATAAGCGCTGGCATCCGCTGCGGCCTGCCAGTCGGCAGATCCATTCTCATTGTTGAGCGGACTGGCCGCATACATCAGGGCGCGGGCGCGAAGAGCAAGGGCGGTACATCCGTTCGGAAGTTCCAATGTTGAACTGCCCGTATTCAGGTTGGAAGGCGTATTCCGGCGGCTGTAGCCAGCAGCGTTCAGATATTCGTAAGCTTTCAGGAAATCTTCAGCGGCTTTGACATACGTCGCATGGGCGGACTCCCGGGGCAGATCCCAGCTCTCATCGGCCTGAAGCACATGGTCCAGATAAGGCACGCCTCCGAAATAACGGCAGAGATTGAAATGGCCCAGGGCCCGCATGAAATACGCATCCCCAAGATATTCATTCCGTTCGGTTTCCGTTCCGTCGATCATCCGGTCAAAATTTTCAATCGCCTTATTCGCCTGACGGATCATGCGCCACATATTATAGGACATCTGGAGGTTGCCGCCGGATGTCGCCGTTCCATCAATATAAGAATACCGCTCAATGGTGGTTTCGGAAAGGTTGCACCGCTTGAATTCGGAGATGGCAGGAGATGAAGGACTGCCTGTATCTGCCGCGTCCGTCTGTGTCTGGAGAGCACCTCCGTAAATGAAGATAATGTCTATACGGAACGGAAAAGCAAAAGGTGCCCGTGCTATCGCATTATCAAGGAAGGATTTAGCCCGACTGTAGGTCGCGAAAACCTGTTCTTCCGTGAGGCTCGTCGTCTCTTCATCCAAATCGAGATAATGACAACTTGTCGAGAGGCTGCAAAAAACTGCGAAGGCAGCCAAAAAACCAATTATGTTCTTCGTTTTCATGATCCCGTTGATTTAAAATGAAACGTTGACACCACATTTGATCGTCCTCATCTGAGGGAAAAACAACGTCGATGTCTTGAACTGCTGCGGAGATATTTCCGGCCAATTGGTGAACGTATAAACATTGTTCGCAACAAGACTCAGGGTAATGCCTCCGATTCCGAAATCGCTCTTGAGTCTCTTTCCCTTAAAAGTATAGGCGAGATAGATTTCCGACAAATCGAAGTAATCGGATTTCCGCCATGAGACTCCGGGAATGCCCAAGTAGTTCCAGTTGGTTCCAGTCCACATATAGGTCGATGTGGCATTATTTGAATCAAAGAGAACGTTCTGGACGGAAGCATCATGATTCAGAGGAGACCAGTAATCCGTCTGGATCCGGTTGATCTTCAGGTTGGAGTTGTAGAACGGGACAAGGAAGGAGCGGTTGAATTCACCGTATTGACCGATGGTTCCTGCTCCTGTGGCCTTGAAAGACAAGTTCTTATAACCGAGCGACACGTGGACTGAATAGTTTCCGGGCGCATACATATTCCCGCGGGCGACGAAAGTGTCCTTCGTCCCGTCAATAACCGCATCCGGGAAATAGTCGAGGTATTTGAAGATGCCCAGCATCTTCCATGCCGAAGCGATAGAAGGATAGCCGTGCACATCGTCGATGCTGTTGAAAAAGCCTCCGTCTACACGCTCAATTCCCATCATCTTGGACTCGACCGGCGTTCCGGCGACTATCTTGTAGGAGACTTCGTAGGGCGGATCCGGATACGTGACGACCCGGTGCTCCGTCAGGGAGAGCGTTGCGCCGATATCATAGAAGAAACTGCTGTTATAGGCTTTCTGGACATTCAATTCGAATTCGATACCGTGTTTCTTGATACTGGCACTATTGGTCTTTTTCGAGGAGGCACCCAGCAGGGGCGTAACAACAGGGGAGACGAGCATGTCATAACGGAACTCATCAAAGAGATCGACGTTCAAGGTTATCATACTCTTGAGCCACCCCATTTCAAAGCCCAGATCCTGCTTCCGGGCGGTTTCCCAACGAGCTCCCGTATTAGCAGCAGCTCCTTCCACATACCGACCGCCGCTGAGCGTATAGGAGGTATGGTAGAGATAACCGCTCGCTGCGGTATCGTAACCCGTAAGACCATAGGAATACCTGATTTTCATCAGGTTCCACCAAGGCATGGACCTGCGCCAGAATCCCTCGCGGTGGAGCGCCCAACCCACGGCGACCGACGGGAAGACGCCGTAACGATACTTCGGTGCGAACTGCTCGGATCCGGTTACACCGAGGTTCCCTTCAAAAAGATACCGTTTGTCATAATCGTAGGTAACCCGTCCTACAGCGGATTGGTTTCGCCTCGGAGCAGAGACGCTGGTATTGAGTTGCCGCTGATTGTAAACAGCACGTCCGGTTACACTGTGGACGCCAAATTTTCGGGCATAAAGCAAACCCGCCTGGAGCGTGAAAGTATAATTGAGCGTTCCGGACACTACGGATGATGATCCCCTCTCTGCTACCGGTGGTTTTGTATAGATGTCAATCGCACCACCGGTCTGGTTGATCCAGATATCCGTTTCTCCGGCATCATAAGCCGTCCAGTCGATCCGCCAGGTCGGGAAATTGATTCCACCTGAAGACTGATTCGACTGCCGTTGATTGATGGTGGAAAGGGAGACCAGGGCGTCTGCAGAAAGTCCCTTCGTAATGAAATTCAGTTTCTGATTGAGAATCAAGTCCGAATTAATCGTGTATTTGGTCTTTTCGAACCATTCGTCACTCATGATATAAGTCATCGGGTTGTTCGCCGATCCCGTTCCGACCTTCTGGGCCAGACGGATCCCGGTGACATCGGGGAAATTCGGATCCGGATAGGCTGCATAGGCGGCATCTGTGAAATAGCCGGGATACATCAGGCCGGAAGCCATATAAGCCTGCACGAAAACAGTACCGTCACCATCTCTGTCAGAACTCATCGGAGACTTGTTGATCGTGATGGCTCCGCCGAACTTGAATGAAAGCTTCGTAGTTGAAGTAACGTTCATGTCCATATTGATCCGGTAATTGAACCGGTCTGAATTCCAGGTATTCTGGCTGTAATTGGAGATGACACGAAAGGGGGTACTGTCATGTGAATAGGAGCCCGAAGCAAAGTATTTGAATTTCTCCGTACCTCCGGAAATATCAAAATTCGCATTATAGGTCGGGACAAAGTCTTCCAGCATCTCATCGAACCAATTGACATCCGGGTAACGGAAAGGATCGGATTGGGAACGATATTTTTCGATGATCTCTTCGGAGAACTGGGAGGCAAAATTCTGCCCGTTCCTGTAGGCGACGTTCGCGGCGCGGAGGGTCGTCTCGGCATCGATATGCTCAGGGATTTTGGTCGCAGAACGGACACCATATTCAACCTTGGCACGCATCTTCGGCTTACCGACAGAACCCGTCTTGGTCGTGATCAGGATGACGCCGTTCGCACCCTTGGATCCGAAGACGGCCGTTGCGGAAGCATCCTTGAGAACGGAAATGGACTCGATTTCATTCGGATCCAATTCTTGCATCGAGCGCTCGATTCCATCGACCATGACGAGCGGCGCATTGTCAGATGCGTCTATGACGGCCGCCTCGGAGGTGGCACCCGTCCAATGGGATACGCCCCGGATCGTAATACGGGTTTTATCCATGCCGATACCCGGAACGCCGGAAGGAGAATTGATTTGGAGACCGGCGACCTTGCCCTTCATCGAGGTGATGGCTGAGTTGGAACCGGTCATCGTCAGGTCTTCAGACGCAATCTTGGAGATGGATCCGACAAGACTTTCTTTGGTCTGTGTACCAAAGCCGACAACCACTACTTCATCCAGTTCCGTCGTCTCTTCAGGCATGGTGATAAAAAGCGTCTCGGCCCCCTTTACCAGGGCCTCCTGCGTTTCATAACCGATACTGGAGAACCACAGGGTCGATCCGACTGGGGCAGAAATGGTAAATTCACCTTTTTCGTCCGTAGTCGTTCCACCCAGTTTTGGATTGTTGTTGACGAGAACCGCCGCTCCGACGACCGGATGGGAGTTCTCGTCCACCACCGTGCCTTTTACCGTGACCGGCCTTGAAGTTCCGTCACGGTTCTGGGCCGCAACGGAAATTGCCACAGCACAGAAAAGCACAGCCAAAGAAAACAATTTACTTAGGTAACGATTCATAACTGACAATATGTTACAATCAATAACTATATCAAGGATCAATAATCCCAGCGGACTCCCTGGGCCTTCAGGCGGGCCTGGAGCAGGGAGATATCGACTTCCCGGTTCGACTGGCGACGGGCGGCGGCGATGGATGCGGCGACTCCGGCAGCCTGGCCCGTGAGGAGACAGGTCCCGATTTCGCGTGCGTCAAAGGTCAGTTCCTTTTCAAAACCGAAGCAACGCCCGCCGACGAGCAGGTTGGGAACATGTTTCGGGATAATGGAAGAATACGGGATCTGCCACATCTTCCGTTCCTCGGCCGGGATCTTTCCCCCGCTGTACTTGAGGTTGGAATCCCCGCCGGCCAGGCCGATCACATCCCGGTAGACTTTTCCGGTAGCGGCCCCCTCCGTGGTAACGTTGGCAACGCTGTTGAGAACCCGTGTAATGCGAACCCCGACGACCGAAGGCGTATCGACCAGATAGAGGTCCTCATTCCCCTCTTTCAGGCGGTTTTCCGCAATCTCCTTCCACATCATTTTCCGGAGCTTCAGCTGGATGCGGGTCAGGTTGTACATATCGAGTCCGTCCTGATCCTTCTCCCCCGCCGTCCATCGGGTCCGGACACCCTTGACCGGTGTCGGATGGCTCCCCTTCGTATAATTATCGGCATGGCCGATCCGCCACATCGCTCCGATCTCATTCTTATAGACCGTAAAGTCCTCTCCGGTCCATTCGAGGACATCCCCGTCGCCGGAAGCATCGACGACAAACTTGCAACGGACAGCGACCCGGCCGCTCTTGCTCTCCAGGATGACGGATTCAATCGCATCCCCGGAACGGGTCACTTCCACCGCCCGGACCCCGTACAGGATCCGCACACCGGACGAGGCGCAGAATTCTTCCATGAAATACTTGGTCGCTTCCGGATCCACCTTCGGCCGGATTCTTTGATGGTTGAGCATCCCGGCCGCATCCAGTTTCCGGCACAGTTCGTCTGCGATGCCGAAAATGGCCTGTTTCCCGGAGCCGCCCGGAAGAGGATGGTACATATTGATGATAGGCGTAACCCCGCAGCCGGTGAAAAGGCCGCCGAGGAAATACTCCCGTTCGAGAAGCAGGACATCACTGCCCTCCCGGGCCGCGGCAACGGCCGCCGCAAATCCGGCCGGTCCGCCGCCGACCACGACGACGTCGGCGCTGTCGACGATCGGTATCCGTTTGGCCGGCTCCCGGACGTAACCCTTCACCTCCAGAGGAGTCTTTCCCTCCTTGGTACGGGCCACGGCTTCATGGGGACAAATCGCCAGGCCCGCAGCACCTGCGGCTCCCGTCTTGATAAATTGCCTTCGGTCCATCATCTATCGAATTGTTGTGTCAACCATTCAAAAAAGCAGCAAGGCCGTTGAACGTCGCCTTGTCGAAATCGGAGACGGGCGAGATCCGGGCGAGATCCGGCAAACCCTTCTCCAGGGTCTCCTGCATGAGCGGGAACGCTTTGGATATCTGACCTCCGAACAGCAGGCACTCAACGCCGTGTCCATAGAGGATATCCCGGATGGCTTCCGAAAGGATGGAAGCTGTCCTGCGGAAGACTTCCCGGGCGGCAGGCTCCCCTACCATGCCTCGCTGGGCGATTTCCTTGACGGTCGCAGCCGGTTCGTCCGAAATCTCCTGATAACCGCGGAGGATTCCGCGCTTGGACACATAATCCTCGAGGATACCGCCCCGGTAGGGAGTCGCATAGATCGAAACGGCGGGCGATCCGGAAGGAGCTTTCATGATGGTCCCGTCAAGGGCCATGGAAAAGCCGAGACCCGTCCCAAGCGTCACGAGGGCGACATTCCGGAAGTCCTTCGCCGCCCCGCAGTCCATCTCGCCGAGAAGCATGCAGTTGACGTCATGGATGAACCGGACCGATGCGCCGTCCGGGATTCCCGCGAGATCCGAGAACCGTTCGCCGTAAACGGCGGCGAATTTGTGTTTCATCAGGAAGAGGCCCTTTTCGTAGTCGAAAGGCCCGGGAATGGCAACAGCGACCCTGTCTCCAGGACCGCTGTTTCCCACAGCTTCCCGGAGGGAGGCCGAAATGGCCTCCTCCGAGCCGTCGGAATCAATCGGAATGCTGCGGCCGTCCCCGCAT
>JAEEGL010446870.1_pt1 | contig 10684 bp, 9 predicted proteins | sample 9134231 | NCBI WGS metagenome assembly JAEEGL01 (sample SAMN16246548, study PRJNA631951) | gut metagenome | biome: gut microbiome; feature: rumen; material: fiber-attached | host: Bos | place: Iran: Karaj | collected 2018-10 | reverse complement strand
TTGTAAAATAGATTTTAAGTTTTCTAATATATGTAGAGGTAGTGAAGAATACTTGGTAAATGTAAATCATAATGACAAGGAAACAGAGAGTAATATAATTAATAAATCACTAGCTCTTAAGAATAGTAAGATACATTATACGATTAATAGTAATGTAGTTAAAAAGGCTACAGGTAGTAAATTAAATCAAAATACAAGAATAGTTACAATGGATGATGCAGATGCTAAAATATCACCTAATATGTTTATAGATTTAGAGGATGTTGAAGCTAAGCATGGATCTATTATTGGAAGATTTAAGGATGAAGATATATTTTATCTTATGAGTAAGGGAATAAGTTATAGTGATAGTATTAAACTATTAGTTAAGGGATATTTATTTTCTAATGTAGGATTAGATATCGATTTAAGAGAAAAGATTATGTCAGTTATAAATACGTATTGGAGGTGAATATATGAATAGAGAAGATTTTACTATTTTAAGAGATAGTAATATGGTCTATTTTGATAATGGAGCTACAACATTAAAACCGGATTCAGTTAGAGATGCTATTTTAAAGTATTACAATGAATATACATCTAATATTCATAGGGGAGATTATGAAAATAGTTTAAAAGTTAGTGGATTATATGAAGATACAAGAAGACTTGTTAAGGATTTTATTGGGGCAGGTCATAGTAGTGAAATAGTATTTACTAAAGGAACTACTGAATCATTAAATATGATTGCTTTTGGTTATTTTCGTAATCATCTTAAAAAGGGTGATGAAATATTAATAACTGAGATGGAACATGCTTCTAATGTATTACCTTGGTTTGTATTGAGTGAAGAAATTGGGGTAGTAGTTAAATATATTCCACTTAATAAGAATAATGAAGTAAGTATAGATAATTTAGAGAGTGTTATTACAAATAGGACAAAAGTGGTATCTTTGGCACATATGACAAATGTAATCGGAGATGTTAGAGATATTAAGAAGATAGCTAGAGTATGTCATAATCACGATATATTATTTGTCGTAGATGCTGCCCAAAGTGTAGCACATGAATATATTAATGTTACGGATATGGATGTCGACTTTTTAGCATTTTCTGGACATAAAATGTATGGACCTACCGGTATTGGAGTTTTATATGGTAAATTTGATTTACTTAAGGAAATGAAACCACTTAATTATGGTGGTGGAATGAATGCGATATTCAATAAGGATGGATATATTGAGCTTAAGGATGTACCAGATAGACTGGAAGCTGGGACACCTAATATCGAAGGAGTTTTAGGACTTAGTGAATGTATTAGATATATAAATAAGATAGGACTTGAAAAAATTCGTAATTATGAGAGAAGTCTTAAGGATTATTTAATTGATAAACTTAAAAAGTTGGATTTTATAAAGATATATAATAAGACGAATAAGGGAAGCATCGTAGCATTTAATATTGAAGGCGTATTTAGCCAAGATACAGCAATATATTTAGATAAATATAAGATATGTGTCAGAGCTGGAAATCATTGTGCTAAAATGACTAAAGATATCTTTGATGTAGCTAATACAGTTAGAGTTAGTTTAAGTTTTTATAATACGAAAGAAGAAATTGATTTACTTATTAATGTGCTTAAAAATAGTAAGAATATTTGGGAGGAAATACTATAATGGATAATGATATGAAAAGAGCTATTATTTTAGATAATTATAGTAATCCAAAGAATAGAGGGATACCTGATAGTGATGGATACATTAAGATAAATAGTAATAATCAAAGTTGTATTGATAATATTGATATTTATGTTAAATTAAAGGAAGATAAAATTGAAGATATTAAATTTGAAGGAGAGGCTTGTGTCATAGCAATATCTAGTACTTCAATATTAAGTAATATGCTTGTTGGTAAGAGTATTGATGAAGCAAAAGAAATAATTAAGAATTACTTTAATATGATTGAAGAAGGGGAATACGATAAGGATATGTTAGGCGAAGCTAATGTTTATGAAGATATGTATAAACAACCTTCTAGAAAGACATGCGCAACTTTATTTATAAGAGGAATAAATAAAATTCTTGATAATGAAAAAGAATAATTTATTCTTTTTTTATGATATAATTAAAATAGGTGGTATGGTATGGAGAATTATTCTGAATATGATATTGAACAAATAATGGAATTGTCTGGATACCCAGAACTTTGTAATTATTTTCTTTCTTTGGCTAAGGATGATGATATGAGAGAGAAATTATCTGGTATTTTGTATGGTGGCGGTTACCAAGGATATGATATATTTGGACACTATGGTAGAAATGATGAGTTAATGGAGGCTAAAAGAAGAGCAGGGGTAGCATATCAGTTAGTTACTAATCCAAATACATTTGATGAGCTTGGGAAAGATAACGTTATTTATTATCATGGTACATCAAGTATGGCACTACCTAGTATTTTAAAATATGGATTAAATAGTTATGATAAATCAATTACAGATGGACTTAGCATAGGAACTGGCGAAGAGTGGTCTAGAAATAGAGGAAGAGACTTTGTTAGTTTCACAGATGTATTAGATGTTGCGATAGACTATGCAATTGTTAATAGCAATGAAAATGCATTTCCAGTAGTTATTGGAACATCTTTAGATAATATAAGGAAAACGTATCGGAAACCAGCACCTTCTGAATTACCAGAAATTGGAGTTAAAAATCATTTTCCTAAGGAATTAATATCATGTATATTGGTACCAGCGGATAAAGTTAGTATGGTTAAAGAAATGGTCGGAGATGGTATTAAGGTATTACCGGCTGATCTAAGAGAAGAAAAATTTTATTCAGTAGATTTGGATTCGTTTCAAATATATGTAGATGATAATGGATACAATGAACTAATTGGAAAATCGGGATATACAAGGTAGGTGGTAGTGTGAAAGAAAAGAATTTGAGTATTGAATTTATGAGAATAATAGCAATATTTTTAACATTAATGATACATGTATCTAATATATTCATACGTAGTTATGGGCATATTAGTAATACTTCTTTCTTTGTGGGAGCATTATATAATTCTATTGCTAGAATATGTGTACCAATATTCTTTATGATTAGTGGAGCTCTTCTTATAAATGGGGAATACTCGAGGGGTAAATATTTAAAGAGAATTAAGAAATTTATTATTATTTTAGCTTTCTGGAGCATTATATATTTTGTTATCAATGTTATTAGAGGTGGAAGTAATAATATTGTCAAAGCAATATTTTATACATTATTTAATACGGAATATACATCTAAACATCTATGGTTTATGTATGCGATAATTGGATTATATATAGCTTTACCTTTTATTCAAAAAATGTGTAAGAATTTAACACGTGAAGAAGAAAATTTATTTATGATACTTTGGGTAAGTATATGTGGATTATCAATTATTTATACACCAGTTATTAAAGCAATAACAGGACATACTTTGGAAGTGTTATATCCAATACCATTAATAAATGCGGCATACTATTTAGGATATTTTGTATGTGGACATATTATTTATGAGAGAATTAAAAATATAAAGTTAGAAAAGAAATATAATTTTTGGTGTATTATGACATATATTTTAAGTGTTTTGATTATGGCAACACTTACTTATTTCTTATCAGTTAGTAATAACAAACTTACTACGACAATGTTATGGTATAGAGGAATACTAATAATACTTGAATCATTTTCAATGTTTATTCTTATTTTAATTAATGAAAAGAAATTTAAGAGTAAACATATAGAAACTTTGGGAGGATTATCTTTTGGAGTATATTTAATACATGCTATATTCTTGTTCTTGATTAAAGATAATATAAATATTACTGATTATAATCCATTGTGGGCTATACCGGTAATAACAATTGTTATTTACGCGACATCTGTGATAAGTTCATATATTTTGAAAAAGATACCTATAATTAAGAGTTTAATATAAGTAATAGAAAAAGCGACGATAATGTCGTTTTTTTAATGTTATTATTGATATTCTTCATTAATAAATTTTAATGGAGGAATATATGAATAATAATGGACTTAGTGATGAAGAAGTAATTATAAATAGAAAAAAATACGGAAGTAATATTTTTACTAGAAAAAAGAAAGATTCTTTTTTTAAATTATTTATGGAGAGTTTTTCTGATCCAATTATTAAGATATTACTTATTGCATTAGGGATTAAAGTAATATTTTTAATTAGAGATTTTGATTGGTATGAAACGATAGGAATAGTTATTGCTATAATGGTTGCTTCATTAATATCTAGTATATCAGAGTATGGAAGTATGAGAGCATTTGATAAGCTTACAGAGGAAAATGCTAAGATTAGTGTTAGAGTAAAAAGAAATGGGGTTATAAAAGAAATATATACATCAGATATTGTTGTCGGAGACATAGTGATATTATCTTCTGGAGATAGAATACCAGCTGATGGGATACTTGTATCTGGAAATATATCGGTAGATGAATCAATGATTAATGGAGAAAGTAATGAAGTATATAAGAATATAAATAATAACACATTATATATGAATACTGTTGTGTATTCAGGAGAAGCTATAATGATTGTGAGAAGTGTTGGGGATAAGACATTTTACGGGAATATGATGGGTGAACTACAAGATGATAATAATATATCTCCGCTTAAATTAAGACTTAGTAAACTTGCTAATGATATTAGTAAGATTGGATATATATCTTCTTTGATGGTTGCAGTATCATACTTATTTTATATGATAGTAATTAGTAATAGGTTTGATATTGATTTAATAATTAATACGATTAGTGATGGTAAATTATTATTTAGTTATATTTTAAATGCTTTAACTTTGTGCGTTAGTATTATTGTGGTATCGGTACCGGAAGGATTACCAATGATGATTACATTAGTGTTATCTTCCAATATGAAAAGGATGCTAAAAGATAATGTGTTAGTAAGAAAACTAGTGGGTATTGAGACAGCAGGAAATATCAATATATTATTTACAGATAAGACGGGTACTCTTACTAAAGGAAGACTTTCTGTATGCGGAATATTATCGGGTAATGGTAATAGTATGGAATATGTTTTAATGAATAATAAATTAAAAGATATGTTTAATATGAGTATGTATATTAATAATGAGAGTACTATTGATGGTGATAAGATAGTAGGTGGTAATATTACAGATAGGGCTCTTCTTAATTATGTGAGAGATTATAAATGCGATTATGAATTAATTAAAAGAGAAATATTCGATTCAGAAAAGAAATATATGTATACGAAAATAAAATGTAAGGGTCATACGATAAATTTAATTAAGGGGGCATATGAAGTAGTAAGTAAGATGTGTAATAGTTATTATGATGAACATGGTAATAAGATAATATTTAATAATAAGAATGAATTAGATAATGTAATTAAAGAAATATCTAGTAATAAAATGAGAGTAATTACATTAGCAATAAGTATAGATAGAGAAACAATTAATAACATGAGTATACTTGGTTTTGTTCTTTTAAGAGATGAAGTTAGGGAGAATGTTCGTGAGGGAATAGATTTAGTTAATAAGGCGGGTATTCAGACAGTAATGATAACAGGGGATAATAAGGAAACGGCTTTTGGTATTGCTAAAGAGATAGGACTTCTTAATGGTGATGATATAGTTATTACACATGATAAACTTTCTATAATGAGTGATGAAGAAATAAAGAAAATACTACCGCATATTAAAGTAGTGGCTAGGGCGATGCCACAAGATAAGAGTAGGCTGGTTTTACTAGCTAAAGAAATGGATATGGTTGTGGGAATGACGGGAGACGGGGTTAATGATGCCTTGGCCCTAAGAAAAGCTGATGTAGGGTTTGCAATGGGGAGCGGGACTGAAGTAGCTAAAGAAGCTAGTGATATAGTAATACTAGATAATAATTTTTATTCAATTACGAATGCGATACTTTATGGAAGAACAATATTTAAGAGTATTAGGAAATTTATTATATGTCAGTTAACAATTAATCTATGTAGTTTATTAGTATCTATTATTGGTCCATTTATAGGAATACCTGTACCAATAACAGTCATTCAAATGTTATGGATAAATATGATTATGGATACTTTATCAGGATTTGCTTTTTCGTATGAACCAGCTCTAAAGGAATATATGTATGAAAAACCTAAAAAGAAGGATGAGAACATTATAAATAAGTATATGTTAAATCAGATACTTGTAACAGGGTTATCTTCAGCAATAATATGTATTTTCTTTTTAAAGAGTAGAATTACAAATAGTATTTTTGATAATGATATTATGACAGCCTTTTTTGGATTGATAATATTCATTAGTATTTTTAATAGTTTTGATGCTAGAACACATAGATTAAATATAATGGCTAATATAACTAAGAATAAGGTATTTATGGGAGTTATTAGTTTTGTTATATGTATGCAAATATATTTAATATATTATGGTGGTACTGTCTTTAGAACTAATGGACTAAGTATTCATGAATTTATAATTATGTTTATATTTGCACTACTAATAATACCAATTGATTTTATAAGAAAGATAATACTTAAAGTAAATAATAAAGAATTGGGAGTATAAAAAAACAGCTTAGCTGTTTTCAATTAATTTAGTTATTAATTCCTTTATAGATATACCACTTTCTTTAAATAATAATGGATACATACTGATACTTGTAAAGCCTGGCATAGTATTTACTTCATTAAAATATAAAATGTCATTATTATAATCATATAAGAAATCTATTCTAGCAAGATCTTTTAGTTCTAATATTTTAAATATTTTAAGAGATAAGTCTTGTATTTTCTTAATTAAATCTTTTGGTAATTTAGCAGGTATTATAAGATTACTATCTTTAATATATTTAGATTCATAGTCATAGAAAGTATTGGCTGATTTTATTTCACCAATAGGAGATGCTTTACCATATAGGACGGCACATTCTAATTCTCTTGCTTTGACATATTTTTCAACGACTACTTTATTATCATAAGCGAAGGCTTCTTTAATATATTTATTTACTTCTTTTATATTATTAGCAATGTTAATACCAATAGATGAACCACATTTTGCTGGCTTTATGATAACTGGATAGGGGATACTTATTTCCTTTAATGGTTTATTACTGTTAACTACAAAATATTCTGTTTGAGGAATATTATAACTAGCACATATTGTTTTAGTTATAGCTTTATCATAACTAATGATAGAACCTAATAAATCGGTACCAACATACGGAATATTAAAGATATTTAACATACCTTCAAGATTACCATTTTCAACTGGATTACCATGAATGATAGGGAATATTTTATCATATTGTTTTAGAAATGAGATAATATTCTCTATTTTTTTATTATTATGTAACCAATTATTATCTTTATCAATATATAATGAATCAACATGATATTTCTTTTTATCAATATTATCTATTATAGTTTTAGCTGATCTAATTGATATTTCATGTTCAAAGGAAACACCACCATAAATAACTAATATTTTTTTCATTTAATCACCTTACATATATTATAGCTTCAATTCTATTATATTGTCAAAATAGTTAGAATATGTTATATTAAAGTAAATAAAGGAGGAATTATGACACTAGTTATAATGGCTGCTGGTATGGGCAGTAGATTTGGTGGTTTAAAACAAATTGAACCAATTGATGAATATGGTAATTTTATTATCGATTATTCTATTTATGATGCAATTCAGGAAGGTTTTACTAAAGTAGTATTTATTATTAAGAAAGAAAATTATGATATTTTTAGAGAAACAGTCGGAGCTAGAGTTGAAAAATATATTGATGTAGAATATGCTTTTCAAGAATTAGATAAGTTACCTGATGGATATAACGCACCTGAAGGTAGAGTTAAACCTTGGGGAACTGGACATGCAATATTATGTGCAAAAGATAAAGTTAATGAAAATTTTGCAATAATTAATTCAGATGATTTTTATGGAAGAGATGCTTATAGAGTAATAGCTAATTTTTTAAAAAATAATCATGATGCTAGTAAATATGCAATGGCTGGATATATGGTTAAAAATACTTTAACCGAGAATGGTTCTGTTAAAAGAGGAGTATGTCAAGAAGAGAATGGTTACTTGACAAAACTTGTCGAAAGTAAAATTGAGAAAGTAGACGGAGAACTTGTGGCTACACCACTTGAAGGTGGAGATAATTTTAAGGTATCAGGTGATGATTTAGTGTCAATGAATATGTTTGGATTTACACCTAAATTATTTGATAAATTAGAAGATGGTTTTCCAAAATTCTTAGATAGTCATAAGGAAGATATGACAACATGTGAATACTTAATTCCAACAATTGTATTTGAACAAATTGAAAATGGTGAAGCAACGGTTGAAGTTTTAAAGACAGATGCTGTATGGCAAGGTATTACATATAGAGAAGATAAGGACAAAGTTGTTAGCGAACTAAAAGCATTGGTTGATAAAGGAGAATATCCAAAAGGAGTTTGGAAATAACTCCTTTTATTTTGATTAGAAATATGTTAAAATGATTATGATAAGAAGGTGGTAATGTGAAGACAAGAAATACGATATATGTACTTTGTATGGCAATATTAGCATTACTAGCTTTAGTATGTTTTGATAGGGGTTTTAATGTTAAGACTAAGAATATAGTTAAATATCAAGAGAAAAGTGATATTAGTTATAGAGTTAATTTAATTAATAATAATATTTATAAGAAAAATTATTTAGGAATGGGAGAAAGATACATATCTAAATATGTTAATAATATAGATATAAATTTTAATTATACTAGTTTATATAATAATTATATTAATGGTTATTATGAATATAAGACTAAAGGTATTGTTAGAATATATGATAATGATAAAAAAGAGATGTTATTTGATAATGAATATTTAGTTAAAGATAATAAGGTAGTTACTTTAAATCAAGGTAGTATTAATGAAATAAAGATATTTGATAATGTTATAGTTGATTATAATTATTACAATAATATATATAATGAGATAGTGAATAATAATAAAGATAATATTACAGGTAATTTAGAAATAGATTTTATTATGTCATTTAATTTTGATTTTAGTAATATTAGTAATGTAATTACTTCAGAAAAGGAAATAAGTATGATTATACCTTTGGGAGTAGATTCATTTAGAATTACTATGAATAATAATTATGATGGAATAGATGAAATAGCTGATTATGAAGAACGTGGTAGTGTAAATTATTTCTTACTTATTGTAGGAGCAGTATTCTTATCATTAGCAGTAGCCTTTTTGGGATTAGTAATTAGAGCGTTTGTAATGATATATGAGAGAAAGACACAATATGAAATGGCTCTTAGTAAGATACTTAGTGAATATGATGATATTATTGTTAAGGTAAGTAGATTTTATAATAAGAAGAAATATAATTTAATATATCTAGATAGTTTTGATGAATTATTAGATGTATATAAAAAAGTAGGTAGTCCAATTAGTTATAGGGAAATAAGAAGAGGATATGAAGCGATATTCTTATTAATAGATGATGATAATGCTTGGATATACAGAATGGTTTTTAAATAAGATTTGAAAAAATGGAAATATGTGCTATAATAAAGGCACTAAGGAGGAAATTATGGCAAAGAATAAAGTAGTAGAAAAGGGAACAGGAGTATTTAAAGAATTTAAAGAATTCATTGCGAAAGGTAATGTATTTGATATGGCTGTTGGTGTTGTTATTGGTGGTGCTTTCGGAGCAATTGTTACATCACTAGTAAATGATATCATTATGCCACTTGTTTCACTAGCTACAGGTGGAATTGATTTTGCTAATTGGTTCGTAGCACTTGATGGTGGTAAGTATGAAACTTTAGCTTTAGCACAAGAAGCTGGAGCAGCTACGCTTAACTATGGTAATTTAATTTCAGTAATTCTTAATTTTTTAATCATTGCTCTTTGTATTTTCTTTGTTGTTAAATTATTTAACAAATTAAAAAAGAAACAAGAAGAAGCACCTGCACCTGCAGAACCAAGTGAAGAAGTATTATTACTTAGAGAAATTAGAGATTCATTAAAGAAGCATAAATAATGCTTCTTTTTTTAGGCTTTAAAACTTTCATATGTTTAAAACTTTCATATATTAAAATGAATGGAGGTAATATGAAAAAGTTTTGTATATTTTTAATTATATTAGTTGTTATTTTAGGTACGATAGCGATTGTTAGGATAAACAAAAGGGATAATGGAGAATTAAAGAAAGTAACGGTGGCAGAGGTAGCACATAGTGTTTTTTATGCTCCACAATATGTAGCACACGCGTTAGGTTACTTTGAAGATTCTGGATTAGATGTATCATTTGTTTTAACGAGCGGGGCTGATAATGTAATGGCAGCGGTATTATCGGGTGATGCAGATATTGGATTTTCTGGTACTGAAGCAACAATATACGTTTATAATGGTGGAGAAGAAGACTATGTAATGACTTTTGCAGGGCTTACGCAAAAAGATGGTTCATTCTTGGTATCACGTAAGAAATATGATAATTTTACATTAGATGATTTAAGAGGTAAGACTGTCATTGGAGGAAGAGTCGGTGGTATGCCTGAAATGACATTCGAATGGGCTCTTAGAGAACATGGAATAGATCCTAAAAAGGATTTACATATCGATACATCGGTAGCATTTCCAG
>JAEEGL010435967.1_pt1 | contig 10684 bp, 3 predicted proteins | sample 9134231 | NCBI WGS metagenome assembly JAEEGL01 (sample SAMN16246548, study PRJNA631951) | gut metagenome | biome: gut microbiome; feature: rumen; material: fiber-attached | host: Bos | place: Iran: Karaj | collected 2018-10 | reverse complement strand
TGAGATTTTAGAGGCAGTTAGCAACCTGACTGTTCTTGAGCTTTCAGAGTTAGTAAAGGCAATGGAAGAAAAATTTGGTGTTAGTGCAGCTCCTGTAGCTGTTGCTGGTGTTGCAGCAGCTCCTGCTGCTGGCGGCGATGCAGCTCCTGCTGCTGAAGAGAAAGACGAGTTTACAGTAGTTCTCGTTGATGCAGGTGCTAACAAGATTGCAGTTATTAAGGAAGTTCGAGCAATCACAGGTCTTGGCTTGAAAGAAGCTAAAGATATGTGCGATGCAGGAAACAAAGTTTTGAAAGAAGGCGTTTCAAAGAAAGATGCTGAAGAAATCAAAGCTAAGTTGACAGCAGCTGGTGCTAAGGTAGAATTGAAATAACCATTTCATTAATTAAAATTCATCGGTTCTTGTCGAGCCGATGAATTTTATATTTTTTCGGTGAAAAGTGAAAAGAAAAATGACTAGTCAATATATAAAAAATAGTATACTAACACAACTGCGAGATGAATAATTATTCAGAGATACATTTCGACAAAAGTACATTTTTAAAGTTTCTATATACAATTAATGTAACCTGCTGTAATGGCGGGGTGTTTTGGTATGACAGGAGGGACAGATGGTAGTCGAAAGACCTAAGAGACGGCTAAAAAACTCTCGTGTGCTGATAGGTTCGGCAAAACGCCTTGAAGTAGAGGATATGCCTAACCTTATTGAGAATCAGTTATCGAGTTATGAATGGTTCCTGCAGCGAAAAGCAAAGCAGAACGGTGAAGAAGTAAAAAATCAGGGTTTAGAGGCTCTGTTTCAAGAGATATTCCCGATAAAAAGTAATGACGAAACCACTTCATTGGAATATGTCGAGTATGTTTTGGGTGAAGAAGACATAAAATATGATGAATTCACATCGAAACAGAAAGGTCAGTCCTATACCATACCTGTAAAGGCTGTCATCGATATGAAGACAAACGATAACACAGGTAAAATCAGACGGAAATCAATCTATCTTGGTGAATTCCCTTTGATGACTGAGAGAGGCACATTTATTATTAATGGTGCTGAGCGAGTTGTCGTAAGTCAGATACACCGATCTCCTGGTGTAGTTTACAGTTATGATGATAAGACAAAGGTTTTGAACTGTCGAATTATTCCATATCGAGGTTCATGGCTGGAGTTTGAGATAGAAGAAAAGAAAAATCTTGTATATGTCCGCATTGATAGGAAGCGAAAAATTCTTGTTACGACATTCCTGCGAGTGCTTGGATATGATACTCGTGAGAAGATTATAAGCCTTTTCTACAATGATAAGACAATTCGGATTGAGTCTGCTGAGGAGCAGGATGCTGCTGCTGGCGAGATTCTGTCTAAAGATATTTATGCTGTATCGGAAGATCCGACTGTTCCGGGTGAGAAACTTGTTCAGGCCGGAACAAGACTGTCCAATATCGATATTGATAAGTTGGTTCAGGCTAATATTAAAGAGATCCCTGTTATCAGCGAGACTATTGTTAAGCTCAAACTTGACGAAGATGACAGTGAGAAACTTAACGCTGCACGAAACAATCGTATCATTATTAATTGTTTTGAGAAAGAAGAAGTTATCCCGTCGAAGGACGATCCTTATAAGGATGAGCCATCGAAGTTTGATGCAATTAACAAGATCTATACTATCATTCGACAGGGTGAGCCTACTACAGTTGAGAATGCTGAGAAAGAAATCCGAAGCATGTATTATTCGGATAAGAGATATGATCTTGGCGGTGTAGGTCGATATAAACTTAATAAAAAATTCGATATTGATGCAGAGACAAATGCTCTAACTGATGATGATATTATTGAATCAATTCGATATTTGATTATGGTATATACAGAGGCTGGTCATGTTGATGATATTGACCACCTCTCAAACCGTCGTATTCGATCTGTTGGTGAGTTAATGCAGCAGCAGCTCAAAGTTGCGTTCCAGCGAGTTGAGCGTATTGCTAAAGAGCGAATGTCACTTAAAGATGTTGAGACAATGAAACCGTCAGATATTATTAGTGTTAAGCCAATTACTTCCACTATTAATGAGTTCTTCGGTTCATCACAGCTGTCTCAGTTTATGGATCAGGTCAATCCTCTTGCAGAACTGACACATAAGAGACGACTTAATGCGTTAGGACCTGGTGGTCTTTCACGAGATCGAGCAGGATTTGAAGTTCGAGATGTTCACTATTCTCACTATGGTAAGATGTGTCCTATCGAGACTCCTGAAGGTCCGAATATCGGTCTTATCGTTTCATTGTGTAACTTTGCGAAGATTAACGACTTCGGATTCCTTGAGACTCCGTATAAAAAGGTTATCGATGGCAAAGTTACTAATCAGATGGAGTATCTGTCAGCTATGGATGAAGATAAGCATTTCATTGCACAGGCAAGTTCACCTGTCGATGAGAATGGCAACTTCATTGAGAAGCAGATCTCTGTAATGAAGCAGGGTGATTATACAACTAAGGATGCGAAAGAGATCGACTATATGGACTGGTCTCCGCGTCAGATTATATCGACTTCCACATCTCTTATCCCATTCTTGGAGCATGATGATGCTAACCGAGCATTGATGGGATCTAACATGCAGCGTCAGGCTGTGCCTCTTTTGATACCGCAGGCACCGTATGTTGGAACAGGTATGGAAGAGATCGCCGCTTACGACTCAGGTGTATGTGTTATCAGCAAGTTCGCAGGAACAGTTGATTATGTAACAGCACTTGAAGTGCATGTTCGCCGTGATGAGAATCCTGAGATTGTAGATCGTTATCCTTTATTGAAGAATAAGCGAACTAACCAGGATACATGCTTTAATCAGCGGCCTATCGTGAAGAAAGGTCAGCATGTTGAGGCAGGAGAGGTTGTAGCAGACGGTCCTGCTTGTGATAATGGTGAGCTTGCTCTTGGTAAGAATGTCTTGGTAGCATATATGCCGTGGAATGGTTATAACTACGAGGATGCTATCATTCTTAGTGAGAGAGTTGTTAAGGAAGATATATTTACTTCTGTTCATATTAAGGAATTCCAAGTAGAAGTTCGAGAGACTAAACTTGGACCTGAGAAGATTACTCGTGATATACCTAATATGTCAGAGGCTCAGCTGAGAAATCTTGACGAAGACGGTATTATTCGTATCGGAAGCAAGGTTAAAGAGAATGACATCCTTGTTGGTAAGGTAACACCAAAGTCAGATGTTGAGACTACAGCTGAATATAGATTGCTCCATTCTATCTTTGGTGAGAAAGCTAAAGATGTGAAAGAGACTTCATTGAAACTGCCGCACGGTGTCGAAGGAACAGTTATTGAAGTTCTCCGACAGCGACGAGACTTCGGTGAGGAACTTAGTCCTGGTGTAGAAGAAGTTATCAAGGTATATGTCGCTAACAAGCGAAAGATTAAAGTCGGTGATAAGATGGCCGGACGACACGGTAATAAGGGTGTTGTTTCGATTATCCTACCGGTTGAAGATATGCCTTATTTGGCTGATGGTACACCGGTTGATATTGTGTTGAACCCGTTGGGTGTTCCTTCTCGAATGAACATCGGACAGATTATGGAAGCACAGCTTGGTTGGGCTGCAAGAGCATTGGGTGTGAAGTTCGCTTCATGTGTATTTGAGTCAGCAACTGCAGAGCAGATTTCTGATAAACTCAAAGAAGCAGGACTGCCTGAGAACTCCAAAGTTGAGTTATATGATGGTCGAACAGGTGAGAAATTCGTCAATCCTGTAACAGTCGGCGTGACTTATATGCTCAAACTTGCTCACTTGGTTGATGACAAGATGCATGCCCGATCTACAGGACCTTACTCACTTGTTACACAGCAGCCGCTCGGTGGTAAAGCACAGTTTGGTGGTCAGCGACTTGGAGAGATGGAGGTATGGGCATTGTATTCTTATGGTGCTGCACATACTCTGCAGGAGTTGATGACTGTTAAGTCTGATGATATGAACGGTCGTGTCAAGATGTATGATAACATCGTCAAAGGCGAGTTCTCAAGTGCACCTGGTATTCCTGAGTCATTCAGCGTTTTGGTACAGGAGTTAAGAGGTCTTGCTCTTGATATGAAGATTTACGATTCGAGAGGCAAACGCGTTCCGCTCACAGAGAAAGAGCAGGCACTGATGAACAGTTCTGTTGATAAGTTTTAATGCGGAATAAAAAAGTTAATTAGGAGATATTATGAGAGATATTACTGATTTCGATTCCATTTCTGTAAATATTGCTTCTCCGGAAACAATCAGAGCGATGTCTTATGGTGAAGTTAAGAAACCGGAGACTATCAACTATAGAACATTGCGTCCGGAGAAAGAGGGATTGTTCTGTGAGCGTATTTTCGGAACGACTAAAGAATACGAGTGTTCATGCGGTAAATTTAAATCGCAGCGTTTCAAAGGCGTTATCTGTGATAAATGTGGTGTTGAAGTAACAAGTTTCCGTGTTCGACGAGAAAGAACAGGTCATATCGAGCTGGCAAGTCCTGTCGCTCATATTTGGTTCTATCGATCTGTTCCATCACGAATCGGTCTGCTTGTAAACATTCCGATGAATGCTTTGAAGTCGATTATATATTTTGAGAAATATATCGTTATCGATCCGGGTGACACAGACTTGAAAGAGCGACAGATCCTGACAGAAGAAGAGTATAACGATAAGAAAGAGCAGTTCGGTCTTGGATTCACAGCACAGACAGGTGCAGAGGCTATCATTACACTGTTGGAGAATATCGATCTTCAGAAAGAAGTCGAGGAACTTCGAGCAGAGATGACCGATGCGAAGAAGAAGAGTGACAAGCGTCTGCTCAAGAGAATTGAGATCTTGGAAGACTGTATTCAGTCAAATAACCGTCCTGAATGGATGATGCTTAGCGTTATTCCTGTTATCCCGCCAGACTTGCGACCTATGGTTCAGCTTGATGGTGGTCGATTCGCTACATCAGATCTTAATGACTTGTATCGACGTGTTATCAATAGAAATAACCGATTGAAACGATTATTGGAGATTGGTGCTCCTGATCTTATTATCAGGAATGAAAAACGAATGCTGCAGGATGCGGTTGATTCGCTGTTCGATAATACAAAGAAGCGAAAAGCTGTCAAAGGTGCTTCTCAACGTGCGTTGAAGTCATTGTCAGATATGCTTAAAGGTAAGCAGGGACGATTCCGACAGAACTTGCTTGGTAAGCGAGTTGACTACTCAGGACGAAGCGTTATCGTTGTCGGACCTAATCTGAAAATGCACCAGTGTGGTCTGCCTATCAAGATGGCACTTGAGTTGTTCAAACCATTCGTAATGCACAAACTTGTGAAGAAAGAGATTGTCTTCAATATGAAGCGTGCTAAACAGATGGTTGAGAAGGAAACACCGGAAGTATTCCACATTCTTGAAGAGGTTGTTCGAGAGCATCCTGTTATGCTTAACCGAGCACCTACGCTGCATAGACTTGGTATTCAGGCATTTGAGCCTTTGCTTGTAGATGGTAAGGCTATCCGATTGCATCCATTGGTATGTAAAGCATTCAATGCTGACTTCGATGGTGACCAGATGGCTGTTCATGTGCCGCTGTCACTTGAAGCTCAGGCAGAATGTTGGATGCTGATGTTGTCTGCTAAGAACCTTCTTGACCCTGCCAATGGTAAACCTATTGTTGGACCTTCGCAGGATATGGTATTGGGTATATATTATATGACTCGTATCAAGAAAGGCGTAAAAGGCGAAGGTAAATATTTCAAAGATGTCAATGAAGTAATGATTGCTTCGCAGGTTGGAGCTGTTCATCTGCAGGCTGCTATCAAAGTAATGATTGACGGCAAGTGGGTGGAGACTAGCCCCGGACGTGTCTTCTTGAATGACAATATGCCTGACGGTATCGAGTTTATTAACCGACCGCTTAAGAGCAAAGATATTGGTAACCTTATTGCTGAAGTTTATAAGACTAAAGGTCCGGCTCTGACAGTTAGAATGTTGGATGCTATTAAGGACACAGGTTATAAATACGCTATGATCTTCGGTGCTACAATCGGTCTGGAAGATATTAAAGTTCCTGAACGAAAGCAGGAGATCGTTGATAAGGCACAGGCTGAAGCTGATCAGTATTATCGACAGTTCAAAGAAGGAACTATTACTAAAGAAGAAAGATATGAGAAAGTTACAGATGTTTGGCGAAAAGCACAGACTGAACTTGGTGAAGCACTTGACGAGACATATAAGAGTGACCGTGACGGATTTAACCCTGTCTATATGATGGCTGACTCCGGTGCCCGAGGTTCTGCAACTCAGATGCGACAGTTGTCAGGTATGCGAGGTCTTATGCAGAAACCTGGTGGTGAGACGATTGAGCTGCCTATTAAGTCTAACTTTAAAGAAGGACTTAATGTAATCGAGTTCTACATCTCTACTAACGGTGCTCGTAAAGGTCTTGCCGATACAGCTCTTAGAACTGCTGATGCCGGTTATCTTACTCGACGACTTGTCGATGTTGCTCAGGATGTCATCACTAATGAGGTTGACTGTGGTACTATTAATGGTATCGAGATGGGTGCTATCAAAGACGGTGATAAGGTTATCGAGTCACTGCGTGATCGTATCTTAGGACGATTCTCTGTAGAAGAGGTAACTGATCCGATTACAGGTGAGGTTATTGTAGGTGCTAATGAGGCTATCACTGAGGATGTTGTTGATAAGATTGAAGCTGCGAATATCGAGACTGTTAAAGTCCGCACAGTTCTTACTTGTGAGACAAAGCGTGGTGTCTGCGTAAAATGTTACGGACGAAACCTTGCTTCTAACCAGACAGTTGATAGAGGTGAAGCAGTCGGTATTATCGCTGCACAGTCTATCGGTCAGCCTGGTACTCAGCTGACAATGCGTACATTCCATGAAGGTGGTATCGATAAAGGTTCTGCTCAGGATAATACGATTAAGTATGAGTATAAGGTTCTCATCGATGGCTTTGAAGGAAAATTTGTTCCGATTAACGGAAACAAACTCTTCACTAGAAAGAGTTATCTCTATATCAGCAAGGTTATCGCAGAATATGATATTTCCGGTTGTGAACTTCTTGTTGAAGAAGGTTCTAAAGTATTTATCGGCAAGGAGATATATAAGGATGCAAGCGGTAAAACCGTTAATGCGGAGAGTCTTGGTTTTGCTAAGATCCGAGAGGGCAAACTGTATCTGACTACTGCATCGCAGGAGCTGGAGATTGGACCTGGATCACAGTTGTTTAGCGATGAAGGCAAGACAGTTGAAGCTAATCAGCCGATTATCGAGTTCGACCCGTTCATCAGTCCTATTATCAGTGAGAAAGACGGTAAGATTAAATTCGTTGATCTTAAGATTGGATTTACACTGCGTGAGGATAAGACAGGTGCTAATAATGAATCAATCTTCATTGTAACTGATACAGGAAGTGATACATTGCAGCCAAGACTTGCTCTTATTGATAATGACGGTAACGAGATCGATAGTTATCTGCTGCCTGGTGGTGCTTCTCTTAGTGTTAAGGATGGGCAGGTTGTTAAAGCCGGTGAGATTATCGCTAAGATGCCTAAGCAGACTGTAAAGGCAAGTGATATTACAGGTGGTCTGCCGCGAGTTGCAGAGTTGTTCGAGGCTCGTAAGCCGAAGAGTTGTGCTGTTCTTGCTAAAGTATCAGGAACTGTTAAATTCAAAGGTAAGGTTAAGAGCAAGGAAATTCTCATCGTTACTGATGACTTCGGCAACGAGTATAAGCATACTATTCCGTCAGGTTCTTACATTCTTGTTCGCGATGGAGATAAGGTTCGTGCTGGCGAGAAACTTTCAGAAGGTCCTGTTAATCCGCATGATGTCTTGGCTATTATGGGTGAGAATGTCCTGCAGAAGTTCCTTATGGATGAGATACAGGCTGTTTACCGAGCTCAGGATGTTAAGATTAACGATAAGCACATTGGTGTCATTATCCGACAGATGATGCGTAAAGTTGAGATACAGGATTCCGGTGATACACACTTCATCATCGGTCAGCAGGTTGATAAGGCTGCATTCTATGAGGAGAACCGCAAAACTATCAAGGAAGGTGGTCAGCCGGCTGTAGGTCGATCAATTCTTCTTGGTTTGACGAAGGCTTCTCTTGCTATAGACTCATTCTTGAGTGCTGCATCATTCCAGGAGACGACGAAAGTCTTGACAAATGCGTCTATCAAGGGTATGACAGACCACTTGAACGGTCTTAAAGAGAATGTTATCATTGGTCACCTCATTCCTGCTGGAACAGGTCTGCGTAGCTATAAGAATATCAAGATCTACGATGAGAATATGGAAGACCTTGATATTAAGATGAATAAGATGATCGAGGATCGTGAGAGAGCCAATCGTGAGATGTCATCTCGTTCGTATGACGAATAAAAAAATACTAATGTAAAAAACCGACCTGATGGTCGGTTTTTTTTATCTTTTTTTAAAAAAAAATTATTTTGCTTGATAATATTGATAAAATGTAGTATTATAAGATGATATAATGAGCAGAAACAGAGGTATTAATTGAAAAATCAGCACAAATATATAAGAAAATTTATTATTGCGGTTTCATTATGTTTGGCGGTTGTCGGCAGTGCATTCTCTATTGAAGAGAAGGATTATAAGAGTATGACCGATCGCGACAGGATTTTGCTGTCCATATCATATTACGAAGTGTCGATGAAATATGAAGCGTTGAATAATAAGGCTTTGGCAAACAGCTATCGCAAGGAAGCTATGAAGATTGAGCCGAATGTAGTGAAATATTATAGCGGTGAATGGGAAGTCCCCAAGAAGACGATAGAGATTGATTGGAATTCGATATTTGTAGATGAAACAAGCGATGAGGAAACTCAGCAGACTGAAACAGCTCAGACTGAAGAGCCGGATGAAGAGATTTATGATCTCAGTGATGATATTGATGATGCGTATCTTGACAGTTTGCTCAATGGTGATGATAATGAGCCAATCACTACAGAAGATGATATAGGTGATGACGAACTGCTTAATCTGCTCGATGACGAAGATGAGGAGGAAGATAAAGTCAGCGGTGAGAATGAGAAAGCGGAGAAAGACAGCAGTGATAAAAGTGAACAGTCACATTCTGAGGATAATGAGGTTAAGGCAGAGGATAGTCAAACTCCACAGACCGAAGATAATACTATAAATGAAGACTCAGAAGGATCTGACGATGGCGATTGGATACCAGGACAGACTGGTGATGCCGATACGGTTATCATATTCAGTCAGATGGTTCGCGGTTTCATCGATGGCGTGAATAATAAAGATGCTGATAAGGCAGTGAAGGATTTTGCTGATACTGTTACAATGCAGAGCAGTGCATTCAATATGAGCAAAGATGAGCTGCGTGACACAATCGCTTCATGGTCGGCAGAACATGAGGAGAATATCCCTGATTATACAGATATTGTTATAAGTGATGAAGATGACGGCAGTTATTTAGTTGAAGTTCTGTTTGATGAGGACTTTAACTTCTTCATGCCGATGAATAATAAGACGATTATATTTAGGATTAATGAACTTAATGGAAAATATTTCATTACAGAGATTAAACTTCAGCCACAGCATACAAATGATCAGGTATCAGCTGATGAGAATGACAGTCAAGGTTATATGTATCGTTTTATATCGATGGTACTGAATGGTGATTATGAATTTGTAGCTGCACTTTTATCAAAGGATATATGGATCTCTGAGTTTAATATGCTTTTCCCTGCATCAGAGATTATAGATCATCTGCAGAATTGGGCATTGGATAATGATAATATCAAAGATCCTGCAGAAGTAATAGATGTCTCATCGATTGTCGAAGGCAACGATGCTGCTCTGACAATGATACAGTCGATGGGAATGAGTGCAGAAGATTATGAGATTATTAGTTTCAGATTATTGAATAAAACATTCCTGCCTGGTGATCCTAATAATGATGTATATACAGTTGTTGTTGGTAAATCAGGCGAATCAGAGAGTCGTATAGTAGCAATAATACAATAATAAAGCCAATTTACACATTCGTGTGAAAAGCGAATGTGGTACAGAGTGAATAAAATATTAAACGGCTGTTCCTAACGGAACAGCCGTTTGCTTTTAGATAATATAATTATTTCTTTAGATAATTGGGGAAATACTTCTCTATAAAAGAAGTATCGAATTCTCCATCGATGAATGCCTTGTGCTCCAAAACTTTCTGCTGGAATGGAATAGTCGTAGATACACCTTCTATTACAAACTCGCTTAATGCTCTCTTCATTCGCTCAATCGCTTCGGCTCTGTCTTTGCCATGCACGATAAGTTTGGCAACCATACTGTCATAGAACGGCAAGATTGTGTAATCCTGATACATTGCCGAGTCGATTCTGACACCGAATCCGCCAGGAGCGATATATTTAGTTACTTTGCCGGGGCAAGGTGCGAAGTTCATCTCGGTATTCTCAGCATTGATACGACATTCGATTGCATGACCGTGATGATGAACATGATCCTGCGTATATGAGAGTTTCTTGCCACTTGCGATGCGGAGCTGCTCCTTAATAATGTCGATACCTGTGATCGTCTCTGTAACAGGATGCTCGACCTGTACACGAGTATTCATCTCCATAAAGTAGAATTTGCCGTTCTTATCCAGCAGGAATTCTATCGTTCCGGC
>JAEEGL017445602.1_pt1 | contig 10685 bp, 11 predicted proteins | sample 9134231 | NCBI WGS metagenome assembly JAEEGL01 (sample SAMN16246548, study PRJNA631951) | gut metagenome | biome: gut microbiome; feature: rumen; material: fiber-attached | host: Bos | place: Iran: Karaj | collected 2018-10 | reverse complement strand
CAGCAATATCACCTACTGATTGATTTGTTACTGGTTCATATGAAACTCTTGCTAATGAAGTTGGGTTTACTTCAAGTAATCCTTCTATAACTAATTGTGTATTTTCACTTGAAGGATTATATGAATTCATAGAATCTTTTTGTAAATTAATGTCCTCTGGATTTACTATTGGTCCATACCAATATGGTTGATTAATACTCTTTAGATCATCTAAAAGTTTACTGTCTGGGAAGTAAACATGTCCGACAGCTAGTGATTCAGTATCAACTTCTTCCGTTATTAAAGTACCATCACTAAAATTCAAATCATCTTCATATTTAATATCAAATAAAATAGTATCTGATTTAACTCCATAAAGAGCATGTAGTATAGAAGTATTTGGTATTGCTACTTCTTTTCCATTTATATCTTTTGTCTTAATAGAATCTGTAGATTCTTCATATCTTAAATCTTCGTTTAATCCAATAACAACAGAATTTCCTTTAATATCATTTGTACCCCACGCAATTTGTTTAAATTCTCTTCCCCAAATCTTACTTGATTTTGGAGATGGATCTGTAAAAGATTCTGAATCATTTGTTTTCTTATTATATAAATCTTCTAAATATGGTATATCTGTATTACGATATACTCCAAAAGATGAATTAGCATTAGCGTTTTCAACTGTTAGCATCTTCTCTGGTGTTTCTTCTACGAGCTGCATATTGTTTTCCATCTCTGGCATGTTAGCTACAGTAAGACCCTCATATTCTTCAACACCTCTAAACGTAGAGTCATAGTCGTAAATAACAGCTCCTCTTTTGATTGTTTTTTCATATAGCTCTAGTATATTTCCTTCATCTGGTGTTCCAGATCTAAAACCTCTTAATGACTCATCATAAACAACATACTTTGTTTCTGGTGTTTGTCCACGTGTTGCGCCTCCTCCTAGATCAGATGGTGCATCAACAGGTCCCAAGTTGCCTAGCTCGAATACTCCGCCTCCACCTGGGCCTTCAACATCACTTACATATTCTAGTTTTAAAGCAATTCTTCCACCATCTTTATACTCTAGTGAATAATGTCCTTTTTCATCATATGAAATATATAAATCTATACTTTCTCCGGAGCTTTCTAAATATCTTTTATCTCCCCACGGTGTGATTAGATATAATGAATATGTTCCATCTTCATTTTTCTCGAATGTCCATTCACAATTATTAGATAGTTTTCTATATGGTGTTAAAATTTCTTCTCCTTTAGGTGTTGGCTCACCTTCTACAATGCCAACGCCAGAATAAGAATGTGAATAGTCTGTTATAACTGGTGCAGCTCGAACTTCTCCATCCTTGTAACCTATATTTGTAGCTGATCTACTTGAGTTTGAACCTTGAAGGCCCGTACTTAATGGTCCTATCGAATCTAGTGATATCGAACCTCCGCCTCCCATATAAGTTGTTAATTTATAATCACCAGCGATTATAAATTTCTTACCTGATAAATCTTCGTTATTTTTTACATTATAAAATGTATAAACAACGTATTCATAATCAGTATCAACTGCATTTGCTATAGGGATAATCATTCCTATAAGCATCGCAAGAATTATTATACTTGCGATTAGTTTCATTTGTACATTTTTCATAGACTTTTCCCCTTTTATATAAAATTTTACTTATAATCAATATCTATACAATTTTATAGTATTACTTCCCGACCAAATGGTCAATTTCAAAGCAATATCTTTTATATAACGTTTTTGTAACCTTTTGTTACAAAAAAATAAAGCAACCATTGGTTGCTTTACTCTGTTTTTATTAACCTCTTTGTTTAACCGCTTCATATATTACAATACCAGCTGATACAGAAGCATTTAATGATGTAATTTGTCCTTTCATTGGAATTTTTATTAATATGTCTGCATTTTCTTTAACTAATCTACTCATTCCAAATCCTTCACTACCGATTATAATAGCAAGTGGTCCTTTTAAGTCTTGATTATAATATAAAGTATCTGCATCTCCATCAGTTCCTATTACCCAAAGTCCTGCTTCTTTTAATTTAGCAATTGTATCATTTAAGTTATTTACTCTTGCAATCTTTACATATGTTGTTGCTCCAGTAGATACTTTTACAACTGTTGAATTTACTTGTACATTTCTTCTCTTTGGAATTATTATTCCGTGTACTCCTGCTGTTTCTGCAGTTCTTATTATTGATCCTAAATTATGCGGATCTTCTATTCCATCTAGTATTAAGATAAATGGATCTTCTCCTTTTTCTTTTGCTAGATTTAAAATATCATCAATTTCACAATAATTAAATGGTGGTACGATAGCTACAACTCCTTGGTGATTCTCTGCCATTTCATCTAATTTTTGTCTATCAACCTCAACAATTACTACTCTTGCATCTTTTGCTTTAGCAATTATCTCGTTTATTGAGCCATGTCTTTCTCCACGTTCGATAAATAGTTTATTAATATCCTTTTCTGATTTTAGAAGTTCTAGTACAGGGTTTCTTCCAGCTACGATATCTGAATATTCTGTATCAATATCTTCATCACCTTTTCTTCTATCTTCATCTGAACGTCTTTCAGCAAATCTTCTATCTGATGCTTGTCTTCTTTCTCCGATACGTCTATCAAATGGTGTTCTTTCTAATTCTCTTCTATTTGTTTTTCTTCTTTCACCTTGTCTACGTTCTTCTTGACGTCTCTCTTCTTTTCTTCTTTGCTCTTTTCTTCTTTCTTCAAACGCTTCTTTTTCTCTAGCTATTCTTGCTTGTCTGTTTCTCTTGTCCCTATAACTTTCTCTCATAAAAAACTCCTTTTTAAATTATAAGTTATCCCTCTCTACTATTTATCTTCATCATCTAATTTTAGTACTGCTAAAAATGCTTCTTGAGGTACTTCAACATTACCTATTTGACGCATCTTTTTCTTACCTTTTTTCTGTTTTTCTAATAATTTCTTCTTTCTAGTGATATCACCGCCATAGCATTTTGCTAAAACGTCTTTTCTCATTGCTGATAAAGTTTCTCTTGCTATTATTTTTCCTCCAACAACTGCCTGAATTGGTATTTCAAATAGTTGTCTTGGAATAACTTTCTTTAGCTTTTCAGCCATCTTTCTTCCTCTTTCATAAGCTGAATCCTTATGAACAATAAAAGAAAGTGCATCCACTGCTTCATTATTAATATGAAGATCTAACTTAACAAGATTTGCTCTTCTATACTCTTTAAATTCATAATCTACTGAAGCATAACCTTTTGTCTTTGATTTTATAGTATCAAAAAAGTCATATATTATTTCGTTAAGTGGCATTTCATATTCTAGAGTTACTCTATTTGGATCTAGATATTTCATATCTAGATATATACCTCTACGTTCTTGGCATACCTTCATAACATTTCCAACATATTCTTTTGGAATTAAGATTTCAACTTTCATAATTGGTTCTTCCATGAAGCTTATCTCTGTTTGAGGTGGAAGCTCAGTTGGATTATATAAATCAATTACTTCTCCAGTTGTCTTATGAATTTTATAAATAACAGATGGTGCTGTTGTGATAAGACCAATGTCGAATTCTCTTTCTAAACGCTCAATTACTATCTCTAAATGTAATAGTCCTAAAAAGCCACATCTAAATCCGAATCCAAGTGCAGCTGATGTTTCTGGTTCATAGTTTAGAGCTGCATCATTTAATTTTAGTTTTTCTAATGCTTCTTTTAATGGTTCATATTCACTACCATCCATTGGATACATACCACAATATACCATTGAATTTGCTTTTTTGTATCCTGGAAGTGGTTCTTTTGCTGGTTTATTTTTAAGTGTAATTGTATCACCAACATGTAAATCAGATACTGTCTTAACACTCGCTGCTATATATCCTACTTCACCGGCTTGTAAGATATCTGTTGGGAAAAATTCTCCTGCTCCGAAATATCCTACTTCAGTTACAGTAAATACTTTTCCAGTTGCCATAAATAGAATCTCATCATTTGCTCTAACTTGGCCATTTTTTATTCTTACATAGCTTAAAGCACCTTTGTAATTATCATAATATGAATCAAATATTAATGCTTGAAGTTCTGCATTTCTATCACCATTTGGTGCAGGAATATCGGTTACTATTCTTTCTAATACTTCATCAACATTTAATCCTGTTTTTGCACTAATACAAGGTGCATCCATTGCTGGAATTCCAATTATATCTTCTATTTCCTTTTTTACTTCTTCTGGTCTTGCCATTGGAAGATCTACTTTATTAATTACCGGTATAATCTCTATATTGTCTTCTAATGCTAAATACACATTAGCAAGAGTTTGAGCTTCAACGCCTTGTGTTGCATCAACAACTAAAATTGCTCCTTCACAAGCAGCTAAGCTTCTTGATACTTCATAGTTAAAGTCAACATGACCTGGAGTATCAATTAAATTAAACTCATATGTATTACCATCTTTTGCAGTATAATTCATTTTTACTGCTTGAGATTTAATGGTAATACCCCTTTCTTTTTCAATATCCATATTGTCTAATACTTGAGAAGACATTTCTCTTTCAGATAGAACTCCTGTCATTTCGATAATTCTATCTGCCAAAGTTGATTTACCATGGTCTATATGTGCAATTATACTAAAGTTTCTAATGTTTTCTTGTTTGCTTTGCATGAATTTCTCCTTCTATAATTTTGCATATTAATCATCTAACGTTTGATCATCTTTTGAATCTTCTTTAGTAACTACTTCTGGTTGTTTTGCTTTTTCTACATCAGATAAAATACCATTTAATACTCTATCTTTTTCTTTTACTCCAACATTTTTTTCGAATGTTGCTCTTTCTTCTATTAATATTTCTTTTGCATCCCTGTCACTTGCCCCTTCTGCTGGAGCAGTATTGCCTCCAAAAAGTGATGAAAATCTATTTTTAATCGATGCCAAAAGGTTACTAAAGAAACCTTTTGGTTTCACTTCTGCTGGCTTATTTGCTTCTTCTATTATTGCATTTGCTTCAGATAAAGCTGACTCGTTTTCTTTTGCAGCAATAGCAGATAGTTTTTCAAACTTCTCTTTTCTTTGTGCAATAAGAGCTTGTCTTGCTTCTTCCCTTTGGGCTGCTTTTCTTTCTTCTTCCTGAGCAACTTCTTTTGCCTTTGCTAAGAAAATTCCTTTTAGGGTTTCTTCAACACTTCTATCATAAGTGATTCCTAGTTTCTCTTCAGAAGCTATTCTTTCTTTATATGAATTAATTTCTGGAGAATCAATTGAATCAATTCTTTGCTTTTGACTATAGTATTTAGCATCTTCTGGAAGTTGTTTATCATTATTCAATCTATAGAATGCGCCAAATGCTCCATCCATTGCTACTCTTGAATATACATATTCATCTGTTGATATTCCTTCTTTGTCGTAGAATATTCTACTTGCTACATATTCTTCTAATACTTCATCTTCTGGAATAACAAGTGGTAATTCTCTTCGAGATAATATAGCATTTATAGAAGAATAATTTTTCTTCATTCCTTCAACTCTTGTGATAAGTTCGCTATAGTACTCATCATTTGGTTCTTTTTTGTCATGTCTTGTTTGAAGTATAAACATTTGTGACATACGTTTATATGCATCAGTTATTCTTGCTTCAACACCATCTCTATTAATAGCGTACACAGCAGTCGTATCTTTATAATGTGTTTGATAAATTGACTGAAGATCAAGTTCAAAATTTTCAAATATTTCTTTAGCTTCTTCTTTATCTGATTCAGGAAATCTTGATAGATAAAAATCCATTAATTCTTGTCTGTCACCTACTGAATGTGAAACAAGATTTCTTTCTGATACTCCAAGTGCATTTGCCATCATATTACTAAATATTGATATTCCGCCATACCCTTGAGTTGATTCGTATCCATTTCTTTCTATTTCTTCATGAGTATCATCTTTTCCTGAAATCATAGATGCTTTTTCATTCATGATTTCATCTACTGCATCACCTTCACGTTGGATAATACCGTTTGATAGTAAGCTTCCTTTGCTAAGTCCTGTAGTAAATCCATTTGTTGCTGTAGCATGATATACCTCATGCATAAAAGATAAAAATAGATTTCTTGAATCTTCATTTTCTATTGTTTTTGGATTAAAGAATAGTTTTATCTTCTTTTTCTGTGGATCATATGCAGCAAGTGGAGATGAAATTATATTTCCTAAGCAGTTTTTACTCTTTTCAAATTCGATGCTTTCACAATTTTCTGAAAAATTTCTAACTTCTCTTTCAATTCTCTCTCGTGAGAACGAAAAACCAACCATTCTTCTATGAAATATTTCATCTAAGATTGGTTTCATATCGCCATATTTTTCAGTAGTCAAATATTGATTTAAAATTTCTTGAACTTCTGGATTATGATATTCATTTTCAGAATTCTTGTTTAGCATTTGTTTCTCCTAATACTATAATTTTATTAATTTGAAATTTAAGTAATCTGAGCTGACTAACTTAAACTCTATTCCATCTATTATTCCTTCTCTAGCTTCTTTATGTGAGTCTCCATGTAGATGTGCATAATAACATTTCTTAATACCATTTTCTTTTAGAGTTTTAATAAAATTGATTTCATCTGGTATTAATTGTTCTTTATAAAATGGTGGGTAATGAATGAACGCTATCATTTCTTTATCGCAACCAAATCTATTTTTACCGTCATTTATTGAAAGACGTAATCTATCATTTTCTCTTTTTAATATTTTATAATCTTCTTCAGATCTCCATGAGTTTTGCCATCCTCTTGTACCTACTATTACTTTATTTTCTATACAATAAGCATTATTATATAGAAAATCTATATTGTGGAAATCGTTAGCCTCTAAAAACTTTCTCATACTTGTAAGAGTTGTCCACCAATAATCATGGTTTCCTTTTGACATTATCTTTTTACCTGGAAGACTATTTAAGTATTCAAAATCTGGAATTGTCTCTTCTAAGTATGTTGCCCAAGAAAAGTCACCTGGCAAAATTACAGTATCTTCATCTGTAACTTTCTCAATCCAGTCCTGCTTTATCTTTTCAGCATGGTTTTCCCAATTATTTCCAAATATATCCATAGGTTTATCTATTGCAAATCCTAAATGCAAATCTCCTATTACATATATTGCCATTATTTTTCCTGCTTTCTAATTATTTTTTATTGGATTATCATCATCAGCTTCAACTGTATCAGTTAAATGGAAAATTAATCTACGGTATTCATCAGATACTTCCATTTGTTTTAGTACTACTTTTGCTGAGTCTATTTCTTCTTTAGTATATTGCATGCAAATTGCATTTCTTTCAATCTCATGTGGATGACTGTATAGATCTCTTGCAAGCTTATAATAAACCCTCTCGTCAGCTTTGCCATCTCTACTTTTTGATTCGTTAGCCACACTTTCTATAACTGAGTCTTTAAATATTTTTACTGCAAAACAAAGCACAATAAAAACAAAAACTACCATTAATACTATCATTTATAATCTCCTCATCTATTAGTATTTCTTAATAGGATCATCATCGTCATCATTGTCATCGCTAATATGAGCACCATTGTTTTTAATCTTCGAATCTATTATCATTCTTCCTATATCATTCATTGTTCCTACTGTTGTTTTAAAATCCATCTTCTCATCATCTAAATTTGTATCTCTATCACTATATTGTTTAGAATTAGAACTTTTTGGCTCATACATTGTTATTCCAAAACATATAAGAATTATTAAAAAAACTGTAATTGAAAAAGCTACAAGTGCTACTAGCTCCATCTTCATATCTCCTTACAACTATTTAAATTTAATTGGATCATCGTCATCGTCATCACTTATTGGATCATCTGAATTTTCAATTTTTATTCCTGTTATGTCTGAAAACACTTCTTTAACAACATCCGTAAAAGAAGTATTTGATACCTCATCAATTCCACTTGTATTGTCATCTTCTAAATTAGGCTTAGTGTTGTTTGTATAACCATATAAGTTAGCTCTTCTTACTTGTTTTAATCTTTTTTCTTCATTGTATGCTACAACACCAACATATATCCAAACCAAACACACAGCTATTATCGTTATTAAAAAAATAATCATATTTTTCTCCTATTACTTATACTTTATTGGATCATCGTCATCGTCATCATTTATTGGATCATCCATATTCTCAAAGCTTTTACCTGTTATATCTGAAACTACTTCTTTCACGACATCAGTAAAAGAAGCATTTGATGTTTCATCAATTCCCTCTGTATAATCATCATACTTTTCTTGAGTTTTATATTCATCAATTATTTTTCCATATAAATCAGTCTTTGGACCATATGTCTTTTTGGTTGATAGTCCCAAACTACTAATAATTGAAAAAATGAAACCAAAGAATATGCATGCAAATGCAAGAGATGCTAGAACAAATATTATTAAATCTTCCATCTTTTGTCTCCTATTATTTAAACTTTATTGGATTATCATCGTCGTCATCATCATCGCTAATTGGATCATCATAATTTTTACGTGTATACTTATTAACAGCGTCAATAGCGTCCTTATAATATGTTTTAGACTTTTTTATTGTTTGTCCAACAATTTTTTTCATATCAGATTCATTATTTTGAACATTATCTTCTGCTTTTTCTTCTTCAGATTGATAAACAATCTTACCATTTTCTAAAACGATTTTTTTGACAGTATTATCCTTAACTCTAACTTCTGTCACTTTTGCATCCATTCTTTGGGTTGACCTTGTTTGACCACGTTTTTTTATATTGTCTGGAATTAAAACTTTCTTAGTTTCTTCTTCCTCAAGCTCTGGATTCCTTACTATTTGTCCTTCATCATTTACTTTATAATATCCTTTTGGTGTTGGATTTTTAACATCGTATGCAGCTGCCATTAGTGCACATACCATTGGAAACCCAGCAAAAAATAGAATCATTAAAACTAAAATTCCCATATTTTCTCCTATTCTTGTTCACCATTTATTTATTGTATCTATAAATCTATAAAAACTTTATTGGATCATCGTCATCTTCTTCACCACTTATTGGGTTATAATCGTTTTCTATTTTAGTATTAATTTTATCTTTTATTTCATCGTATGATTTTTTCATGATTTTTGTAAAATCAGTAATTTCCTCTTTCATTTTAGATATATCATACTCATCGCTGTTATCATCACTAGAAGTTGGTTTAATCATGTTTGCATAACCTTCTCTATCCATTAATACTTTATCCATGGTATTGCGTCTAATTGTTACATCTACTTTTTTCGAATCTTGTTTTTGAGTTGATGTTAATTGTCCTCTACTATTTATATTATCAGGAATAACCATTTCATGCTTCTCTGTTGCTTTTATTCTTTCGTACATTTTAACAAGGTCACTTTCTTTTAAGACTTTTTTTATACGTTCATATTCCCCTGGCATATATATTGCTATTGCTATAATAAATAAGAATATTGGAATTCCACACGCAAAAAGAAACATCAGCATTGAAACAACCATATTTTCCTCCTGTTTTTTTACTCACCAATCTTTAGGTTAGGAACAGCATTTAAATTAAGCTCAGCTATTTCTCCATTTTCGAAATTATTAAATCCTGCAGCAGCAATCATAGCTGCATTATCTGTGCAAAGAATTGGTTCTGGATAATAAACGCTTATATTTTTCTTTTTTGCAAAATTATCAAAAGCATTTCTAATATATGAATTTCTTGAAACGCCTCCTGCAATTACTATCTTGTCTTCGTTAAAATTATCTACTGCTTTTTCGACATTTTCAAGAAGCATATCTGTTACTGCTTTTTCAAAACTTGCACATAAATCCGCTTTATTTATATTAGGATCTTTATGATTTAAGTTAATAACAGCTGTTTTAATTCCACTAAAACTAAAATCATATCCATCAAAATGTGCTTCAGGAAGTTTAATATTTTCTTTTCCTTCTTTTGCTAAGTTATCGACTTTTGGTCCACCTGGATATCCAAGTCCTACAACTCTTGCTACTTTATCAAAAGCTTCTCCTATTGCATCATCTCTTGTTTTACCTAATATTTCAAATTCAGTATAATCTTTTACTCTTACTAAGTGAGTATGACCACCAGATATGATTAAACATAAAAATGGTGGTTTTAAATCTTTATGAGTTATATAATTTCCTGCTATATGACCTTCTATATGGTTAACACTTATTAGTGGTTTTTTAGTAACATAGCTTAATCCTTTTGCATATGATACTCCAACTAAAAGTGCTCCAACTAATCCTGGTCCTTGTGTAACTGCTATTGCATCAATATCATCAAGAGAAACCTTAGCTTCCTTTAATGCTTCTTTCATTACTCCATTTATAACTTCAGTATGACATCTTGAAGCTATTTCAGGAACAACTCCGCCATATTCTTCATGTATTTTTATTTGAGAATTAATCACATTTGATAATACTTCTCTACCATTTTTTACTATAGCAACTGAAGTCTCATCACAGCTTGATTCAATTCCCAATATCAATATATCTTTCATCTTACATCCCTTATCCAAAAATTTTTAATAATAATAGAGCTATTAGTTTATATATTTGCTCGACTAATTTTAATAGCCAGAATATGAAAAAGTTTATTACTGGTCTTACAACTATTTCTAAAAGTCCAGTAAACCATAAAATCATAAATACTACATATAATGTGTAATAATATCTAT
>JAEEGL016143606.1_pt1 | contig 10685 bp, 7 predicted proteins | sample 9134231 | NCBI WGS metagenome assembly JAEEGL01 (sample SAMN16246548, study PRJNA631951) | gut metagenome | biome: gut microbiome; feature: rumen; material: fiber-attached | host: Bos | place: Iran: Karaj | collected 2018-10 | reverse complement strand
CAATGTAAGAACTTCTAGGCCTTTGAAAAATGCACTTCAAAAAGCATTCACCATCTCCTTAAGAGCTGGTGTTTTTTTCTTATTTTATGATCTATTTGATATCAATCTAATACCCGTCATATAAAAAAAGCACCGTCTTTAAAAATGGTGCTTTTCTCTGTCTATTCCTTATTTGCTGGGAGAAGGCTCTCCAGAGCACAAACAATTCTCTTTACAAAACTAATGCTTGATATATGGCGAAACCTGACGATTATCCTCATTTTGTTAAAATAGTATTTTTTACAAAAAACAGTCTAGCTTTTCGGACACGGTGTTTTTTAGTTATGCTGAGGAGCTCCTTGAAAAATAAATCTAAATAAGGTACAATAACAAAAAAGATTGCAAGGAGAATGATTGCCCGGAATGGTACCTCTTCGCAGGGGCTTTTCGACATCATTTTCTCTTTGCGAAAACGGCATACCCGCAGTCCAAAATAATACAATAGACAAAAATAAAAGGAAGGAGCAAATCATGTACAGAGACGAATACTCGCGCTGGCTTTCACACAACCTGGAGGATCCAGATCTCCTGCCCGAACTTCTGAAAGTCAAGGACAACGACGATGAGATCAAGGACCGTTTCGCAGTCTCCCTGAAATTCGGCACTGCCGGCCTGAGAGGGACGCTGGGTGCAGGCACAAACCGCATGAACATCTGGGTGGTTCGTCAGGCAACCCAGGGCCTTGCCAACTGGGTGCTGACTCAGGGAGGCACCCAGACGGTCGCCATTTCGTTCGACAGCCGTATCAAAAGCGACATTTTTGCAAAAGAGGCTGCAGGTGTCCTCGCTGCCAATGGCATCAAAGTCCGGATTTATGACGCACTGATGCCGGTTCCGGCACTTTCTTTCGCCACCAGATTCTATCACTGCAACGCAGGTATCATGGTTACAGCCTCCCACAACCCCGCACGATATAATGGTTACAAGGCCTACGGCCCCGACGGTTGCCAGATGACAGATGACGCAGCCGCCATCGTCTATGATGAGATCCAAAAGACGGATATCCTCACTGGAGCAAAACACATCTCCTTCGCCGAAGGCGTGGAGAAAGGTCTGATCCGCTTCGTTGGCGATGAGTGCAAGAAGGCTTTCTATGAGGCAATTGAAGCGCGCCAGGTTCGCCCAGGCCTCGCGGCAAGTTCCGGCTTGAAACTGGTCTACTCGCCGCTCAACGGTTCCGGTCTTGTTCCTGTAACCCATGTCCTGAATGACATCGGGATCACGGACATCACCATTGTTCCGGAACAGGAATATCCCAACGGCTACTTCACTACCTGTCCTTATCCGAACCCAGAGATCTTTGAGGCACTGAAGTACGGTCTAAAGCTTGCCGAAGAGACCGGTGCCGATCTCATGCTCGCCACTGATCCAGACGCCGACCGCGTGGGCATTGCCATGCGCTGCCCGGACGGAAGCTATGAGCTGGTATCCGGTAATGAGATGGGCGTACTGCTGCTCGACTATATCTGCGCTGGCCGTATCGAAAAGGGCACGATGCCCAAGAATCCCGTGGCAGTGATGTCTCTGGTTTCTACGCCTCTGGCTGACGCCGTGGCCGAGCACTACGGTGTGGAACTCCGCCATGTGCTCACCGGTTTCAAGTGGATCGGCGATCAGATCGCCCAGCTCGAGTCTGCCGGTGAGGTCGATCGCTTCATCTTCGGCTTTGAGGAAAGCTATGGCTACCTGGCCGGTCCTTATGTGCGCGACAAAGACGCCGTCATCGCCTCTATGCTGATCTGTGAAATGGCCGCTTACTACCGCAGCATCGGCTCGTCCATTAAGCAGCGCCTTGAAGAGATTTACGCACAGTACGGCCGCTACCTGAACAAGGTGGACTCCTTCGAGTTCCCCGGTCTGACCGGCATGGACAAGATGGCCTCCATCATGAAGAACCTTCGCGACGTGCCGCCCGATAACTTCGCCGGAATCGCAGTCACCGGTGTTACCGACTACAGCGAGCCGGAAAAGACCGGTCTGCCCAAGGCCAATGTTCTCATTTACAAACTGGACGACGCTTCTACCGTCATTGTGCGTCCCTCCGGTACGGAGCCCAAGATCAAGACCTACTTCACCACCAAGGGCAAAGATCTGGCCGAGGCCCAGGCGAAGAAGGACCAGCTGGCTGAAGCCTGCAAGCCTTTGCTCTCCTGAGTGGCTCAGTCTGTAACCGCAGCCGGGACAGGCGGAATCCCGCCCCGGCTGCAGTAAACTCTATTCTCTGATCTCCATCTAAACGATGGCCATTCTCATACAGACAGCCTGAAATTGTTATGATTTCAGGCTGTTTGTTTTTCCTTCCTCTTCCGTAGTGCAAACAGTGGATTTAAAATTCATGATCCATTTCACAAATATGCCACCACTGATCGGGTTTCTATGGTATAATTGCAGAGAAATGTGAGAAAGACGGCAAACAAATGATTAATCTGCCTGAAATGAAGAAGGCAAGGAGAGCCGGATGAAGCAAGGGAGAATAACTATGAAGAAGATTGTTATACTGATCGTCAACGCCCTCATGCTGGTGCTGATGATAACATTGTTCTGCGGCTGCGGTAAGAATGAGCATTCCGCAGGGCGGATCGAATCCGCCTCGGTCAGCGAGTCCTCCAACCCGACCGCGTCTGACGGACCGGTCGTAACGGGAACATGGCAAACAGCATCTATGGGCTTTGATGCCGACGGAAGCATGTACCCGGAATACTATGTGCGATTCACGGACGCGGAAATCATCTATGGCCATATGCAAGACGGGGAATTTGTTTTTGATCATTCCGACAAGGTTGCACACTTTGAGAAGACCGATACGGGTGGAGTAAAAGTACAGGCAGAGGCGGCCAACGGGGTACAGTACACGTATCAGACCTGCGAAAGTGATGAGAACATTTTAGAATACTACGAGACATGGAAGGAAGAAGAGTTTCCGGACATGTACCGGGGAGGCGCATCCCTGAGCAGGAGTGACTGACACGGGAGTTTTTGAATTATGGCGATCACAAAAACAGATTTTATGCGTGGCATGCAATGCCCGAAGATGCTGTGGCTGGACAAACACAAGCCGGGGCTGAAGGTCATCCCGCCGGAGATTCAGGCCAGACTGGACGCCGGTAATGATTTTGGAGATCAGGCGATGGGCATGTTCGGCCCCTATGAAGAGATGACTGTCTATCGGCCGGGGACAACTATTCCGGATAAGGCTGCGATGCTGAGGCGTACCCAGGAGCACCTTGAAGCCGGGACGCCAGTGATCTGTGAAGCCGCCTTTTCCAATTACAACAACTACTGCGCGGTGGATATTCTCCGCAAAACGGAGACCGGATACGATTTTTATGAAGTCAAGAATGCGCCGGAACTACATCCACAGTTTGTAAAAGACGCCGGATTCCAGTATTACATCCTGACACGCTGCAAAATGAAGATCGGGAAAATCTTTATCGTCATTCACGGCCCCGATGAAGAATATCCCTTCGTCCCGATCGATGTAACGGAAGAAGCGAAAAGTTATTTTAAATGGATCAATGACCACATCTGGGACCTGAATCGGATGCAGAAGAATCCGGAAGAAATCGAAACGGAACCGGGCGAACAGTGCACGACCCCTTATGAATGCTGGTACTACGAGTACTGCCATGGTTTGAGAGAGAAATGAGCCGGAAGGAAACGCAACCGCAGGTTGCTTTCCAGATTTTCATCTTCGGATTATAATGGTGTCATGAACATGGAGGTGGTCATATGAATACGAAAGATGTTATTCTGGATCTTCGAACAAAGCACGGTCTGTCACAGGACGACCTCGCGGAAAAAGTCTTTGTGACCCGGCAGGCGGTATCTCGCTGGGAGAACGGGGACACGGTTCCAAACACGGATACTTTGAAATTGCTCTCAAAGCTGTTTAATGTCTCCATCAACACACTGCTCGGAGCGCCGCGCCAGCTTGTCTGCCAGTGCTGCGGAATGCCCCTGGAGGACACCATCATCAGCAGGGATAAAGACGGTAGCCTCAATGAGGATTACTGCAAATGGTGCTATGCCGACGGGACCTACACCTACAGCAACATGGACGATCTGATTAACATCTGCGTCCCACACATGGTCAATGAGGGTTTCTCGGAGGATCAGGCCCGACAGTACATGAAGCAGATGCTGCCCACGCTGGATTACTGGAAACGATATGAGGAACTCAGTGACGATGGGCAGTTTGAGGCTTTCAAGCAACAGCTGATCCGAGAGATCAACGATCTCCATATTGATGGTATGCCGAAGCTTGAAAAGCTGAACGCACTTGTCGGACAATTTGTGAACCTGGAATATCGGCTTCCCAACGGTACCTTTGTGAAGTTCCTGGATGACCAGGCGACCTATCTGGGCAACCAGCTGGAACCGGAGATTGGTGGAGAACGCTGCTTCGGTGTTCTTGCGAACATGGATTTCATTCTGATCTGCACCTATGAGAAAGAGGGGGCCAATCCCGAACTTCTTCTGTATAAAAAGAGATAACAAAGAGAAAGCGCCCAACAGGTCTTGCCGGTGGACAGATGTTCCCCGGCAAGGCTTTTGTATATTGCGGGATTCGTTTTCCGGTTCTGTCAGATTTTTCTTGATTTTCCGGCAAAGCCATGCTATGATAGCGCGTCCGATGATCCTGTCTCCATGTCAGATTACGGCAATAACCGTGAGTTCGAAACCATCCTCACGTAAAACAAAACTAAGGAGAAAACAGAATATGAAAAGCAAAAATCTGGTCTTTCTGACGCAGGGTGCGATGATCGCAGCGATCTATGTCGCGCTCACGTATGTGTTCGCGCCTATCTCTTTTTCTGAGATCCAGGTGCGTATCGCCGAGGCACTGACGATTCTTCCGGTGTTTACCCCGGCAGCGATCCCCGGTCTGTTTATCGGCTGCCTGCTCGGCAATGCCATGGGCGGCGCGCTTCTGCCCGATATCATCTGTGGCAGTCTCGCGACGCTGGTCGGCGCTTTCTTTACATGGAAGCTCCGCAACGCCTATCCGTTTCTGGCTCCCATTCCCCCGATCCTTGCGAACACACTGGTGGTCCCCTTTGTTCTGCGCTACGCGTACATGGTGGATCTGCCGATCCCTCTCATGATGCTGACAGTATGCATCGGAGAGATTCTCTCCTGCGGTGTGCTGGGGCTGATTCTTTATTATGCCCTGCGTCCGTACAAGGCACGCCTTTTCCACAGCGCGGAGGCCTGAGATCTGTAAAAAGTTCTATAAGAGCAAAGCGCCTGAACCGGTAGTCGGTTCAGGCGCTTTATATTTTTAATCTCTATTTGATGAATTACGGTCTCAGCTCCAGATACAGCGCTTTATACTGTTTGGCGGACTGATCCCAGGAGACGTCTTTTTCCATGTCTCTCACAACCATCTCATCCCACTGTTTGCGCTCGGTGAAGTAGAGTTCCTTGGCACGGTTGATGGCATCCAGAAGCAGGCCTGCTTCATAGCGATCAAAGGTGAAGCCGTTTCCTTCGTTGGTGAACTTGTTGTACGGCTGAACCGTATCCTTCAGACCGCCCGTCTCGCGAACAATGGGGATCGTTCCGTAGCGCATGGCAATCAGCTGGGTCAGGCCGCAGGGCTCGAACAGGGAGGGCACCAAAAGGGCGTCTGCACCGGCATAGATCTGGTGGGCTCTGCCCTCGTCATACATGATGTTGGCGCACACTGTACCCTTGTTGCTGTTCTCGTAGTAGCGGAATGCATCCTCGTACCAGGAATCGCCTGTGCCCAGAACGACAACCTGGGTGTTGCCGTCGATCACCTGCGGCATGATGCTGGTGACGAGATCCAGTCCCTTCTGGTTGGTCAGGCGGGAGATGAGGCCGATCACAAATTTGCCTTCATTCTGCTCCAGTCCGAGGCTTTCCTGCAGAGCACGCTTGTTCTCTTTCTTTTTCTCTACCGCGTTGGATGCGTCATAGCCCGCGGGCAGAAGCGGATCTTTCGCGCTGTCCCACTGCTCGACATCGATGCCGTTAACGATGCCGCGCAGCTTCCAGGAGTGGTGGCGCAGATGCGCATCCAGTTTCTCCCCATAGAAATCCGTCTGGATCTCTCCGGCGTAGGTGTTGCTGACGGTGGTGATCATATCCGCGTAGGCCAGGCCGCCCTTCATAAGGTTGGCATCGTTGTGGCCCTGCTTCAGCACATCGATGTTGAACAGGTAATCGGGCAGTCCGGACCAGTACTTGATGGTCGGAATGCTGTAGATGCCCTGGAAGCGGAGATTGTGGATTGTGAGCATTGTCTTCGCGCCGCCTACCGGGGTTCCGGCAAACAGGGTCTTCAGATAAATGGGCACCAGGGCCGCCTGCCAGTCGTGGCAGTGGATCACATCCGGGATCCAGTTCAGATAGTTCAGCGCTGCCAGCGCTGCCTTAGAGAAGAAGCAGTACTTGGGAATATCATCCACAAGATTGGTGTAGGGATTGCCGGAGCTGAAGAACTCCTCGTTGTCGATGAAATCGTAGACGACTCCGTCCCAGACATACTCCATGATTCCAACATAGAAGGAGCGGCCGTCTGCAAAGAGGTCCATCATGAATGCTCCACGGTAGACCATCTTCTCCTGGTACTTCTGGGGGATGCACTTGTAGCGCGGCAGAATTACCTTTACATCGCAGTTCTGCTGACTGAGTGCTTTGGGAAGCGCGAACATAACATCGCCAAGTCCGCCCGTTTTCACAAAGGGATAGCACTCAGAGCCGATAAAGGCAACACTGCGCCGCGGAGGAAGCTTTTCTTCTTCGGGCTCGGCCACCGGTACGGGTTCTTCCACCACCACGGGTGCGGGTTCCTCTGCAACCTGAACAGGTTCTTCTGTCTCCGCGGCAGGCTCTTCCGCCACAGGGACTGATTCCTCTGCTGCCACCACAGGCGCTTCTTGCACCTCGGAAGGCTCTTCTGCCACCACAGGTGCTGGTTCCTCTGCTGTCTGAGCAGGCTCCTCTGCAACGGGCTGAACAACGACTTTGTCAGCTTCTTTCGCTGTTTCTTCCGCAGCTTCCTTTACCGTTTCGGAGACCGATGTTTTCACGGCATCCTCAGCAGGCTTCTTGGCGTTCGACTTTTTGGCGGCGGGTTTTTTCGCAGTCGGCTTCTTAACTGCCGGTTTCTTTGCAGCCGGCTTGCTTTCAGGTTCCGCCTTTTTCTCCATGGCAGGCTCTTTCGCCGCAACGGCCTTGGCTGCAGGCTTCTTTTCTTTCGGTGCCGCTGGCTTCGTCATCGTCTTCGCGGCGGCAGGCTTCTTTTCTTCAGGGGCTTTTTCTATAACAACGGACTCCGCTTGCTTCTGGTCTTTTACAGGCTCGGATTTTTTCACTGCCATCTTCATCCTCCTCATAGTCTGGCCCGGCATGTGCCGATGCGGTTATTGAAATAAAATGATCAAAACTGTTTGTCTCCGGCACGATATCCGGACATCTTAAATTATAATGTGCAGGCAAGAGAAATGCAAGCTGAAAATTCCCTATACTTCACCGATTGGCGCTGATTTTCAGCTTTGATTCTTTTCTGAAAATTCTCCGTCTTTTAAAGATCAGAGCCGCCGGTCGACCGGCGGCTCTGAAAAACTTGTTTATACAGGCAAAAGATTATTCGTGATGCCCGTGCAGCGGATAGTGGATGTGCAGCAGATCGTGGGCGCGGCCCTTGAGCAGTTCGTCATAGACATAGCCGAGCGCCGGGTTCTGCTGCGGGATTTTGAGCTCGCACTCGTCGTCCGCCTTGAAGATGGCCTGGAAGCGTTCTTTTTTGCGGGCGTTGGATGCGGGCGGCTGTCCGCCGCCGCCGATGCAGCCGTTCGGGCAGGCCATAACCTCGATGAAGTCGAAGTATTCTTCGCCGCTCTCGACCTTCTCGATGAGCTTGTCAGCATTGCCAAGGCCGTTTGCAACTGCGATCTTCAAGCTCAGATCACCGGCGCTGACCTGGAAGGCTTTGATGCCGTCAAGACCGCGCACACCGCACTCGGCAATCGTCTTGATGGTGTCGGGGGACGCGTCAGCTAGGACACGGCGGATGACGGCTTCGGTCACGCCGCCCGTGACGCCGAAGATGACGCCCGCACCGGTGTAGTCGCCGAGAGGATCGTCCGGCTCGGAGTCGGGCAGATTCTTGAAGTCGATGCCGGCGGCTTTGATGAGTCTTCCGAGTTCATCGGTGGTGAGAACCAGGTCAATGAGACGCTTTCCGTCCTTCTCGAGTTCAGGGCGCTGGGCCTCAAACTTCTTTGCGGTGCAGGGCATAATAGCGACGGAGTAGACGTCCTCATCTTTGAACTGCTGACGGATCAGTGCACCAAACATCTCCATCGGGCTGCCGCAGGTAGATACCTGAGGCATCAGATTGGGATGTGCCTTCTCCACGTGCTGGATCCAGCCGGGGCAGCAGGAGGTAAACATCGGGAGTTTGGCTCCGGACTTGACTTTCTCGAGGAATTCCGCGCTCTCTTCCATGATGGTGAGGTCAGCGGTGAGGTTCGTGTCATAGACCACGTCGACGCCAAGGCGACGCAGGGCGGTGACCAGCTTTCCGGTGACAGGCTCCGTCGCCGGCATGCCAAACTGCTCGGCAAGACCGACACGCACGCTGGGTGCATACTGTACCACGACCTTTTTGTTCGGGTCGTTCAGCATCTTCCACATCTCAGGAATCTGGCGGTTGATGGTAATTGCACCGGTCGGACAGACTGCCGCACACTGACCGCAGCCAACACAGCCGGTCTCGCTCAGCATCTTTCCGAAACCGGGGGCGACGACAGCTCTTTTGCCGCGCTTGGTGAAGTCTATGGCTCCGATGTTTTGGACTTCGGAGCACATGCGGACACAGAGGCCGCAGAGGATGCACTTAGTCGGGTCTCTCGTAATGCAAGGGGAGGAGACGTCAAGAGGAAGCCTGGGATAGGTATTCTCTGTGAAGCGCGGCTCTACCACGTTGTAGCGGTGGGCATATTCCTGCAGTTTGCAGCTGCCGCTCTGGTCACAGGTGAGGCAGTCAGCACGGTGGCTGCTCATGAGCAGCTGCAGCGTGGTGTGACGGCTCTCCAGGACCTTCTTGGTGTGGGTGTTTACGACGAGACCGTTGCGCGGCTGCATGGAGCAGGCAGCGTCCATAGCGCCCTTCTCATTTTCGACCAGGCACAGGCGGCAGCCGCCGTAGATGGACAGGTTCTCGCAATAGCACAGGGACGGAATATCGATCCCGTTGTTCCGGGCAACCTCGAGCACGTTGCGCTCGTTCGTAAACGGACACTCGATGCCGTCGATGATCATTTTCTTTTCAGCCATGGCTTATCCCTCCTTGATGGCGCCGACCGGGCAGTTGGCCTTGCAGGTACCGCACTTGATGCACTTGGTGATGTCGATCTCATGCTTATGACGAACCGTACCGGTAATGGCGTTGACCGGGCAGTTGCGTGCACACTTGGTGCATCCGATGCACTTATCCGTGATCACGAAGTTCGACAGCGCTTTGCAGGTTCCGCAGCGACAGTGTTTGTCACGGATGTGTTCCACGTACTCTTCCTCAAAGTTCTGCAGCGTGGAGAGCACCGGGTTCGGAGCGGTCTTGCCGAGTCCGCAGAGCGAAGAGGTCTGAATCATCTTGCCGAGGCTTCTGAGCTCGTCAATGTCACTCATTTTGCCGTTGCCCTGGGTGATCCGGGTCAGGATTTCATTCATGCGGGTTGTACCTTCACGGCAGGGGGTACACTTGCCGCAGGATTCCTCGCAGATGAAGTTCATGAAGAACTGGGCGATGTTCACCATGCAGCTGTCTTCGTCCATGACGACCAGACCGCCGGAACCGATGATGGCGCCGACCTTCTTCAGGGAGTCAAAGTCCATGGGCAGATCCAGATGCTCTTCCGTGAGGCAGCCGCCGGAAGGTCCGCCGATCTGTACGGCCTTGAACTTCTTGCCGTTCTTAATGCCACCGCCGATGTCATAGACGACTTCACGCAGGGTGGTTCCCATCGGAACCTCGATCAGGCCTGTGTTCACGACGTTGCCGGTCAGGGCGAAGGCCTTGGTGCCGGAGCTGCCGTCGGTACCGACGGAGCGGAACCATGCGGCGCCCTTCTTGATGATATCGGGCACGTTGGCAAAGGTCTCAACGTTGTTCAGGCAGGTGGGCTTCTCAAACAGGCCCTTATCAACACTGCGGGGCGGTTTGGTACGCGGCATGCCGCGGTTACCCTCGATGGAAGCCGTCATGGCAGAGCCTTCACCGCAGACAAAAGCGCCTGCGCCGCGGTTGATGTGCATATGGAAGTTCTTGCCGCTGCCGAGGATATTGTCGCCCAGAACGCCCAGCTCTTCCGCCTGCTCAATCGCGATGGTAAGGCGATGTACTGCCAGAGGATACTCGGCACGGACATAAATGTAACCCTCTGTAGAATCCGTCGCTACACCGGCGATGATCATACCTTCCAGGATCTTATGCGGGTCGCCTTCCATGCAGGAACGGTCCATGAAAGCACCGGGGTCACCCTCGTCACCATTGCAGACGATGTCCTTGACTGGCTCTTCCTTATGCGCCGCACCCTGAGCCCACTTCTTCCCGGTCGGGAAACCGGCGCCGCCGAGTCCGCGCAGCCCGGAATCGGAGACTTCCTGAATGATCT
>JAEEGL015509661.1_pt1 | contig 10685 bp, 9 predicted proteins | sample 9134231 | NCBI WGS metagenome assembly JAEEGL01 (sample SAMN16246548, study PRJNA631951) | gut metagenome | biome: gut microbiome; feature: rumen; material: fiber-attached | host: Bos | place: Iran: Karaj | collected 2018-10 | reverse complement strand
TTTAACGATTTACAGGCCAAAAAAAAGAATATTAGGAGAAAGGATAAGAAAAGACATTGTTCTTTTCGTTCGGTAAATTGTGGTGGAAAGAAAGCCAATTATCGAATTGCACAATATCGTTAAATATTATGGCGATAATTGTGTTGTAGATAACATTGATTTGGATATCTACGAAAATGAGTTTATTACTCTTTTAGGACCTTCTGGATGTGGTAAAACTACTACACTTAGAATGATCGGAGGATTTGAGTATCCTACAAGTGGTGAAATAATCGTAAATGGAAAGATTATTAATGACTTGCCAGCTTATGCAAGACCTATTAATACTGTTTTCCAAAGATATGCATTGTTCCCACATTTAAACGTTTTTGATAACGTTGCGTTTGGTTTAGTAAACCGCGGAAGAAAATTTATGATTGATTTTTATGGCGGCGAGGAGCAAGTTGCAAAAGATGCTTTAGAGTATAACCAAAAGATTGGTAAAGCTCAAGGTAAGGAGAAGGCATCTTACTTTGATATTAGAAGATATTTAAAGGCAAGAGTTGCAGAATCAGTAAGTGAAGCATTAAAGCTTGTTAATCTTTCTGGTTATGAAGAGAGAAAGATTGACAAAATCTCAGGTGGTCAGATGCAAAGAGTTGCCATCGCAAGAGCTATAATTTTAAAACCAAAGATTCTATTACTAGATGAACCTCTATCTGCTTTAGACCACAAGCTTAGAGTAAACATGCAGTATGAATTAAAAGAAATGCAAAAGAATCTAGGTATTACATTCGTATTCGTTACCCATGACCAAGAAGAAGCTATGGTTATGAGTGACCGTATTGTTATTATGAAAGATGGTATTATCCAACAACAAGGATCACCAAAAGATATCTATAATGAACCTAATAATAGATATGTTGCTAATTTCATTGGTGAATCTGATATTGTTAAGGGCGTATACTTAAGAAAGAATTTAGTTAAGTTCTTAGGTCAAGAATTCCCTGTAGTTGGTTATGAATTCGCTGATAATGAAATTGTTGATGTTGTAATTAGACCAGAAGACTGGGATATTGTTCCAAGAGAAACTGCTAAGGTTATTGCTAAAGTTACATCTTCAATCTTTAAGGGTGTTCATTACGAATTATTAGTAGATATTGAAGGTACTGAATTCGTTGTACACACATATGAAGATGTTAAAGCAGGAGAAATTATTGGTTTAACTGTAGACCCATATGAAATCTGCTTAATGAAGGAAGATGGTTCACCTAAAAAGCTAGTTCCATTGACACAAGAAGAATCTAGAAAGGCTGTTACATTATTTGATATAGCAGCTAAGGATGAAACTAAAGAAGAATTCTCTAATAAAGAGGAAACTTTGGAGGAGAAGTAGTCTATGCAAAAGAGTGAAAAGAAGGCTATAATACCTTCATATCAGTGTGCACATAGACTTGATAGATTAGCTAGACCATATATTTACTTTTTGTATGTATTTGCAGTATTACCTGTAATATTTATGATTTTCTTAATGTTTGTTGATACAGAAGGAATTTCATTTAAAGGAATGACAGCAAGTATTACAAATTTTCAAATTCTAACAGAAAAATCTACAATTATTGCATTTTTCAATTCAATTAAATATGCAGTTGTTACTACAGCAGCTTGTATATTCTTTGGATTCTTAATTGCATATATGTTATACAAGTCTAAAATTAAAAATAAGTATTTGGTTTTATTAATTTTAATATTACCAATGTGGACAAATATCTTACTTCGTATTAATGCTTTAGCAAGTGTATTTAAGGCTAACAATATCTTAACAGATATCTTTGGTTTAAATGGCTATGGTCTTGATATCATTGGTACAGACTTAGCTATCTATTTAGGTATGATATTTACATATTTACCATTTATGGTAATGCCTATTTATACATCATTAGAAAAAATTGATCCATTACTTCATGAAGCTGCTTTAGATTTAGGTGTAACTGAATTTAAGAAGTTCTGGAAGGTTATTGTACCTTTAGCATTAAAGGGAGTTGTTTCAGGATCAATAATGGTATTATTACCATGTTTATCAGGATTTGCTATTCCTAAGATTTTAGGTGATGGTAACATTACATTAATTGGTAACGTTATTGAACAAAGCTTCATTAACATGAGCTATAATATGGGTTCTGTTTTAGCTATAGCAATCTTAATCATTATATTAGGTTCAATCCTTATTGTATCAAAAGTAGACAAGGAAGGAGAGACATTGCTATAATGGAAGAATTAGTAAAAAAGCCTTATAATCCTGCTGATTATGAGCGTGCATCATTAGAAGATTATGGTTATAAAGAGCATAAAGCATTGAAGATGACATGGAATATTGTTTCAAAAATCTTACTTGTATTCTCAATTTTTATGCTATATTTTGCAGTAATTATTATTGCAATTCAATCATTTAACTCTTCAGATTCAACAACTGAATTTGCATCATTCACATTTGCAAATTATTTAAATATGTTTGGCAAAACATCATTAAATAAATCAATATTAAATACCTTCTTAACAAGTATTTGTGCTACAGCTATTGCCACAGTACTTGGTACATTAATTGGTATTGGTGCTTATTATTTACCTCCAAAGGTAAAACAAAAATTAACATTCTTAAATAATATACCTCTATTAAATGCTGATATTGTAACAGGTGTATCTTTAATGATTATTTTCTCATTATTGTTATATGTTAATAAGCATATATTTGGTTTCTGGACAATATTACTTGCTCATATTTATTTCATACTTCCTTATATCATCTTATCTGTATTACCTAAGATGAAGGAAATTGATCCAAATATGCTAGAGGCATCTCTTGACTTAGGTGTTAAGCCTATGAAGTCATTAAGAAAGGTAATTGTACCTTGTGTTAAGGGTGGTATCTTCTCTGGTATGATACTTGCATTTACTATTTCATTTGAGGATTTCGTAGTTGGCTATTTCACAACTGGTAATGGTTATAATACATTATCTATTTGGATTTATTCATCAATTGGTAGAAAGAGCTTGTTCCCAGGTGTTTATGCTTTCTCTACATTATTAACTGTTGTAATGATTTTAGCAGTTATTGGATACAATTTAATAATGAAAGGACGTAAGAATCATGAAAAGAAGAATGGCTAGTCTTTTATTATTAGGTGCATCAGTTTTAACTTTATCATCATGTGGCAACAAAGATACATTATTATTCCTTAACTGGGGAGAATATATTGATGAATCTTTAATTGAAGCATTTGAAGAAGAATATAATGTTACTGTTCAAATGGATTTAGGTGAAAGTAATGAAATATTCTATTCTAAAGCAAAGGCAGGTACAACTGTTTATGATGTAATTTGTCCATCAGATTACATGGTAGAAAAGATGTACGCTAATGATTTATTAGAAAAATTAGATTTTTCATTATTACCACATGTTGATTTAGATGATAGAAAACTATCTACTAAAAAAATATTTAAAGATATGGATCTTAACCTAAAACAACATTTAGGTGATTCATATGTTGAAGGAACTATCGAGAATTATGCAGTACCTTATCTATCTGGTACTTGGTGTATTATGTACACAACAAAGAAGGATGGAGTAGAACAAGCTGTAACAAATAATTCAAAAAATCAATGGGGTTCATTATTTGATAGAACAACTCTACCTCAAGGTACTAAGGTAGCTATGTATGAATCACATCAACATGATTATTATGCTCTATCTAGATATTTAGGATTAGATCCAACACAAGAACAACCTCAAACTGTATTAGATCAAATGGAAAAAATAATTTCAGATATGAATTATGATGCATGGGGTACTGATACAATAAAGAAAGATATTGTTGCTGGAAATATTCATTTAGGTTATATGTGGACTGGTGACTTCTTATATTACTATGCTGAAAATGCAGCTAACCAAGCTATGGATGCATATTTAGCAGAAGATATTAAGATTGATGAGGTTTCTAATTTCCTAGATGTAATTACATCTGATGAAAGAAAATATACAGTTAATGGTAATACATATGAAATAGGTTTTGATTGCTTCATTCCTGATGACACAGTTGCTTTCTGTGATAATTTAGTTATTACAAAGGATTCTGCAAACAAGGATCTAGCCTATAAATTTATTGATTATATGCTAACTGCAGAGGTGCCTGAGGATGCTGATGAAGATGCTTCATCTCAAGCATTTACAAATACTTATTATGTAGATTATGATGCACCATATAATACTGTATATAACGAATTAGTTGATTTAGCTGATCCAGAAATATTTACAGAAGAGGTTGCAGAAGAATTTGATCCTAAGGATGGAGATCCTTATGATTCAGATTTATATTGGTTATTTTATGATTATGTAATTGGAATTAGTTTTGATAAATATTATGAAAATGATGAATATTTAGAAGAAAATAATCTAGAACCAAAAGGTAATATATTAGCATTATTTGATAGAAAGTACGTTAATAGAATTAATGTAACATTTAATAATGCAAGAGTTTAATCTATAATTAAGAAGACATTATCAAACGGTAATGTCTTTTTAAATTGACTAATTTGTCAAATATGATATAATTTCTTTGTAAACAAAAACTCATTTAGAGTCGTAGTCGAATGGCTTTATGCCGTAAGTGATAATTATCACATTATTGATTGAGTTAAAAGCTCAAATTTTATAAGATGGTTACTTTATAACCTGCACTGTGTGCCACTTGTGTAACGGTCAATAAGAGTAGTAAAAGTATTATTTACTGTATAGACTCTATATGAATACAATTCATTTTAAGTTTTATTATAGTCGCACAAAGAAGCGACTATTTTTTAATTATCAAGGAGGATATATTATGGGTAGAGTAATAGTAATTGGATGTGGTGGTGTAGCTACTGTAGCTATTCATAAATGTTGTCAACATCCTGATGTTTTTACAGATTTATGTATAGCATCAAGAACAGTATCAAAATGTGATGCATTAAAGGAAAAACTACAAAAAACTACTAAAACAAATATTACTACAAGACAGATTGATGCGAATAATCTTACTGAGCTTATTCATTTCTTTGATGAATTTAAGCCTGATTTAGTTATGCATTTAGGTATGCCTTATCAAAATTTAATAATTATGGATGCTTGTCTAATCTGTAAGTGTAATTATTTAGATACAGCTGCTTATGAGCCTGAAGATACTGATGAGCCAGTATGGCGTAAGAGATATGAAGAAAGAATTAAGGAAAAGAATTTTACTGCATATTTTGATTATAGCTATCAATGGGAATATAAGAAGAAGTTTGAGGAAGCTGGCTTAATTGCATTACTTGGTTGTGGATTTGACCCAGGTGTAACTCAAGCCTATGTTGCATATGCTAAGAAACATGAATTTGATAGAATCGATACATTAGATATTTTAGACTGTAATGGTGGTGACCATGGTTATCCATTTGCTACTAACTTTAATCCTGAAATCAATTTAAGGGAGGTTTCTAGTGAGGCTGACTATTATGAAAATGGTAAGTGGATTAGAGTACCAGCAATGTCTATTAAGAGAAAATATGTGTTTGATGGTGTAGGTGAAAAAGATATGTATCTATTACACCATGAGGAAATAGAATCTATTTCAACAATCTATCCTGAAATTAAAAAGATTAGATTCTATATGACATTTGGTCAATCATATATTACTCATATGAATTGTTTCCAAAATGTAGGTTTATTGTCAACTACTCCAATTATGTATGAAGGAAGAGAAATAACTCCAATTCAATTCTTAAAAGCATTGCTTCCTGACCCTGCAAGCTTAGGACCTAGAACAAAGGGTAAGACTAATATTGGTTGTATCTTTACTGGTGTTAAGGATGGCAAGGAAAAGAAATATTATATTTATAATGTTTGTGATCATGAGGAAGCTTATAAGGAAACTGGTCTTCAAGCAATTTCTTATACAACAGGTGTACCTGCAATGTGTGGAGCTATGATGATTTTAAATAAGATTTGGACTAAACCAGGTGCGAATACATTAGAAGAATATGATCCAGATCCATTTATTGAAGCATTAGATAAGTATGGTCTTCCAAAAAGAGAAACATACGACCCAGTTATGGTGGACGAAATGAAAGATTTAAGACCACCATTTGAAGGATTAAAGGATATTAATCCTAGTGAATTCTTTAAGGATATTAAAACACCTTGTTATATTATTGATGAGGCAATGATTATTAAAGATTGTAAAATTTTAAAATCTGTAAGTGATAGAACTGGTGCTAAGATATTATTAGCTCAAAAGGCATTTTCTAATTTCAATTGTTATGACGTAATCGAACCATATGTTTCTGGCACTGAAGCATCAGGCTTATATGAGGCAAGACTTGGAAAAGAAGAGATGCCTAATAAAGAGGTTCATGTATTTAGTGCGGCCTATAGAGATGATGAATTTGATGAATTATTAAAATATGCGGATCATATCATTTTTAATTCAGTTTCACAACTTAAAAAATTTGGTCCTTTAGCTAAGAAAAATAATAAAGAAATAGGAATAAGAATTAATCCTGAATTCTCAACTCAGCCAGGGCATGAAATATATGATCCATGCTCAAGTGGTTCAAGACTTGGTGTAACAATAGATTCATTTGAAAAGGAAATGACAAATGACTTATTAGATATGTTAGATGGCATTCATTTCCATACTTTATGCCAACAAAATTCAGATGATTTAGAGTCTACATTAAATGTAGTATTAGATAAATTTGGTAAATATTTTAATAATTTAAAATGGATTAATTTTGGTGGTGGACATCATATTACTAGATTCGATTATGATATTAAAAGATTAGTTAAGTGCATCAATTTGGTAAAGAATAAATATAATGTAGATATTTATTTAGAACCAGGAGAGGCAGTAGTATTAAATGCTGGTTATGTATTAACTAGAGTATTAGATTCGTTTAATAAAAATGGAATGAATTTCTTAATTGTTGATACAAGTGCTGCTTGTCATTTCCCTGATGTTCTTGAAATGCCATTTTTACCACCCCTATATTTAGCAGATTTAGAAGGAAATGATACTTTATATAGAATAGGTTGCCCTACATGCTTAACTGGTGATGTAATTGGAAATTATAAATTTAAGGATAAGATAAATGTAGGTGATTTATTAGTATTTGGTGATATGGCACTTTACACAACTTGTAAGAATAATACCTTTAATGGTATGCCACTTCCTGATATCTATATTATGAAAAAAGATAAAAAAATCATTAAAATTACTAATTTCGGGTACAATGATTTTAAAATGCGTCTCGGTAAATTAGACTAAAATTAAAAGATAGGTTTTCTGCCTATCTTTTTTGTTATAATTATTTCAAGCGGGGAAATTGGTATGATTATAGATTTAGAAAAAGAAAATATGAATATAAGTGAAGCCTTATTTATTGCTCAACCATACGACACTATTTTATTAGGAAATAAGACATATGAAGAAGAAGTAATTATTGATAAGCCTCATCTTACATTTAAAGGAAAAGAAAAAACTAAAATATCATTTGATTTATGGGCAGGAAAAGTTGATATTAAAACAGGTAAAAAGCTTGGAACTACTGGTTCAGCGGTAGTTAAGGTTTTAGAAACTGCAAACAATACAACATTTGATTCAATCACATTTGAAAATAGTCATGTTAAGCAATTTTTAGATAATGGTGAACAAGCTGTAGCTTTTAAAACATCTGCCTCATTCACATTAATTAAGAATTGTAAATTTATTTCATTTCAAGATACATTATATATCGATAATGGTTATATGAATTTAGTTATGGATTCATATATAGAAGGAGATATTGATTTTATCTTTGGTTCTGCGGACTGCCTTTTCTTAAATGTAGATGTCGCAGCTAAAACAACTAAAGAATTAAGTTATTATACAGCCCCATCTACACTTGCTCAAAATAGATATGGATTTGTATTTATGAATTCTAAATTCTACCAATTAAATGAAACTAAATCATATATTGGAAGACCATGGTATCCATCTGGTTCTCCGTCCCCAATTATTCCCAAACTTAAAATTGTAGATTGCCAATTGAATGGTAATATTGATTTAAATTATTTAAAGATGAGAGAAACAAATCCAAATTATCATAGATTATCATTTTATAATTCTAAATTAAATGATAAGCCAATAAATAATACTGATAATCTTGATTATCATGAATATAAAGAAGAAGTATTGAAATATTTTGGTATAAATTATTAAATTAAGAAGAAAAAATAAAGGAGTGCTCGGCACTCCTTTATTAGTTATAGTCTATTAAAATGTTAATGCATTTTTGTTCTAGTATAGATCTAGTGATATCTTCCATTTCCTGAGGAGTATTTTTCTTTAGATTACTCCAGTTACATAAAATAGAAGATAGAATTGATACCTTTAAATCTAATAAATATGGATTATCGTATTTATTCTTATCATATCTTTTAATACAATCTTTTAATATACTTTCATTTTGAGTATAGATGATATTAATTAAATCTCTATGATATCTCCAGTATTCAAAGAAGAATAATAATTGATTTTGTTTTCCAACTCGTTCATCTAGATATCTCTTATAGAAATAATCAAGCATTAGTTCTAATACTTCAATTACGTTACTAAAGTTTCTATAGAATGTAGATCTTGATATTCCGCATTCTTGACTAATGTCCGCAACTGTAATATCAGAAAGAGGTTTAGTTAATAAAATACGTCTTAAACTTTTATAGATTTTGACTTGACTATCAAATGCTTTTTTATTAGTTTTAAATTCTTTCATCTAATGCATCACCCTTACTTTATTTTTATTATATCATTTAAAGTTATTTCACACAACGGGACAAATATGCGAAATTATGTGTTGTTGTTCAATATGTAAAAAATGTAAAAAGAATACGCTTTGATATGATATAATCGTATTAGATGAGGTAAAAACTATGATAAATTTTCATAAATTTAATTTCTTAGATTGTAAAAAGTTGAAAAACTATTTAGACGAGAAAAATTTATATTTATATGAGTATAATCCATATTGGATTTTTACAAACGCAAGTTTTTATAGGCCTGAAATTTGTTTTTCTAATGAATATGTATATATAAGATATAATTTACCTGGTACTGGTAAGGTGTATTATCCTCCAATTAAGAATCAAGGCGGCAATTTAGAAATGACGCTACTTGACATGGAAGAGGAATGTAATGAATTAGGTATTCCATTTTATTTAGGACCTATTCCTAATTCTGATAAAAGATTATATGAATCATTATCTTATAGAGTTTTACCTAATGATAATTTAAGTACATATATTTTTAATATGTCAGAATTATCTAATTTATCATTAAATAAGAATTTTAAGGCTGATATTAAGCAATTTAATAAAGAGCATAAAGAAATATTCCTTAAAAAAGTAAAAAAGGAAGATTTCACTCAAATAATCGAATTTATTTCTAAGATTAGAGATAAACAAGATGAATTAGAGTTTTATCCAAAGATTAATCAATTAAAGGAATGTATGGATCACTTATATGAGCTTGATTTAATTGGTGTATTATTGCTTGATGAACAAGCTACTTATGGTTTTGCGATTGGGTCACTCATGGACAATTGTTTTTATTACCATTTGATGTTTTATGATAGTGATGTTGTAGGAGCATTACCAATGCTAATTTCAGCACTTGCTAAGTATGCTCAAACATTCTCTAGATTTGCTGCTATGCCAGCTCATAATGGTAAAAAGGAATTGATAGATTTATATAATTCATTAAAACCACTTAGAATTGAAAATTATAATGGTAATTTCAACGTTTAATATAGAAATATTAATAGTTTTTTTGTATAATTTAAATGTTAGTTATGTGAGGTAGAAAAAATGGAAAAAGATGAGATTGAGAAGCTACATGAAGTTTCACTTAAATTAAATAAGGAAGTTAAGGAAAAGTTAGCAAAGGCAGAAGCTGATGGACAAAAGGTTCCTGAATCTGTATGGGCTGATGGTATTCCTGATAAGGTTGAAGAAAAGGATAAGATTCCTCAAGAAGAATTAATGAGTATGGCAGTAGATTATATCATGTCTAATATCGTAATTCCTAAGGGATTTAAGATTGAACCTGGTTTCCCAAGACCTCAATTTCCAAATATCATTTGTAAAAGAGATGGTCTAAAATACTCTATAGTAGTTATTCCATGTATTTATCCATCATTTATTACAATTGATGATAAGTCTAGAATTGAGTTTGTACAGACTTGTAAGAAGAATGATTTAATTCCTTTATATGCAGCTGTAGGATATAGATCTTATGATGAGGAAAGAGCAAAGGCAAAGCTTTTATTAAGAGGAGATATTTTCATTACAACATTCCCTGGCTTCATTGTTTTAGACGACAAAGAAACTCAAGAGTTTGATGTAAAAAAGGCTGAAATGTTCCGTCCATAATTTATAAAAATTATCACTATTTTTGTAATAAAAAAAATAGTTGACTTTGACATACAAATCAAATATAATTATATCGTTGTAACATGCACCACGTAGAAAGGGTCATTTAAATGGATGAAAACCTACCCTAATAGTGTGTCTTAAAAATAATAAGGAGGTAATACGACATGTATGCAATTGTAGAAACAGGTGGAAAGCAAGTTAAGGCTATCGTTGGTGAAGCAAT
>JAEEGL015444400.1_pt1 | contig 10685 bp, 10 predicted proteins | sample 9134231 | NCBI WGS metagenome assembly JAEEGL01 (sample SAMN16246548, study PRJNA631951) | gut metagenome | biome: gut microbiome; feature: rumen; material: fiber-attached | host: Bos | place: Iran: Karaj | collected 2018-10 | reverse complement strand
TTTTTTCACTTTTTGATAACAATATAATTTTATATGTTAAAAACACAACATGTGTTTATATTTTATTGCCCCGTTCATTTTGTTTTGATATAATACATGTTATAAGGAGATATAACAATGTTTTCATTTATTCCATCAAAGGAAATGAAAGTTGAAATTAATGACGAACAGAAATCACAGATAAGCTCAAAAGAAAAAATAAAAACCAATTGCCAAAAAGAAAATGTTTTTGCTTATGACATCTACCAAAAAGATAATCTAGTTGGCTTTGCAATGTTTAGAAAAAACAAAGATTCATTATTTTTATGGAATTATGCAATAGACAAAAAATTTCAAGGCAAACATTATGGTGAGCAAGCTCTTTTGGAGTTACTAACAAATTTAAAAGAAGAAATGGGATTTAACACATTTGTGACAACATATAAAATTGGAAATAATAAAGCAAAACACGTGTATGAAAAAATTGGTTTCAAAGAAACAGAAGTTATATTGGAAGATACAATAAAAGAAGTTAACATGGAATTAAAATTATAAGGAGCATAATATGATTAAACTAATGAAGTATATGACAAAAAGTCAATGGCTGCAATTTTTCTTAATAATTGTTTGCGTTTTCTTTGATGCCTTTTTTGTTATCAAACTTCCAGAAACAATGGCTACAATTATTGCAAAAGTTAGAATGAGCGCGCCTGTTATGGAAATTGTGAAGTCTGGCCTTATTATGCTTTTGTTTGCAATTTGTTCACTAATTAGCGTTGTGACTGCCGGATTTTTTGCAGCAAGAGTTAGCGCATCTCTTTGCAAGAATATTAGAGAAAAAATATACACAAAAGTTGGAAACTTTTCCATGAAAGAAATAAACAAGTTTTCAACAGCAAGTTTAATCACTCGTTCCACAAATGACATCACACAACTTCAGCAAACATATGCAATTGGATTTAGGCTTTTGTTCACAGCGCCAATTCTTGCAATTTTTGCCATAGTGAAAATTATTGGAAAAAGTTGGCAACTTTCCGTTACCACCGCAGGATTTATTCTTGTTTTAACTTTCATTTTTATCGGGCTAATTTTCTTTGTTGCTCCAAAATTTAAACTCATGCAAAAAAGAATTGATAAACTAAATCTTGTAACAAGAGAAAACCTAACTGGAATAAAAGTTATTCGTGCATACAACGCCCAGCAAAAACAAACAGAAAAGTTTGAAAAAGCAAACAAGGAATTTTTTGATGTTAACCTATTTTTAAACAAAACAATGGCATTTCTTTCTCCAATTATGGGAATTATTATGAACGGATTATCTCTAACAATTGTTTGGTTTGGCTCATATTTGGTTGGAAAAAACATTTTAAACATTGAAGAAATGATGGAGTTTACGCAATATAGCGCAATACTTATGGTTGCTTTCACAATGCTTTCAATGATGTTTTTAATTTTGCCTAGAGCAAATGTTTCAGCAAAGAGAGTTAGAGAAGTTTTGGACAGTTCATCAAGCATTATTGATGGAAATGTTTCAGAAAATGAAAACTTGGGAACAATAGAGTTTCAAAATGTTTGTTTTTCTTATCCAGATTCAAGTGAAAACGCACTTGAAAACATTAGTTTTAAAATAGAAAAAGGTCAAACCCTTGCAATCATTGGAGCCACTGGAAGTGGAAAAAGCACCATACTAAACCTTATTATGCGATTTTACGATAAAAACTCCGGAAAAATACTCATTGATGGCATTGATGTGAAGGATTATAAACTTTCAACTCTATATGATAAAATGGGCTATTCTCCACAAAAAAGTGCAATTTTTTCTGGAACAGTTGAGCAAAACATTGGTTATGGAATGAATGAAGAAAAACACCATGAAGACGTTTTAAAAGCCTTAAAAGTTAGCCAATCAAAAGAATTTGTGGATAAACTAGACGGCGGAATTAAAAGTCACATAAGCCAAGGCGGAAACAACATTTCTGGTGGTCAAAAACAAAGAGTGTCAATTGCAAGAGCCTTAGCAAGAAACACCGAATTTTTACTCTTTGATGACAGCTTTTCTGCCCTAGACTTTTTGACAGACAAAAAACTTAGAAAAGACCTTAACAAAAACTATAAAAACTCAACAAAAATTGTTGTGGCCCAGCGTGTTGGCTCCATTATGGATGCGGACAACATCATTGTTTTAGACAATGGGAAAATTGTTGGCCAAGGAAAGCACAAAGACCTTCTCAAAAATTGCAAAATCTACCGTGAAATTGCTTTATCACAGCTGAAAAAGGAGGAACTATAATCATGAGCGAAACACAAACAAAAAATCCTCCAAGGCACGGAGTTAGAGCAATGATGGTTGGAGCAAAAGCAAAAAACTTTAAGAAAGGTTTTGTTAGATTCATAAAATATTTGTCTCCTTTTTATGTTGGAATTATTATATCAATTATATTTGCAATTGCTGGAACAGTTTGCTTCATTTTGGGTCCAAAGCTTTTGGGTAACATAACCGACTACGCAGCAACCACACCAATCGATTTTGGCAAAGTGACATATTATGGAATTTGGCTTGTGTGCCTTTATGCCCTATCATCTTTTTTTGAATATTTTCAAATCTATATTTCTGGAATAATTTCCGCTCGAATTGGAAGAAAAATGCGAAGCGAAATTAGCCAGAAAATTGACACTCTTCCACTCAAATATTATGACAAGCACAGTTATGGTGACACCCTGTCAAGAATCACAAATGATGTTGACACAATTGTTCAAACACTAAACCAAAGTTTGGGGCAAATCATCTCTGCTCTCACAACTGTTATTGGAATTGTTGTTATTATGTTTGTCATCAGTTGGCAACTTGCATTAGTTGCAATTTTGTGCATTCCAATTGGACTACTCTTTGTTTTCTTAATTGTCAAAAAATCACAAAAATATTATAAAATGCAACAAAAAACTTTGGGTGATATCAATGGTCACATTGAAGAAATATATTCAAACCACAACATTGTGAAAGCATACAACGGAACAGAAAATGAAAGCAAAAAATTTAACGAACTAAACAAAACACTATATAAAGCAGGTTACAAAAACCAATTCTTTGCAAGCATTATGATGCCGCTTATGCAATTCACTGGAAACCTAGGCTTCATTGCTGTTACTGTTGTTGGTGGTGTTTTGGCACTAAATGGGGCAATCACAATTGGTGCAATTATGTCATTTATTATGTATGTTCGAATTTTCTCTCGCCCACTTCAATCACTTGCATCCATTGCAAACATTTTGCAATCAACAGTTGCCGCATCTGAAAGAGTTTTTGAATTTTTGGACGAAAAAGAAGTTCCAAAAGAAAGCACTAACCTCAAAAAATTGGAAAAAGTGAAAGGACAAGTCACATTCAAAAATGTGAAGTTTGGCTACAACAAAGAAAAAACAATCATAAAAAACTTCAACCTTGAAGTGAAAGCCGGCCAAAAAGTTGCAATTGTTGGCCACACTGGAGCAGGAAAAACAACGCTTGTGAACCTTTTGGAAAGGTTTTATGAACTTGATGATGGCGACATTTTGGTTGACGGTGTTTCAATCAAAGAAATGTCACGAAAAGAAACCAGAAAACTGTTTGGAATGGTTTTGCAAGACACTTGGCTCTTTGAAGGCACAATTAAAGAAAACCTAAAGTTTGGAAATGAAAACGCAAGCGATGAAGAAATCATTAAAGCCGCAAAAGACGCTGGGATTTATGATTTCATTGAAAAACTGCCAAACAAGTTTGACTATGTCTTAAACGACAACACAAACATAAGTCAAGGGCAAAAACAACTTCTAACCATCGCAAGAGCAATGATTCAAAATTCGCCAATGATGATTCTTGATGAAGCAACAAGCTCTGTTGACACAAGAACAGAAACCTTAATTCAAAAAGCAATGGACAAACTAAGTCACCAAAAAACAAGTTTTGTGATTGCCCACAGGCTTTCAACAATTAAAAATGCAGATATTATTTTGGTTATTGAAAATGGTGACATTGTTGAAAAAGGAACTCACAAAACACTTTTAAACAAAAAAGGAAAATACTACGAATTATAAACCAGCCAATTTAGCGATGAAATGGAATAAAACTTGACATGTTATTAATTGATGATTATAATTAAAGTGTTAGGTAAAAGGAGAAAAATATGCCAAAAAATAACAAAACAATAAATTATGAAAGTGAAGACTTCGAAATTCAACCAGTAAATACTGAAGATCTATTAAAGCGACCAGATTATAAAAAAATAGAAAAGGAATACATCGAACAAAAGGACAAAATGATTGAAAACCATCGCAAAGCGTTGGAAGAAAAATACGAATTACTCGACAAATTTATGCAAGTGCCAAACAAAAAAGAGAAAACAAAAAATATAAGCAAAAATAAATCAGATATAGAAATGAACTTTTAATATCAAATTTTTGATTCAAAGCAGACTCAAACATCACTTTTTGGGTCTGTTTTTTTGTGTTTTTATGTGGCATACCACTTCTTGATTTTATGACAACTTTTGTTTTTTATTTTGAATTATTTATTTATTGACTTTTGCTTTTTAAAATGCTAAACTTATATAAAATTATAAAAAAAGGATAAACAAAAAATGCTTAGCAAAAAATACGACTTTAAAGAAACAGAACAAAAATGGCATAATTATTGGAAAGAAAACAACACATATAAATATCAAAAAGACAATCGCCCCAAATATATGATTGACACTCCACCCCCAACAATAAGTGGGCCAAGCCTTCACACTGGGCACGTTTTTAGTTACACTCAAATTGATGTTATCGCTCGTCACAAAAGAATGAGTGGTTTTGATGTTTATTTCCCAATGGGATTTGATAACAACGGGCTTCCAAGTGGAAGATTTGTTCAAAAGAAATACAACCTAAACCCAGACAACTCAACAAGAGAAGAACTCACTCAAAAAGTTTTGGAAGAAATGGAAAACATTTTGCCAATCTACAAAGACCTTTTCTATAACCTTGGTTTTTCTTGCAATTTGGATAACTACTACACAACGATATCAAAACCAGTTCAAAAAATCAGTCAGCAATCTTTCATTGAACTATGCAAACAAGGAGAGCTCACAAGAAGAAAGTCTGCAACTCTATTCTGCCCAGAATGCCGAACAGCAATTGCTTCTTCTGAAATAGAAACAAAAGAAATTGAAAGCAAAATGAACTACATCTATTTTGGAATTAAAGATAGCGATGAAAAACTTGAAGTTGCAACAACAAGGCCCGAACTTTTGCCTGCTTGCGTTTGCGTTTTTGTTAACCCAAATGATGAAAAGCACAAACACCTAATTGGCAAAACTGCAATCAGTCCAATTTTTGGAAAAGAAGTTTTGATTATTGCAAACGAAGAAGCCCTCATGGACAAAGGAACTGGAGTTGTTATGTGCTGCACCTTTGGTGATGAAAAAGATATGGAATGGCAAAAAGCATATAACCTTCCTGTTTTGGAGGCAATTGGCCAAAACGGCAGAATGACAGCCCTTGCTGGAGAGTTTGAAGGCCTAAAAATTAGAGAAGCTAGAGAAAAAACAATTGAAAAGTTGAAAGAATTAAACCTACTTTATAAACAAGAAGACATTTCTCACCTTGTTGCAACTCATGAACGTTGTGGAAAAGAAATTGAAATTTTAACAAAGCCACAATGGTTCATTGACCTACTTTCTCACAAAGAAGAAATCTACAAAAAGGGTTTGGAAGTTAATTGGCACCCAAAAACAATGCAAAAAAGATTTCTAAATTGGGTTGACGGCCTCAAATGGGACTGGTGCATTTCAAGACAAAACTTCTTTGGTGTTCCATTCCCTGTTTGGTATTGCAAGAAATGTGGAAAAGCAAAATTTGCCGAAATTGAAGATTTGCCTGTTAACCCAACAGAAACACAACCAAAAACACCTTGTGAATGTGGTTCAAATGAGTTTGAACCAGAAAAAGATGTTTTCGACACTTGGCAAACATCATCACTAACCCCTCAAATTTGCATGGACTTAGGCTTTAACACTGGGCTTTCTGGAGACTTTTTGCCAATGAGCCTAAGGCCAAGCGCTCACGACAACATCAGAGTTTGGAACTTCTACACAATTGCAAAAAGTTTATTACACTTTGGAAAACTTCCTTGGACAGACATTATGATTTCTGGATATGCGGTTGACGAAAAGGGAGACAAGATTTCAAAAAGCAAAGGAAATGAAAAATTATCTCCTCAAAAACTTGTTGAAATTAACTCTGCCGATGCGGTTAGATATTGGGCAAGCAACATTTCAATTGGAATGGACACTGTGTTAACTCAAGAACAGCTAACAAACGCACAAAAACTTATTCAAAAGATTTTTAATGCAAGCAAATTTGTTATCTCATTTTTAGACGGCGCCCCAACAGAAAAACCAAAGAAACTTGAAATGATGGATGAGTGGATTTTGGGAAAACTTAAAGCCACAAAAGAAAACTTTGATAAATATATGCTAGACTACGAAATGGGACTTGCACTCAAAGAAGTTGAAAAACTGTTCTGGAACTTCTGTGACAACTATATTGAAATTGCAAAGAACAGATTATATAAACCAGAAATTTATGGCGAAGAAGCAAAACAAAGCGCTCAGTATGCCGCCAAAACAGTTTTGAAGGCACTTTTAAAATTGTTCTCAATTTATCTTCCTCACATCACCGAAGAAGTTTATATGGACGCATTTGCTGAAGAAGAAAACCAAAAATCAATTCACACATCACAATATGTTGACTCATCTATTTTCTCAACAGACAAAAATGATGCTGGAGACCTAGTTTGTGAAATCGTTTCTGAGATTAGAGGCTTTAAGTCAAAACAAAATGTTTCTCTAAAACACGAGATTGAAAAGCTCACAATTTGCGGATATGATGACATAATCAAAGAAGCAGAAAAAGACATCATGGCAGTTGGTTCTGTTAAGAACATTGAATATAAACAAAGTGAAAATAAAGAAGTTCAAATTGAACTTGCAAAAATTACTGAATAAATTGCAAAAATAACGCAAAAATTGCGTTATTTTTTTGTTTTTTTCACAACTTTTTTGCAAGTCAAAGTTTTTGTGTTTATTTCATAACCAAAAATTTAAATGCATAAAATAAAATATGTTTTATGATAAGTTTTTTAATTCAACCAACATGAGAGAACTTTCCTCACCTTTTAACATGATTTCACTTGGCCTTAACTATTTGAGTTTTGAAGGCAAATGTTTTGTTACAGTTTTTTCCAGCACTAAAATTGTTTTAACAATTAAAAAAGAAAAAATTTTTATTCTTGGAACTAACCTAAAAATTTTGGACATGGACAACTGCCACACAACAATTGAAGGCAAAATTGAAACCATTTCAACAAAGGATATAAAAGTTTAATATGCACAAAACAACAATAACAATAAAAGGTGCAAATTTCCCAAACCTATTGGATGAATTAAAAAAAACAAACCTAAAGTTAAATAATATTAAAAAATTAAGTTCTTGCGAACTGGAACTAACAGTTAAGGCCAAACATAAGCCAAAAATTATTGCAATTTTAAATGATAAATGCTATACTATTATAAGTCAAAAAGATTCTCAACAAAAACAGTTTTTGAAGCCACTAAGAAATATATCAATTATTGTTGGAATTATTTTTGGTTTTCTTCTAAATGTTTTTGCAACTTTTTTTATTTGGAACATAAAACTTGTTGGAGATGAAAGTTTGAAACAAGAAATTTTCTCTTCGCTAAAAAACTGTGGGATTAAAAAAGGAACCCTAAAGCATAACCTAAGTTTTGCAAAAATCAAAAAGGCAATCTATGAAGGTTCAAATAATATAAGTTTGGTTAGTTCTTCAATAAAGGGAACCACCCTGTTTATTTCCTACACAAAAAGAACCCCGCCCATTTTGGAGTTTTGTGAAAACGAAAACATTATTGCCAAAAATGACGGAATGATTGCAAGCATAATTGCAACCAGTGGAACACCAATGGTGAAACTGGGCGACTATGTTAAAAAGGGGCAAGTTCTTGTTTCGTCTGTTCAAAAAGAAGATGGAACGCAAGAAAAAGCAAGAGGACAAGTTTTTGCTTATGTGTGGAAAAGTGCAACAGTTCAGTATCCACTAAACACAATACTTTGGGCAAGAACAAATAATTTTTGCACAAACCATAAAGTGATGTTTCAAAACAGTGTTTTGTTTGAAACAAACAATTCTTGTTCTTTTGAAAAAAGTGAAATCGAAACAAGAACCACCTATCTCACAAACAAAGTTTTGCCAATCAAAATTGTTTACACAACAGAGTTTGAACTTTCTGCAATTGAAACAACACAAAACTTTGATGAAAACAAAGAAAAAGTGATTTCAGAGGCAAGAATGCTTTGCTGGGAACAAATTGACGGCGATGAAAGAATTTTGGAAGAAAAAACTGAAATAAATTTTGTGTCAAACATATATTTTGTCACACACTATATCAAGATAAAGGAACAAATAAGTTGAAATTAAAATTAGAATTACAAAACAAAACAAACTGCAATTTTGCAGATGAAAAACTTCTCACAAAAATTGGGAGACAAGTGTTAAAAGTTTTTGGGCAAAAAAATGCTCAAATTGGTTTAACTGTTTTTTATGTTGATGAAAAAGAAATTAAAGAAATAAACAAAGAATATCGAAACAAAGATAAGGAAACCGATGTGATAAGTTTTAGGCTTGTTGACAACAAAGATAATCTCCCCCTCACAAAAAAGAACTTCCCATTCGACTTTGATAATTCCACAAAAACAATCTATTTGGGAGAAATTTTCATTTGTGAACAAGTTGCAAAAAATCAGGCAAAAGATTTTGAGAACTCACCTTTTAGAGAAGCTTGCGAACTCTTTGTTCATGGAATGCTTCACATTTTGGGTTGCGACCACCATGAAGAAGAAGAAACCGCCATTATGAAAAAATATGAAGAAGAGATGATAAATTATCTCAACAAGGAAAAAATAAACTAAGGAGAAAAATATGGATTTTCATTCAGGATTTGTTGCTGTTATTGGTAAACCAAATGTGGGGAAATCAACTCTTATTAACGCCATTATTGGCAAAAAGGTTTCAATTGTTTCACCAAAACCACAAACAACAAGAAACAAAATATTGGGAGTTTGGAACAGCGAAAACACACAAGTTGTTTTTGTGGACACTCCTGGCATTCACAAAGGACCAACAGTCCTTGATAAATATATGCAAAAAAGCGTTGAAAGCGCAACTCAGGACATCAACCTACTTCTTTATGTTATGGACGGAAGCAAGCCTTTCAACAAAAATGAGTTAAAACTTTTGGAAGAATATTGCAATAACGACTACCCTGTTTTTGCTGTTGTTAGCAAAGTTGACCTAACAAATTATGAAAAACTTTTTCCAGAACTAACAAAATTAAACGAAATTAAAAAACTTAAAGATGTTTTCTGCATTTCAGCACTAAACAGCAAAAACTTGGAGCCACTTAAAGAAAATATCAAAAAATATATGACCGACAATATTGAATATTTTTCTAAAGATGAAATAACAGACAAGCCTTTTGGATTTATGGTTGCTGAAGCCATTAGAGAAAAAATGCTCTGGATGCTTTCTGATGAAGTTCCTCATGGCGTTGGAGTTATTGTTGATGAGATGCAGGATTATGATAACTACATGCAAATATCAGCCACAATTTTTTGTGAAAAGGAAAACCACAAAAACATTATTGTTGGAGCAAAGGGGCAAATGCTTAAAGAAATTGGAAAAAGTTCTAGGCTTGCAATAGAAAAATTCTTGGGCAAAAAAATTAACTTAAGCCTTTGGGTGAAAGTTAAAGAAGATTGGCGCAACCGTGAAGGAATCCTTGGAAACATTGGTTACTCTATTGATGAATTATAAATAAATGGAAAACGAAAATGAATCAAGAAATAATAACAAAAGCAATAGTAATAAAAAGCGTTAACTACAAAGACAACGACAAAATACTCACCCTTCTAACTCCTGAGCACGGAAAAATTAGTGCAAGTTTGAGAGGGGCAAACAAGCCTCAAGCAAAGCTAAAATTTGCTGGGCAGCTTTTTTGTTTTGCTGAATTTTGCTTGGTTCAATATGGAAACAACAAAACCGTTAAAACGGCAACCGAAATTGAAAGTTTTTTTGACGTTGCAAAAGACTTTGAAAAACTAAGCATTGGTTCATCTCTTCTTGAAATAAGTGACAAAATCACAAAAGAGGGTGAAAACTGCTATTTAGTTTTTTTAAACACCTTAAAGGCCCTTCAAACACTTGTGTTTTCCTCCACTAGCCCAAAAATGGTTTTAACAAAATATATGCTGGAAGTTTTTAGAATTTGTGGATATGAACTTATAATGGACAGATGCAAAAGCTGTGGGGCTAAATTTAACAATAATATATTTATGAACATTGAAACAGGAGCTTTTGTTTGCAAGCTTTGCAAAACTGATGAATGCATGGCAGTTTCTCTTGGTGCTTTCAATATTATGAAACTTGTTTCAAACACAGATTACTTAAATCTTTCATCAATAAAGGCACATAGCCACCATTTAGACGAGATTTTGGTGCTTCTAAATGCCAATTTTACTGGAAAGTTTGATATTATTATAAAAAGTTTAAAAAATATATAAAAATAAAAAGTAATTTCAAAACTTTATGACAAATAATAAGGGTATAACAAAAA
>JAEEGL014738633.1_pt1 | contig 10685 bp, 9 predicted proteins | sample 9134231 | NCBI WGS metagenome assembly JAEEGL01 (sample SAMN16246548, study PRJNA631951) | gut metagenome | biome: gut microbiome; feature: rumen; material: fiber-attached | host: Bos | place: Iran: Karaj | collected 2018-10 | reverse complement strand
ACATCGCTCCCCATTTCGGTAAATAACAGAATCGTCTTATATTCGTGTTTCTCTAAGATAACACCATTTGGGATAATTTTACCTTTTTTCATGCGAGGCATTATATCTAATTCGCCTCAATTTTTCAACCCCCTACCTACGGTATGATACAATATAGATATGAAAACTGCGAAAACAACTGGTTACTTTAAAATTTTGAGCGCGGATTTTCCGGAATGGTTAAATGCTTATACCAACACCAAGGAACTCCAAACCCAAAAATATATCAGTACTACCTGTGGCACACTTTATACCGATTTATTTGGTAGCGATACCTTTTATTCCAGCTTGGACCACTCCATTGCGGTCGCCCTAATTGTCTGGCATTTTACTCATGATAAAAAACAAACTCTTGCCGGATTGTTCCATGACATTTCAACCCCTGCATTTAAACATTGCGTAGATTTCATGAACGGAGACTATTTAAAACAAGAATCCACGGAAGATTTAACCACCGAATTCATCAAAAAATCTCAAGATGTAATAAAACTGCTTGAAAAAGATAATATCAAAGTTGAGGAAATCGATAATTATCATATTTATCCAATCGCTGACAACGATACGCCAAAACTATCTGCTGATAGATTAGAATATTCATTATCTAACGCGCTATTTACTTACAAACTATTAAATCTAGAAGAAATTAAAGAAATATACAATGATATAGAAATCGAGCAAAATGAATCAGGGGAGCCGGAACTCGGTTTCAAAACTAAATCCATCGCTAGAAAATTTGTCCAAGTTACCAGCAAAATGTCAGTTATCTACCGCGATGATAGAACTAGATTCTCCATGCAGTTTATTGCAGATATATTAAAAGGGCTAAAAGAAAGTGGTGAAATAACAATAGAAGATTTATACGACGATAAGGAATCTGATATTATCAAAATAATCGAAAGTTCAAAATATAAAGATATCTGGAACACTTGGCGAAAAGCCAAAAAAGTCAATGTTTCAAAAACTCAGCCCAAAAATGTTTACTGTGTCCATCAAAAATCTAAAGTCCGCTACATAGACCCGTTATGCAATGGTAAACGCATGTCAAAAATCTGCAAAATCGCCAAAAATGCCATAGACAAAAACCTTTCCTACGATATGAGTAACTATGTCTATCTAGATTTTAAACTCGGAAAATGATATAATTATACCCATAATAACAGATATCACAGGTTGGTTATGAATTTAAAGATCGGAATCGTAGGTTTGCCGAATGTTGGCAAGTCCACATTGTTTAACGCATTAACAAACGCTGGCGCCTTGGCTGCCAACTATCCTTTTGCTACCATCGAGCCAAATGTCGGCATCGTACCTGTTCCAGATGAACGCCTAGATGTACTAGCCAAAATGTACGAGACAGATAAAGTCGTCCCTGCCACTGTTGAATTCGTAGATATCGCCGGACTCGTTCAGGGCGCCTCTAAAGGCGAAGGCCTTGGCAACAAATTCCTCGCCCATATCCGCGAGTGCCAAGCCATTTGCCACGTAGTAAGAGCTTTTATCAATGACGACATCGTCCGCGCCGACCAAAAGCCCGAAGAAGACATTTTAAAACAGGCCAAAGATGATATCGACATCATCAATCTAGAATTGCAGCTCGCCGATGAGGAGACTAAAGAAAAAGCAGCGGCCAAGCGCAAAAAAGACCCAGCCGATGAGAATATTCCGTATCTCACCGACAAGCCTGTCATCTATATGTTCAATGTAGATGAAAACGGCCTCACCGACCAAGATTTACAAAATAAACTACAGGACTTAGTAAAGCCAGCTCAAGCAATTTTTGTAAACGCCAAATTAGAAGAAGAAATGTCCGGCATGGATCGAAAGGAGAGAAAAGAATTTCTCGAAAGCTATGGCGTAAAAGATGATGCCCTGGGCGAACTTATCAAAGCCGCCTACGAGACCTTAGGATTACAATCCTTCCTTACCGCCGGCAAGAAAGAATGCCGCGCCTGGACCATCAAAAAAGGCGCCACTGCTCCCGAAGCCGCCGGTACCATCCACACCGATTTTCAGCGTGGTTTCATCGCTGCTAACATTTGTAATTACACGGATCTAAAAGAGCTAGGTAGCGAGCAAGCCGTAAAAGCCGCTGGCAAACTTAGAACCGAAGGCAAAACCTACATCATGCAAGATGGCGACGTCGTCGAGTTCAAATTCAACGTATAATTATCCAATCTAGGACTTGATAACACCCATCCACCGAAGCTACCGCGAGCAGCGGATCATATTTTTGATATAAAGGCCGTGTTTTCAAAAACACCTCAAAACCAATTTTCATCTTATCCAACTTTTTCTTATCTACCGCCCCAAATCCCCCACCAAAATCTTTGCATTTACGCGTTTTTACCTCTGTAAAATACAATTTATTATCACAAAGGGATACAATATCAATCTCACAAAATTTAGTTTTAAAATTTCGCTCTATAATTTTATGACCACTAGAAACTAAATATTCGCACACCGCTTCCTCACCTTTACTACCTACAACCGTTGTATTTTTTACAACACTTCTTTTGTCGGTAGGCTTCTCAAACCCCACCATACTTTTAATCGGCTCAAAACTTTTCCGGTGTTCCGGACAAACCCCAAGCTCACGAATCGCCGCCATATGTTTAGCCGTCCCATACCCCACATGAGTAGAAAACCCATACCCCGGATATTTAGCATCAAGCTCATACATATAGTGATCTCTCGCCACTTTTGCGATGATCGATGCCGCCGAAACCTCCTTTACCAAATTATCTGCCTTTGGCATTGTAGACACAAAATCAGCCAAACTAGTACCATCAAGAAAATTCACTTTTCCGTCTATCACTATCTGAGAAAAAGGCGCGTGAAGTTTTTGTACCGACTTCACAGCCCGCCTCGTCGCGAGCCGCAAAGCCTCCGAAATCCCCACTTCGTCTAGCTCATAAGCTTCCACAAAGCCAAGCCCCGTCGCCACCGCCTCCTTCAAAATAATTTCCGACAGTTTTTCTCGTTTTTTGGCAGACAATTTTTTGGAATCTCTCAAGTCCGCCACCCATTCTGGCCTAGAATCTGGCAAAATTACCGCCCCCACAACAAGCGGACCCGCTAAGGGTCCGCGTCCCACCTCATCTATACCAAGAATAGCCATTAAGCTTCTTTAGTTTCCTCAGCTGGTTCTTTAGTTTCAGCTGGCTTCTCTTCACTTTCTGTAGCCTCAACTTTTTCTTCCTTCGTTTCTACTGCTTCTTCTTTTACTGTCACGTCATTAATCTTGGCGCGGTCAAAATCACGAGAAACAAGTCTCGCCGACTTACCAGAGCGATCGCGAAGATAAGACAAATTATTGCGACGTACTTTAGAACGCTTCGTCACCTCAATCTTTTCGACCAAAGGCGAATGAATGAGAAACGACTTTTCTACACCCACGCCAGAAGTCACCTTACGAACCACAATCCGAGCAGTGTGTGATTCTTTTCTGTCAGCACGAATCACCACGCCTTCAAACACCTGCAAACGAAACTTGTCGCCTTCCTTAATCTTCTGAGTCACCTTCACAGTGTCACCAGAACGGACATCTACGACTTTCTTCTTTTTCTGAGCGTCACCAATCTGCTTTAAAATCGAAAAACTCATATTTTACCTTTATATTATTACAACTGTATAAATTATATCATACTCTGTTTATCTTTTCAAGGCCAATTTTACTCTTTCCTCGACGGACAAGCTCGGATCTACGCCAGAAAGGGCTTCCGTTGCTTCTTTTAGATTAAATCCAAGCGCTATCAGAGCATCAAGCGCATCATCTTTCTCTGCTGGAGCAGACGAAGACCCAAATTTCACCTCTGTCGCACCATACTTAGATGGCGCTCCTACTTTATCAGCAAGATCCACAATCACCCGTTCAGCTGATTTTTTACCCACACCCGAGGCCTTAGATATAAAGGCTGTATCTGCATTTGCAATCGCATTTCTCACATCTTCCACATCCGCAAGCGACAAAATCGCAATCCCCGCCTTCGGTCCAATTCCTTGCACCGAAATCAGCATTTCGAATAATTTTTTAGCCAGAAGCGACGAAAATCCATACAAATCCTCAGACTGTTCCCTCACTGCATGATAAGTAAAAAATTTTCGCATTTCTCCAAGTCTCGCATCGTCAAAATCCGGCATTGGCACCATTATCTCGTACCCCACGCCATTTACATCTACAATCAAAGAACTATTAAATTTTTCTTCAATTTTTCCAAAAATATGCGCAATCATGTCTATATTATATCACTCCCCGATTATTAGAGAACACATACTCATCGTTTTTTCCGTTTCTATACAAAAACGCACAAGTAATTGCTGCGGCCAGCGCATCTGCCGCGTCGTCTGGTTTTGGCTTTTTTTCAAGATTCAAAGTCTTTCGCACCATTTCCTGCATTTGAGTTTTGGTCGCTGCCCCATATCCAGTCAAAGCTTTCTTGATTTCATTCGGCGAATATTCATACACCGGCAAATCCTTTTGAGCCGCTACCAGAAGCACTACTCCACGCGCTTCCGCCACCGCAATCCCCGTCGTAATATTTTTAGAAAAAAACAATTTTTCTACTGCTATCATTTCTGGTTTTGTCTGTTCAAAAACCAAAATAAGAGATTCATATAATTCTTTAAGACGTTCCGGCATCGGCGCATCTACCACCGTTGTCACTGCACCAAAGTCTAACGCTCGCGCTTGAAATCCTGTGTCCCCAGTCTCAATCAAACCAAACCCACAAATCCCAATCCCTGGATCAATCCCTAATATTTTCATTTCACAAACCTTATCAAAGTTTCGCGCAAATCTTTCATTGGCACTACAAATTTATCTCGCACCGTAGCAGGCCCAATCGCATGTAGGAATCCTAGTTTTTTGGCTTCCGCAATTCTCTGGTCCGCCCGAAAAGCCGAGCGAATCTCACCTCCCAGTCCAATCTCACCAAATACCACATATTCTTCGCCTAATTTTCGCCCCGCCGTAGCCGAAGCAATCGCCATTGCCACTGCGAGATCCGCCGCCGAATCATTCAACTTCATCCCACCTACTACATTCACAAAAATATCTTTATCCGAAAGCCTCAGCTTAGTCCTTTTTTCTAAAACCGCAATCAAAAGATTCAAACGATTAAGATCAAAACCACTCGCCGTACGCTTTGGATAACCATAATTAGATGAATTTACTAGCGCCTGAATCTCTACCAAAATCGGCCGATTCCCATTCAAAGTCGCAAGTATTACCGAGCCGTCCGTATTAGTTCTTTCAGCCAGAAGCGCCGCTGACGGATTTTCCACCTCTTTTAGTCCCGAATCAATCATTTCAAAAATCGCCACTTCGTTAGTCGAACCAAACCGATTTTTTACCGCACGCACTGTCTTAAACCCACCATATCTGTCTCCTTCAAAATTTAGTACCACATCCACAAGATGTTCTAGTACCTTTGGCCCAGCGAGAGTTCCTTCTTTTGTCACATGTCCCACTATTACCACTGCCGTATCAGTCTGCTTGGCCGCCCGAATAATCAAATTGCCCGAATTTGTCACCTGAGACACCGTTCCTGGCGCCGACGAAATTTCATTCAAAGCCAAAGTCTGAATCGAATCCACAATCACTAGCTCAAATTCACCAGATTCTATAGTTTTGGCAATATCATTAGCCGAAGTCGAAGCCGCAAAATTCAATCTCTCCGAATCCGCCCCCAGTCTCTCTGCTCGAAGCTTCACTTGCCCCGCCGATTCCTCACCAGATATATATAATACATCGTGCTCTTTTGCCACCCTTGCACAAATCTGCATCAGAAGCGTAGATTTCCCAATCCCCGGCTGGCCCGCAAGAAGAGACACCGACCCCATCAAAATCCCCCCGCCAAGCACCATGTCAAGATCTTTAAAATGCGTCAAAAGTCTCGCCTTAGCGTCTGAAGGCACTATTGTTTTTAATTTTACAAAATCTAGTTTCTTACCCGATACCGCACCTTTAGAAAGCGCCGTTTTTCCGCCACTAGCTTCTTCTGGCATTTGCTCAACCAAAGAATTCCAAGACCCACAATTACTACATTGTCCTACCCATTTCTTATAAGTATTACCACATTGCTGGCAAACAAACACACTACTATTTTTCACCATATTGTATATATTGTATACTAATTAATAGCGAGGTGCAAGTTCATGTTGGTACACAGTTTGGAGAGTATCGGATTCCGCCGAACCCGCCATAAATTCTGACCACATCAGGATTGAAGAATCATAATCAAAGATTTCTGCCGCAGCTCCATCAGAAGGTATGCCGTGCGAATCCGTTCTTTGTCCGTCCTCATTCGCCGCCGCACCATAAGTCCGTTTCAATTTGATATTATCCGTAATTACTAGTCCGAAGATTTTTAATTGTAATCTTTCCCTCCGTGGATCGTTATCATAATTATTCTCGTCGGAAGAATCCGGAGATTCTGCGCAAGTGTCTACTGTGCCATTCGTTTTTGTTACAATAATCGCATCCACCTCACTCACAGAACATGAGATATTCACATTCTGAGCATAAATAATCACTTTTGGAATCTGTGCAAACGAAGTACCAGTATTATTATATTCTAAATTACCCGTAATATTCACCGCGCCTTCAGATCTAATTAGATAGGTAGTACCCTGTGGAACTGTACCAGAGAGATTAATATCGCCGGCAGAATACGCGTAGCGCACCGTATTTCCCGTCGCGCTAGAAATAGCCTGTCCCACCGAATTTGGATTCGACAAATTAAGGGACGCACCTGGCATAGTATTCATTGCAGCACTAGCCCCTGTCCCCACCCAATATTGAATCAAATCTTCTCGATTAGTAATACCACTATCAATACCGGATTGACCTACCCCACCTACGCCATTACAAAAACTGCCTATCATATTCGAGTAATTAGCAAAGCTTAGCGCCGCACCTTCATTACAAAACGTCACCGAAGTACCCACACCAGCCGCATTATTATTTAATGCTGAAGCCGCCCCCGAAGCCAGCGAATTAGTCAAGCCATCCCTCATCACCAAGCTCTCTTCCACCCATGACATAAAGTTAATCGGAGTACCACCATTTGGTTCGTAGCCCTGAGTATAAATATTCACCTTCGAGTTATAACCAGCTATAATATTCCCTGCAGAATACACGCTCCCACCCCACACCTGGAAAATCGGTTTCTTCGCTATAACCACACATGCCGGCACCGAAAAAGTCCAGTCGCCATTACTGCCGTACATATCCGTTTCACCACTCACTCCAGATGGAGACAGCGATGAAGCAAAACACATCCAGTCACCCGCACTAGCATCAAAAGCATTGTAAACTAGTTCGTTGTCGTTAGACTCCCCCCAAATCTCATCCGAAAATCCTCCAAGTTCACCAGAAGCATTTAAATCTCTCTTGTCATACTCCAGCTGCACACATTGTTTCGCGTCTACATAATTACACACATCATGATCACCATACCCCGGCCCACCGATTCCGCCACCATCACTATCCGCAGTGACATAAGTATAAAGATAAGTTTCTGCATTAGGGACTATCGTAGTATACGATCTAAGCGTTTCCTTATTATCTCGCGATATTGTATTATCTACTACACTTTCCACTACTACCGCACTTTGTGAGCCAGCGTACACTACGTCCTTATCATTATCCACCCTAATCGACACCGCCGTACTGGTAGTGAAGTTATATTGTACCTTCGCTGACAAAGACTTCTCAATCGGGCCAAAAGTCACCGTCGCGTCAGCTAGCCTATTTGTATAAGTATTTAGATGCCCCGTAGAATAAGCCGGCCCAGAATAAATATTGTATGATGTACAGCACGAACACTCATAAAATTCCTCTCTAGGGTCACGACATCCCTCATCCGAATTGTTGTCGTCATCATCGTCATCATCACTATCGCTACTAGATCCCTCATCTGCGCACCACCTGTTTACGCACGTACATCCAAAGAAATCCGTAGCTGGCCAGCTCTGTGTAATTACTGCCGTCTCCGGAGTTCCCGTCTTCGCCGTCTCCGTAAAAGTATGCCCAACATCTTGTGGGGTAGTCTTATAACTTATAATATTCTTTTGTATTTTAGATTCTCCCATACCCCAGACCCCATGATATTCACCCACGTCTCCAGTTATGTCTAATTTATTTTCCCATTTGCTCACCCTATTCACTTTTACATATAATGCCTCATAACTCACTTGTATTAATGCGATACATCGATCAGTCGGCAATTCTCTTGGTCTAATCGTGTATCCAAGCTGCTCATCGTTTAGACTAGTCACATTTGTATTCCAAGTTTTTTGTACGCCCGGATAATAACAAGCTACCCATTCAATCGTATCAGTCGGCATTGCGTAAACTGGCCCTACCTTATCCCATGCAGCATTTTTTACATTGCCAAACAAATCTGCCATAGTCCTATTTCTAACTCTAAAATCTAACGTAGTCGTACCTCGATAAGGTCCAGAAGACATATATGAAGCTGGCACCCAAGCGTCACAGGTCTGTTTACCAGTATCAGTATTACAGCCTTCACCATCTAGCACTCTTAGGGTGACCACTTGGTCCATTTGGTTGGTAGATGCGCCGTCACTGTGAGTACGAGCTACCGTTACCGTCCTAGTATATCTTGTTTCACATTGGCTCACCTTTTGTTCGCTAGCACCATTGATAAATTTAGCCACATCCAACGTTGAAGACGCATAACCCGGAGTACGTATCCTACGCGTTATGTTTATATTATCATTAATCGAATCTCCATCATTAGTCACATTTACACTTCTCGCTGTATCAACTCTATCAGTACAAAGCCCCCAAAAGCTAATCGGCACCGTACCAGTTTTAGAATACGCCGTAATCTCTGGAATAGTAGCACTAGATGACGAACCAATCCAGAGGCTACAACCATTCTGATTGGTCTCCGCATAATGGCAAGCCTGTTGCACGGATTCAATACTCGCATAAGCGCTTAAATCGCTGATACATTTATCATAATTACCGGCGTATCTTGACTCCGCCTGACATTTGGAGGTTAGCATCATACCCATAACAAAGGACAACGTCAGTACAATCAAAGCCTTGAATGTCATTTTTACATTCTTATTCATCCTTCACCCCCCATATCTGCGACTCCTGCTTCCTTTTCACGCTCAGCTAGAATCGCGCTATATTTATCATATATCTCTGTCTTACCGTAATATTCTGCTAACATCATCACTAACGCCGCCGAATTCATCGTCTTATCTTCATTATCAAGTTCTATCGCTACTGCTATTAGCTCATCCCCTCTCGTCTTTTCTGTATCATAGCCCATTTCTATCAAGAGAAGATCCGCTCTCAGCATATTGCGTACCGTAGTATTTTCTACCTCAGAAATATAATATCCATACACCCCTACTAAATCGCCCTCCTCGAGATAGCTAGTAGACATCACAACCTCTTTTATATATCCATTAATCTCGCGATACAATTCCAAATCTTCTTGTTCTTGCTTTGCTGCAATATCTTTTTCTGTCGTATCATTCGTATTGGAATTATTGCCGCTCCCCCGTGTAGTCAGAACCACCGCAATTGCAATCCCTAGCCCCACAATAACCACTACCAGTGCGAATATCACACTCAGCCACACTTTCTGCTGTTTAGAGCTAAGGCCTGCACCTTTATCAGGCAAACCAACGCCTGCAGCATTTACCTCCACACCACTCTTCTCCATATTTCTATTTTAGCACAAGAAAAATCATTTTGGCAATATTTTTATGCTATTTTTCTTAGCCATTCGTCAGCTGGCCCTGCCGTCATCAAAATCACCAAATACCCATCGTCTCGATATTTACGAATTTCATCCCGTAGCTCGTCATTAAGTTCCGCCGCTTCCGCCACCTCCGCATTGTTTAGCTGATTAATAAAATCAATTGGCAGAAGGATCGGCAAACTCTCATCCTCTCGAGTCAAATACGTCGGCAACCACCACACTTTATCCGCCCCCACAAACGCATCATAATAAAGATCTTGCACTTCATATTGCCTAGTATTTTGATGCGGTTGGTACACCACCACCACGCCTTTTTTGCCATCAATTTCTGCTTGCTCCAGAGCCACCCCCATTGTCGCTTTGATCTCTTCTGGATGATGTGCATAATCCGTATAAATCCCCTCAGAAATCTTTTCGAATCTCCGCCCCACACCCGGAAATTTATTCAAAACTTCCTTAATTTCTGTATCCGAAATTTCCAAGTTCTCGTTTTTTATTATCTCTTTTACTGCCTCAAACGCAAATCCAGCATCCATTCTTCTCGCCTCACCCGCCAATTCAAAATCATCAAAATCTGCATTTTTAATCACTTTTTCACTCTGAGACTCAAATTCTTCAAAGGCCTTTTTGTAATCTTCTGGCGTCTTATAAATATCCGGATGATCATAGCTCACCGTCGTAATTACGCTCAGCCACGGATGAAATTTCAAAAAATTCCGATCGTACTCATCCGCTTCATAAATAAAATATTTGTCGTTCGTTTCATATGCTCCCGCAGGTGCGAATCCTAACGTCGTCCCCACAATATACGCTGCAGGTAGCCCCAATTTTAAGCACGTCCAGATAATCATTGACGTCGTCGTAGTCTTTCCATGTGTCCCCGCCACTGCCACCATT
>JAEEGL013872004.1_pt1 | contig 10685 bp, 12 predicted proteins | sample 9134231 | NCBI WGS metagenome assembly JAEEGL01 (sample SAMN16246548, study PRJNA631951) | gut metagenome | biome: gut microbiome; feature: rumen; material: fiber-attached | host: Bos | place: Iran: Karaj | collected 2018-10 | reverse complement strand
GTCGAGCGAGGCGCCGCCCGCTTCCTCCGCGGGGGAGAAGTCCCCGGAGGCCCCGACCCCGGAGGCCCCGACCCCGGAGGCCCCGACCCCGACGCCGACCCCCGCGCTCACGGGGAAACTCATCGCCCTCACCTTTGACGACGGGCCGCACACCCCGGTGACCGGCCGCATCCTCGACGCGCTGGAGAAGGCGGGCGGGCACGCCACCTTCTTCGTGGTGGGCAACCGCGTCGCCACCCGCTGGGAAGTGATGCAGCGCGCGGTCTCCCTCGGCTGTCAGATCGGCAGCCACACCTATTCGCACGCGAACCTCGGCAAGCTCACCGAGGCCCAGATCCGCGACGAGATCTCCAAGGCGAACACGGCGATCCATTCCGCCGTCGGGCAGTATCCCGCGATCGTCCGCCCGCCCTACGGGAAGGTGACCGACACGGTGCGCGCCGCCGTGGAAGTGCCGATGATCACTTGGTCGGTCGACACGCTCGACTGGAAGACCCGCAGCGCCGCCGCGACCGTGGCGGAGATCCAGCGCAGCGCGAAGGACGGGGCCATCGTCCTCATGCACGACCTCTACGAAACCACCGCCGACGCGGTGGAGATCGCGATCCCGTGGCTGATCGAGCAGGGCTATACCCTCGTCACGGTGGAGGAGCTGGCCGCCGCGCGCGGCGTGACCCTGGAGGCGGGGACCGTGACGCGCTCCATCCCGCCGAAATAGAGACGAAAAAGAAAAGAGCGTCTGACGCGTCAGACGCTCTTTTTTTATGTTTGTTTTTACAGATCGGCGAAGTATTTCCGCAGGAAATAGCTCGCGGTGCAGCTCCACGCGTGGCAGTAGCTGTTGAGCTCGCGGCAGGCGTAGGGCGAGAAGTTGTCGTCGGTCGGGTCGAAGGCCTCCCAGAAACAGTCGGCGCCCTTCTCGGCCATCGCGCCCCAGTAGGCGCGGATGTGCGCAAGCGCCTCGTTGCGCAGGCCCGCGGTGATAAGCGCCTCCACGTAGTAGTGGTGCATATAGGGGGTCATCATCGGCAGCGCCCCGGGGAAGGCCGCGACCCGCTCCAGCACGCCGCGGGCGCGCTCGGCGTCCAGCGCGCCGGAGAGCACCATCCAGACCTGGGAGGCGTAGGAGACCTCCCCCTGCGGCCCGCTGCGGAACAGGCCGATCTTTTGATCGTAGAAGGCCTTGATCGCGGCGGCGCCCACGCGCTCCGCGTCCGCGCGGAAGCGCGCCTCCGCCGGGTCGGAGAGCTCCTTTGCCAGCCGTTCCGCGGCGCGGAAGGCGTACACGGCGATGCCGTGGGCGGAGACCGTCTTGTCCATCCCGCGCTGCCAGTCCACGAAGACCGACAGGTCGGGGATGAGCCCCTTCGCGTCGATGCGCTTCTCCACAAGCTCCGCCTGGCGGCGCGCGGTCGGCCACAGCTCGCGCAGGGTCTCCGCGTCCCCGGTCGCCCGGTAGTAGTCCTCCAGCGTGGAGATGTAGAACAGCGCGTAGTCCCAGAGCTTCCACGGGTCGGTGCGCAGCACCGGCTCCTCGAAGATGCAGCAGCTCATGCGGCCCTCCTCGAGGGGAAGCCCTGCGAACAGGTAGAGACAGCGGCGGATGAGGTCGCGGTCGCCGAAGGTCTCGTAGTTGGCGAGCGCCTCCAGATGCACGTCGCCCAGCCACAGGCGGCGGTCGCGCTTGGGCCCGTCCTCATACACCGTCTGCATGCAGTCCCGAAGGGTGGCGCAGCCGATGCGGTCGATCTTCGCAAGCAGCGGATCCCGGAAGCGCACCGGCCGGGGGCGTCCCGCCGCCGTCTGCGCGATCGCCGTGACCTTCTTCACGCAGAGCTCCCAGTGCATGTGCACGCCGAGCATTTCGATCTTCACGTAGCGGAAGGCCTCCCGGCGGGGATGCACGTAGGGCCGCTCGACGCAGTCGATCACGACGTCCTCCGCGCCGAGCCAGGTCGAACTCAGCCGCCCGGTATATTCGTAGTCCAGCAGTTCGCAGGGCATCTCGCCGAAGGTGACGCGCAGGCGCAGGGGCGAATCCTGCGGCTGCCCCTCCGCGGCGAGCTCCAGCCGGATCGTGCCCACGATGTGGCGCCCGAAATCGAGGATCATGCAGTCGCCGCAGCGCATCCGCCGTTCCTCGGCCGGCGCGGGGTCGGGGTCGACCCGGATGCCCTGCACGACCGCGGGGTCCGCCGCGAGAAGCACCGCGCCGACGGGCGCCACGCGGGTCTTGTGAAGCCGCGGGCGAAGCGCCGCGGCCTTGTCCAGAAAGGCCTGTTCCATCTCCGTCACCTCGTGAGCGATTTCAGAAAGCTCGCGGCGGTGGTGATGTCCTTCACCCGGTCCTCGCCGCACTCGCGTTCAATGGTCAGAAATCCGCGGTAGCCGACCTCCTCCAGCGCCGCCAGATAGGAGGGGAAGCCCACCGTTCCCTCGCCGAGCGGCACCTCGCGGCAGGTGACCTTGGGGGTCATGGAGAGGTTGACGCCGTCCTTGGCGTGGGTGTGGAAGATGAACTTCCCGAGGTTGTGCACCGCGGGCACCGCGTCCTCGTTGCAGCACATGCGCAGGTTCGCGGGGTCGAGGTTGACCCCGACGGCGGGGCAGTTCAGTTCTTCCAGAAAGTCCCGCAGGATGTCGGAGGTCTCCGGCCCGGTCTCGATGGCCATCTTCGCGCCGATGGATCTTCCGTATTCGCCGATCCGTCCGCAGGCGTCCATCAGGATGCCGTACACGGGGTCGCTGCGGTCGGCGGGGATCTTGCCGATGTGCGAGGTCACCACGCCCAGGCCCACCTCCTTGGCCATATCCAGCGCCCGGCAGGTCATCTCGATCTGTTCATCGTTGATCTCGGGATGGGTGAAGCCCTTCCCGTTGTCCGAGCAGATGGAGGCGATAACGAGCCCGTTCTCCGCGGTCTGCGCCCGCAGCTCGGCCCGCATCCCGGGGGTGAATTTCTCGGGGGTCGTGCAGTACAGCTGAAAGCCCTGCAGCCCCAGCTCCGCACACTTGCGGATGGCCTCCTCGCGCGGGAGATGGAAGGATTCCAGCAGCACGCCGATGGGGAATGGATACATAGGTCCGTACCTCCTGAAACGATGTCGTTTTCTGTCTGCATTATACCATCCGCAGGCAGAAATTGGAAGAGGAAAACAAAGGATTCCGGGCACACTATGGGCGCAGGACCGAAAAGGAGGATAAAAAAATGACGCTCACCCAGAAAGAGACCGGACTTCTGAAAGACCTGATGGACCAGGAGAAGCTCTGCGCCGACAAGTACAGCCGGCACGCCGCCTGTGCGAACGACGCCCAGCTCGGCGCGCTCTTTGCGCAGATCGCGAACGCCGAGCAGCAGCATCTGAACACCCTGACCCAGCTCTCGCAGGGCACCGTGCCCGCGCCGACCGGCGGGGGAGGCCCCCTGCCGACCTTCGCCGCCGTCTACACCGCCGACAGTCCCGAGAAAAAGGACGACGCCTATCTCTGCTCCGACGTGCTGGCCATGGAGAAGCACGCCTCCTCGCTCTACGACACGTGCGTCTTCGAGTTCGCCGACGAGAACGCCCGCGCGCTTCTGGGCGGGATCCAGACGCAGGAGCAGCGGCACGGAAAGATGATCTACGACTATATGTCGGCCAACGGCATGTACTGCTGAGCGCGGCGCGGCACGCCCCCGTTCGTTCCGACCGGAACGGGCGGGGCGTTTTCGTCCCCTTCGCGCGGCCCGCGGGCGATCCGCACTTGATTTTGCGCGCGCGATTCTGTACAATAAATAAAAGAAAGAAAGCGCGCGGCCGACCGGCCGCCGAAGGGAGGAAACGCCGTGGAATATGCAACTCTGATCCTGGCCGCCGCCGCGGCGGCGCTGGGGCTCGTGATCCTGCTGCGCATGGGCGCGCAGGCCCGGCAGACGGAGGAGCTGCGCCGCGAGGTGCGCGAGCTGGAGAACGATCTGAACGCGGGCCTCTCCGCGGCCAAGACGGAGATCTCCGCCCAGACCACCGGCACGCTGAAGCTCGCCTCGGAGGCGGAGAACCGCCGCCTGGAAGACTTCGCCCGCCGCCTGGAGGGGCTGGACGCTCGCTTCGAGGCCATCCGCGGAACGGTGGAGACCCGCCTCTCCGCGATGCAGCAGCAGAACGAGAAGAAGCTCGACGAGATGCGCCAGACCGTCGACGAGAAGCTGCAGAAAACGCTGGAGAGCCGCATCGGCGAGTCCTTCCGCGTGGTCAGCGAGCGGCTCGAGCAGGTGTGGAAGGGCCTCGGCGAGATGCAGAACCTCGCCGTGGGCGTGGGCGACCTCAAAAAGGTGCTCTCCAACGTGAAGAACCGCGGCATCCTCGGCGAGATCCAGCTCGGCGCCATTCTGCGCGACCTGCTCTCGCCGGAGCAGTATGAGGAGAACGTGGTCACGAAGCCCGGCACCCGCAACCCGGTGGAGTTCGCCGTGCGCCTGCCCGGCGACGGCGATCAGCCGGTGCTGCTCCCCATCGACTCCAAGTTCCCCGCCGACGCCTATCAGGAGCTGCTCGACGCCTACGACGCGGGCAGCGCCGCCGAGATCGAAGCGGCGGGCAAGGCGCTCGACGCGCGCCTCCGCATCTTCGCAAAAGACATCCGCGAGAAATACATAGACCCGCCCAACACCACCGAGTTCGGCATCATGTTCCTTCCCTTCGAGGGGCTGTACGCCGAGGTGGTGCGCCGCGGGCTCGTGGAGGAACTGCAGCGCGAATACCGCGTCAACATCGCCGGCCCCACCACGATGGCCGCCCTGCTCAACAGCCTGCAGATGGGCTTCCGCACCCTCGCCATCCAGAAGCGCTCCGGCGAGATCTCCAAGGTGCTCGGCGCGGTCAAGACGGAGTTTGCGACCTTCGAGAAGGTGCTCACCGACGCGCAGAACCAGATCGGGCGGGTCAACACCAGTCTCGATTCGCTCATCGGCGTGCGCACCCGGCAGATCAACCGCCGCCTGAAGACCGTCACCGAGCTCGACCCGACCGTCGCGCGCGCGGTGCTGGAGGAGGGGGACGCCACGGAGAACGCCGGCGGGTCCGATGAATAAACGGTAAACGTTTGCCCCCAACGCTTGCAAAACGCCCGGCAAAGTGGTACAATCTCAACAAACCGATCCGCGAAAACAAGGAAAGGAACCGATCGTTTCATGGAAGAAAAAGATTATTCCCTGCTGACCGCCCAGGAGCTGGCGGACATTCTGAAAGCCAAAGAACTCCCCGAGAACGAGCTGGACGCCGCCGAGGGCGAGCTCATCAAGCGCATCAAGAGCGGCGAGTGCGACGTCTCCATTCTCGACGGCATCGACCTGCCCTCCGGTGAGGAGAGCGTCGCGGCCGAGGAGAATCTGTCGGGCAACCGGCTCATCCTGCCCGGCGCCTACGCGTTCCCCTCCCTCGCGGGCCTCATCATCATGCTGCTGGCCTTCGCGCAGGGGGCGATGACCGTCTATGCGCTCGTCAAGGGCAGCTACCTGACCGACGTGATGTCCTTCCTGTACTACTTCATCACCGTCGTGCTGGTGGAGTTCGGCAAGTTCTTCGTCGCCGGCCTCGTCATCCGTCTGCTGGCCGACATCGCCTACAACACCTTCCGGAAAAAGAAATAAGCCGCTCATCCCGGCGCTCCGGTGCGCGCCGGAGCGCCGGGATGAGAAATGTGCGAACTTTCTGCAAAAAATGATTGACATTTGAAACCCCTTGTGGTAAGATGTAAGAACCTATCATGCGGGTTCTTTTTTTATGCCGCAAATTTCCCCGCGTCGCCGGGGGGTAGGGAGGCAATGAGACAAGGAGGTGCCGACAAATGAGAGTGAAGATCACCCTCGCCTGCACGGAGTGCAAACAGCGCAACTACGATACCATGAAGAACAAGAAGAACGACCCGGACCGGCTGGAGATGAAGAAGTACTGCCGTTTCTGCCGCAAGCATACCCTTCACAGAGAAACGAAGTAATTCTAAAGGAGTAAAGACATGTCGGATAAAGAAACTGGCGTCGTCAAGGCCCCCCTGAAAGACGACAAGCAGGGGAAGAGCGCTCCGAAGAAAGAGCGCAAGAGCCGCCGCCGCTTCGCCGAGCTGAAGAGCGAGATCAAAAAGATCCGCTGGCCCTCGGCCAAGCAGGTCGTCAACAACACCCTGGTGGTCATCGCCACGGTGCTGATCGTCGGCGGCATCATCTGGATCTTCGACTTCCTGCTGGGCCTCGCGAACACCGCTCTCCGCGGCCTCCTGTAAGCCCGCGGCAGATTTCGAAACGGAGGTACGCGAAAGAAAATGGCGGAACAGGGAAAATGGTATGTGATCCATACCTATTCCGGATATGAGAACATGGTCGCCACGTCCATTGAAAAGGCTGTGAAGAACCTGCACCTGCAGGACTTCATCTTTGCGGTCAGCGTGCCGATGGAAACGGTCACGGAGATCAAGGACAACAAGCGCCGCGAGGTGGAACGCAAAGTGTTCCCCGGCTACGTGCTTGTGAAGATGATCATGAACGACGAATGCTGGCACGTGGTGCGCAACACCCGCGGCGTCACCGGCTTCGTCGGCCCCGCATCCAAACCCGTCGCCCTGACGGAAGAGGAAGTCGCCGCCCTCGGCGTGGATAAGCACGAGATCGTCGTGGAATACGCGGTGGGCGACAACGTTCGCATCGTCGACGGTCCGCTGGACGGGTTCAGCGGCGTCGTCGAGGAGATCGACATCCCGAAGAACAAGGTCCGCGTCACGGTGTCCATGTTCGGTCGGGAGACCCCTGTCGAGCTGGAGCTCGCACAGGTGGAGGCGGAGGAGTAACGCTCCGAAGCGCTCCGAAAAAACGAACCGGACCGTCTCCCGCCGGAATGGGAGACGCTTTGTGGGAGGATGGGCCCCGGGGAAGGGCCGCGTCCGAAACCACCACATTTCATCAAGGAGGTGCACACTACAGTGGCACAGAAAATCACCGGTTACATCAAGCTGCAGATCGCGGCTGGAAAAGCGACCCCGGCGCCCCCCGTGGGTCCCGCGCTCAGCCCCTACGGCGTGAACATCGCCGCCTTCACCAAGGAGTTCAACGAGCGCACCAAGGGTGACATCGGCATGAAGATCCCGGTCGTCATCACCGTCTACGCCGATCGCTCCTTCTCTTTCATCACCAAGTCCGCTCCCGCGGCCCTGCTCATCAAGAAGGCCTGCAACATCGAGAGCGGCTCCGGCGTTCCTCAGCGGGACAAGGTGGCCAAGATCAGCCGCGAAGAGCTTCGCAAGATCGCCGAGATCAAGAAGAACGATCTCAACGCCGCCACCGAAGAGGCAGCCATCAGCATGATCGCCGGCACCGCCCGCAGCATGGGCGTTGTCGTGGAAGACTGACCGGGAACGGTCGTCGAATTCGTGGGAGGATTCAGTTCCGAATACCACATAGGAGGATAAGAGAGTGAAAAGAGGCAAAAGATATACAGAGAGCGCGAAGCTGATCGACCGTTCCAAGCTCTACGACGTTGCGGAGTCCATGGACGCGGTGATCGCGGGCGCGAAAGCAAAGTTTGACGAGACCGTGGAAGTCCACGTCCGCCTGGGCGTCGACTCCCGTCATGCCGACCAGCAGGTCCGCGGCGCCATCGTGCTGCCCAACGGCACCGGCAAGCAGGTCCGCGTGCTGGTCTTCGCCCGCGGCGACAAGGCCGACGCGGCGAAGGAAGCCGGCGCCGACTACGTCGGTGCGGAAGATATGGTCGAGCGCATCCAGAAGGAAAACTTCTTCGACTACGACGTGGTCATCGCCACCCCCGACATGATGGGTCTGGTGGGCCGCCTCGGTAAAGTGCTCGGCCCCAAGGGCCTGATGCCCAACCCCAAGGCGGGCACCGTGTCCCCCGACGCCGCGCGCGCCGTCACCGAAGCCAAAGCCGGTAAGATCGAATACCGTCTGGACAAGACCAACATCATCCACTGCGCCATCGGCAAGGCGTCCTTCGGCAGCGAGAAGCTCGTGGAGAACTTCAACACCCTGCTCGGCGCCATCATCAAGGCCCGTCCGGCCGCCGCCAAAGGCCAGTACATCAAGTCCTGCGTCGTGACCTCCACCATGGGCCCCGGCGTCAAGGTCAACCCCGCAAAGCTCGGCGAGACCGCGTAACGCCGGCCGAATCGAGAATCGAAGGAAGCCGCTTTCACAAAGCGGCTTCCTTTTTTCAAAACCCGAAAGGAGGCGTCTGCGTGACGGACGTCCGAACCCGGCTGGCCGCGCTCGCCGACCCGGCCTATGCCGATTTTCAGGCGCGCCTGATCCCCGGCGTCCCCCGGGCGCGCATCCTCGGGGTGCGCGTGCCGGCGCTTCGCGCCCTCGCCGCGCAGATCGCGTGCGAGCCCGGCTGCGAGGCCTTCCTCGCGGAGCTTCCGCACCGGTACTACGACGAGGACATGCTTCACAGCGTGCTGCTCTCCCGCCTGCGCGATCCCGCGGCCTGCGCGGAGGCGCTCGCGCGCTTCCTGCCCTATGTGGACAACTGGGCCGTCTGCGACACCCTCGCGCCCCGGGCGCTTGCAAAGAACAAGCCCGAAACGCTCCGCCGCATCCGCGGGTGGGCGGCGTCGCCGCACGTCTACACCTGCCGCTTCGGCGTCAAAGAGCTCATGAACCTCTTTCTCGACGCCGACTTCCGCCCGGAGTATCTCGAGATCCCCGCCGCCCTGCGCCGGGACGAGTACTACGTGCAGATGATGGTCGCCTGGTTCTTCGCCACCGCGCTGGCCAAGCAGTGGGAGGCGGCGATCCCCTATCTCGAAGAGCGCCGCCTGACCGAGCCGGTGCGCCGCATGGCCGTCCGCAAGGCCTGCGAGAGCTTCCGCGTTCCCGACGAACGCAAGGCCTACCTCCGCACCCTGTAAAAAAACGTCCCCGGCGCGGTTCACTGCGCCGGGGACGTTCCGTTTTTTTCTTTACGCGCCGTAGTCGATATATCGGCAGGCCGCGAGCGCGGCGACGGCGCCGTCGGACACGGCGGTCGTGATCTGGCGGACCGATTTGGCGCGGCAGTCGCCGGCGACGAACACGCCGGGGGTGCCGGCGGAGAGAGTCTCGTCCGCGGCGAAATAGCCGTGCGCGTCCAGCGCCGCGGCGGAGGCGAACGCCCCGTTGTTCGGCACGAGGCCGATGCAGACGAACATGCCGTCCACGGCGAGGTCGCTCTCCGCACCGGTGTGCGCGTCGCGCAGGCGCAGGCCGGTGAGTTCTTTTTCACCCGCGAGCCCCGCCACGACCGTGTGGTAGATAAAGGAGACGTTGGGCTTTGCGCGCAGCACGTCGGCGAGCTTCGCCTCGCCGGTCAGGTCGTCGAGGTTCTGCACCACCGTGACGTGGCTGCAGCGCTCGGCGAGGAGGATCGCCTCCTGCAGGGCGCTGTTGCCGCCGCCGATCACCGCGACGGACTTGCCCGCGTAGAACGCCCCGTCGCACACGGCGCAGTAGGACACGCCGCGCCCCTCCAGCTCCTCCTCGCGGGGAAGCCCGAGGGTGCGGTGCCGCACGCCGGTGGCGAGGATCACCGTGCGGGCGGTGAAGGCCCCGTCCTCGGTGACCACGGTGCGCAGATCTCCGTCGGCGCGGATCTCGGTCGCCTCGGCGAGCTCCACCTCGGCGCCCTGGCCGAGCACCTGTTCGACCATGGCGTCGGCCAGCTCGTTGCCGCTGACCGAGGCGAAGCCGGGGAAGTTCTCGATCTTCGGGGAATGGGTGATCTGCCCGCCGAAGCCGTCCTTCTCGAGAATGAGCACGGTCTTGTTGGCGCGGCGGGCGTACAGGGCGGCGGTGAGGCCCGCGGGGCCTCCGCCGATCACGATCAGATCATAGGGTTCGGACATAGCGGCTACTCTCCTTTGAAAAAGGGCTTTGACCGGGAGTCAAAGCCCTTTTGCGGTTTCGGGCGCGCGTCAGGCGCGGGTGTTCAGATAACTGCGGATGGCGGGCACGCCGGCGATGAGGGTGTTGCCCTGCGCGGTCATGAATACCAGCGTGGGCGCCTGGCGAAGCTCCAGCTTCTCGGCCAGCTCGCGGTTCTCGTCCACCAGCAGCTTCTCGTAGGGAACGCCGGCCTTGTCCAGCAGGGCGCAGGCGATCTTGCAGTTGGGGCAGGTGGCGGTGGCGAAGAGCACCGTGCGCTCCGCGGGGGCGTTGATGAACTGCTCGACGTTCACCGCGTCGCTGCAGTCGCGGCAGCCCTCGTGGGTGAGGTGCGACTTCTCCAGAACGTATTCCTTCCGGTCCTTGTACTCCTGGGCCTTGCCGTCGTTCCAGTTCTGCACCGGGCGGTAGTAGCCGGTGATGCGGCTGTACACCTCGGTGTCCTGGCCGCAGCGCGGGCAGGTGAAGTGCTCGCCCACGAGATAGCCGTGGGTGCGGCAGACGGAGTAGGTGGGGGAGAGGGTGTAGTAGGGCAGCCGGTAGTTCTCCGCGATCTTCCGCACGAGGGCGGCGGCGCTGCGCCAGTCGGGCAGCTTCTCGCCGAGGAAGGCGTGGAACACGGTGCCGGAGGTGTAGAGGGTCTGCAGCTCGTCCTGGATGTCCAGCGCGGCGAACACGTCCTCGGTGAAGCCGACGGGCAGGTGCGAGCTGTTGGTGTAGTAGGGGGTGCCGCCCTCTTCCGCGGCGGTCTTGATGTCGGGATAGCGCTCCTTGTCCT
>JAEEGL013596590.1_pt1 | contig 10685 bp, 13 predicted proteins | sample 9134231 | NCBI WGS metagenome assembly JAEEGL01 (sample SAMN16246548, study PRJNA631951) | gut metagenome | biome: gut microbiome; feature: rumen; material: fiber-attached | host: Bos | place: Iran: Karaj | collected 2018-10 | reverse complement strand
GCTATACTGCTCTATGTGGTGGAAGAGGAGCTCTTTTTCTCTGCCGCCCGGGGAAGGAGATGGCTGCGGCTTATGGGAGATCGCAACGGTACACCGCGCCGTCTTTCCAGACCGCAGGTCATCCTCATTCTTGCGGCGGCAGCGGCGATCCTGATCGGCGTCTACTGCCTTCTGCTCCGGCTGGAACAGAATGGCCGCAATCCGGAGCCTACCGGAGATCCCAACGCCCGGTATGCCAGCGATGTGACCGTGGAGTATGACGGGCATACGTACCGCCAGAAGCGCACCGTGACCACCATCCTGCTGATGGGCATCGATACCCACGGGGATGAGCGCACCGGCGTGGGCGAACGCGGAGGCGGCCAGGCAGACTTTCTGCGGCTGCTGGTGCTGGACCGGGGGGAAAAGAAGATCTGCCAGCTGGCCATCGACCGCGACACCATGGCGGAGTTCACCATCCTGGGCGTTCTGGGGGACGTGGCAGGCACGCGGGTGGACAACATCAGCCTGTCGCACTACTTCGGGGACGGCAAGGAGAAAAGCTGCGAACTGACGCGGAACGCCGTATCGAAGCTGCTGCTGGGCGCCCGGATCGACTTCTATGTGGCCATGAACCTGGACGGCGTTTCGGTGTTCAACGATGCGCTGGGCGGCGTGGAGGTCACGCTGGAGGATGATCTTTCCTCCCTGGACCCCTCCTGGGTGCCGGGGGCGAAGGTGAAGCTGCAGGGCAGCCAGGCGGAGACGTTCGTCCGCGCCCGCAGGACTGTGGGGGACGGGACCAACGAATCGCGCATGCGCCGCCAGCAGCAGTACGTTTCCCAGGCGGTCCGCCTCATGCAGGACCGGGTGCAGGAGGATGAGAATTTCATCGGCCATATGTTCGATGTCCTTTCTCCCTATCTGGTGGCCGGCATCAGCAGGAGCCAGCTGGTGAACGAAGCGTACAACGCCAGGAATTATGCCCATGTCCCGGTGATTTCCCTGGCCGGGGAGCATAAGATCAGCGAGGAAGGGTTCATGCAGTTCTGGCCGGACGAGGACAAACTGAGGGAAACGGTGCTGGATCTGCTGTTCAATCAAGTGAATTAAGGCCGCAAGGCTTTAAGATAAAATCTATCAGGCAATGGAAGGAGAATTCCCATGAAAAAGATCGTTGCGTTGCTGCTTGTTCTGACCCTGGCGCTGTCCGCCGCAGTTGTTCTGGCCGCTGCCAGCAAGGGCGGAGAAGATTATAACAACACCAAGACCGAAGATGAAAACGAGTTTTTCTTCAAGGTGACCGACGAGGGCGACAAGGTGGAATGGGCCAACGCGGAGCTGGCCAAGCTGAAGGAAGCCGGGGACGTGGGCGCCTATTTCGGCCTGGCCGATGAGATCGCCGCCATCCTGGGCGAAGGCGAATACAAGGTGTATGAATTTGCGGCTGTGGTTGCCGGCAATTACGATGAGAGCATGGGCGAAATCACCGCGAACTTCCCCTTCGCCACGCCCTATGAAAAGGATACGAAGGTGGCCGTGCTGCTGGGCTTTGCCGCGAAGGATGAAAACGGCGAAGCGAAGATGGAATGGAAGCCCATTGAGGGCGGCGCGCTGGAGGACGGTAGCATCGAATTCAAGGTCGATCCCGAAACCATCACCCGCGTGCAGGAAGAAAGCGCCCTGCTGGCTGTTGTAAGCAAGTAAGCATCTGCGCTGCGCGAAAAGCGCGGTATATGACGGAAAACGCCGTGTGCCGCGTTTTTCGCGTCTGCCTTTTGTCATTCACATCGGATCGGAGATGCACGCATGTCTGAAATCAACCGCAGCCCGGAAGCAAAGCAGAAAACGGCTCAGCCGGCTGTCCAGGCGCCTGCAGGGGGCGGAGGGGCGCAGCGCCCTGCGTCAGGGCCTGGCGAGATCGACCTGACGGAGTATGCATTCCGGCTGGTGTCCCACTGGAAACTGATCGTATGCACCGTGGTCCTCTTTGCGGTCGCCGGGGCTTTCTACGGAAAAACCAAGGTGACGCCCATGTACCGCGCCACGTCCACGATCTATGTGGTGGGCACCGGCACCAACCTGACGTTTTCCAATATCCAGCTGGGCAGCTACATGATGAGCGACTACATCAAGGTATTCGACATCTGGGAAGTGCACGAGCAGGTCAAGGAAAAGCTGAATCTGCCGTATACCTATGCTGAAATGCGGAAAATGATCACGGTGGTGAACGATAGCAACACGCGCATGCTGGACATCACGGCGGAATCCGCCGATCCGGAGGAAGCGGCGCAGATCGCCAACAAATATGCCGAGGTGGTCAGCGATTATATCGCCGACACCATGAAGATGGATAAGCCCAGCATCATGTCCACGGCGCTGATCCCCACCAATCCCTACAATGTCAGCATGATCAAGACGGTTGCGCTGTCTATGCTGATCGGGGGCATGCTGGCGGGCGGATACGTGTTCGTTCAGATGATGCTGGACGATAAGATCAAGACGGCGGAAGACGTGATGAAGTATACCGGATTGCCCAACCTGGCGGTGATCCCCGTGGACGAGGCCCCGCAGGCGAAGGAAGCCCCCGCGCGCAAAAACAGGACGAGGGGGATGAAGAACGCATGAATACGGTGGAGATCACGAAATTCCCCGAACTGAGCTACGCCTGCACGGAAGCCATCAATACCCTGAGCACCAACCTCACCTTTTCCGGCGACAAAGTCAAGCGCATCATGATCACCAGCTGCCACGCCTCCGAGGGCAAGACCATGATCAGCATGAACCTGATGCGCACCATGGCCAAGCTGGGCAAAAAGGTGGTGCTGGTGGATGCGGACATGCGCCGCAGCATGGTCCGTTCCCGGTACGGCCTCCGGTTTGACGGCAAGAACCCTCTGGGCCTGAGCCATCTGCTGGCCGGCATGGCCCGGGAGGAGGATGTGATTTACAGCACGGACCTGCCCGGCGCCTGCATCGTGCCCACCATCCGGACGGTATCCAATTCCCTGTCGCTGCTGAACTCGAACAGGCTGAAGAACCTGCTGGATCTGCTGGCGGAGTACTTCGACTATGTGATCGTGGATGCGCCGCCCATCGGCGCGCTGATCGACGCCGCCCAGATCGCCCGGTTCTGCGACGGTATCCTGATGATCGTCAATTACGACGCCGTGCGGAAAAAGGAATTGGTGGACGCGCAGAAGCAGCTGGAGCAGACCGGCTGCCCCATCCTGGGGACGGTCATCAATCAGGCCCGGCTGGATTCTTTCCTGAACCGCAAGTATTACTATAAATCCTATTATTATTCGCATTACGATCAGGCTTACGAAAAGGCGCAGCGCACGGGGAAGAAGAAGGGCTTTTGGGGCAAGCTTACCCGCAGCCGCAAATGAGCCGCCCGGTACGGCAGCCCGCATGAGCAATAACGCCCGCCGCGAAAATGAACGCGGCGGGCGTTTTGTTTCCGGGGGCGTTGAAAAACCGGCGGGTATACGGTAAAATGAAAGAGGCTTCTGAAAAGATCGGAACGGAGGGAATATACCGTGAAGAAATGGATCACCTGGATGCTGTTCGCAGGGCTGCTGCTGAGCTGCTGCCGCGGCGCGGCGGAAAGCGCGGACCTGAATATTCCGGACATGGCGGCCTACGCCGCCTGCGTGAACCGCCTGGCGGTGGAGTACGGGGTGCCCTGTATCCTGTGGGACTGCAGCACCCATGTGAACCGGCGGATGCTTTCGGTGAATTACCCACCCTATATCGACGCCATCATGGGCTGCTATCCCGCGCGCACCGACCCGGGGAACGGCGGCGACGACGGGGCGTTCGAGGAGGAGTCCGCCCGGGAAGCGGCGGACCGTTTCGGCCCGGGCTTCAACCTGGGGAACACCCTGGACGCCACCAGCTACAATATCGGGCAGGAGCAAGCCGGCACGGTGGGCTGGATCGTGCAGTGGGGCAGGAAGGATGCGGACGGACGGGTGTATCCCGACGCCTGGGAGACCGCCTGGGGCCAGCCGGAAACCGACCAGGCCATCGCCGATTACATCATTTCCCTGGGCTTCAATGTGATCCGCGTCCCCGTCACCTGGGCGGAGCACATGGACGGGGAAAACCGCATCGACGAACGCTGGATGGCCCGGGTGAAGGAAACGGTGGATTATTTCTACGGCCGGGGGGTCTACGTGATCGTCAATATGCACCACGACGGCGGCGCGGACGGCTGGATTGAGGCCACGGAGGAATCCTTCCAGACGTACGGGGACCGCTTCGCCGCGGGCTGGACGCAGATCGCGGAGGCCTTTGAAGACTACGACGAGCGGCTGCTGTTCGAGAGCATGAACGAGGTGCTGGACGGGAACAACAACTGGAACGCCCCCGGCCCGGAGGCCGCCCGCTGGATCAACGCCTGGAACCAGCTGTTCGTGGATACCGTGCGTGCCACCGGGGGCACCAACGCCCATCGCAACCTGATCCTCATGACCTACAGCGGCGGGGGGAGCCAACAGAATTTTACCCTGTTCCGGCTGCCGGAGGATCCGGGGCAGACCATGAACCACCTGATGATCACCGTGCACAACTACGATCCCCAATCCTTTACCTGGACCAACGCCACCTGGACGAAAATGACCGCGCGGTGGAACGAGGAGGCCCACGGCGGGCTGCTGAAAAGGGAATTTGAGCTGTATCAGAAATACGCGGATGAATTCGGCGTGCCGGTGGTGCTGGGGGAATACAACGCGGACCCGAAAAAGTACGCGGATTACGATTGACCGTCCGATCCGGACGGAGTACGGGAAAGAGGGCGGCTTCCGCTTCGGCGGGGCCGCTTTTTTGCGACGCCGGAATGTTTTTTTGCTGTGCTTTCGCCGGAAAAAGCAGTTCTCCCGGATGGCGGCCGGCCCGGCGGGATTGCGTTTCAGGGGCGTTTTTGCTACAATGAAACCGGATCGGATCATCCAATTCCTGTCAGAATGGAGACGAACAGCATGAAAATCGGATGCGTAAAGGAAATCAAGAACAACGAATTCCGCGTGGGGCTGACCCCGGACAACGTGCGGGCGTATGTGGCCGCGGGGCATCATGTGTACATGGAAAAGGGCGCGGGGCTGGGCTCCGGCTTTTCGGACAACGAATATGTGGACGCCGGGGCGTCCCTGATCGACAACGCCGCGGACGTATGGCACCTGGTGGACATGATGATCAAGGTGAAGGAGCCGCTGGAGGAGGAATATCCCCTGTTCCACGACGGGCTGATCCTGTATACCTACCTGCATCTGGCGGCGGATAAGCCCCAGATGGACGCGCTGCTCAAGGGCAAGGTGAAAGCCGTGGCCTATGAGACCATCCAGGAGAAGGACCGTTCCCTGCCCTGCCTGGCGCCCATGAGCCAGATTGCCGGCCGCCTGTCCATTCAGGAGGGGGCCAAGTACCTGGAGAAGCGCTTCGGCGGCGCGGGCATCCTGCTGGCCGGCGTGCCCGGCACGCCCAAAGCCAACGTGGTGATCCTGGGCGGCGGCACCGTGGGCATGAACGCCTGCAAGATCGCCGTGGGCATGGGCGCCAACGTGACCATCCTGGACGTGAACCTTAAGCGCCTGGAGGAACTGGACAACATGTTCGGCGCGCATATCCAGACCCTGGTATCCACCGACAGCAACATCGAGCGGGTGCTCCGGGACGCGGATCTGGTGATCGGCTCGGTGCTGATCCCCGGCGGCTCCACCCCCAAGCTCTTCAAGCGGAAGTACCTGAAGGAAATGAAGGACGGCGCGGTGTTCGTGGATGTGGCCATCGACCAGGGCGGCTGCGGGGAAAGCAGCCACGTCACCACCCACGACGATCCGGTGTTCATCGAGGACGGCATCGTGCATTACTGCGTGGGCAACATGCCCGGCGCCGTGCCCCGGACCTCCACCATCGCCCTCACCAACGCCACGCTGCGCTACGGGCTGCAGATCGCGGCCAACGGGCTGGAGGACGCCTGCAAAACCAGCGACGTCATTTTAAGCGGCGTCAACTGCTACCTGGGCAAGCTGACCAACAAGAACGTAGCCCTGGCCCACGGCTATGAATACACGGATCTTCTGAGCATCATCTGACCCTGATGAAACAGGAACCGGGCGCTGAAGCGTCCGGTTTTTTCCTGCGTTTGCGGGGACGGCGCGGGATCATACGGAAAAGGAGGAATGAAGCGATGGCGACGGCGGATCCCAAGCGGGAACAGAAGGAAATGGACTGGGCGGACCGGGACGCGGAGGAAAAAGCCGATGAATACGAAAAAACCTACCGGGACGGAAGCGCGGTCAACGAGTGCTGGGCGCAGGATCAGGAAAACGTCTGATCCGGCGGGAAAAGCCGCCCTGGAGGAGATCATTTCCCATTCCCGCCGCCTGGTGTTTTTCGGCGGGGCGGGGGTATCCACCGCCAGTGGCATCCCGGATTTCCGCTCGGCGGAGGGGCTGTATGCCCGGGAATTTGAGGGGCTGGACGCGGAAATGATCCTGAGCCGGTCGTTTTTCTATCTGCATCCGGAAAGATTCTTTGATTTCTACCGGCGGTATATGCTGCATCCGGACGCCCGGCCCAACGCCGCGCACAAAAGGCTGTTTGAACTGGAAAAGGAAGATAAATTAAAGGCCGTCGTCACCCAGAACATCGACGGCCTGCACAAAGCGGCGGGGAACAGGCGGGTATTTGAGCTCCACGGCACGGTGCACGAAAACCGGTGCATGGATTGCGGCGCGTATTACCCCATGGAAAAGATCCTGCACAGCGGGGGCATTCCCCGGTGCGATCAGTGCGGCGGGGTGATCAAGCCCTCGGTGGTGCTTTACGGCGAAGCGCCGGACAAATACGTGTGCATCGGGGCGCGCCGGGAAATCGCCAACGCGGATACCCTGATCGTGGCGGGCACGTCGCTTTCGGTGGAGCCGGCGGCGTCCTTCCTGGAATCCTTCGGCGGGAAAAACCTGGTGGTGATCAACCGCACGCCCACCCCGGCGGACCGCCGGGCGTGCCTGGTGCTCCGGGGCGGGGTGGAAGAGGCGCTGGCATAACGGAGGCTGTCTTTATGGCCCGTCAGGGCCGGGCCAGGGCGTCCCGGGTGATCTGCTCCAGCTTTTCCAGGGCCATGCTGCCGGGAAGGTTATAGATCACCACGCCGTCCCGGTCCAGGATCACGGTGTGGGGCAGGGCGTCGGACGCGCCCAGCAGGGCGGCCAGATCGCCGCTTTCATCCACGCAGAAGCGGATGCCCTCCAGGCCCTGCTGCTTATCCAGCCAGGCGGGCACGTCGTCCTCCGTGACCATTTCGCTGTGGATCGCCAGGACGCTTACGTCCCGGGGGTGCGCCTGCCGGAACGCCGCAAAATCGGGCAGCTCCTTGACGCAGGGGCCGCACCAGGTGGCCCACACGTTGAGCACTGTGATTTTTCCTTCCTGATCGGCCAGGCGGAAGTCTTTTCCGTCCAGGCAGGAAACGGAAAAATCCGGCAGCTTTTCGCCCGCCGCCGCGCCGGCGGGGATTTCCTTCTGGGGGAGATTGAAATATACCAGCGCCGCCGCCAGCAGAAGCAGCAGGAACGCCCATCCGGCTTTCTTTTTCATTCCGCCGCCTCCTTTCCCCGGGGGCGGCATTCGTTTTCCCGCAGGGTGATCTTTCCCGCCTTCAGGGAGATGGCTTTCACGGCGCAGACGCCGATGCACTTTCCGCACTGCACGCATTCCCGGTCGCCTACGCGGCGGATGTCCACGGGGCAGATCTTCACACAGGCGCCGCAGTCCGTGCAGCGGCTTTCATCCACCCGGACGCCCAGCAGGGCGATGCGGGCAAACAGGCTGTAAATGGCCCCCAGGGGGCACAGGAAACGGCAGAACGCCCGGAACACGAACACGCAGGCGATCAGCACCGCCATCAGCACGAATGCCTTCCAGGTAAACAGCATCCCCAGCCCCGCCCGCAATCCTTCGTTGACGGGATGGAGCAGCAGCGAAACTGCCCCCTCCAGGGTGCCCGCGGGGCAGACGTATTTGCAGAAGGCGGGCAGCGGGAAATCCTTCCAGGCGTAGTATGCGGGGATCAAAAGGACCAGCACGGCGAGCAGCACGTATTTGAGGGCGCTCAGCCGCCGCGTGACCCGGCTCTTTTTCAGCTTGGGCGAAGGGATTTTGTACAGCAATTCCTGCATCAGCCCCACGGGGCAGAGATACCCGCAGATCGTCCGGCCCAGGGTGAGCCCGAACAGCAGCAGCAGCCCCACTGCGTAAAAGGCGGGGCGGTGCGCGGAGGCGGCCACGGCGTTCTGAAGCGCCCCCAGGGGGCAGGCGGCCACCGCCGCGGGGCAGGAATAGCAGTTCAGCCCCGGCACGCACAGGGCTTTCGTGGGGCCTTTATAGATTTGTCCCTCCGCGAAGCCCCGGAGGTGGGCGTTATACAGCACGGCGGCGTACACCTGGATCAGCCGCCGGCGGGTGGGGCCGTGGGCCGCCCACCAGGCCTTGATCTTACCCAATGCCGATACACTCCATACAGATCCGCACGGCTTTGGCCATCACGTCACGCATCCCGCCGTTGGTGACGCCCAGATACAGGAACAGCGCGGCGACGAGGTACAGCGCGGTGCGGATCACAGCGGTTTTTTTCATGGGTTCCCTCCTGTCTGACGACTGTTCTTATTATATGTGGTTGGGAGGGGAAAGTCAAATGGGGAGAAGCCTCTCTTGCGCGGGGCAGAAGAAGATGGTATACTGGACGCAGAAAGAGGTGAGAAAGATGCGTAAACGCCAGGTATTGCTTTCGGTGATGGGATGGACGCGGGAGGACGAGGAGCCGGATACCGTGCGCCTTTTGACCACCGGCACCCTGAGCGGCAGCCCGGACAAGTGGCGCATCGACTATACCGAAACCCAGGCGGACAACGAGAGCCACGACGTGACGCTGACCATGGGCGGCGGCATCGTGACCATGCAGCGCAAAGGCCCCCTGGGCACCAGCATGGTGTTCGAGCAGGGAAAGCGCTTCGAGGGCAGCTACCGCACGCCCTACGGCGATCTGGACATGGGGGTGTACCCCACCCATGTGAAATACGAGGTGGACGGCGAGGCGGGGGGCAAGGTGGACCTGGTGTACCAGCTGGATCTGCAGGGGCAGTTCGCCGCGGTGCACGAAATGCGCATCCGCTTCTGCCCGGCGGGAAAGCAATGAGCCTGCTGGACCCCTGGCGGCGGGAGCTGCGCGGATTGATCCCCCGGGGCTTCCTGCGTCTGGACCAGGGCGAGGGGCTGTTCCTCAGCGACGCGCCCAGGCAGGAGAGCGGCTGGGGGCCCGCCGCGGAGAAAATGAAGGAAAAAGGATATACGGCGGAGCTGACCGACAGCGGGCTGCTGCGCATCGGGGCGACGGCGGGCAAGCTGCGGGCCCTGTGGGAAACGCTGGATACGGAAACGAATGCAACGCACCGGGGCGAACCTCTGCGCGATCTGGCCCTGCGGCTGGACGCCCGGAAGGAGCCGCTGGAGGAGCAGCCCCGGGCGATCCTCTATCGGATCATGAAGGATCTGGACAGAAAGGAATTTGCCCGCCTGGACGATTGGCTGCGGGCCTGCCTGGCGGAGCGGCAGCGGCTGCATCTGCCCCTGCCCGCCGCGGGGGGACGGATGATCCTGTGGGCGCTTAAGGAAGGAGCGGAGGACGGATGCTGATCACCTATCACGGCCATTCGGAATTTTACCTGGAGGGGGCGGACGGCTTCCGCCTGCTGACGGACCCCTACGACGCCCACGTGGGCTACCCCATGGGAGAATACCCCTGCGACGCCGTAACCGTCAGCCACGGCCACGGGGATCATAATTACACGAAAAAAGCCCTGGGCGCCCCGGCCGTCATCGACAGCGAAGGGGTATGGTATCCCGCGCCGGAAAAGAAGATCACCGCCGTTCCCTCCGTCCATGACGACGTCGGCGGCGCCAAGCGGGGAAAAAACCTGATCATGAAGATCGAAATGGAGGGGCTCTCCCTGGTCCATCTGGGGGATCAGGGCGCGCCGCTGACAGAAGCGCAGATCGCGGCCCTGGGGCGGGTGGACCTTCTGATGGTGCCCGTGGGCGGCTTCTATACCGTGGACGCGAAAACCGCCTTTGGGATCGTGCGGGCCCTGCGCCCCCGGGTGGTGATCCCCATGCACTACAAAACGGCCGTCAACGCCGATTGGCCCATCAGCGACGAAAAGAAATTCCTGGCGCTGATGGGGGAGGAAAACGCGGAAAGGATGCCGCTGCTGCGCTTGACCCGGGAGGACCTGAGCGAGCAGCCGCGCCTGGCGGTGCTGAGCTGGGAGGCGTGATCCCGCGGCGATCCGGGCGTTTTCATTGGATATACGGAATATCCCCGGAGCGAAAGCAAGGCTTTCTCTCCGGGATTTTTTTGGCCGCTTTTCCTTGCGCCGATGGGGGCGGAAACGGGGAAAGCGGATGTTTTTATTTTGTATTTCGCTTTACAGACGAACAATCATCTGTATAATTGTATACATCAGAACAGCGAGAGGAGGGATTGCCGTGCTGGAAATTTCCCCGAAAACCAACCTGCTTGAGCAGAAAAATTATCGTTACGCCCTGCAGGATGTGAGCCAGCCCAATCTGTACCGGGACATTTATGATTATGAAAGCGTGCCGAAGGTGCCCTTCAACCACCGCCGCGTGCCCATGGGCAT
>JAEEGL013143852.1_pt1 | contig 10685 bp, 8 predicted proteins | sample 9134231 | NCBI WGS metagenome assembly JAEEGL01 (sample SAMN16246548, study PRJNA631951) | gut metagenome | biome: gut microbiome; feature: rumen; material: fiber-attached | host: Bos | place: Iran: Karaj | collected 2018-10 | reverse complement strand
TACCGATTTGGTTAACCTTTAATAGAATAGCATTTCCTGCTTTCTTATCAATTCCCATTTGTAAACATTTTTTATTTGTAACGAATAAATCGTCACCAACTAATTGAATCTTGTTTCCTAATCTTGCAGTAATCTTAGCAAAGCCATCCCAGTCATTTTCATCTACTGGATCTTCAATAGAAATGATTGGATATTTATGTACTAATTCATCATAGAAATCAATTAATTCATCAGTAGTTAAACTTCTTCCTTCACCTACTAGATTATATTTACCATCTTTATAGAATTCTGAAGCTGCTACGTCAATTCCCATGCAAACATCTTTGCCTGGTTCATAACCAGCTTTTTTAATAGCTTCCATAATAAGTTCAAATCCTTCAGTATTTGAATTTAAATCTGGAGCGAATCCACCTTCATCTCCTACACCAGTAGCTAGATGTTTTTCATTTAATACTTTTTTAAGATTGTGGAATACTTCAGCACCTACTCTAAGTCTTTCTTTAATAGTGTCTCTTTGAGGAATAATCATGAATTCTTGGAAATCAAGTTTATTATCGGCATGAGCTCCACCATTTATAATATTCATCATTGGACGTGGTAATTCAGTTCCGTCACCAATATATCTATATAATGGTTTTCCAGCATGAATAGCTGATGCTTTTAAAGCAGCCATAGATATACCTAATATTGCATTTGCTCCATATTTAGATTTTGTTTCAGTTCCATCAGCTTCGATCATAGCATAGTCTAAAGCTTTTTGATCTGAAGCATCCATTCCGATAACTAAATCTCTTAATGGTCCGTTAACATTAGCAACGGCTTTTGTTACACCCTTTCCTAAGTATCTACTTTTGTCGCCATCACGTAGTTCAAGTGCTTCTCTTTCTCCTGTTGATGCACCAGATGGGACAGCCGCACGACCTAGTGTTCCATCTTCTAAGATAACGTCTACTTCTACAGTAGGATTACCACGTGAATCAAGAATTTCACGGCCAATTACGTCTTTAATTTTCATTTTAAATACACTCCTTTTGATACCCCTATCCTGGGTCCAACAATATTATATATCAAAAGTAGTTATTTGGGTATAAAAAAAAGGAATATTACTATTCCTTATTTAGATATTTCATATTAGTTGTTTCTACTAAAGTATTTAGTAATTCATCAATAGTTGCTTTTTCTTTTTCAGTATCAATTTTAGATAGGCTGCCATCAGGATTTAAGATAGAAGAATAACAGATAATACTACCATCTTCATCTTTAGTAAAATCAGTATATGTTATATACTTTTTATTTGTTTCATCTGAATCAAATGATAATAATATTTCGAATTCTTTCTTTTCACCATTATCATTAATTATTGTTAAATAATCTTTCATAAACTACCTCCTAAAATAACCGGCTACTGTTGTATTATCTTTTCCTGCAGCAATAGAACCTTTATGTTCGGCATCTGCTATTCCTTGAAGAGCATTGTATCTTGCTAGTTCTTCTTCAGTTAGTGTTCCATCAACTAACTTAGTATAGAAAGCATCCCATTCTTTACCACGGATGGCATTTTTCTTCAATGCAGCTTCAACAAGATATTTAGTTATATATTCCCATGGAGTGTTACGACATATTATCTTAATACCTTCGAATGATAATAAATCACTAGCTCCATCGCTCATTAATAATAATTTATCATATGAAGTATTTGGAATCATGAAACTTTGATCATTAGCACCAACGTTTTCGTCACCGATACAACGTAAGATTACATTACTACGATTGTAATATTTAGAATCTTCTATTTCGGCTGGTGAGATATCTTTAGGGTCTTTTGGATGAAAATCCTTGTCAACTGGCCAAACGAATGATTCATCACGAGTTATAAGATTTATATTTTCTCTTCTTAGTAAATTACCATTATTAACAATGTAAGCACGAGAATCACCTATTTGAGTGATAACTGTTTGGTCTTTGGTAATAATTGCTCCAGTAAATGTAGCTCCAGCACGTGTTTGATCAGCTGAATTATATTTTTTAAATATTACATTACTAATTTCATTTATTTGAGTATTAAATAAATATTGTAATTGTTGTGGATTTTCATACATAGCAGGATTTACTGATTCAAACCATCTAGCAATTGTTCTAACAGTATAAGATGATACATCTTCACCAGCTATTCCACCACCCATTCCATCAGATACAACTAAGATCTTGAAATTAGGATTTTTTGGATGTTCCATGATAAGAACACTATCTTCTTGATTATGACGTTTTTTACCAACATCCATTGTGGCGAATAAGCTACCACCTAAGGCATATTCATTAGATCTATTGCGAACTTGTAAGCCACGTATAACATCTTCATAACACTTATTAATACCACGCATGTTAACGTGAACATTACTTACTCCTCTTACTCTTTCGCCATCTTGTTTAATCTTTTCTGATATCTCAGCACCATTTGATTGTGGTACTTTAGCTCCACTACCATATTTAGCGAGTACTTCACGGAATTGTTTATCATAAGAATAATAATATCTATCAACGATATGTAAGGCATCTAAAAGAGCTTTATTATCCTCTAAAAGATAAGCGACAGCATTGACTTTAGGATTTCTAAAGACTCTAATTAGACCATTAACTAATTCATAACCAGGACATTTTCTAATTAAAACATTGTATTGATCGATGAATGTTTTTTGGTTAGCATATTCTGGATCTGTCTTCTTAATTAATTCACCATAGTTATAGATTCTAACAATTTCTAAGGCGATTGCTTGAACTAACTCAGTTGGTGAAGATGCTGCTATAGTTTTTCTTGCATTTTCACGAGAAGTTATTTTAAGTAAACTTTCTGGAACTTTAGCAATTATTTGAGCATAAACACCTTCAAAGGTATTACCAGGGAATTTCTTTTGAGTTTCATCTATGGCGAAAACCATGTCATCTAATTTTATCATACTCGTCACCTATTATAATAATATCACAAAAATAAAAAAAAGACATCAAATGTCTTCTTCATATTTCTCTTTTTCCCATCTAGCAAAAATACCGCATGGTAAGATTAAATTACTATCCTTCATAGGTAGTCCTATTTCATCAGATACGATATATCCTTTATGTTTTTTATTAATAGTTAATTCTAAAATATTTTCTAAAACTGTTTTTGATAAACCTGTTGTATAAGAATTTATTAAGAATAAGATTGGATCATCAGAAAGAATCTCCATACAAGCTTCTACTAATGGATATAAATCTTTTTCGATGTCCCATACTTCTCCGTTGGAACCACGACCAAATGATGGTGGATCCATAAGAATGATATCGTATTTATTACCTCTTCTTATTTCTCTATTAACAAATTTAATGCAATCATCAACAAGGAATCTAATTGGTCTATCTTGTAAGTTAGATGAAGCAACATTTTCTTTAGCCCAATCAACCATACCACGTGATGAATCAACATGGACTACTTCAGCTCCAGCTTTTAAAGCAGCAACTGATGCAGCACCGGTATAAGCAAATAAGTTAAGAACTTTTAATGGACGATTAGCCTCTTTAATTTTATCCATTATCATATTCCAGTTATAAGCTTGTTCTGGGAATAAACCAGTATGTTTAAACCCCATTAATTTTATATTAAATGTTAAATCACGATAATGTACTTGCCATACGTTAGGTAGTTTATGGTTCTTGATATCCCAAGAGCCACCACCCTTATTAGAACGATTATAAACGGCATCTACTTTAGACCAGTAATCTTCATGTTCTTTATGATTCCAGATAATTTGTGGATCTGGTCTTAGTAATTCATGACCATTCCAACTTTCTAGTTTCATACCTTCAGACATATCAAGTATTTGATATTCATTAAAGTCTTTAACTATTTTCATAGATATCCCCTCTTTGATAAGCGATATTATAGCATAAATATTATAATTTGAAACTTCCTTCTTTAGATGATAACATTTCACTTAATTGTTCATTATTTGTTGTTACTCTTTCAATACGTTTAGTATTAAATGATGATTCAATATATGTTATCATGCGATTAATTTCTTTTAATTGTGCTATACAATCATTTAATTCTTGTTCTGTAGAATATTCATTGATAAATTTATCAATGATTGCTTTAACACTAGCAAAGTATTCTTTTGTATATTTACTTAATTCTTTTAATTTATTAAACTCTCTTTTTAATTTAGCACGTGCTGCTTGTTTTTCTTCAGTTAAATTATCTTGGTTAGCATTAAGTAATCTTTCAATAGCATTCTCAACAAAGATAAAGTTAATATCTAAGTAATTAATACTAAATGTTAGATCATTAATTCTCTCTTCAATATCGCGATGTAAAGCGACGATATTTTCATTAGGAATAGTTGGTAAAATAATACGATGAAGAAAATCTTCAGCACCAATTATTATTGATACAAATTGGTCACTAGCTCTTTTACGTTCTAGGGCATCTGCTTTTTTTGGATCATGAACAAATGCTGCTGTACGATAAAGATTTCTAAAGTCACCTAGTTCATCTTCTGTTAAATGTTTAGAATATTTAATTACTTCTTTACCTAAAGCAATTAAACGAGTAAAAGCTGCACCCCAGATTTCTTTTTCTTCAGGTTTAGCTTTTTTTAAACGCATTTCTAAATTGTTGTTTTCACCAACAATTGTTAATAAAAGATTATCCTTTTTATTCGTTTGTTCCATATATTCAACTCCTATCCATGAGATATCAAGGATTTTACAATTGGGTCGATCATTTGAAGTATGCCATTAACTAGGAAGAAATAACCTAAGATAATTATTTGTACTTTAGGTGTATATCCTAAGTTAATTGCTGTTAATAAACCAGTAATAATAAACACTACTAGCATGAAGATGTTTATCTTCCACATACGATCACGACGATCATGATAATAATCGGCTTTCTTTAATTTAATTAGAGACATTAAAATAATCCAAATCATTATGACAATACTTAAATCCATTGGTGTATTTTCAGTATGAACAAATGATAAAGATAGTATAGCTACTAAGTTAGCAAAGAAATTTAAGATTCCTTCGATATCTTTAGAACTACGATTAATAAAATATCTAATTAGATTAATTAAACCGAAGATACCAAAAACAACTACACATACTAATTTAGTATCAGGTATTTTTTTCAAAAATGATGGGATTAATAAAAGAATAATACCAACAATTAATAATAAACCTGCTGTTATAACATCATTCTTTTGTTTTTCTTTCATCTTAATCACTACTTTCTAAACATAATTTTTCTAATATTTCTGCTGCTCCATCTTCTTTAGCAGTTGTAGTTATATAAGTAGATGCTTCTTTTAAACGATCAACAGCATCACCCATTGCGACAGATGTACCAACGACATCAGTCATACAAATATCATCATAGCCATTACCTACAGAGATAGCTTCTTCTGGATCAATATGAAGATAATCTAATAGTTCAACGATACCTGTACTCTTAGCTGTATTTTCTAATACTAAATCATGATAGTATTCTTTTCCTTTTACACGATGATCTTCTATTAGTGCTAATGAAGAATGAACTACTTTTAAATTAGGGAATTCTTCTTTAAACATATTAGGTATTACTAACATACGATCAAAGTTCTTACTTAGAACAATTAATTGATTAATATTATTATCTTTTAATATTAAATCAATATCTTCAAAGTAAGTAGCTGGTTCACTATTATAACTATAATCTTTAATATTTATAAAACGATTCTTTATAGAGTTTAAGATTAGAGTTAAATCATGTTTTTCACAAAACTCATATACTTTCTTAATTGTTTTAGCTGGTATAGATTGTTCAAAGATGATAACGTCATTGTGATAGTCATATACTTCAGCTCCATTGGAACTAATTACATAATTACTTAAATTAGCTTCCATACTTTTAGCAATTGCATACTGAGCACTACGGCCAGAATTAATTACTACAAGAATATTTTTTTCTTTCAGTTTAGTCATGATGTCTTTTGTATGATTTGATACTTCTCCATTAGATGGATTTAAAGTATCATCTATATCGACAAAGACTATTTTATACGTAGTCATAAAATCACCATTTTCATACACTTTAATTATCACACATATGTAAATAAATGTATATATTTTGTTAATGTGTTTACGTAAATAAAAAAGACATATTTTTATGTCTTTTTAAAACTTTCTTTTGCTCTCTAAATAAGTTACAACACAGAAGATGATTATAGCTAGTTGAGTAAATGCTAGAGAGACATTCTTTAATGGTGCAGTATACTCTATTTCGATTTCATGATGACCTTTTTCAATTTTGAAACCAACAAAGGCTGAATCGACTTTTTCATATTTAACTTTTTTACCATCGACTTTGATAGTAAAACCATCATCATATGGAACAGTCATCATAAAGTAACCATCTTTAGATACATCGATACTACCATAGATATAATCACCTTTAGTATCATTCATATCTACTAAGAACTTATCAACGTTTTTATTAATGTTTTCAATAGATGCATAATCTAAGTAATAAACTCTGATATCACTAATGTTATATAAACCTTTACCAAAAGAGATAGTTAACTTAGTTAAATCACTTTCAGAAATAGTATAAGTAAAGTTAGTATTATTATTGTAATAAATCCATTCTTTACATGTTAGTTTATTTTTAACATTATTAATTTTAATACTTTGATCCCCTATTGCACATGTTTGATTAACATTCATATTGAAACTAATAAAGATGATTTTGTTTTGATATTGTTCTGGTAAATCAATAGTTAGTTTCTCACTATTACGAATGTTAATAGTATATGAACCATCAGTATTCTTTTTAATATATTTTTGTTTTAATATTTTGTCTAAATCAACATCTATAGGTTGAACATAAGAAACATAGTTAGTAGATGTTTTAGAATCAGTAATGATATTGTGTAATAATGCTTCTTCTTTTTGTTCTGGTGTTAATTTAGCAAAGTCATCGTAACTCATGATATTTGATGTAGCGAATGCAAATGGTAAAGTATTATTATTACGATAAATATTAATACCATTCTTTTCATGAATCTTTTCATAACCATGTAATGGTTTACTACGACCTACTACATATTTATTATTAGAGAATAATAAGAATAGTAAGTTATTTGTAGATGATGTTAAAGCACGATTACGATGAGGTATATTATTATTCATTACTTCATAATAGAAATGATTATAATCTTGATTTGATAAAGAAGAATAAACTGTTGATGTACGATATTTAATGTTGCTATATAAACGGTTTGGATTATCACCAACATATTCATTGTTACTGATACGATAGAATGAATTATCTTTATCAGTAATATAACTTATTACTTCTTTCATTTCTTTATAACTATTTTTATATGTTAGTTTTAAAACTAGTTTATCATTTGAACCAACAAAGATACTTGATAATAAGCAAGTAATTATTAATGGTGTTATAAAGTATACTTTTTTATTAGTTTTATTCATTAATAAAATAGATATAAAGACTACTGCTAAATCTATAGATAATAATATACATTTTAGTTTTATAACTGTTACATTACAAATAATAAATAAGACTAGTGATATTGCTGAATAGAAGAATAATTTCTTTAGATCAATATCTTTATTAAATAATTTATTTATAAATTCAGCTATTATTAAAATATATAATGGCATAAACGGTATTAAGATCTTAGAATTAATATACATAGTACCATTTAAGATATAGTTTATTAATGGGAATATTATAGGTAATGATAAACATAAACCTAAGAAGATATTCTCTTTTTTCTTTTGATAGAAATCGATTATAGCTGGTAAAACGATAGCTGTTAAACCTACACCATAAGCATCATAAATGACATATTGTAAATTCATTCTTGGCATTAATATTTCTTCTAAAGAAATGGCAATACCTGTTGCTTCTCTACCACTTAAGATATTTCTTAAAGTAGGTATTATTAAAATACTAGATCCTAAGATACCAATAATAATTGGCATTAGGAAAGGTATTCCAACATTTAAGAATGATTTTAATGTTACTTTTTTAGTTTTTATTAAATATTTATAGATACCATAGATAACTAAGACAAAGATACCGGTAACACTATAATAGTAACTAGTCATTATCATTAAGAAGACACTTATTGTTAATAACCAGCCTTTACCACTATCTAGTTTTTTATCAACACCAAAGAGACCTAAAATCATAAATGGCATGTAATCTATAAACATGAAATGTCTGTGAGAATGTAAGTTTAAACATGTTGCACATGTTAAACATAAAGTTCCTAAAAAAGACACTTCACTACTATATTTCTTAGATTTTAAAAATATATACATTAAGATAATACTTGCTAAAACAGTTCCTATAGACATAGTAGTTACATATGTAGCCATAGGTACTTTAGGCAAAAGATAAGATAACCAAAATAATGGATTAAATAAACCGTAGTAAGCAAAGTTATAAATATTTTGACCTCCACCAATATTTAAAGCAAAATCTGGAAAGAATTCTTTTGTATTATAGAATAAAGTTCTAAAGTATTCTGGGAATGTAACATGTTGACTTATCCAGTCTAAGTTAGAACCATATAGGTAAGTTGAACTTGATGTAAATAATACAATACCTAAGAAAATAAGAAGAAGAATACCTAAATAAAGTAAATCTTTCTTATTCAGATTTTTCATTTAATTCACTCATCCATTCATCATACGATAACCAATCTTCATGTTCATACATGTGGTCGAATGTTGTTTGAATAAAACTTTGGCTTTTATAAATGCCAACTAATTCTATTTTTTGTTCTAAAGATTCACCGTCTATAACAGACATTTCATCCTCATGATCAGCTATATTTTGTTTACTGTAGTAATGACCAAAGTAATATAATTTTCTTTTGTCTTTTACTAGAGATGTTACAAAACTACTTGCCATTTTATGATGTTGATGACCATATTCACCATCAGGATTATGAACAACGATTACGTTCCAATCCTTTAAGTTAATGATTTCATCTAGATCATTAATCATGTCTTCTTTACAACCATTCCAGTTATCACGTTCTCCATTAGTTTTATCTGGATAACCTAACATAATATATTTATCATTAGTTTTACTCATTACTTGTTTAAACTCATTAACTCTTGTTTTGTTTGGTCCACAAGTAATACATACAACTAAGTAATCATCTTCGATTAAGTGTGCTCCACCCCACAATAATTCATCATCTGGGTGAGCAACAATCATTAGTTTATTAACATTTGTTAAATCAATATCTTTAAAGTTTTTTTTAGCTTTAAATGGATGAATATACCATAGTAAAAAAGCACCAACTAAAAGAATTAATACTGCTAGAATAATAAGTATTAATTTATACTTTTTTACGATAAAATCTTTTATCATATAATTCACCACTACTTCCTTAAAAAGTTCATTAATAGTGTACTATTTCGAGGTTTTTTTGTCAATTATACCTCCTACTCAAAAATACCCTATTATTTCACTTATACTTTACATATTTTAGCCTTTGTGATATAAGATAAAAGCGCAGAACTAATTATTTTATGTAATAATTAGTTTAGATAAGGAGTGATATTATGGATATCGAAGTTTTTAAAGATTTATTAGCTAATAAGAAGTATGATTTGATTAAAAAAGCATTAGTTGATATGAATGAGTTTGATATTGCCTCCTTGATTAGTGAATTACCTGAAGATGAAATTATTAAAGCATTTAGATTATTACCTAAGAATATAGCAACAGATGTTTTTGTTAATATGGATGATGAAGTACAGAGAAACTTAATTGCATCTTTAACAAAAGCAGAAGCTAAGAATATCATTGAAGATATGTTTACCGACGATGCGGCTGACTTATTTGAAGAAATGCCTGCTATCATGGTTAGTTCTTTACTTGCTAATGTAGATAAAGAAACAAGAAACGATATCAATAGATTATTAAGATACCCAGATAATAGTGCTGGTAGTTTAATGGCTGTTGAATATATTCACTTAAAAAAAGGATTAACTATTAGAGAATCAATACAAAGAATAAGACAACAAAAAGATGAATTTGTTTCATATGAGAGTTTCTTTGTTACAGATAGTGAAAGAAAGTTATTAGGTACTGTATCTATTAAAGATATGTTAATTAATGATCCTGAAACATTAATAGATGATATCATGGAACCTTGTGAACACCCTATTAACACAATGATGGACCAAGAAGAAGTTGCTGCTATCTTCCAAGATTACGACTATAGTACTTTACCTGTTGTTGATCTAGAAGGTAGATTAGTTGGTGTTATCACAATCGACGACGTTGTCGATATTATCGAAGAGGAAGCTACAGAGGATATGGAAAAGATGGCTGCCATCGTTCCTACTGAAAAGTCTTATGATAAGACAACTGTATTTGAAACATTTAAAGCTAGAATACCTTGGTTATTATTACTCATGGTTAGTGCTACGTTTACTGGTAAAATTATTCAAAGTTTTGAAAATCAACTTGCTAGTCTAACTATTTTAACAGCATTTATACCAATGCTTATGGATACTGGTGGTAATGCTGGAGGACAAGCTAGTGTTAGTATCATAAGAGCTTTATCTTTAAATGATATTGAATTTAAAGATATATTTAAAGTAGTATTTAAAGAATTTAGAAT
>JAEEGL012815177.1_pt1 | contig 10685 bp, 10 predicted proteins | sample 9134231 | NCBI WGS metagenome assembly JAEEGL01 (sample SAMN16246548, study PRJNA631951) | gut metagenome | biome: gut microbiome; feature: rumen; material: fiber-attached | host: Bos | place: Iran: Karaj | collected 2018-10 | reverse complement strand
TGAGGAAGGGATTCAGGCACATATTGAAGTGGACGGCGGAATCAACGGAACGACCGGCAAACTTGTAAAAGAAGCCGGTGCGGATGTACTGGTAGCCGGTTCCTACATCTTCAGCGGGAATATCAAAGAGGCGGTGATGTCACTTGCGTGACTGTGTGATCTTCCTGAAGCTTGCGGACAAAATACCGGAAATCAAGAATGCGGATTACATAGGTGCGGACAAGGGCGCGCTGTTTCTCGCAAAGAAAAAGCTTCCCATGGCATTCTCCATCGGAGACTTTGATTCCGTATCGGAGAATGATCGGAGCTGGATCGAACTGTACAGCGATGAGGTGATCGAACTGAATCCCGTCAAGGATAACAGTGACAGTGAAGCGGCTGTCGATGAAGCAATCCGGCGGGGTTATCGGATGATCTATATTGTCGGAGCTACCGGCGGCCGGCTGGACCATGAGATCGTAAACATTCGTCTCTGCTACAAATATCCGGACCGTGTTGTCCTGATAAATGACAGAAACTTCGCAGTTGCGTTTGGGGAAGGCAGTCACCGCATTCAGAAGAGCGGATATCAATATGTGTCGCTGTTTGCGGGGAATGAATGTGAGATCAGTCTGAACGGATTCAAGTATCAGCTGGATCACCGGGTATTAAATGAAAAAGACCTGTACGGTCTTTCCAATGAGCTGACGGGCGAAAGCGGTGAAATCTTTGTACATCGGGGATCGGTGCTTGTCGTTCAGACGAGTGATTAACGATACAAAAAAAGGACTTCAAGAATGAAATCCTTTTTTAGTTTCCTTATCCTTCGACAGGGGCTGCAGTCTTCTTTGCTTTTGCGCCGCCTTTGAGCGTTTTCAGAGCACGCGCCGAGACCTTAACAGTCTGAGGCTTGCCGTCAACCATAATATGAACTTTCTGCAGGTTGACATTCCACTTGCGGCGAGTAGCGCGCAGGGAATGAGAACGTCTGTTTCCTGACATCGGTTTCTTTCCGGAAATCTCACAAACTCTGGACATGACCACACCTCCATTTCTGACAATGCTTGACTAGAATAGCATGATTGATTTTCAAATGCAATATATTCTTTTGTTCCATAACATATGGAAGCGTAGTACAGAGCGGATTTGCGAAATGCAGGAGATTGCTGTTTTTTGAGCGAAGAGCTGCAGTTGTTGTGATAGAATATTGCCGTTACACAAGGAGTTTTTGTCATGAACGATAAGCAGATTTATGCAGCACTGGAAATATCTGATCATGAAGTCCGCATGATTATCGGGGAGTTCTTCAACACCCGATTCAATATTATAAAGGTAGAGAGAATACCGTGTTCGGGAATCAGCTCCCGGGGCGTGGAAGATCCGGAAGCGGTGATGAACGCGATTAATAAAGCGTGCATCGACGCCGAACGTATGATCAGTGCCAAGATCGAACGTGTCATTCTCGGAATGCCGAGTGCGAATATGAAGCGCTACTCACTGAAGTCATCGGTCATGGTACAGGGTTATGACGGCATGGTTTCCATTGAGGACATCCGTGCCGCGATCCGCAAGGCAGAACAGGTCAACATCGGAAAGAACTATGCACTGATTCAGACCGTATGCGTGAAATATACGGTAAACGGCATCTCCAGCCGCCGTATTCCGATCGGTGAAAAAGCAACGGAGCTGACGATCGATATCGATCTGCTCTGTGCGGACCGCCGCTTCAGTTTTGATCTTGTCGACTGTGTGGAACAGACCTGTCTGCATGTCATGGATCTGTATCTTGATATCTATGCGGTAGCCAAGGAAGCAGCACTGTTTGAACAGGCAGTCGATCAGAATGTGATCGTACTTAAGATGGAACGTGAGAATACGACGCTTGGTCTGATCACACACGGCCGGATCAATTCTGCGATGATTCTGGATGAAGGTCTCGGCACTATTGCCGGTGCAGTTGTGGAGACCTATGGATTGAATACTGTGGATTCCTGTGAGCTGGTGAAATACAGTGCCCAGCTGACCAAGCAGCGTTACAGCAACAATCCGGTTTACATCTGGCAGGAAGGTTCCGATGCACGCAAAATCACGGAAAAAGAACTCTGTGAATGCATCCGTCCGAAAGCGGAAGGATGGGTTGCGTCCATTGAAAAATTATGCCGGCCAATCTTGCAAGCTGGAAAGACTGCTGTTATTATTACAGGCGAGGGCGGCGAAATGCAGGGTTTTTCATCGTTACTGCAGGACGCGCTCAAGTGCGAGGTCAAGAATTATATTCCTGAAACACTCGGCGGTCGAAACGCAGGGTTATCAGCGTGCCTCGGGCTTTTCTACGCTTATAAGGACAGACAGCCGATAACCGGATATACCGACAACAGTCTCGACATGGATGCGTTTATCAAATCCGTTTCGTATCGGGAGAAGAAGGAACTCGGCAATACGGGAGAAGAAACAATTTCCAAGAAACTGAAAGGAATGTTCTTCGAAGCGAAGAAGTAGGAAGAGGGTCTATATATGGCAGATTTAATGTATAACCAGGTAGCGAGAATAAAAGTGTTCGGAATCGGCGGTGCCGGCGGAAACGCGGTTAACCGAATGGTTCAGGAAGGTGTTCAGGGTGTAGAGTTCTATATCGCGAATACAGACCTTCAGGCACTTGATGTATCTCCGGTACAGAACAAGATCCAGCTCGGCAAGGCAGGTCTTGGTGCCGGCGGAAATCCGGACAACGGCCGCAGAGCTGCAGTTGAAAGTGAAGATGATATCCGTAAGGCTATGGAAGGAACCGACATGGTATTCCTTACCGCAGGTCTTGGCGGCGGAACCGGTACCGGTGCTTCTCCGCTGTTTGCGAAGATCGCGAAGGAACTCGGATGCCTGACTGTAGGTATTGTTACAAAACCGTTTAACTTTGAAGGAAGAAAGCGCATGATTCAGGCCGAGCAGGGTCTGGAACAGCTGAAGGAATATGTTGACTCACTGATCATCATCTCCAACAACAAGGTTCTTGAGGTCATCGGTCATATTCCGTTCGAAGATGCATTCAAAGAAGCAGATAACATTCTCCGTCAGGGTGTACAGACCATAACTGACCTGATTGCAGTACCGGCGATCATCAACCTCGACTTCGCGGATATCAAGTCCGTTATGGAAGGTCAGGGAAGTGCACTGATCGGTATCGGTATGGCACAGGGTGATAACAAGGCACAGGAAGCTGCGGAAAAGGCAATTCAGTCACCGCTGCTTGAAGCACAGATCACGGGTGCGAAGTCCGCAATCGTCAATGTTACCGGTGGTTCTTCCATGAGCGCATACGATGCGCAGGAAGCAGTCGATTACATCCGTGATGCGGCAGGTTCCGATATTGACATCATCTTCGGTGTTGCAATCAACGATAAGATCGGTGAAGCAATCATCGTTACGGTCATCGCAACGGGCTTCGATCTTCCGAAACCGGATCTTATTCCGAGTGACGGACCGGCTATCGCAGCCAGCCCGATGGGAAGCGGTATCTCGATGGCACAGGATGACGGATTCGGATTTGGATCCTTCGGTGGTGCTGAGGAAGAAGATGACGGAATTCCGGCATTCTTCCACCGCAGCTGATCTCAGTCATAAACGATTATACGAAGCAGACTTGAACGGTCTGCTTTTTTTGTGCCGAACATAAGCGGATTCATTCTGAACGGGAAGAGCTCTTTCGAATTCTCTTTTTCAAGAATGGGTAATTATTTCTTATTGATCTGTTTCTGACTGAGATGATTTGCATAGAAATATATGCAAGTGTTCTCTCTGCTGTGCTCATTCCGGTTTTCTCAAGCAGTATTGTATGAGTTTTCTGCTGCCGTACCGGTTATGAAGTTTTTTCATTACCGAAATCTTATCGTTGACAGTTTGATTTTCTGATGTAGACTAAAAAACATAAAGGCTGAGAAAAGAAGAGTAATCCGACAGTAAGCCGCACAAGAGAGTTCCGGAAGCTGAAAAGGAACCGGTGGAAATCGGATGAACATGGTCTTGGAGCTGCAGGTGCGAAATGTAGTACCTGACGGAATTCCCCGTTAACGGAAGCGAGTATGATAGTACTCCGTGAGGCAGTGTCAGTGATGGCATTGTGAAGCAAGGTGGTAACACGAGATTATTATCCCGTCCATGCATGTTTTGACGGGATTTTCTTTTTATGGAAAGGGGGGAAGAGCCATGATTGAACTGAAGGATCTGAAAAAGGTTTTCGGTTCCAAAGAGGAACAGATTCATGCGGTCAACGGCGTCACACTGACGATCCATGACGGTGAGATCTTCGGAATCATCGGATATTCCGGTGCTGGCAAAAGTACACTGGTACGGATGATCAATCAGCTCGAACGACAGAGTGCCGGCGATGTGATCATCGACGGCCGCGTAATGCAGGACTTGAACAAGAAAGAGCTCAACAGCGAACGACAGTCGATCGGTATGATATTCCAGCATTTTAATCTGCTGTGGTCACGGACTGTACGTCAGAACATTGAGCTTCCGCTTGAATTTGCAGGAGTACCAAAAGAAGAACGCAGTCGGCGAAGCACACAGCTGATCCATATGGTCGGACTGGACGGAAGGGAGAATGCCTATCCGAGTGAACTCTCCGGCGGACAGAAACAGCGTGTCGGTATTGCAAGGGCGCTGGCCAACAACCCAAAGATCCTGCTCAGCGATGAAGCGACTTCCGCACTGGATCCGGATACAACAGAACAGATCCTCGATCTGCTCAAAAAAATCAATCAGGATCTTGGCATTACGATCGTCATGATCACGCATCAGATGGAAGTGGTGCAGCGGATCTGTTCACGGATGGCTGTGATGAGCGACGGTGTCATCGTGGAAGAGGGAACGGTCAAACAGCTGTTTGAACATCCCCGTCACGAAGTGACCAAGCGTTTTGTGCAGAACGTGGATGACCACGCGACGATCGAGGAGATGGCGGAACGGCTGAAGCTTCGTTATCCGGATGGACAGCTTCTGCGTCTTACCTTTACCGGAAACAACACCGATGATGCGCTCATTGCCTCAGCGATCCGCAAGGTGAGCTTCCCGGTAAGCATCGTTGAGTCTAATATTACAGACTCTGTCGATGGTGCTTATGGGATGACGTATCTGCATCTGTATCATGGCAGTGACGAAGAATACAACGTATTCGTCCAGTCGCTGGTAGATGACAATGTCATCGTGGAGGTGCTGTAGAAATGGGAACGACTCTGAATTTTGAACAGTTACTGACAGCGATCTGGGAAACCGTATTCATGACCTTCTGCTCTTTGTTCTTCGCAAGCATCTTCGGTCTTCTGATCGGTATTCTGCTCTACTGCACCCAGAGCAAAGGTCTCTTCGAGAACCGGATCATCAACCGTATCGTGGATATGATTGTCAACGTACTTCGGGCAATCCCGTTTCTGATCCTGCTGATCCTGCTGATTCCGTTAACAAGAGCACTGGTAGGAACCATGCTTGGTGCCAAGGCGGCGCTTCCGCCGCTGATCGTTTCGGCAACACCGTTCTATGCACGAATGTGCGTAATCGCATTTCAGGAAGTAGATAAGGGAACGATCGAAGCATCCAAGGCCATGGGGGCTTCCAACTCCCAGATTATCTTTAAGGTATTACTGCCGGAAGCACTTCCGGCAATCATCTCCGGCATTGCCGTGACTGGTATCTCACTGGTCGGCTACACCGCCATGGCGGGCGCAATTGGTGCCGGAGGGCTCGGCAATCTTGCATATATGTATGGTTTTGCAAGACGAAACGAAGCCGTTCTGTATACATCAACCGTCATCATCGTCCTGATCGTATTTGCGATTCAGTGGGCAGGTGACGCACTCGTTAAAAAAGTAGATAAACGATAAAGGAAAAGGGGAAAAAACATGAAAAAGAACAACGTATTCAAGGCATTTGCCGCTTCACTTCTCGCACTGAGTCTTGCGGCCTGCGGCGCAGCAACTTCAGAAGGAACACCTGCCACTTCCGGCAGCACGGAACCGGAAAAGCTTTCGGTCATCGCAACCGCAAACCCGCATGAAATCATTCTCAATGAGGTAAAACCGATTCTGCTGGAGAAGTACAACATTGAACTTGAAATCATTCCGACAGAGGATTACTACACACCGAACCGTGCCGTATCCGATGGTGATGCGGATGCCAACTACTTCCAGCATGTACCGTTCTTTGATAATGAAAAGTCGGAAAACGGCTATAAGATTGCGAATGTCGGCGGTATTCATATTGAACCGTTTGGCTTCTACTCCAAGAAGTACAGCAGTCTGGATGAACTGCCGGATGGTGCACAGATCATTATCTCCAACTCGGTCGCAGACCATGGCCGTATTCTCACGATTCTTGCCAAGGCTGGTCTTCTGACGCTCAAGGATGATGTCGATTCTCTGACCGCTACCATCGAAGACATCACCGACAATCCGCACAACTTTACATTCTTTGAAGTCAAACCGGAACTTCTGACCAACTCTCTGGATGATGCGACTGCAGATCTGGTAGCGATCAACGGTAACTATGCAATCGGTGCTGGCCTCAAGCCGAGCCAGGATGCACTGCTTCTGGAACAGGCGGATCAGGACAACCCTTATGTAAACATCGTTGCCTGCCAGGAAGGCCACGAGAACGACGCAAAGATCAAGGCGCTTGTCGAAGTTCTGCAGTCGGATGAAATCCGCAAGTTCATCGAAACCAACTGGAGCGACGGATCTGTTATTCCGGAAACGAAATAAATCCATGCATGAAACAACCGACTTCGGTCGGTTTTTCTTTTTGTCAGGACACAAAACAGGTATACTAAATATGTTTTAGTGGAGGTTATCGGATGGAGAAAGAGATGCGCAGGGTAGGACAGAAAATGAGCCTGTATATGGGTGTGACACTCAGCTTCATTCTTTCCCTGGTAGGTACACTGAGTTCGGGTCATTTTACTGTTCCCGGATGGCTGATCAGCTTTGTCTGCAGCACGATCATCGCGCTGATTATTGGCTTTGTGGTACCGATGGGAAAGATCAGCAGGGATCTTACGGAAAAACTGAATCTGGATCCGGAGTCTGTACCGGCCAAGCTGCTGAAGGCGCTTGTTTCAGATCTTATCTATACACCGCTGATCACACTGGCCATGGTCTATATGGCTTACCGGCAGGCTTCTGCACACGGTGCACCTGTAAACTTCTGGGGAATGTTCCTGCCGTCGCTTCTGCTGTCTCTCGTTGTGGCATATTTCTGTATCTACTTTATTGAACCGATTTTCCTGAAAAAGGTCATGCGGGACATGAACAGAAAGTAAGAAAGGGCGAATCACATGGAAAAGGAAAAATCATGCGGAGCGGTTATTTTCCGCAAACAAAAAGAACTTGAAGTACTGATCGTACGGCAGAATGAGGGACACTGGTGTTTCCCGAAAGGCCATGTTGAAAAAGGTGAAACCGAACAGGAAACCGCTGCCCGTGAAGTACTGGAAGAAACAGGTGCTGAGATCCGTTTTATCGGCGGGTTCCGGGATGAAACCCACTACAGCCCGAGAGAAGGTGTGGAAAAAGATGTTGTCTGGTTCCTTGCTTCTCCGGTAAACAATACGCTTAAGCGGCAGAAAGAAGAGATTGCCGAGATTCTGTGGGCCAATATTGTAGAAGCTTCTGCACTGCTGACGTATGAGAATGATCAGCAGCTCTTTCGCAGAGCCGTAAAATTCATGAAGGAAATGGATGACGGAGATTTCTGATGATTCATCTTTCTGCATCTGAACCAAAACACTTGCTTTGCGGGGATTCTGTTCCTGCGAAGCTTTTCGTTTTTACACAGAACGAACCGGAAGTCACGATTGATGTCAAAGACGGGGAAACAAAAATCGGAACAGCTGCATTTTATCCGGATGAATATGGCCAGGTAATGATGGATCTGCTGTTTGAACCGGGCACAGCGGATGAAGCGATGCGCCGGGGCGTGGATTCTCTGGTCTATTTTGCGGAGTGCAACTGGCAGCCGTCAGAGATTATCTCCTTCGCACGGAATGAAACCATGAAGCGGATTTTTATCGCTACGCTTTTCTATCCAAAAGGAACGATATACAGACGGGTTGTGGAACCCTGGCGCTACATGATTAAGGACCGTTGTTTTGACAAAGAGGGATACATCATCGATCAGGGTGCGATTCATGAGATCCGCTTTGGCGCCCGGTCAACGCAGGAAGCCGGATGCGGATGGATCGCGGCCTATAATTTTTTCAAATTAAACGGACAGGAAAAAACCATGCAGGATATCGTCAGAGGACTGACACGGTTTGGTTTCGGAGAACTGCGCGGAGAGAACTTCCTGAATCTGTTTCTGTTTCTGAAACGGGGGAGCCTTCCGGTCCGGATCACCTTTGGAAAAAAGGCCGCAATGGAACACATGCGTAATTCCAGCAGTGGTATTCTGCTGTATTCCACACGGCTGTTTTCGGCACATTATGTCTGCTACAAAAAGATGGATGACGGGCGCTGCCGCTTCTACAATGCGGTATACGGGAAAGTCAATGATCTCTGTGATCCGGATTCTTTCATCGAACAGAATGTGAATGGGTTTACGGTAATTCTGATTTACATTTCTTAATATTATTAATTATTGTAAAATAACTGTTATGCAACTGAGAAAGAAACTCCTGCCGGCATTCCTTGCGGGGATCCTGTTTGCCGGAGGTATTGATATTAATGCGCTCGAACCGACCGATGTGATCGCGGATGGTCTTTTTCATTTGGTCGATTTTGAGACGAATGAGATTCTGGAAGGATCCTACGGCACATTCCGTGAGGCCAAGACGGTATACAACAATATCAAGGAAGACTATGTAAACCTTGGCATCGTCAAAGATGCGGTTACCTATGAGGCGGAGTATGCTCTGGCGCTGTTCAAGGTGAATGATGCCTGTGATTTTGAAATCACCTATACCAATACGTCAGACGGTACCGAAGGTGCGATTAACGGATGTTATGGCGTTGATGCGGCATATCTTTATACTGATGATGAAGGTAAGTATGCGACGTTCTCTCTGAGCGGTGTTACAGCCCAGACGGATCTTGAAAATGTCACGGTTATCCCTCTGCAGAACGTGTATGTCAATCTTTCCTTGTTCACGGTACAGAACGGCATTCTTTACCACATGATCAAGGGTGAAATGGATGATGATTACTTCGGGTATATCGTAAGTCATGGAACGGCACCGGAATATCTGGAAGAGGGCAAAGCGTACTACAGCTACGACGACCATTATTTCTATGGGGATGACAAGCTGTATGAGATGCTCGATGACTACCGCAACGGCATCCGTGATGCGAGTGTGAATGCCGACGACCCCTGGTATGACTGGTATCAGTTTGTATCCCATCGTACGATCACCAAAGCAGACAGGGAAGAAGTGACAGCTTTTTTCAATGAGCAGATGGGACTCAAGGGTCCGATCAGCCGCTACCTGGATAATGACAAAGACGGTGTACATGATGTACTGAATGAATCGCAGCTCTACGGAATGGAAGATACGTTCTATCAGTGTCAGTATGAATTCGGTACAAATGCGCTGATGATGATGGCAATCTCTGAGATGGAATCGTCTGCCGGCCGCAGTTCACTCAGTTTTACCCGTAACAATCTGTTTGCCCACGCTGCCTATGACAGTGAGGAAGAAGCGGAACTTGGCCGCTATGGCGATATTCGCACTTCTATCTATTCCCATGCCAAGTACTATCTGAGCGGCAGTTATCTCAGCCCGATGAAGGAGCAGTACAACGGCGGCTTCTTTGGAAATCTCTCTGCAGGCATGAATGTCCGTTACAGTTCTGACCCGTACTGGGGTGAGAAAGCTGCGGCTGCGTATCGCGCCATTGATGAAGCGGTTGGTTCAAAGGACGGAAAGAACTATCAGATTGGTATCCGTACGGTTGAAAACGAAACGATCGTATACAAGGATCCGAGTACGGAAACGCCGCTCTATACCACCGGAGAGATGCCGGATATGGCGTTTGTCATTCTGGATGAGATTACCAATGATGACGGAGAGTGGTACAAGATCCAGAGTGATGCGACGCTGGATGAAAATCATGCAGTCGACCTTTCCTATTACTACAGCTGGAGTGAAGATACCGCTTATATCAAAAAGGATTCCGTACAGCTTATTATCGGAGCCCGTACCGAAACGCCGGAGTATATTCATGTGACCTTCCATGGTGACAGCGGAACCTATATCGGCAATGAAACCGATGTTTCTTATGATCTTCCTTCCGGATCAGATGCCATTTCATCCGCACCGGTTAAAGTGAATGCGGAATTTAATGGCTATGACATGGATACCGCTGCACTGGATGCGGATATTGAGCTTACCGCACAGTACCGGAATGTTCAGTCTGTCGAAATCAGCAGTATGCCGCAGACTGAATATGAGCTCAATGACCGGATCAATCTGAAAGGCGGAGCGATCCGGGTCATCTATGAAGATGGTTCGGAATCGGAATACCCGTTTACCACAAGCATGGTCAGCGGCTATGACATGACAAGCGACGGGGAACAGACCGTTAATGTAAACTATGCCGGCAATACTGCATCCTATACGATCAATGTCAGCGCCGAAAAGGATGAAAAGCGGGCTGCCCTCAAAAAAGAGATTCTTTCACTCATAGATTCCTACGGTACAAGAGAAGATCTTGAGAACT
>JAEEGL011586737.1_pt1 | contig 10685 bp, 7 predicted proteins | sample 9134231 | NCBI WGS metagenome assembly JAEEGL01 (sample SAMN16246548, study PRJNA631951) | gut metagenome | biome: gut microbiome; feature: rumen; material: fiber-attached | host: Bos | place: Iran: Karaj | collected 2018-10 | reverse complement strand
GCTGGCATCTGACACGGACGAACCGATCTTCATCCACAGCGACATGCCGATCTGGGAGCTGACCGCCGACCGCGAGTGGAGCCGGCAGTGGATGACCGCGCTGGCATGCTGTCTGAAAAAGGGGCATCAGCTGCAGATCATTCACGACGTCGACCGCCCGACCGATGAAATGCTGATCGGGCTGGAGATATGGATCCCGCTCTATATGACCGGACAGATTCAGCCGTATTATCTGCCGTACCCGTCACACCGGGTCTTCTGCCATACGAATCTCGTTTCCGGTGCGGCATATCTGCACGGCGAGATGATCGCGGATGCTGCGCAGGATGCGTGGCACACGCTCGACACCGGCATCGAACGGGTGGCGGGGGCGAAGCGAACGGCGGCGGCGCTGCTGCATCATGCGCTCCCGCTGATGGAGACCTGCAACGCCGCAACCCCGAACGGCTTCTGGCAGTTTGCACAGGCGCGCACGACCGAGCCGGGCGAGGTGACGATCATTCACCCGACCCTGCCGCTGCACACGCTGCCCGCCGGCATGCTCGCGGACATGCTCAGACGCAGCCGGATCCAGCCCGCAGAAGCAAAGCGCATCACGCAGTTTGCGGCGGAGCAGCAGGCGCGGTTTTCGGCGGCGGTCGCCTCGCATCCGGTCACGGAAATCCTCGCGGAGCTGACCGAAGCACAGTTTACGGTGCATCCGCTGCGCCTGAGCCTTGCGGACGGCATGATCGAAACACCGGTTTTCTACACCTATCCGGAATACTGCCGCCATCTGGAAATGCTGCGCTGCATCCGGCATCCGAATTACCGCTTTCTGATGAAGGATGAGCTGATCTTCCACAATATGCAGATCACACTCAAGCACGGAAAATGGGCGGTGTTTACCAAGCACAATTCCCCCGTGACGCATTTTATCCTGTACCGCCCGCAGATGATTCAGGCGGTGCAGCATTATTTCTACGAAAAGGCAGAGCTGTTCTGATCGGCACCTATCCGCGCCGGGCAGAATCCGTCTCCGGAACAGGATACGATCATGTGCTGGACAATTCCCCGATTTCATGCTATAATACAATCAGCAAGCGTTCCGTTCCAAACCGCAGAATCAGCAAAGGAGGGTATCCATGCTGCAATTTTTCGGACGCGGCTCCGCGTTTGCCGAGCTGCATAACTGTGCCTTTTTCCGAAGCGGGCATTCTCTGATCCTTCTGGACTGCCCCGCATCTGCGTTTCAGATTCTGAAGCACGCACCGTTCCTGACGGAGTGCGCGGACATCCGCATTTTTGTCACGCATACCCATGCGGATCATGTCGGCGGCATCCCGCTGCTGATCCACTATGCGTTCTATCTCCTGCATATGCCGGTGACCGTCACAGCGCCCTCACAGGAGGTCGCGGAGGATCTGCGTCTGTATCTCGACCGCATCGAGGGATGCGACCCGGCAGGCTACCGCATCGAAACCGCTGCGGACGCGATACTCCCCTTCTCTGCCCGTGCGATTCCTGTTTCGCACACGCCGCGCCTCGCCGGAAGATGCTTCGGGTGGTATCTGCATGCGGACGGACAGGAGATCGTCTATACCGGAGACACGGTTTCCCTTGATCCGTTCCTGCCCTATCTGCATGAGGGCGTCACGCTGTATACAGAGGCATGCTGCCATGAATCTGCCGTGCACATGCAGATCGGCAGGCTGCTGCCCGTCCTGCGGGAGCTCACACAGAACGGCGTCAGAGTCTTTCTGATGCATCTTGACCATGAAGCGGAGATCGCAGATGCGATCAGCGGCACGGAGATCGCGCTTGCGCCGCTTTACGATACAAAAGGAGAAACAGCCATGTCTGATATCAACGCACAGGAAACACTTTCCAGCATCTTTTCCATCACGCACGATCTGTACAAGCGGATGTGCAGCGATCAGAAAAGCTCCCACGAAGCGCTGTTCACCGATCTCACAGCGCTGGGCAAAATCCTGACCGGCGCCGACCGCGCGAGCTTCTGGAAATGGGATAAGCGCCGTCACGAATTGTGGACGCTCTCCGCGATCGGCACCGAGCGCATCGTCATTCCCGAAACAACCGGTCTGGTGGGAAAAGCCCTGCGGGAACAGAAGGTCGTCGTCACAAACGACCCCTACAGCGACCCGGATTTCAACCCGGAGGTGGACAGAAAGACCGGCTATGTGACGCGCTCTGTTCTGGTCATGCCCGTCGCAGATGTCAACGGCGCGTTCATCGGCGCATACCAGATGATCAACAAGCCGGGCGGCTTCGATGCCGCCGAGGACTGCCGCCGTCTGTCGCCTGCCGCGCTGATCTGCGGTCTCGCACTCGAATCCGAGACATTTCTGGAGGATTCGCAGCACGACCGTCTCACGCAGCTCAAGAACCGCATGGGCTTCTATGCTGACTATCTGCACCGCTACGGGAAGATGCTCGCCGCCGACAGGAATGTTTCGATGTTTCTCTGCGATATCGACCACTTCAAGCGCGTCAACGACACCTACGGACATAACGCCGGAGATGATGCGCTCGCATTTATCGCCGATATCCTGCAGAAAAGCTGCCGCCCCGGAGATAATGCGTACCGATGGGGCGGCGAGGAGTTCATCATGCTCATGCCGGATACGACACTGGAGGAGGCAGCGGCGCTGGCGGAGGAGATCCGCGTGCGCGTCATGAATGCGACCTGCCTTGCGGACGGAAACGAGATCCGGATGACGCTCAGCTTCGGCTGCTGCGCGATGGACAGCCGGCTTTCGGTCGAGGGGAATGTCAGCCGCGCCGATCAGCTTCTCTACACGGCAAAGGAATCCGGCAGAAACCGGGTCGAGTGGAAGCCGCTCCCCGCATGGCAGAATCACTGAGGCGCATCGGTTCCGCCGTCCTGCACACCGGATTTCATCAATACTAATAAATGCGGAAGAACATGGTGTCTGACCATGTTCTTCCGCATTTTGTTTTTTCATTCGGCAACCGGGACAGCCGACATGACCCATTCCGCTTCGGCACCGGTGATCAGGTACGGAACCTCACCGCTGTCTTCAAGCATGGATGCCAGCTCTGCGAACGGCAGCAGCATCACGTCTTCCTCGTCTTCCGGGTCTTCCTCGCCTTCCGGTTTTACGCGATAGCGGAATTCACCCAGGGGAACTTCATACTGATCGTCGATCAGAATTGTGAAGGAGTCGTTTTCCTGATATTGCAGCTCCACAAAGGCCGGCGCTTCCTCCTCGCTGAGCGGGACAGTCACGCTGTAGCTGTAGCGCGTGATTTCACCGTCTTCATAGAAATTACCGTCGTCATCTTCGTAGTATACAGGTTCTTTGTACGTCGAGCAGAACAGGGTGAAGTCTGTGGAATAGCTTTCCCCATCCACCTTTAGCGTAAAGGGAATCACGATATACCGCATGTAAGAAAACTCGTATTCATCTATGGTCGGATCCTCTGTGTACGGCTGTTCAAACGGTGTGTCAGAGAACAGCCCGCCTTCGCATGTCATGAACCATGCTTTGCTGTAATAGTTTTGCATCGATTCGGCAGGAGTCATACCCGGATCGGAGAGACACGGCACCTGCTTTTCTGTGGGAACATCCGGATCGTCACCGGTCTTGTCGTAAGTAACCAGTCTGACCAGCGGCGTATAGATCGCAAAAATCTCGCGGTCTTCCGTCACATTGGTATAATCACCATCCCAGTAAGCGAAGAACAGGGTTTTTCCGTCCTCCGATTCCAGATATTCCGGGAGACCGTCTTTCTCAGTCGGCGGTACAGCGTCCTCGCCAACGGTAACGGTCTGCGTTTCACCGATCGGATTGTCACGCCCCGTTGACCCCCATCCCAGCGCATAGAACTGAACTATGCACGGTGCTGTGGTCGTTTCTGTGGTGGTCGTTTCGGTGGTCGTGGTTTCTGTGGTAGTGGTTTCTGTAGTAGTTGTTTCTGTGGTAGTCGTTTCTGTGGTAGTTGTTTCTGTGGTGGTTGTTTCTGTGGTAGTAGTTTCTGTGGTAGTAGTTTCTGTGGTAGTTGTTTCGGTAGTTGTCGTTTCTGTGGTAGTTGTTTCTGTGGTGGTTGTTTCTGTGGTAGTTGTTTCTGTGGTGGTTGTTTCGGTAGTAGTCGTTGTTTCTGTGGTAGTTGTTTCGGTAGTAGTCGTTGTTTCTGTGGTAGTTGTTTCTGTGGTTGTCGTTTCGGTAGTAGTCGTTGTTTCTGTGGTAGTTGTTTCTGTGGTTGTCGTTTCTGTGGTTGTCGTTTCTGTGGTAGTTGTTTCGGTGGTAGTTGTTTCTGTGGTAGTCGTTTCAGTGGTAGTTGTTGTTTCTGGTGTTGTCGTCTCGGTGGTAGTTGTCCCTGCGGTAGTCGTCTCAGTAGTGGTCGTCCCTGTTGTCGTCTCGGTAGTAGTCGTCTCAGTTGTCGTCGTGCCTGTTGTCGTTTCAGTTGTTGTCGTCTCAGTGGTTGTCGTCTCAGTGGTTGTCGTCTCAGTGGTTGTTGTTTCTGTGGTAGTAGTCTCTGTGGTAGTTGTCCCTGTGGTTGTCGTTTCTGTTGTTGTCTCAGTTGTCGTCGTGCCTGTTGTCGTTTCTGTGGTTGTTGTTTCTGTGGTTGTCGTTTCTGTGGTTGTTGTTTCGGTGGTGGTTGTTTCTGTAGTAATCGTTTCTGTGGTTGTTGTCTCTGTGGTAGTTGTTTCTGTGGTTGTCGTTTCTGTGGTTGTTGTCTCTGTGGTAGTTGTTTCTGTGGTTGTCGTCTCAGTTGTTGTCGTGCCTGTTGTCGTTTCCGTGGTTGTTGTTTCAGTGGTAGTAGTCTCTGTGGTTGTCTCTGTGGTTGTCTCTGTGGTTGTTGTTTCGGTGGTGGTTGTTTCGGTGGTAGTCGTCCCTGCGGTAGTTGTTTCGGTGGTTGTCGTTCCTGTGGTTGTTGTCTCAGTGGTTGTCGTCTCAGTGGTTGTCGTTTCTGTTGTTGTCTCTGTTGTCGTCGTGCCTGTTGTCGTTTCAGTTGTTGTCGTCTCTGTGGTTGTCGTTCCTGTTGTCGTCTCAGTTGTTGTCGTGCCTGTTGTCGTTTCTGTGGTTGTTGTTTCAGTGGTAGTAGTCTCTGTGGTAGTTGTCCCTGTGGTAGTTGTCCCTGTGGTAGTTGTCCCTGTGGTAGTTGTCCCTGTGGTTGTTGTCTCTGTGGTAGTTGTCCCTGTGGTAGTTGTCCCTGTGGTTGTTGTCTCAGCGGTAGTCGTTTCTGTGGTGGTTGTTTCTGTGGTAGTCGTTTCTGTGGTTGTTGTCTCTGTGGTAGTTGTCTCAGTGGTAGTCGTTTCTGTGGTAGTCGTTTCTGTGGTTGTTGTTTCTGTGCTAGTCGTTTCTGTGGTAATCGTCTCGGTGGTTGTCGTTGTCGTTTCGGACGTCGTAGTTGTCGTCTCAGTCGTAGACGTCTCCGGCGCGGTCGTGGTTGTTGTTGTCGTTTCCGACATCGTAGTTGTCGTCGCAGTAGTGGTCGTCTCCGGCGCCGTCGTGGTTGTTGTTGTCGTTTCCGACGTCGTAGTTGTCGTCGCAGTAGTGGTCGTCTCCGGCACCGTCGTGGTTGTTGTAGTCGTTTCCGACGTCGTAGTTGTCGTCTCAGTAGTGGTCGTCTCCGGAATCGTCGTGGTTGTTGTTGTCGTTTCCGACGTCGTAGTTGTCGTCGCAGTAGTGGTCGTCTCCGGAACCGTCGTGGTTGTTGTTGTCGTTTCCGACGTCGTAGTCGTCGCGGTAGTGGTCGTCTCCGTCGTCGTAGTAGTTGTTGTGGTGGTAGTAGTAGTCTCTGACGTCGTCGTAGTGGTAGTTGTTGTGGTGGTAGTAGTAGTCTCTGACGTCGTCGTAGTGGTAGTTGTTGTTGTGGTAGTAGTAGTCTCTGACGTCGTCGTAGTAGTTGTTGTTGTTGTGGTAGTGGTAGTATCCGACGTCGTCGTAGTGGTAGTAATTGTGGTGGTAGTAGTAGTCTCCGGCGCCGTGGATGTAGTAGTGGTGGTATCTGCCGCTGTGGTTGTCGTTGTCGCAGTCGTTGTCGTTGTGGTTGTCGTCGCCTTCGCGGTCGTGGTGGTGTCTGCCGTAGTGGTTGTGGTCGTTGTCGTGGTCGTTGTCGTGGCCGTTGTCGTGGTCGTTGTCGTGGTCGTGGTCGTTGTCGTGGTCGTCTCCTCTGTCTCAGACTCCGGATACATCGCAGCGATCACCTTTGCCAGCACCGGGCTGAAGAGCTTGATCTGATCCTTATTATCGATATCATACAGTTCCTTCAGGGTATCGAACGGAATGGAATCATAGTCGATCTCTGTGACGGGCGATTCGCCGTCCGCGACCGGTGTATAGCCGCCTTCGCCGTCCGGGCGAACAAAGAACGAAAAGCCGTCGTCGCTCGCATCATTGTCTGTATTTTCATTATGTACCGTCTTGATGATAACGCACTGATCCTGCACGACATCGACCGTCTGATCGGTGGGAATCCCCTTCTCGTCGAGCAGATTGACCGTCACGGTTCCGTGGAACACATACAGCGTCGTGATATAATCCCCGTTCTCATCCTTCTCCACCTTCACACGGAAGCTGGTGCCGCAGACCGCCATCGTCGCCTTGGGTGCGCTCACCTCGTACATCGAGCTCGCAGACAGCGGCTCTGTGATCTCATTCAGGATCGAGCCGTTTTTCAGGACGATGGTCGTCTTATTGTCAGACGGATTGCCCGAAGCTGTCAGCTCCAGACTGGAGTTCGGCTCCATCAGGATAAATTTCGTGTTATCCAGTATCAGGCGCAGCGATCCGTCCGAATCGGTCTCCGCTCTGTCGCCGTTTTGCAGATTCATGCCCGAATACGGCTCCAGATCGCCAAGCGGTTCGCGCGTGATGACCGCTTTGCCGATCACTTCAAACACCTTGATGACACGGTATTCATCCGCCCGGTTTTTCAGGACGAAACCGGTCACCACTGCCGCTGCCGTCACGACCAGAGCCGCGATCCCGAGAAACAGCTTGCTGTGCAGTAATGCCGTCAGCTTCATAGCAACCCTCCTTTCTGTCAAAGCAGTCCGAATTCCTGTTCTGATGACATAATCCGAATCATTTCTTACAATTATATTAGCATGTTTTTTGTATTTTGTCAATATTATTTCGGAAAGATAGTGACAAGAGCTTGGAAATATGTTATAATATAGACATACAGCGCGTCCCGATTTCAGAATAAAAGGAGTGATAACATGAAGATCGCCCTGTCAGAGCAGCAGAAGGAACGGTATGTCAAGGGCGCCGAATGCCTCATCATGATTCTGCTCACCTTTGTTGTATGCAATTTCAGCTTTTTCAGCTCCTTTGAGAAGCTCCTGCTCGACCGGCTTTACCAGAAGCCGCGCGGCATCAACAACACGATCAAGATCATTGCCATTGACAAGCCGACCCTGCGCGAGATCGGCGCAATGGGAACATGGTCGCGGCAGGTCTACGCCGATCTGATCGACAGACTCGGCAGCTGCCCGGATATCATCGTGATGGACCTGATGCTGTTCAATGACATGGATACCGCCGGCGATCAGGCGCTCCGCGATGCGTGCAGCAGCAATCCGGGCATCGTTTCCGGCAGCTACATCAATTATAACAGCGTCTACCGCTACAGCGAATCCGGAAAGGGATATATTGACAACTACAACATTGAATCCATCGACCAGCCGATCATGGCAGACGTCTGTGAGACCGGATTTGTCAATGCCCTGCCCGATCAGGACGGCGTGCTGCGCTCGGCGCTCATTACCGTGGACCACGGCGGAGAGCAGCTCGAAAGCCTGTCCTACCGCGCCTACCGCATGTACTGTCAGAAGCATCAAATAACGGAAAGGCCCCGACACTCGAAAACGGCAGAATGAATATCCAATATGCCGGCAGACCCGGCGATTACGAGGTGATCTCGCTGCGCAGCGTCCTCAACGGTGAGGTGGACCCGCGCATCTTCACGGGCTGTATCGCCGTGCTCGGCGCCTATTCCTCCGGTCTGTACGACCAGTATGCCGTGCCGAACAGCTCCGAGCTGATGTTCGGGTGCGAGATCCATGCCAATATCATCCAGTCGCTGCTCGACGGGAAAAGCCCGGTCCATGCAGACCGCCGGATCGTTTCCGTGATCTATGCGATTGCGGCAGGCATCATCCTCTGGCTGCTGCGGCGGTGCAAGCCGGGTATGACGCTCCTTCTGACGCTGCTGCTCATCGGCGCGTTTACGGTTCTGGCGGTCTGGCTGAACAGCAACGGTCTGATGCTGCCGATCCTGTATTTTCCGCTCGCCGTCCTCATCGCAAGCGCTCTGAGCATCCTGCACAGCTACCTCTCGGCAGCGGCGGAAAAGCGCAAAATTTCCGACACCTTCAAAAAATATGTCGCACCGCAGGTCGTGGAGGAGATCACACGCTCCGGCGGCTACAGCATCCGTCTCGGCGGCGAGAGCCGTGAGATCGCCGTGCTGTTCGTCGATATCCGCGGATTCACGCCGATGTCGGAAAACCTTGCCCCGGAGCAGGTCGTGGATATCCTCAACAGCTATCTGGAGCTCACCACCAATTCGATCTTTCAGAACGGCGGAACGCTGGACAAATTTATCGGGGACGCGACAATGGCGGTCTTCAATGCGCCGTTCGATCTGGACGACTATATCTTCAAGGCGGTCAAGACCGCGCTGGACATCGTGGCGGGCGGTGACGCCATCGAGAGCAAATTTCTGGAAAAATACGGAAAATCCGTCGGGTTCGGCGTGGGCGTCAACTGCGGAAGAGCCGTTGTCGGCAACATCGGGTGCAGCTTCCGCATGGACTATACGGCGATCGGCGACACCGTCAACACGGCTGCGCGTCTGGAATCCAACGCAAAGCGCGGGCAGGTGCTCATCAGCGAGGAGGTCTACAACCATGTCAGGGACCGCGTGACCGTGGAGCCGATCGGCACGATCCCGCTCAAGGGCAAATCGAAAAGCGTCTTTGTGTACGCGCTGACCGGTCTTGCCGAAGAGGGATCTCCGATGGATGATAATGGGGCTCCGCCCCAAACCCCGCTTAAGGGCTGCTAGCCCTTAAGAATCCCATTTCGGGGTTGGAGGGGTGCCTGCATACCAATCGCACAGCATGCGAGGGGGCTCCCTATTCTGAAAGCGATTCTTTCTCGACAAGCTGGCTGCCCGCCGTACTGATCTGTTCAGCACGGCGGGCAGCTTTTGCTTCTGCGGCAATTCTTCGGCAGCGGGACGCCCCTGCTGTCAGGTTTGTTCGGCTTTGCTGTCCGGCAGCGCCTGCATGATCTGCCGCAGATGCTCCCGATAGGCTGCAATGACCGGCTCGGGTGCGGTCAGGCAGAGGTCCTCCGGCAGAAAGCCCGCCAGCCATGCGTAAAACTGCCGGGAGAGCTGCACCGGGACAGTCACCGAAGCATAACCGTCCTCCAGCCTGCGGATCGTCACGTCATACCCGAATTTCTCGACGATGACTCTGGTATGCAGCGTCCGGAATTTCAGCGTGACGTCTGTCGGCTTTTGCTCTCCGGCAAACATTTTGAAGGACGCATGCAGATACTGCTCCGTCATGACGCGCCGGTTCCTGATGTCGTAAAAGCAGCTCTCGCGCGGCGCACGGTAGGCGATCTCCCCGGCGATCTTCAGATTGAACATTCTGTCCACGCGGTAGTTCCACAGCACGGTTTTCCCGTCGCTGTTGTGCAGCCCGCAAATCAGATAGCAGCGGGAATTATCCCAGACCAGCGCGTAGGGAGAGCAGATCTTCGGCGTGCCGTGCTTGTCGTTGAGCTTTGGCAGCATGACGCTGTGCGCACTCCGGACGCCGGGCTGCCGCGGGTAGGTGCGCCTGACCTGACCGGCGTGACGGCTGTCTGCGGTCTCGAAATACAGGTGCTTGTTTTCGTCGATCGCGCCGGAATAAAACCGGATCGCTGCCCGCTCGTTGATCGCGCGGTGAATAAGGCGCAGATTGCTGAGGGCGGCGCGGTTGACCGACGGCGGGCGGTAGTAGTGGTCGGCATTGGACAGATACGGATAATTCTGAAAGGAGGTCAGGGCGCAGAGCTTGCCGAGGAGCTGTTCGATCTCCGCCTTCTCCAGAAACATCGACGAGGAGACCATGTCGGTCAGCAGAGAGACCTCCTCGAGCGTGAATTCGGGCTCATAGCGATAGATACGCTGCTTGCCGGAGCTGTCACAGACCAGCTTGTATTTGATCTCGCTGCAGCAGATCGCGTCGAGCATATCGCGCACACGCTCCCGGGAGACGGCGATGCCGAAATTCTCCTGCAGATATTCCTTGATGCGCTTGGGCATCACGCGGATGCTGCGTTCGCCCTGCTGCGGATTGCCCTGCTCGTGCAGATATTCCAGAATGCGCAGGAACGCGAGCCCGGTCTGATAGCCCGCTGCGGCTTCGTTTTTTTCCATGAATTGCTCCTTTTTTTCGGGAAATTTACAAAGTGTCACCCCGTCGCTGCACTTCGGCTATCGTATTTCAGGGGACGACCTGATATAATGATATACAGAAAGGGGGGATACACCATGACGATCACGATCACAATCTCCATCTGAACGGCACTGCCGAATCCAACATGAAAGCGAGGTGAGACAAATGAAGATCACTGTGACTGTGAATGACGACGTACTGCTGGACTGGGACTCTGACAAAAAGGACGATGACAACGACGACGCGGACGAAG
>JAEEGL016880344.1_pt1 | contig 10686 bp, 5 predicted proteins | sample 9134231 | NCBI WGS metagenome assembly JAEEGL01 (sample SAMN16246548, study PRJNA631951) | gut metagenome | biome: gut microbiome; feature: rumen; material: fiber-attached | host: Bos | place: Iran: Karaj | collected 2018-10 | reverse complement strand
TTCGGAGCGCAGGCAAGTTATACGCTGGACGGAAAAGATAAAGAAACGGTAGAAAATCTTGAAAAAGTATTCACCGAACACGTATCTAAGACCGCAATGGTAAGCACCAGAAAATATAATCCCCGCATCACCGTTGAAGCCCCCACGGATATGCTGATAATGCTGCTGATAATCATAATAATCAACGCGGTAGTATTCTGTTTCTATTACGTCTCGAAGCAGGGACATATCCACGCGGTAAAGAAGATAGTGGGCTACTCAAAGCTGATGATCCTTGCTGACACATTCACAGACTTCCTACTTCTTACCGTCGGAGCGTTCGTAACGGGTAATGCGATAGTTATACTTCTGAAAGAAACAATATTCAAAGAGGTTCAGCTTTTCTCGATATACATGCTTGACCCTCAGGTAATAATCATATCGCTTGTTGCAGTCGTCGCGCTTACGGTCCTTCTTTCCGTAATAGCTATAGCAAGGACCTTCACTTCCGGCAAAACAAACGAATACAGAGTGTAACATAAAGCCGCCCTGATGATTATCAGGACGGCTTAACGCTAAGCATTCACTGTCGTATGTAAAAACTGTCAGTAATGTTATTTGTTTAAATTCAACGAATCCCCCCCTCCATATACACCGTATTTTTTACATGGTGATTGAAGGAAATTGTTGACAAACCATAACAACCATGTTATAATAATCACAGAGTTAAAAACCTTGTTTGGTTCATTTTTATATTTTGTTTTTTCAAAAAGATCCTTGATTAAAGAGTATAAACTAAATGAAGGTTTTTTTTCAGGATGATTTCCTCATTTCATTCACGCTTTACCGTAATCTGTTCATTCTCATCGGTTTATATTTCAGATATTGGAGTGTATAATAAATGAAACACTTTATTATCGACACATGGCTAAACATAAAAAAATCCCCTTTTCTTTTCCTTTTTATGTTCGTTCAAATTGTAATTACCAGTGTTATAGTATATATCACGCTAGCAAATTATTATTGGACCGATGACCAGAGCAATGCTGCTCAAATTGCATGGGGAGATAAAAGCTACTTCAGGCTCGTTTTTCTGCTAAATGCTCCGTATGATGTAAGGAGTTCTTTATTGTTTTCCAGGATACGCAAAAATGGGGAGGATGTGCCTGAATATATTGAACTGTTTAAACGTATAGACGGATTTTATAACGATGCCCTTAAAATAGACGGACTCACTCTCATGACAGGCAGAGAAGGATCTTTTTTTTCATTAAATGAGATCAAAGAGTGGCAAAATGAAGATAAAACCGAGGGTGCCCACTCGATTTTTGCCATAGACAACCTTCATGAGTACAGAATGCTCAATACATATTATGTCGATTCAGAATATCTCGGTTATTTCAATGTAAAACTAAGCGAAGGACAGCCTTTCAGTGAGGAAGATTTTTTATATGACGGAGAAACCATTCCTGTAATAATGGGAGACAAATACAGAAAATATTTTACTTTGGGAGAAGAATTCCAAGCGCTTGATGAGTCGTTCCAGGGATATAAAACATATAAAGTCATCGGCTTTATAGCGAAAAATCAATACTATTGTCCCACAAATATGGCGGGAACAGTGTCTCATGTATACTCATATGACAATATCATCCTCCTTCCAACAATCGAAAGGGATTTCGAAACAATTTTAAATAGCTACAAAAGAAGCATCTTCCTTTTTGCCGGAAGAATAAACAATGCGTTTTTTATTGTTGAACCTAAAAGAACTGAGGAAATATTGCCTCAAATCGAAGAGCTGCTGAAGAAATACGAACTTGATGATATTTATCGTACTTTTAAGTCAAGAACAGAAAAAGAACTTGCAAGTAATTATTACGATCAGCTTATTATCAGCATAGCTGTCTGCATAGCTACGATCCTCTTCTCGCTTTTCAGCTTTATCTTCACAATGCTGTATAAGATAGACAGTAATATCAAAAACTACGCCATACATATGGTAGTAGGTGAAACATACAGCGGAATAGCAGTCAGATATATATTTGAGTCCTTTTTTATATTCCTGATTGCTCAACTTACCGGTTTTTTTGCGTTCAAAATATATGCCGCTTATTCGTATCTTTATAACGGATATTTAAATCTCGAGCTTCCGACCATACGCACAGGGATTATAATAAACGTCATTTTTTTTATTATTGCAGCAATAGTTCTTATTGTGGCCGTCAATTTAAAAATGCGTAATTACAGTATAGCAACACTTATTCGCGGCAACGAAGTAAAACAAGAAAAGAGAATGCCGTTTTACAGAGTAATTATTTTTTGTATGCTTGCAATAGTCGGCATATTCAGTATGTTCATCGCGAGCTATCAGGTTGCGGTTGATAGAATAGATATTTATTACAACAGCTATTACACAAAAAATGTAAAAGCGGCATATGTGCAGAATAATACGGGTGAGAATTCCTCAGAGGCAAAAGTAAATATCAAAGAGATAGGCGCAAATGCTGAAAACGCAATAATAAACAGATACATAAATGCATTTTATAAAGGCTCTGATTTTATAGAAGAAAGAGGATTATACTTCAACGGATATATCGACCCCGTAAATATGCTTGAAGGCAGATTTTTTACCAAAGAAGAATCTGCGGGAAAAGAAAAGATAGCTGTAGTCGGTAAAGAAATATATGATAATTATGTTACTTTCAATCAAAACAACGAACCGATCTACCATTGCGATGCGCTTGATATGGATTTAAAGGTAATAGGTGTAATGGGAAAAGAAGATCAGGCAACAAGTATTGATCTGACCGTGTTTGTCCCGATAAATCATGCAATGTCAAAATTTCTCGGTGCAGGATCATATACGCTTGACGGTAAAGATAAAGAAACTGTGGAAAGACTTACCGAAGAATTTGAAAAACACATTGCAGAAACAGGAAATGTGGATATAAGGGACTATCATCCGAGAATCCCGGTCGAAGCGCCGACGGATATGCTGATAATGCTGCTTATAATGATAATAATCAACGCGGTAGTATTCTGTTTCTACTACGTCTCAAAGCAGGGACATATCCACGCGGTAAAGAAGATAGTGGGATACTCAAAGCTGATGATCCTTGCTGATACGTTTACGGACTTCCTTCTTCTTACGGTAGGGGCGTTCGTAACCGGAAATGCGATAGTTATACTGCTTAAAGAAACAATATTCAAAAACGTTCAACTTTTTTCTATATACATGCTTGACCCTCAGGTAATAATCATATCGCTTGTTGCAGTCGTCGCGCTTACGCTCCTTCTTTCCGTAATAGCTATAGCAAGGACCTTCACCTCCGGCAATACAAACGAATACAGAGTGTGAAATTTATTGAAACAAGTACAGGGGCATATATTCACTGTTTCCTTTCAGTTATCTCTGCGTGCAACGCGTTTTAAGACATCTGGATCACTCCAAAAAACAGAATATTAAAAGACAATACCTCATGTAAATATCCGGAAGCGACAGTTAAAGTCACTTCCGGATAAGTTTTTATTTGTTTTCAGTCAAGCTCTATAGATGTTTCAAGCCTTATATCATCGGATGACGCTCCGACAAGAATTCTGAATTCGCCGGGTTCAACGGTTTTTTCATAATTGATATCGATAAGGCTGAATGATTCTTTATTGAGTGTAAACGTTATCCTCTTTTCTTCTCCCGGTTCAAAGTGAACGCGATCAAATCCTTTCAGCAGCATGGGGGGAGTAGCGACCGAGCTTTCAACGTCGTCTATGTAAAGCTGAATAACTTCATCCCCTGCAAGCTTACCTGTGTTTTTAACTGTAACGCTTACCTCAACGTCATATCTCCCTTTTTTCTCGGTCGTTATATCCGAATACTCAAATGTTGTATAGGAAAGACCGAAACCGAATGGATATCTTGCCTTTTTCGGACCTTCATAGTATACTTCGGAGCCGCCGGGAAGCATTGAATAGTAGCACGGGATCGAACCGACGTTTTTCGGGAATGATACGTTAACTCTGCCTGCCGGATTGTTTAAGCCGAAAAGTGTTTCGGTAATAGCTTTCGCGCCGAATTCTCCGCCGAACCATGCGCAAAGGATGCCGTCGCATATATCTTTTTCAACGGTAAGATCGACCGGTCTGCCAACTTCAAGAACAACGATGAGCTTTTTGCCGAGCTTGGCGAGCTGCTCTATCAGTTCCCTCTGCTTTCCCGGAAGAACGTAGTCGCATCTGTCGCTCCACTCACCGCATGTAAGAGAGTTATCTCCGCCTACAAATATGATGCAGTCGCATTCCGATGCGGTTTTTACTGCTCCCTCGATATCATCGGGAATTTCGTCTTCGCCTTCAGACGCAAGGTGAGGCTGACCCTCGATATAGCGAGGTGTCTTTTTATCCGGCGTTATAGCGCAGCCGTCATGCTGACGGACTGTGATCTTATCGCCGAAAAGCTCCTTGATTTCTTCATATACAGATTTGACTTCGTATCCCGTAGGGGTAGACGAATATCCGCCGATTTTCTGAGCCGCCGAAGACGGACCGATAACCGCTATCGATTTTATGTCTTTTGAAAGAGGCAGAACGCCGTTGTTTTTCAGCAGCGTCATCGACTTTCTTGCGGCTTCGAGCGCGATCTGCTTATGTTCGTCGCAGCGGATGATGCCTTCCCACGCATTTTCATCTGTATAGGGATGTTCGAAAAGACCGAGTTCAAATTTAAGGGTCAGCACACGGCGGACGATATCGTCGATCCTTGCCATTGGTATCTCGCCTGTCTTGATAAGGTCGGTTACGGTTTCTCTCCAGAATTTGTTGGGATAATCAAGACCTTTCATGTCAAGACCGTTGTTTATGCACTTCTTTATCGCTTCTCTGTCTGTTTTTACAAGTTTGTGACCGCCCTTGACTTTTTCAACTCCGCCCCAGTCGGCGCGCGCATAGCCTCTCAGTCCGAGTTTTTCTTTGAGCGTTTTTTTCAGATAGTGTTCAGAGCACATCATAACGTCGCCGTCGATGCTGTTGTAGCTGACCATAACATTATATGCTCCGCCTTCTTTGATCGCTGCTTCAAAAACGGGAAGGTAAACAGACTCTGCCTCTCTTCTGCCTATCCTTGCGGGAGAACAGTTCGTTCCCGCTTCGGGGATTCCGTAAAAACAGTAGTGCTTAGGCTCTGCCGCAACGGCATCGTTTCTGCTTACATCGCCTTTCTGCTCACCTGAAACTATCGCTACTGCCATTCTTGACGAAAGATATGTGTCCTCGCCGAATGTTTCTTCCGTTCTTCCCCAGCGTGTTTCTCTTGCAATGTCAAGATTAGGCGCGAGAATTTCCTGCATGCCCAGACTTCTTGTTTCTTTTCCTATTGCCTGACCGACGCGGTTTACTATTTCTTTGTCAAACGATGCGCCGAGACCGATCGGGGAGGGGAATACTGTGCCTCTCGTTCCTCCTATTCCGTGCAGCGCTTCACCTGTAAAAATAACAGGTATTCCGAGTCTTGTGTTTTCAATAAAATATTTCTGAACACGGTTCATCGTTGACGGGATCGCATAATTGTCGTGCACAAATCCAACGCCAGTATGTCCGAATTCTTCTTCTATTTTATCGATATAATATTCGGTATCCGGTTCAACACTGCAGTTGTGGATCTTTGACGGCTTTGTTGCAAATGCAACTCCGGGCATCATATCTGTCTGTGCAGCTTTTTCTTCGGGCGTCATTCTTGAAATAAGATCTTCGACCCTCTCTTTTATCGGAAGAGCAGGGTTTTTGTATTTAGGTAAATTTTCCATGTCTATTCTCCGTTCGCAATTTTATATGTTATAAAAATACCATATTTCTGTGTTGTTGTCAATATTTTTCTGAATTATTAAGCTGTTTTGTTTCAAATGCGGCATAGTTATTTTTCTTTGCAATAAAATCTCGCGCCATTCTCCACAACGGAAATTGTTGTTTCCGTAATCTCCTCAAGCTCTCCGTCAAGATTCAGCAGTAAAGGTTTTTCGCTTGACAGTTTGATTTCCTTTGCTTTTATTATCTGCACGTGTTTATCTTTGATGTGAGAGCCGTTGAGCAGTTTGGGAAGGATAAAAATAAGTGCGATCCTGCTTACTGCGTCACAAAGGTATACGTCTAGGTATCCGTCATCCGTTTTTGCCGTAGGCGCGATATGTATCCCGCCGCCGTAATACTCGCCGTTTGCAAACGCGGCAAGAAGCAGCGGTTTTTCATATGTTTTTCCGTCAATTTCCAGTCTGGGTCTTATGGGCTTAAATGTAAATACGGTATACAGGAGCGACGCAATATAGCTGATTTTTTTCAGAACAGGGATTTTTCTGAATTTCATTGAATTTTTGACTATCTCAGCATCGTAGCCCACCGATGCGATATTGGCAAAATATGAATCGCCTGCCTTACCGCAGTCCACTGATTTTACAACATACGATCGATAATCGCTGAGGACCTTTTTGTAATCCTTTTCGTTTGTCAGCACTCTGCAAAAATCGTTTCCCGTTCCTGCAGGAACAACAAATATGTCATTATCGGTCTTTACTGCCCCGTTTATAACTTCAAGCAGTGTTCCGTCTCCTCCAACGGAAAAAACGGTGCTGTTTTCGAGCTTTTTTACAACTTCAGTGATCTCGCCCCGATATGAGGACTCTACCGTTTCGTATTCTTCGTTTGCCATTACGGTTTTTATCAGATTTCTTACATCATCGATCTTTTTTTCGCATGAATACGAATTGATAAGAAAAACTTTCTTTTTCACGCTGTCCACCACCTTCACGATTTTGCGTCATACCAGGTTTTGCCCGTATGGATATCCGCAATAACGGGAACGTCAAACTGATAGGCGTTTTCCATTTCCTCACGAAGTATCTCAGCTGCCTTGTCCTTTTCTTCTTCCGGCGCCTCAATTATGAGTTCATCGTGGATCTGAAGTATAAGCTGCGATTTCATTCCGGCGCTTTTAAGTCTGTCTGAAACTCTTATCATTGCCATTTTGATCAGATCGGCCGCGGTTCCCTGAATAGGTGTGTTCATTGCGACACGTTCGCCGAAAGCAGAAAGATTTTTATTTGAAGCATTTATTTCTGGAACATACCGCCTTCTGCCGAAAAGGGTCGTGACGTATCCGTTCTGTTTCGCTTTTTCGACCGTTTCGGCAATATACCGCTTAACGTCCGGATATGCCGCAAGATAGTCGTCTATATATTTTCTTGCCTGTTTTCTCGATACAGAGATATCCTGTGAAAGAGTGTAATCTCCTATTCCGTACATTATGCCGAAATTGATCGCTTTTGCCCTGCGGCGCATATCATCCGTTATCAGTTCCTTCGGCAGCCCGAATATTTCTGAGGCGGTTCGTGCGTGCACATCTTCGCCGGTGATAAATGACTCTTTCAGAACTTTGTCTCCCGAAATATGCGCCATCAACCGAAGCTCGATCTGCGAATAGTCCGCGTCTATCAAACATTTTCCGTCTTCTGCCTTAAAAGCCTTCCGCATTTCTCTGCCTAGCGCTGTCCTTACCGGAATATTCTGTAAATTCGGCTCTATTGAGCTTATTCTTCCGGTTTGCGTTACCGTTTGTGTAAAAACGGTATGTATCCGTCCGTCCTTATCAACTGCTTTAAGCAGCCCGTCCACATATGTTGATTTGAGTTTTGTCAGTTTTCTGTATGAAATAATAAGCTCTATTATCGGGTGATAATCGATCAGGGCTTCAAGAACATCGTTATCTGTGGAATATCCGGTTTTCGTTTTCTTTTTTGCAGGCAGCAAAAGATCGTCAAAAAGAACGGCGCCGAGCTGTTTTGTGGAGTTTATATTGAATTCTTTGCCCGCAAGTCTGTATATCTCATTTTTCAAATCTTCCGTTTCCGCGTCAAGTCTGACGCCGAAAGATTCAAGAAAATCGCAGTCTACCAGCACTCCCTTAACCTCCATTTCCGCAAGGACGGTTGAAAGAGGAAGCTCGATTTTTGAGTAAAGGTCATACGAACCGTCTTCCTTCATTTTTTCAGCCAGGTTTTTTTCGAGCGACGGCAGTAAAACAGCCCATGAAGCGGGATCATCTGTTTCTGCTCCGAGCATTTCAAGGCAGACTGTTTTGAGACCGTATGAGCTTCTGGACGGATTGACCACATATGCCCCAAGCATCGTGTCAAAATCAGCAGCAGGCGCGAGTGAACGCTGTAATGAATACCTGAGAAGTGATTTGAAGTCGTGGGTGACGATCTTTTTTCCGTCAACAGAGGGCAGAATCGTATCGATATCTGAAACTACTGCTTCGTTTCCGTTTTTTATGTATACCTTTTTGTCCGGGAGTGTATGAATGATATATATCGGCTCACTATCAAAAATCTGACTGTGTTTGCTTGCCGAATATTCCGAGAAATCAGCCTTTTTTTCTTCTTTTGCAGACGGTTTATCGTCGGTTTTCAGCCTTTCGAGCATTTTTGTCATTTCAAGCTCTGAAAAAATCTTTTTCAGCTCTTCTGTATCGGGGCAGTAGGGGCGTGGAGTGGGGAACATTTCTTCTTTTGGCAGCGAGGTGGTGATGGTTCCCAGCTTTTTGCTCATATACGCGCTTTCTTTGCCGGCAACGAGCTTTTCGTGAAGGGATTTTTTCGTGATTTTATCAATATTTTCATAAACTTCGTCAAGTGAGCCGAATTCCTTCAGCAGTTCTGCGGCGGTCTTTTCTCCTACTCCGGGAACTCCGGGTATATTATCTGAGGAGTCGCCCATAAGCGCCTTAAGATCGATAAGTTTATCAGGCGTAAGTCCGTATTTTTCTTTGACAGCTGCGGGGGTGTAAATATCGTCTGAGGGGTATCCGTTTTTTGTGACGGCAAGCTTTACTGTGATATTTTCGTCCACAAGCTGCAGCTCATCCCTGTCTCCCGTGATTATGATGCACTTATTGTTTTTTGCGCTTTGATTTTTTGATATTATCCCTATTATATCGTCCGCTTCAAGCCCTTCCCTTTCATATATCGAAAAGCCCATTGCTGCAAGCGTTTTCTTTATCCAGGGCAGCTGAGCGGCAAGCTCGTCGGGCATCCCTTTCCTTCCCGCTTTGTATCCCTCATACATCATGTGACGGAAAGTTTTTGCTTTCATGTCGAACGCTATCCCAACACCGTCCGGCTTGTCTTCGTCAAGATGACGAAAAAGTATCGTCAGAAAACCGTATACGGCGTTTGTGGGTATGCCGGTTGATGTCGTCAGCGGGCGCACGCCGTAAAATGCTCTGTTTAATATGCTGTTTCCGTCAATCATCATAACGGTCGTCTGGTTGTTTTCCGCCATAAAAGGCCTCCGATTGCCTATATATTCTCTATATTTCTTAAAGTATATCATACAGAACGTCAAAAATCAATATGTAAAATCGCATTTTCACCGCTAATAATTGTTTTTGGCTGTTTTTTTGTGCAAAATGACGAAAAAATTCTTTTTGCGTGATAAAAGATTTACACTTTTTTTAGGATTTATTTCAGGATTTATATTGACAAAAAAACCTCAATATAGTATAATGATGACACTGAAGTGGTGGACAGCGGTTTATTGGGGTTTATTTGCCCACGATTTTGAGAGAAAATAAGAGGAAGGAGCGTCGGAAGAATGGACAACGAAGAAAAAATAATTGCGGCAGAAAATACGGCAGAAGACGATTTATTTTCCGGCGCGATGAATCTTATAGGCAATTACCGCCATACGATGGATGCGAAGGGAAGAGTATTTATTCCCGCAAAATTCCGTGAAACCGTAGGCAATGCCGTATATATGACAAAAGGCTCCGATCACTGCGTTTTCGTATTTTCAGAAAAAAGATGGTATGATTTCGCAAGAGAAATAGCGATGAAGTCCATCAGCAAAGGTATCGTATCTCAGCGTCAGGTCATCGGTAATGCGTTCCGTTCGGATATCGACATGCAGGGCAGAATAATACTTCCTCCCGGACTTCGTAAATTTGCGGAACTTACAAAGGATGTAGTAGTTGTTGGCGCCATGACCCGAATTGAAATATGGGATGCCGCGAGATGGGATGTTTATGACGAAGAAAACGGTCAGGATATTCTCTCCGCATTTGAGGAGCTGGGCATCTGATGGGAACATTTTCCCATATCCCCGTTCTTCTGAACGAAACGCTGGCAAATCTGTCGATCAAGCCTGATGGCATTTACGCTGACGGAACTGCGGGCGGAGGCGGACATTCTTTCGAAATCGGTTCGCGTCTTTCAAAAAACGGCATGCTTATCTGCACAGACAGAGATACCGAAGCTGTGGCGGCCTGCAAAAAACGCCTTTCATCGCTTGAATGCAAAACTGAAATAATCCATTCCGAATTCAGCAGTCTCCCGCTCATACTCGATGAGCGCGGAATAAAACTTGACGGACTTCTTCTTGATCTCGGCGTTTCTTCTTATCAGCTTGATTCTGCTGAACGAGGCTTTTCGTATATGCAGAACGCGCCTCTTGATATGAGAATGAATAAAGATGATGCAGTGACTGCTGCGGATATAATAAATACATATTCCGAAAACGAGCTTTCGCGTATTTTTTTTGAATACGGCGAAGAGAGATGGTCGAAACAGATCGCAAGAAAAATCGTTGCAAAACGGCAGGAAAAACCATTTGAAACAACATTTGAACTTGTTGACGCAATAAGATCCGCAATGCCCGCAAAAGCGCTCA
>JAEEGL016544747.1_pt1 | contig 10686 bp, 5 predicted proteins | sample 9134231 | NCBI WGS metagenome assembly JAEEGL01 (sample SAMN16246548, study PRJNA631951) | gut metagenome | biome: gut microbiome; feature: rumen; material: fiber-attached | host: Bos | place: Iran: Karaj | collected 2018-10 | reverse complement strand
CCTGCCGCAAGTTCCCTGGCCTGCTGCCCTACGCCCTCTTCTTCGTGGCAGTCATCCTCTCCGTCATGGGTGCGGCCTACTTCACCGTCCTGGCCTTCCTGGCCCCCATCACTCTGATGATCTGTGAGGAAGCCAGGATGGACAAGCTCACCGGCGCCGTGGCCATCAACTGCGGCGCGCTGGCCGGCGGCAACTTCCCCACGGCCGCTTTGGGCGTGGTCTTCCGCGGCCTCATGGACAAGGCTTACGAGGACGCCGCTATGACCCCCATCGATTCCTTCTCCTCCTCCCTGCTGATGTTCGGCCTGGCCATCGTCTCAAGCCTCATCATCATCACCGTCTTCCGCTTCTGCTTCAAGACCAACCGGAACATCGGCAAGGGCGTCACCTTCGAGAAGCCTGAGGCCTACACCCCGGTCCAGAAGAAGACCCTGACCCTCATCCTCCTGATGATGGCCGTGGTTCTGATCTTCCCCGTGCTGAAGCTCATCCTCCCCGACGTGAAGTTCATCTCCGACGTGGCCGGCAAGATCGACGTGGGCCTGGTGGCCATCGTCTTCGCCGTCATCGCCCTGCTGATGAAGCTGGCTCCTCAGAAGGAGATCATCGCCAAGGTGCCCTGGAACACCATTCTGATGATTGCGGGCGCCGGCATGCTGATTTCCGTAGCCGTCAAGGCTGGCACCATCGACCTGCTCTCCGCCTGGATCGGCAGCAACGTCCCCGTGTGGCTGGTACCGCTGGCCTTCTCCATCGTTGGCGCCATCATGTCCTTCTTCTCCTCCACCACCGGCGTGGTCTGCCCTGCTCTCTTCCCGCTGATCCCCGCCCTGGCAGTGGCCACCGGTCTGAACCCCGCAGCCCTGTTCACCTGCACCGTCCTGGGCGCCCAGAGCTCCGCCATCTCCCCCTTCTCCTCCGGAGGCTCTCTGATCCTCGGCTCCTGCGGCTCCGAGGAGGAGCGCGGTCACCTGTTCAACCGTCTGCTCTTCGTGGCGGTCCCCATCAGCGTCGGCATCTGCGCTCTGTACAACTTCGTGATCTCTATGATCCTGTGACGCAGCAACGTCGCTCCGACCGGATCCAATTGTTGTCCCTCCGCACGGCTCAGAAAAAGCAGTCGCTCAAGAAGCGGCTGCTTTTTCTTCGGCTGTGCTCCGGGTCTCCTCCTTTCCCCACCGGACCCCCCTCTTTTTGGGGGGATCGCGGACGGCTTCTGAAAAGCTTCTGCCCGCTTTTTCATATCTGCCCCGGTCGTTTTGGATTGATTATATCAAAATGAACGGGGCTTTTTTATGTTCATCCGTTATTTTGTAATGCTTTTGTACGCTTCCCGCGTTATACTATCCACGTAAAAGCAAAACAGGAGCCGGCGGCGCAAAAGAAGCCGCGGCAGCAAACGACAGGAGGATATCCAAATGGGCAGATTATCGGAAGCATTAAAAGCGAAGCTGGCGACCCTGGGCAAGGCCAAGGTCGGCTCTCTCCAGGATTTCGTCAAGGACCCCCAGAAGGAGCTGGAGCAGCTCTATCTTGAGAACGACGAGTTCTTTGTCAAAAATGCCATCTCGAAGATGATGGAGGAGACCCTGGGCAAGCTCTCCCCGGAGAAGCAGCAGGAGATCAACGGAAAGAACCTCCCCGATGAGGAGAAATGGGCCGCCGTCGCCGAGGCCTGGGAGGCCCAGGCCGGCCCGGAGGCAGCGGAGCTTGCCGCGAAGGAGGTGGAGGGCATCGTCTCTCCCTCCGATCCCCGCTACCCGAAGGAAAAGCTGCTCGTCAACATGAAAAAGGACGAGCTCGATGCGCTTCGGGCCGAGATCAAGCCGGAGGATCCCGAGGGCCAGGCCAAGCGCGAGCTGCTGGACAAGGTGGACCGGGATCTGACCCTGGCTTCAGACGAGGCCCTGGATCACTACAACCGTATGGACGAGCTTCTCCAATATCGCCTGGAGGCCCTGCAGTACACGGAACGCAACGCCTTCGTCGATACATATCAGGGCGGAAAATACGCCTCCAAGCTGCCAAAAATGCACAGCGACCATATCGGCATCGACCATTATACCTTCGACAACGTCGCGCCGTACAACAGCAGCTTCAAGGCTTCCGACAGCGGCTCTCTGGTGGGCACGATCCCGGAATTCCTGTCTCCGGAGATGAAGAAGGACGTGCTGGAGATCACGGACAAGATGCGGGCCCACAGCGAGGAGTACCACGTTCCCGGAGCGACTGTGCTGACCGGCAAGACGCCCAGCGGCCACCCATACTACTTCGCGGAGCAGGGCACCAAGGCCTACGCCTTCTGGCCCCTCCAGACAGCTTATCAGAAGCTGGCCGAAGCTGTGGACTCCAAGGACTACGACAAGATCCGCGAGGCGGAGCAGCATTACAGCGAGACCCGCGCCTTCACCGACGGGATGATGCAGACCATGGGGAAGTACAAGACCCCCCTCTGCGGCGGCAACGTCAACTCCACCCGCAGTGCGCAGGGCCGCACCGCGGTCCCCCAGGAGCATCTGAAGGATTTCGTCTCCCACTCCAAGCTCAACGGCCTGTATATGCTCCACGGCTTCTACAAGAACACCGGCATCACGGCCGAAGAATTCTTCAAGGATCCCGCCGCCGCCATGCGGAAGAGCGCCAGACTCTTTATCTCCAGGGAAGGCGTGCAAACCAAGCCCACCCTCGGCTCCAAGCTGTACAACGGCATGAGTACGGTGTTTGCAAATCAGGTGAGCCGCGCCTATTTCGACACCGACCTCAGCCTCATCGGCAGGGCCTTCGAGAGCATGTCCAGCATGGAGAAGGACCCGGAGAAGCGTAAGCAGATCGCCGGCTGCGGCGGTCTGGCCGCTGCCGCGGGCTCCATCGTGGTGAACGAATACTTCCATAAGATCGAAAAGATCAGCCAGATGCCGAAGGACAAGACGGACTATTTCTATCAGCACGTCGCTCTGCTGCCGAAGGAGGAGATCGACCCCGTCAAGCTGTACGACAAGCTGAACGTCGAAAACTGGAAAAAGGACGCCGATCCCCGCCGCCTGGCCCAGGAGCTGCGAACCCAGGGCAAGCTGGATTACAGCGAGCTCGCCGAACGGACCAACCAGGTCCTGGAAGAAGTTCAGGAGGAAATGGAAAGCGACGACGCCGTGGCCGTCAGCGCCTTCAACCGGGAGAAGTTCTACCAGTCCAGCATGAAGGCCTACTGCGAGCTGATCCGCACGGCGACCCCGGAGGAGAAGAAGGATCCCAACTTCCAGAAATTCCGCGACAGCGTCTTCGCCATGAAGATGAAATACGGCAAGAACGGTACCGAACAGGACGTGACGAAGGCCACCGCGACCTGCCGGAAGCTGGACGAGGAAATCGCCCTGCAGCGGCAGAAGAAGACCGGCTGGTTCATCAGCTCCAAGAACACCGACGAGCACAACCGCATGACCATCGCTCAGCGAAAGCTGCAGTACAAGGTCAAGCAGCTCCGGGGCGAGGACATCTCGGACCTGCCCGCCGATGAGATCGAGGCCCTGAAGAAGGTCGATCTGAAGAAGCTGGTGGACAAGGCCCGCAGCGAGACCTACCGGTACTGCTGCATGAAGACTGACAACGGCAAGGACGGCAGTTTTGTGCATGCGGCCGGCTCGAACCGCTTCAACATGGCCTACCGCAGCCTGAAGACCATCGACGAGATCGCCGATACCTGCGGCATCCTCTCCCCCGGCGAAAAGCTCCTCCACAAGGCCAGACGAGAGATGATGCACGACCGCGACGACAAGGGCTGGACCCGGGAGAACGTGGAGGACTATGCCGCCAAGGCCATCCTTGGCATGTCCCTGGCCCACGGCAAGAAGTCCTTTGAGGAGCAGGCGAAGTACGAGGACGCGGAAAAGCAACAGGCTGCTATCAATAAGATCAAGGCGGATCCCGCCTTCCGGCGCATGATGGCGAACGAAGGCGCCTTGAATATCGCGGACAAGATCATCACCGGCAACAGCTCCCTCACCGACGCCTGGATCAAGGCGAAGAATCAGATCTCCATCGAGAATGAGCAGGCGAAGTACGACGCTGCAAATAACGGCTTCCAGGTGCTCGGCGAAGGCGACGTTCCCGAAGGCATGACCAACGACGACAAAAAGAAAATGTGGGGCGACAACCCCATCCAGCTGTAAGCGCTTTCCGTCCTTCCGTTTCAGAACTTCGGTATTCCTTCGTAATCCCGGCGTCTTTTTGAACGACCCTTCCATGCAAAAGGCACTTGCGAACGCAAGTGCCTTTTGCAATGATATCCGTTTCCGGCGGAGCGGGTGATATGCCTACGGCATGATATCCCCTGCGGGGATGATATACGCTGCGCGTAGGAAGGAACGGATATTATATCACACTTGCGAAGCAAGTATATCCTGCGGCGCCAGCCGTATATCCTGTCGTGTCAGCGAAATATCATTACCTCCCGATCAGAGAACCGGCCCCCGATTGAAATCTTCCGCCTTCAAAGGTCCGTCCTTCGTACCTGCGGACGCGCCCGGGCTTCGTGCCGGAAAGAAACGCCGTTGCTTTTTTGCTGAATTACGGTATAATGATACTGAACGGTATCCGGGCGCAAATCGGAACGATACGCTGTAATACGGGAGAAAACGATATGAAAATCGCGATCATTGAAGACGACAGAAGCCTCCGGGACAGCCTTGGCGAGCTGTTCTCCGGGGAGGGCTACGAGACTGCTGCCGCGGCCGGCCTGCGGGAAGCCCGAGCCCTGGAGGAGGCGGATCTCTGGCTTGTGGACGTGATGCTGCCGGACGGCTCCGGCATCGACTTTGTCCGGGAGAAGCGGAAAACCAGCACGATGCCGATCCTGATCCTGACCGCGCTGGACGGGGAAGACAGCATCATCGCCGGGCTGAAGGCGGGGGCGGACGATTATATCGTCAAGCCCTTCCGGGCCGGGGAGCTGCTGGCCAGGGTGGACGCCAACCTGCGCCGCGTGCTGCCCGAGCGCTATGAGCTCGTCAGCGGCGAGCTCTCCTACAGCTTTCCCGACGAGCATATCCGGCTCAGGGGAGAGGAGCTGAATCTCCGGGCAATGGAGCGCAGGCTGCTCCGGCTGCTTTTGGAGAGCCGGGGCCGACTGCTCACGAGAGACTATCTGCTCTACCAGCTCTGGGATCGGGACGAGAACTATGTGGACGAAAATACGCTTTCGGTTCTGGTGTCGAGGCTGCGCAAGGAGATCGGAAGCTTTCAGGGGCTGGATTATATCGAAACGGTGCGGGGGACCGGCTACCGCTGGCGCCTGCCCTGCCGGATGGGAGGGAAGCGAAAATGAAGCTGAACCGGAAAACCGGGCTGCTGCTCCTGGCACTGGCGGCGTCCCTGCTCTGCCTGGCCGCCGGTGTGCTGACGGCGGCGCTGGCGTCGGAACGGGTCGACAGCGCCATTGGCGCGGTCTATGAAACGGACCCGGACGCGGCGCGGCTCCTGACGGAGACGCTTCTGTCCGGGCGAAAGGGAGACGGAAGCGAAGCGGCCCGGGGCCTCGGCCTGACGAGCCGCTATTTTGCGTTCCTCCGGGAAAGGCTCTTCGGCTGGCCCTGGATCGGGCTGATGCTTCTGCTTGCCCTCCTGCCCCCGGCGTGCCTGCTGCTGATCCGGCGCAGGGAGCGGGCCAGGCGGAGCGCCCTGACCGAGCGCGTAGAGAAAGCCCTGGCGGGAGAAAGCGTGTTCTATCCGGAAACCGAGGAGGAGCGCCTGCTGGGAAGGGTGCTGACAGCCTATGCCGACCTGCGGGAAGCGAGCGCGCAGCGGGAGGACGAGCAGCGCCGCCGCGTGGAGAACGTGGCCCACGAGCTGAAAACACCGGCCTCCGGGCTGCTGCTGTGCCTGGATCTTGTGGAGAAGAGCGGTATGACCCCGGAACGCTTCGCCAGGATGCGGGAGGCTGCGGAAAAGATGCAGCGCTATATCGGGGATCTGCTGACCCTTGCCAGACTGCGGGCGGGCAAGCTTCGGTTCCTGCGGGAGGACGTGGATCTGGCCGCCCTGCTCGAAACCCTGGCGGGGGAGATGCCCGGCGTTGCCGTTTCCTGCGAGAGCGAGGCCGTGATTCGCGGGGATTGGGAGCGGCTCCGGGAGGCCTTTCGGAATCTGGCGGCCAACGCCCTGCGCTACGGGGAGGACGGAAGCTGCCGGATCCGGCTGAGCAGAACGGACCGGGAGATCCTGGTGGAGTTTGCGAACCGGGGCGGCGAGCTGCCAAAGCTGGAGCGCTACACGGCAGGCCGGGAGGACGGGAGCTCCACGGGACTCGGGACGGCCATTGCCGCCGAGATCATGCAGGCCCATTTCGGCTCTCTCTCGGCGGCTTCCGTGGGCGGAGAAACGGTGCTGACGGCGGTTTTTCCCCTGGATCGTCTGAAAACAAAAGAGCCGGTGTAAGCTTCCTGTAAGATTTGCCTGCTATCCTTCTATCTGGGAGGTGATCCGGCCTATGAAGGACCGAGGATGGAGCCTGTTCCGAACCGGGCTCAGGCGGCGAAAAAAGGAAGTTCGTCTGCTCCGCTTCATGATGGGGCTCGCGGTGTTCCTGACGGCCTTCGTCCTGCTGTTTCAGGACAACATCAACGCCTACGTCATGCGGAACAATTATCTGAGCTATGGCCGCTGGGTCTTCCGAACGGAGGAAGGCGCACGGGTGGAGAGCCCCTATCTGGACTGGGAGACCGTCCGCGTGGGCGGGTATCTCCAACGGGATCTGCCCCCGGAGCTTGAAATTGGCGAAGAGGACGGGGAGCCGGCGCCGACCGAAGCGGAAAACGCCGGGCCCGCGGACCGGATTGAGGTCCCGGAGAACGAGAACCGGCGACAGACCTCGGTCCTGATCGGCGCCCTGGGCGAGACCTTCGCCGCCGAAAACGAGCTGGGCCTTTACGAGGGCCGTCTTCCGCGGACCCGGGACGAGATCGCCATGGAGCTCAACGCCCTGCAGCAGTTGGGCCTGAGCTACGAGCTGGGGCAGGAGATCAGCTTCTATCTCGCGGAGCCGGTCACGGAGCCTGTTCCCGTGCCCGAGGCGGAGCCCGGAGCGGACGCGGAGGAAGCGGAGACCATCCTCGTCCTGAACCGCGTAACCTTTACCCTCTGCGGCACCTTAGAGCGGTATACGGCCCGATGGGACGGGGGCGGCAGTCTGCCGGGCGCTCTGATCACCGAAGAAGCTTACGACAGCCTGACCATGGACAAGCATGCCTACGACTTCGGCATGCTGAAGCCGGAATACACGGGTCACAGCGTCTGGAGCTTCGCCTCGGAGCTCATTGACGCGGTGAGGGCCTCCGCCCAGGGGGCCAATGGGTCCCTGGTCGCCAACGAGGCGGCCTATTACAACCCCTTCTGGGGCGATCCCGCCCTCTACCGCAACATGATCGCCGTTTTGCTGCTCCTCTGCGTCAGCCTGGTCACCTACCTGATGGCCTCCTATCTGACGAAGCGGAAGGGCTTTTTCCTGCGGCTGCGGGAGATCGGCGCCTCCACAGCGGAGGTCTGGAAGATGGCCGCCTGGGAATGTACCCTCGCCGTGGTCCCGGCGGTCCTCGTCGGGGTCGCCGCGGCCTACGCCCTGAGCCTGGGGGCGGTCTTCCTGATGACGAGGCTGAGCGGCTTCCCCTGGTTCTACGTCTTCCTCTGGGAGACCCTGCTCCGCATCCTCCTCTGCGTCCTTGTGACCTTCGGCGTCTCTCTCCTGACGGCGCTGCTGATCTTCTCCGGCAGAGGCATCAGCGAGAAGCGGCGGGGCCTGTCGAAGCGCACCGCGGCGCTCCTCCGGCGGAGAGCCTCGAAAACGTCCCGCAAGCTCGGTTACCGGGAGACCCTGAAGCGGGAACGGATGCGCCATCCCCTGACTACCGTCCTGCGGCGTCTGGCCGCCGTGCTGGTCTGCGCCGTGCTGGTCTACAGCTTCGACGTGATCTCCGGCGCGGCAAAGGCCTATCACACAAACTTCACCCCCTTCTCCGGCATGCGCATGACCTCGGTAAGCCTGAGCTGCCGGGTCCCCAACGGTCCGAAGAAAACAGAGAAGTTCGACCTGGGAACCAAGGCGCCGTTCCTGCGAAATACGATCCCGGAGGCCTTCTTTGCGGAGCTGGCGGAAAAGCCCGGCGTCGCCTCCTGTACCCGGATTCTCAGCGACAGATTCCGGGCCGTTTCCTGGGACGGGAAGGAGGAAAACGAGGCCTACCGGCAGTATCTCGAAGCCTTCGCCGAAAGCCGGGTCGGTCCTTATACCAGAGAAAACAAAGCGCTGCCGGCGTTTCTTGACAAGATCGATCTGACCGTTTTCATGATCAGCGTCCGCGAAAACGCAGAGGCAGTCTGGAAGGACTTCGGCCTCAAAGGGGAGGGGCCCGAATACGAAGCGTATCTGAGGGGCGAGGCGGTCGTCCTCGGGGCGACCCCCGACTTTCTGGAACGCGCCGGCTTGAAGCCCGGCGACAGGCTGTATCTGTCCGGCGTCAACGGCGAGCTTTCCGTGACCGTGGCCGCCCTTGCGGAGCATGTTACCGACGGGGCGACCCTGTTCGGCTCCGCCGCCTTTGGCGCGAAACTGCAAGCCCTGGACGGCGCGGAGGGACAGTGGAACGTCTTTACCACCGTCTTTGATTCCCGCTCCGACAAGGAAAACACGGGCAGGGCCCTGGCAGAGCTCTGCACCCGCTACGGGCTCGACTATATGGACAACACGGAGTTCCTGAAGGAGATCGAGGAGGCCTGGCTCCGCGCCGGGATCACCTACGGTTTCTTCTCCCTTGCCCTGCTGATTCTCTTCCTCTTCATGGTCTTTACGGTCTCGGCGGAGCGGGAGCTCCGGCTGAAGGATAAGCGGGAGCTGCTGCGAAAGCTCGGGGCGGAGAGAAAGACCTTTGCCCGGGAGCGGTGGCGGGAAGCCGTCGGAGAAGCCTTGTACGGCTTTGCCGCCCTGCCCCTGGCCCTCGCTGCGAGATACTATCTGATCTGGAAGGACCTGGGGAAGGCCGGAGGAGCAGTCTACTATTCCAGGCTCCTCGGCCGAAACCTGAATTATGGGGAAGCGTTCTTTGAAACGGAACAGACCGACAGCCGTGCGTTCTATGCCTTGATCAATACGCTGGAAACGCGAAGCTGGCTGTGGCTGCTGATCCCGCTGCTTTTGGCCCTGCTGCTGACCGCCGTCGCCTACGGAATGACCGGGAAAGGAGATCGCAAACATGACTGAGATAAGAGCTGTGCTGGAAGCCAAGGAGATTTCCAGAACCTATCCGGGGGAAAACCCGGTGCACGCGCTGAAGCCCACAAGCCTGCGCTTTCAGCCGGGAGAATTTACCGCCGTCATCGGCCGCAGCGGTTCCGGCAAGAGTACCCTGCTGCGGATCCTGGGGACCCTGGACAAATCGGATACGGGGGAGCTGATTATCGACGGACGCCGCGTCAGCGGCCTGCCCGAAGGGGAGATCGCCCGATTCCGCAGACGCCGGATCGGCTTCGTCCACCAGGACTACAACCTCTTCCCGGAGTACACGGCCTGGGAGAACGTCATCCTCCCCATCCGCCTGGACGGGGCCGCGGAGGACCGGGAGAAAACCGCGAAGCTCTTCGAGGCTCTGGGCATCGCCCACTGCCGGGACCGCTTTCCCCATGAGCTCTCCGGCGGCGAGCAGCAGCGGGTCTCCCTGGCCCGGGCTTTGATCACGGAGCCCGCCGTGGTGCTGGCGGACGAGCCCACCGGCAATCTGGACGCGGAAAACTCCGGGCGGGTGGCGGAGCTGCTGCGCTTTGCCTGCGACGAGTACCGGCAGACCATCGTCATGGTCACCCACGACGCCGCCATGGCGGACTATGCCGACCGGATCCTCCGGATCCGGGACGGCGTCGTCAGCGAATAATCCGGAACAGCGGATGCGCAGACTGTCCGCAGCGCAAACAGCCCCTGCCGCGTGAGAGGCGGCAGGGGCTGTTTCTGTCGGCCAATAGTCGGTCCATGGATTGTATGCGGCCAAATCCCCTGGATACGGGACTTGCATCCGACGTTCATCCCATGATATCTGAGAACAGGATCAGTTCGTCCCCGTCAGCGCCGTGCCGTTGACGTAGACGGTGTGGCCGTTGGAGACGATATTCGCCGGATTGCCGGAGAAGGAACTGAGCCAGCTGTCGCCGGTGAGGATCCACTTTGAACTGTCGTCCAGGGTGAGGGAGACGGAGCCGGTCTCGGTGGAGACGGTTTCGCCCTTCGCGTTGACGATGCTGCCGTCGACGCAGCCCTCGAAGCGCGAGCCCTCGGTCAGCTCCAGCTCCAGGCTGGAATTCGAGCCGACCTTGATGGCGCCGCTCAGCTCCTGGGCGGCGGCCCGGAAGACCGCGGCGTTCCCTGCGCCGCTCCAGGCGCCGTCACAGACCGAGAGCAGAATCTGATCCGGGTCCTCGTTGACGAGCTTTACGCCCCGCAGGGTGATGACCGCGCTGGTATTGGTCACGTGGAAGACGTGGCCGCTCCGGCTGGTCAGGCTGCCGCCGGTCATGGTGAAGCTCGAGGTGCCGCTGTCCGCGTCGCCGGACATGGACTGATAGATCATGATGGTGTCCAGGAAGCTGGCGTTGCTGTTGCGCTGGGTGTTGTTCGCGGTCAGATCACTGTTCGTCAGCTCGATCGAGTTCTTG
>JAEEGL016205235.1_pt1 | contig 10686 bp, 8 predicted proteins | sample 9134231 | NCBI WGS metagenome assembly JAEEGL01 (sample SAMN16246548, study PRJNA631951) | gut metagenome | biome: gut microbiome; feature: rumen; material: fiber-attached | host: Bos | place: Iran: Karaj | collected 2018-10 | reverse complement strand
GTTCTGAGCATTTCAGAGACCGTAAAAAAGGAAGAAGCGGCAAATCTCTACAAATATATATAAAAAAATAGGCTTCAAGCCCTTGACGGTTTACATAGTTCCATAATAGAATATTTTTATGTAAACACAAGGGGAGGTTCGATGGCTGTTCGTCAGGCTGCACATCGTAAAAAGGCTAATAACAGGTTTGCAATGACGCTGATAACGACGGTGGTCCTTATGATCACCATAGTTGTGGCCGTTAAATGTGCAGAGTTAAGTCGTAAGGTAACCGAATACGAAGCCAGGGAAGCGCAGCTTCAGGCAGAGATCGAGGAGCAGCAGGCCCGGGCGGAGGAACTGGTGGAGTACGAGAAGTACACCCACACGATGAAATATATAGAAGATATCGCCAAAAGCAAACTTGGACTTGTGTATGACGGCGAGATCATATTTAAGGAAGAGAATTAAACCGGAGCGGGAGCTTCGGTTTATTATTTTGTACGCTGTGGTACAATGTTCTTATGTCTGACACCTATTCCACTTTATGTGATCATATATCCGATAACCGTTTGATCGGTCCGGGAATGAGCATCCTCGCCGCGGTAAGCGGAGGGGCTGATTCCATGTGCATGCTTGCGCTTCTTATAAGATATGCACGGGAGAATGAACATAGACTCGGTGTCATACATGTGGATCACGGATTCAGACCGGAAGCTGCGGAAGAAGCCGCATATGTAAAAGAGTTCTGTGAGGCACGCGATATTCCTTTTTTCCTAAAGAAAATAGAGCCGGGAACATGCGATAAAACCGAAGAGGCCGCCCGGATCAGAAGATATGAGCTGATATCCGAGACGGCGGATAAGGAAAGATACGATCTGGTCGCACTTGCTCACAATGCGAATGACCGCGCGGAGACCATGCTCTTTAATCTGTTCAGGGGAACGGGAATAAAAGGCCTTACATCCATAAGACCTGTCCGTGACAGGTATATCCGGCCGATCCTGTGCCTTAAGAGGGATGAGATTGAAAGATACCTTAAAGATGAGGGGATACGCTATTATACAGATTCCACCAATCTTGAAGATGATTATTCGCGTAACCGCATACGCCATCACGTGATTCCCGAGGCCTGTACAGTCAACAGCCGCGCGATAGAGCACATGAACGGGCTTGCACGTGACGCTGAGGAGATATGTGACCTCACAGCATCGCTTGCAAAAAAAGCATATGATGAATCCGTAAGATGGGAAGATGAAGGCCCGGATAAGACTGCAATGACAGCCGTGACAGATGTAAATACCTTTATCCCGCTTCATCCCGTAATACAGAGGGAGGTCATAAGGCTTATCATCTTCAGTATGACTCCGCACCTTAAAGATATAGAGAGAGAGCATATCGATGCGGTATGCAGGCTTTTTACGCGCAGTTCAAACGGATCAGTCGACCTTCCCTACGGAATTTGCGCATCCAGGGAATACGGCGAGGTAAGAATAAGTAAAAGTAAAACGGATAAAACGGACGGAAGCAGCTTGGACGGTACAGATAACGGCATTCTCACTGACGGGATAAACGTTGATCTCACTGCGCTTAAGCCGGGTGAGTCTATGCCGGTCGAAGTTCCGGGCGCCGGGAATATCGTCTTTTCCCTGATCGAGATGGGTATAAATGATGATAAGAGCGTCTATATGCGTTCAAACGAATATACTAAATGTTTTGACTATGATAAAATAAACAAGTTCCTGACGATCAGGCAAAGAGCTGCGGGCGACAGGATAACGATCGATGAAAAAGGGCACAGTAAGGATATATCCGGCTATATGATAGATAAGAAGATCCCTGAGCGTTTAAGGGACAATATCCTGATGATAGCGGATGGATCCGACATAATCTGGATCATCGGTCACAGAGACTCATATGCATACAGGATCGGCAGTGAGACCACACGGATCCTGAAGATCACTTCGGAGGTAACAGATGGCTGAACATGTAGAGATCATGCTTACAGAAGAGGAAGTTGATGCACGTATAGGTGAGATCGGCAGACAGATAAGTGAAGATTATGAAGGCAAAGTCGTTCACCTGATCTGCGTGTTAAAGGGCGGCAGCTTTTTTATGACAGAGCTGGCCAAGAGGATAACGGTTCCCGTAACCCTTGATTTCATGAGTGTATCAAGTTACGGCGGAAGCACCAAATCAAGCGGTGTTGTCAAGATCGTCAAGGATCTGGACGAACCTCTTGAGGGCAAGGACGTGCTTGTAGTGGAAGATATCGTGGATTCCGGAAGAACTTTAAGCTATCTGCTCGATATGCTCCGCGACAGAAAGCCCGCAAGCGTTAAACTGTGCACGCTTCTTGACAAGCCCGAGCGCAGGGTCGTTGAGGTAAACGTAGATTATACGGGATTTAAGATCCCTGACGAATTCGTTGTGGGATACGGGCTTGATTATGATCAGAGATATCGTAATCTGCCTTATATAGGCGTAGTCAGATTCGACTGACAAATAATCTTTAGGAGACACAAATCCAAATGAAACAGGAAAAACCGAAGAATACGGGATTCTTGGTGTATTTTGTGATCATCGTGGGACTGCTTCTCTTTACCGCATGGATAGGGAACCGCAACGATATCGACATTTCATACACCAGGGGAGACCTTTATGAGGATGCAAAAGCAGGCAATGTACTGTCTGTGGTCATATCCCCTTATAAAGAGACTCCTGCCGGAGAGATAGCGGTACAGCTTAAATCCGGAGAGGCCAAAACCCTGTACAGTACCGATGTGGCAGAGATTGAGCAGGAGCTCAGGGATGACTACGGACTGGATCCGCAGGTAAGGCGCATAGAAAAAGAAAGCTGGTTTCTGACCAGCGCGCTCCCGGTCCTCATGGCGGCTGTCATATGTGTATTTTTCTTTGTGATTTTCACGGGACAGAGCGCAGGAGCAGGCGGCGGCGGAAGGATGATGAACTTCGGACGCAGCCGCGCAAGGCTTGATACCGGCGACAAGCCTGTTACATTCAAGGACGTTGCAGGCCTTAAGGAGGAAAAAGAGGATCTGACAGAGATCGTCGATTTCCTTAAAAATCCTGAGAAATATACCAAAGTCGGAGCGCGCATACCCAAAGGCATACTGCTTGAAGGCGCTCCCGGTACGGGTAAAACACTTCTTGCAAAGGCAATCGCAGGGGAAGCGGGCGTTCCTTTCTTCTCGATATCGGGTTCAGACTTCGTGGAGATGTTCGTCGGTGTCGGCGCATCCCGTGTAAGGGATATGTTTGACGAGGCCAAGAAGAACTGCCCATGTATCATATTCATCGATGAGATAGACGCAGTTGCAAGGCGCCGCGGAACAGGTCTGGGCGGCGGACATGATGAAAGAGAACAGACTTTAAACCAGCTGCTTGTCGAGATGGACGGTTTCGGCGTCAATGAGGGAATCATCGTGCTGGCTGCTACCAACAGGGTCGATATCCTTGATCCCGCTATCCTCCGTCCGGGAAGATTTGACAGAAAGATCACGGTCGCAACTCCCGATGTAGGCGGAAGAACAGATATTCTTAAGGTTCATGCACGCAACAAGCCGCTCTCCGACGACATCAATCTTGAGCATGTGGCACAGACCACGGCCGGCTTTACGGGCGCAGACTTAGAGAATCTCTTGAATGAGGCGGCTATCTCCGCAGCCAAGGACAACCGCGGATATCTGACTCAGGATGATATCACCAAGTCCTTTATCAAGGTCGGAATAGGAACCGAGAAGAGAAGCCGTATTATTTCAGATAAAGAAAAGAAGATCACGGCATATCACGAAACGGGACATGCAATACTGTTCCATCTGCTGCCGGATGTGGGCCCCGTATATACCATATCCATAATCCCCACGGGACTGGGCGCAGCCGGATATACGATGCCCCTGCCTGAAAAAGACGAGATGTTCATGACCAAGAGCAAGATGCTTCAGGAGATCATGGTATCTCTCGGCGGAAGGATCGCAGAGGAGATCATCTTCGGCGATATCACTACGGGTGCTTCAAGCGATATCAAAAAGGCTACGGCAATGGCCCGCCGCATGGTTACCAGATACGGTATGTCGGAAAACATCGGAGTGATCAATTATGATGATGAGGATGATGAGGTATTCATAGGACGCGATCTGGCGCATGCAAAGAAGTATTCGGAAGAGATGCAGGGCAAGATCGACGAGGAAGTTAAGTTCATCATTGATGACTGCTATTCCAAGGCCAAAGCCATAATCCTTGAGAATATGGAAGTCCTTCACAAGTCTTCAGAACTGCTTCTTGAGAAGGAAAAGATCACAAGGGAAGAGTTTGAAGCTTTGTTTGTATAAAATGCACAAAGAATAGTGGGGCCGATTATAATATTTGTCGAATGTTAGCATTGTACACCACTATATGTGGGGGTATTATAATATGCGTAACCCCCCAATACATTTAGTTTTTGCTATACCCCATAAGAAAGAAATACCTTCTCTAAAAAGGACAACTCTTGTAGTTGTCCTTTTTACTTGTTTGAGATAAAATAAAACGGTACCACAATATATAGTTATATAGCGATAGAACATAAGCAGATTTGGTATGGACTATAACTTTTTAAACAAAGCGGCGGCCAATCAGGCTTATATAGCCGGAATGAGGCCGATACTTAGAAAAGGTGCATTGTTTTCAGATACCACGGCGGACTACGTGATACCTGCGGAGCCCAGTCCCTACGGACAGGTGACCATCCGTTTCAGGACCGCGCACAACAACGTGGATAATGTCTTTCTTCTTGTGGACGGCGAGCGGTATCTGATGTACCGCGAATCTCAGACGGATAACTTCGATTTCTACGTTGAAGAGATCCAGCTTGAGAACAAAGCAATCTCATATTACTTTGAGATCCACAGCGGCAAGATCAGATGCTATTTCGATATCAGGGGCCTTTCAAGGGATGTAAACCCTGCTTACCATTTTAAGATCATACCCGGATTCAGGACTCCCGCATGGGCCAAAGGCGCCGTTATGTATCAGATCTATGTTGACAGATTCTGTAACGGCGATAAGTCCAATGATGTTCTGACGGGCGAGTATTCCTATATAGGCGATCGTGTAACCAGAGTTGAAGACTGGGATAAATACCCTGCGGCAATGGGCGTCAGGGAGTTTTACGGCGGCGATCTCCAGGGTGTTATCGATAAGCTCGATTATCTTCAGGATCTGGGTATAGAGGCTATTTATTTTAATCCTCTGTTCGTTTCCCCTTCAAACCATAAATATGATATCCAGGATTACGATTATATAGATCCCCACTTTGGGAAGATCGTTCATGATGAGGGCGAACTTCTTCCGGAAGGCGGGATAAACCGTGATGCCACAAGATACATAGACCGTGTGACCAACAAGCTTAATCTGGAAGCTTCCAATGAACTTTTTGCCAAGGTCGTTGAAGAAGCGCATAAACGCGGGATCAAAGTCATTCTGGACGGTGTATTCAACCACTGCGGTTCATTCAATAAATGGATGGACAGAGAGCGCATATATGAAAACGCCGAAGGGTACGAAAAGGGCGCGCACGTTTCGCAGGACAGCCCTTATCACGATTATTTCCAGTTCCTAGATGGCGGAACCTGGCCCTATAACCGTAATTACGACGGCTGGTGGGGACATGATACGCTTCCGAAGCTTAATTATGAAGGGTCCAAGGACCTGTATGATTATGTGCTCAGGATAGCAGCCAAATGGGTGTCGCCTCCGTACAACGCTGACGGTTGGAGATTGGACGTTGCAGCGGACCTTGGTCATTCCCCCGAGTTTAACCACCAGTTCTGGCGAGATTTCAGGCGTGCGGTCAAAAGAGCAAATCCCAACGCCCTGATCCTGGCTGAGCATTACGGCTCGCCCGAACCATGGCTTAACGGCCGTGAGTGGGATTCCGTCATGAATTACGACGCATTCATGGAGCCGCTCACATGGTTTTTGACGGGCATGCAGAAGCACAGCGATGATTTCAGGCCGGACTCGATAGGCAACACGGATGCGTATTGGGGCTCGATGTACCATAATATGTCCTGCTTTACACAGCCTTCGCTTCTCGTAGCCATGAATGAGCTGTCAAACCACGATCATTCGAGATTCCTTACGCGAACCAATCACAAGGTAGGCCGTACCAATAACTTAGGCCCCGAGGCTGCCAACGAAGGAGTAGACATGGCGGTTATGAGAGAGGCCGTAATGGTACAGATGACCTGGCCCGGAGCTCCGACCATATATTACGGAGATGAAGCGGGCGTATGCGGATTTACCGATCCCGACAACCGCAGGACCTATCCGTGGGGACATGAAGACAAGGATCTGATCGAATACCATAAACAGCTGATCGCGATCCACAAGAGCTGCAAGGAGCTGAAGACAGGCTCGCTTAAGTTTGTGGACAAAGACTACAACATGCTCGCATTCGGAAGATTCCACGAAAAAGGCGGACACAGCCTGATCGTTATAAACAATGCGGATTATGAGATAGAAAAAGTCTTTAAAGTCTGGTATCTGGGAGTTCCCAAGGAATGTGAGATGGACGTCATCATGGAGACTCACAAAGACGGATTCTCAACGGGCGGTGAAAAAATGAAAGTCGAATCCGGCAAGATAACCGTCAAGCTGGGACCTAAGTCGGGTATGATCATCAGATATCAGGACGACACGCCTGAAGAAGCCGTCAAAAAAGCCAATTTCTCATCGGCCACGACCAATGATTACAGCAAACCCGGCACGGAGAGATCAAGCTGGTTCAATTTCGGTGACAGTTAATGCTTTGCCGGAAACTTTAAAACGGATATTGTAACCCGAATAAGTCATTCCGTACATCCTGTCCGGATCATCATGATATGAAGGCCGCGGATCCTGTGAAAGCAGGGCTCTGACGGCCTTTTTGGTATCCTCGGGAAGGATGTCCGATACAGAGGGATCAAAATAGACTTCAAGGGTATCGTTTAAATGCTCATGCGCAAATCCGCCCTTTGCATCGGGATGGGAGTCCGTATAGGGAAGATAAGGCTTGATATCAAGTATGGATGTGCCGTTTTTTAAGTCCGCTCCCGCAACACGGATCAGCGGGCCGCGGGCGGAATCTGTGATGTCTAAAAGCTTTACGCATGATAATCCTATGGGATTTGGCCGGTTGGGTGATCTGGTTGCAAATACTCCCATTCGGGTATTGCCGCCCAGGCGGGGAGGGCGTACCATCGGAGACCAGCTGCCCGGCTGTCCGTCTTCGTTGTCTTTTTCCGTATCAAAAGACCATATGAGCCAGATATGGCTGAATTCATCAAGGCCTTTTAGGGCGTCGGGATTGCGGTATGCAGGTTCAAATACGATAGTGGATATCACGTCATCGACCAGCCCGCTTTGTCTCGGGATTCCAAACTTATCTGACATATCATTTTCGATATATGCTATTCTTGTCATGAGATAATTCCTCAATTGATCATGGATAAAGCAGAGTTCAAAAAAAGTATATCACATCTGAATATCAGGCATATATGGGCGTCTCTGGGGATAATTGCGATCATTGCATGCGTATCCTTATATTTTGATGACGGATATGTGGAACTGGGTGAGAACAAATACAAGGCTCTTCTCATAACCTGCGCCGTCGTACTTCCGGTATGGATCGCCATGTATGTCTATTCTGTTTTTGTAAAAGGCAAAATCTCCGTCCCTGCGCGTATAGCGGGGATAACGCCTTTTGGGTGGTTTATTGTCCTGTTCGTGGCAGCAGGCCTTATGTCCACGCTCACAAGCTCATTTATAAAAACTTCTTTTCTGGGGCAGAACGGCTGGCACATGGGATTTCTGGTCCAGCTTCTGATGACCGGATGCCTGCTCATGTGCACGGATCTGGCGGCAGCGGGCGATGAAAGGCTTATTTACATTGTTATTGCCTCCGCATTTGTCATCACCTCCATAGTCTTTGTTCTGGGGATCATCAACAGGTTTGCGATATATCCTTTTTATATGACGGGACAGGCCCAGGATTTCATCTCGACTCTCGGCAATATCAACTGGTTCTGCGGGTATTTATGCGTATGGTTCGGCTTGGGATGTGGGGTGTATCTGCTGACCGGCTCAAAGACAGTCAGACTGTTTGCAGCGTTATACGTGTGGATATGCACTACTGCGGGTATCTGCTGCGGGGCAAGTTCCTTTTATCTTGCAGCTGCAGCAATAGGATTTGCGGCCCTGATGTGGGCGCTGTCTGATCCTGAAAAGATGAAGAGACTATGTGATATGGGCATGACCGGGCTTTTTGCGCTTCCCACGGTCAGAATCATAGGATTCTTAAGACCGGACCAGATGAGATATGACTCTGCGTGGCTCTTTGGGGTATCGTACAAGGATACATGGCTTTTTCCTTTTATGATGGGAATGCTCATCTTCGGAGTGATACATATGCTTATCAGTATCTTTAAGCCGGATTTAAAATTCCTAAGGCCGATCATAAGCGGAGCCCTGATCGGGACCGTTATCGCAGCCGTGCTCATGATATTTTTAAATACCGCGATAGAGGGCGGTATCTGGCCGATCCGCGGTATGAGCATCTTTACATGGGGTGTCGGATGGGGAAACAGCCGCGGAAGCATATGGATAGCAACCGGGGAGCTTTTAAAAAGGATGTTCCCGCTAAGGATGTTTTTCGGAGTCGGCTGCGACTGCTTCTGCGCTTATGCATATTCGATGGACGATATGATAGTGAAGCTCACGTTGTACCTGGGCGATCTGTACCTGACCAATGCCCACAATGAATTCCTGTCAATGCTGGTCAATCAGGGTATAGTCGGAGTGGCTGCCTACTTCGGACTCCAGATAGCGCATATAAGATCCTGTTCTTTAAATATCCGCGGAAAACTGGGCGGGATCATTTTAGGCGGCATCCTGTGCGCAGCCGCATATATCATCATCGGAACTGTGGGATTCATGCACGTGCTTTCGACACCGTTTTATTTTATGATAATGGGCTTTGCGGCGGGGTTGATAAAAAGGGAACAGATAAACTATAATAACGGACAGACGCAAAACGAAACAGATAATACGGCTGATAACGAAACGGGATCAGCGAATAACGATTAAGGAGAGCAGACAATGGCAGACAAGAAACTCGTTGAAGCGATAACTTCCATGGAGGAAGATTTCGCGCAGTGGTACACAGATGTAGTCAAAAAGGCCGAACTGATCGATTATACGACCGTTAAGGGATGTATGGTCATCCGACCTGCGGGATATGCGATCTGGGAGAGGATCCAGGCCGACCTTGACAGAAGATTCAAGGAAACAGGCGTATCAAACGTATATCTTCCCATGTTCATCCCCGAAAGTCTGCTCAACAAGGAAAAAGACCATGTGGAAGGATTTGCTCCCGAGGTTGCATGGGTAACGCACGGAGGACTTGAACCCCTTCAGGAGAGACTCTGCGTAAGACCCACATCCGAGACTCTCTTCTGCGATTATTACAAGAACGTAGTTCATTCCTACAGGGATCTTCCCCAGGTATGCAATCAGTGGTGCTCGGTTGTCCGCTGGGAGAAGGAGACAAGACCGTTCCTTAGAAGCCGCGAGTTCTTATGGCAGGAAGGCCATACCGCGCATGCTACAGCCGAGGAAGCTGAAGAAAGAACGCTTCAGATGCTCGACGTATATGCCGATTTCCTTGAGGAAACCCTTGCGATCCCTGCAGTCAAGGGCCGCAAGACCGACAAAGAGAAATTTGCGGGAGCCGTAGCTACATATACGGTAGAGGCGCTCATGCATGACGGAAAGGCTCTGCAGTCAGGTACGAGCCACAACTTCGGTGACGGCTTTGCGCATGCCTTTGGCGTTCAGTTTACGGATAAAGATAATACCCTTAAGTATGTTCACCAGACATCATGGGGTATGACGACACGCCTTATCGGCGCTGTCATCATGGTTCACGGAGACGATTCCGGACTTAAACTCCCTCCGGCCATAGCTCCCACCCAGGTTATGATCATTCCGATCCAGCAGAAAAAAGAAGGAGTGTTGGATAAAGCATATGAATTAAGAGACCGTCTTGCCGCTTCGGATGCCGGTATCAGAGTGGTCGTTGATGACAGCGACAAATCACCCGGATGGAAGTTCTCCGAGCAGGAGATGAGAGGCATTCCGATGAGGATCGAGATCGGTCCCAAGGATATAGAAGCAGGCAAATGCGTGATCTGCAGAAGAGATACCGGCGAAAAGATTGAGGTTGCCGATGCGGATGTAGAAAAGACCGTGGAAGATCTGATCGTACGCATTCAGAAGGATATGCTTGAAACGGCAAGGGCTCACAGGGATGCGCATACCTATACCGCGCATGATTATGATGAGTTCAAGCGTCTGTTTGACGAAAAGTCCGGATTTGTTAAGGCTATGTGGTGCGGAGACCGTGAATGTGAGGATAAGATCAAAGAGGATCTGTCAGTAACCAGCAGATGCATGCCGTTTGAAGAAGAACAGATCAGTGACGTCTGCGTATGCTGCGGTAAGAAAGCTCAGCATATGGTTTACTGGGGAAAGGCATATTGATCCGAAAAAAAAGCCCCAACCCCGCCGATAGTCGACGAAACTGAGACTTAAGTGCGCCACCAGGGGCTCGAACCCTGGACACCCTGATTAAGAGTCAGGTGCTCTACCAACTGAGCTAGTGGCGCG
>JAEEGL012258419.1_pt1 | contig 10686 bp, 7 predicted proteins | sample 9134231 | NCBI WGS metagenome assembly JAEEGL01 (sample SAMN16246548, study PRJNA631951) | gut metagenome | biome: gut microbiome; feature: rumen; material: fiber-attached | host: Bos | place: Iran: Karaj | collected 2018-10 | reverse complement strand
TGTTACACAGGCTATGCTTGACGCTGCCACTTCTGCTGGCGGATGGGGAGGTATCTTTGTTGTTCAGGGAAAGAACTTCATCCTTACAAAGGTTACTGTTGAATAACTCTAAAATTTGCTTATTATGAATTTCAGAAATATATTATTGAATGTGCTGTACGTCACAGCTGCGGGGATTATCCTCGCAGCTTGTGCCGACACCGATGCACAGTATGAGATGGCTAAGGTCAATGACCCGGTTATGGTGGCTTCTAATCCCCAGAAAGGGACAGTCCTTGAAACAGGAGAACAGATTTTCACCATTACATACGACAAAAACATTTACTTCTCTTCGGCTAAGTTTAATCAGATTCAGTTTACTGGGGGTGACGTTCTTTCGGCTGTTGTTTATGGAGCAAGTCCAACACTCACAGTTACAGTTAATGTGAAAGATAATGAAAACCCTTCAACGCTCACTATTCCTGAAGGACTGGTTACGGGACCTAATGGTAGTGTGGCTAAGGCTGTGACAATTAATTTTAATGGACTGTCAATCCCCGAATTGGCACAAGAGCCAGTAGTTGCCACCTCAGCAAAGGCTAAGGCTCTCTATAATTATCTCAAGTCTAATTATAAGTCAAAAATCATCTCTGGTATGATGGCTAATGTGGCTTGGAACAACGAAGAGAGTGAGAAAGTATATGGATACACTGGAAAATATCCGGCTATTAACGGTTATGACTATGGACATCTTCAGGCTTCATGGGCTGGTGCCAATTGGATTAATTATGCTGACATCACTCCTGTGAAACAATGGGCCGACAATGGAGGTATCGTTCAGGTTGGATGGCATTGGAATGTGCCAACTAAAGAAGTGACTTCCGGAAATGATGATGATGGTTATGCTGTTACAACATTGTGGGAAGGAACACAGGATATGCCAACCGACTGGTCTGGTAATATTCAGCTCACCGACAACAACACTAAGGCTGTAATGGCTAAAGCTTATGTGGGAGCTGTGCTGACAGTCTCCATTACAAATGTTGCAGCTGGTGCACAAGGGTCTATCAAGAACTCTTCTTGGACTGGTTTTGTGGATGAAGAAGCTAACAATTGGGAATATTTTGATATTTCCGGTGATTCTTATTCCATGACGCTTGACCAGACCACTTTGGAAGACATGAGAGCAAATGGATTTATTATCAGTGGTCATGACTATACTGTCACAAAAATAACTGTTGAGACAAACGGCGCTATAGCTAATGTGCTTGATCCTGTCAACGATTTCAGTTATAAACCTGGGTTGCTCTTTGACATTAAGAATGCTGTCACTGAAGGAACTTGGGAATATCAGTTCGTACAGGATGACCTTAAGAAAGTTGCTACTTATCTCAAGTTGTTGAAGGACGCTGACATACCTGTGCTCTGGCGACCGCTCCACGAGGCTTCTGGCGGATGGTTCTGGTGGGGTACGGATGCTGATGCTTTCAAAACCTTATGGATTATGATGTTCGATTATTTCAAAGCTGAAGGGCTCGACAATCTTATCTGGGTATGGACATGCAACGGAGACGATTTTGAATGGTATCCTGGTGATGAATATGTCGACATCATTGGACGTGACCTTTATGGTAATGATGCGGCAAGCTGTGCCGATGAGTATAATAAACTTTATACTCACTATGGAAAAATAATTGCACTGTCTGAGTGCGGATTCAGTGAATACACAAACTCATTTGTGGCTGCTATCGACCAACAATGGAATGCAGGTGCTAAGTGGGCTTGGTTCATGCCATGGTACACTGCTGAAAATCATGCACCACAGGAATGGTGGGGCGAATTCATGAACAGTGACCTGGTCATCACACGTGATGAAGTGTCGTTTTAACTACATCGTCTCAGATTGAATCCTATTCAAAACCCCAGGTTCAATGCCTATCATTGAACCTGGGGTTGTTTACTTTCAAATTATCATCGTTTTGTATATCCATCTCTCAGGCTAAATACACTATTCATTATTCACTATTCACCTAAAATTCTGTATATTCTTCTAATTTCTGTATATTTAAATCTGAAAATCTGTAAATCGTTAATAAATATGATGAATTACATTAAAATCCCTTTTTATAGTTTGGTTGTATTATATTTATCTTCCTGTTCTTGCGGAGGAGGTAACAAACACGACGAATTGGCTCCTACAGGACGCACACAGAACACGGAGAATCTTTTGGACAACCTGAAAAGATTAGCCATAGAGAAAGGCTACCTCTTTGGTCATGAAGACTCGCCAATGTATGGGGCGGGGTGGAGAGGTGCCGACGATAAGTCCGACATCAAGGAAGTTACATCCGACTATCCTGCACTCATGGGTTTCGACCTCGGACATCTCGAACTTGACCATGAGAAGAATCTCGACGCTGTGCCGTTCGACTCCATGAGAATACAGATTGTACGACAGTTTGAGAGGGGGGGGGTAGTCACTATCAGCTGGCATCCTAACAACCCGCTTTCTGGTGGTACAGCGTGGGTGGCTGATTCACTCCAGGATATCGAAGGCAAGACCGTCGATGCCATTCTCGAGGGAGGAGAGAAGCACGACCTCTTTGTACAGTGGCTTGACAAGGCTGCCGATTACATCAACTCTCTGCAGACTGAGCAAGGGGTGAAAGTGCCGGTTATCTTCCGTCCTTGGCATGAGCATACTGGCTCCTGGTTTTGGTGGGGACAGAAATGGTGTACAGCGGATCAGTACAAGCAATTATGGAAACTCACCCGTGAACGGTTTGACAAGAAAAATGTTACCAATGTGCTATGGGCATATTCCCCTAATATCGGCGACAAGGAGTTGACACCCGACTTTATCCTTGAACGCTATCCGGGCGATGACTATATCGACATCATGGGCTGGGATCATTATTGCTTTGCGCAGGAAGGTGATTCTGTAGGATTCAGCGATTTCGCAACATCTCTCGACAAATGCCTCAACGTTGTATGTCAAGTGGCGAAAGACCACGGTAAACTCCCTGCTCTCACCGAGACTGGCTCTGAGGGAATAAAGTCCGATGTGTTCTGGACACAGACTCTCCTCCCTGTTCTCAACAAATACCCTATTGCTTATATGCTTGTATGGAGAAATGCACCGCAGGACAAGCCTGGCCATTTCTATGCACCCTTCGTGGGACAGCCATCTGTCAGCGACTTTATCAAGTTCTATAATGATCCCAACACCCTCTTTCTCCGAGACCTTAATGCTATCTATCTCAAGAGTAATAAGGATTGAGTCATTAACTATAAGAGTAAAAAATAGTAACGCCTGGAATGTTCCAGGCGTTTTATTGTATTATTTTGTGTTATTTGATACTTTCAATTATTTAATTCTATTGCTTCTGAATGGCACCAAAGGCAGATTTCTGTGGTTCACCACATTACCTATCTGGAAATTTTTGAAGCAATATCGTACTTCTTTCGGAGCCGGAATATCGGGATTGCTTAGAATGTAAGACTTATTACTCTCGTTAAACTTCACATTAGCTGTCTTAAACACACCGTCTGCTCCAGCAATCTCAAATCCACGAACGTCTTCCCAAGGACTGATGCCGTCGTCAGCATATTTAAAGAACACTTCTAATTCAGTCCCTTTTACAGTGTGGTGATCGTATTCTGGGCCGTCGCATACGATGTTTTTCATGCCGTAAGTACGGTTCAATGCCATGTAGGCAAAACGGTAGCCTACTTGCTCTTTTTCTGCAGGGTGTATCTGTGTTGCCTCCCAGGGTTTCACTAAGTCATTTGTCGTGATGCACCCGCTGTTTTTGATTACACGCTCACCCGCATCATGCTGAGCCTCACGAAGCAAAGCACCGCTCTCACCGTCGTTGCCGCCATAGCCTCCCCATGGAGCAATCTCAGCTAAATAAAAGGGTAACTGGTCGTTTAATGGATTTGCCTGGTCTTCGCTGAATTCCTTCCGCCAGACACCCACCATTGTGTTCAGACGGGAGGCATAGTCTTTTTCTTTGCCTACGTTCGCCTCACCTTGATACCACAGGAATCCTTTAATGGTGTAATGACGGAGCGGATGAAGCATGCCGTTATACATCACAAGTGGTGACCAGTATTCCCACCATTGCCCGTTCCAGCCTCGTTTCAGCTCATCGTCCAGGTTGATGTCCTGATAGGTGCGGAGAATTGCCTCGGGTGTCCATCCTTCCACGCGAGAGCCACCCCACGCACAGCAGATGATGCCGACAGGGACGTTCAACGCACGAGTCAGCATCTTGGCGAAATACCATGATGTGGCACTCATGTTCGGTGCAGTCTCGCAGGAAGGAACCGCCCATTTGCCGCTTACTTCTTCTTGTATCTCACGCTTCCCTGTCTTGGGAATCGTAGCCATGTGGATACGGTCTGCCCATTCAATAGCAGTCGCTATCTCCTCGTTGGAGTTGCTGACGGGGCAGTTCCAGAAACCGTTTAACGGCATCTCCATATTTGACTGACCTGAAGTGAACCAAACCTCGCCAATCAGTACATTGTTCAATGTCACAGGCTCACCGTCGCTGATGGTCAATGTGTGAGGTGTATATGATGCTGAAGGTGTAGGGATGGAAATAATCCATTTTCCGTCCTTGTCACTCCTGGTGCTGAAGATTTCGCTGCTCCAGTCAGCTGTCACTTTGATTTCCTTCTGTGCGTCAGACTTACCCCACAGATTAACTTTCGTCTGCTGCTGCAGTACCATGTTGTCGCCGATAATCTCAGGCAATACCACTTTCGCATCCACAGTCACTATGCATGTGAATCCCAATGCTAATGATAATAACTTCTTCATAATATATTGATTTTATTTTTTATTATTCTACATTTTTCATTTTTCATTCTTCATTTTTTTTATTCTTTCCATCAGTTCCATGCACATCCTCCCGTTATGGTACGGACATTTCCAAAAACCCGCTTTGTCTTCATTCCGGTTGATGTTTCCCTGTGCATCGCAGCTCCACCACCATTCACCGCCTTCGTAGTCAATCAGATGACTTTTGATATAATCAAAACATTTTAGGCTTTTCGACAAGGCTTCATCGTCGCAGAAATGTTCAAAAATATTGAAAAAACCGACTACTGTTTCTGCCTGAACCCACCAGTGACGCTCCTCACAGAAATAGCCTGTTTCCAAATTCGCCTCATAACACATACTTCCGTCAGTCTGAAGACCTTTCTCACTCGCTTTTGCCACCATTAGTACAACCGGCTCTGTTTTTTTCAACAACGCTGAGTCGTTAAGCACCAGAGCTGCCTCATGAAGCAGCCAGCTACATTCAATGTCGTGACCATAACTCTCCAATTGTCCCATCCGTTTCCAGTCCATACTGAAAAATAAATCAAGATGATGAGTCTTGGGGTTTAGAATTTTATATATAAAGAGGTTTATCAGCCGGCGTAAAGCATCCTCAACACGTGGCGTGGGGCATACACGATAGAGATTGGCGTATGGTTCGATGATGTGCAGATGTGTATTCTGCGATTTCGGATAATTTTCATCTTTCTCCGACAGACGCATATCGCTTATCTCACCCCATTCACGTGTGCAAGCCTCGATATACCCGCCATTTATAATGTCTAATGAACAGGACTCTATGCAGTCGAACAGTTGTAGGGCATATTCCAATGCTTCTTTGTCTCCTGTCGCACGTACATACTCACTCAGGCCATACAACATGAATCCTAGGGCATAAAACTGCTTTTTCGTATCCACAGGATTTCCCTCGTAGTCCAAATCCCAGTATGTGCCGCCGTATTCCTTGTCGATGAAATGAGATAGAATATACTCCTTACATCGTTTAGCCGCATCAAAATAAACTCTATTACCTGTCAGGCGATAAGCAGCGGAAAATGTCCACAGTAAGCGGGCATTCAGAATACCTCCCTTATTTGCTGTTTTCACTACCGTTCCGTCACCTCTCATCTGACCGTACCAGCCGCCCTGCTCATTGTCCTGCATATTGTCGAGCCAGAATTTCAGGATATTATCCTCTAATATTTTCTGACATTCACTACGGAAACTGCATAACAATTGTCTCGTCTTCTCGCCTTCTTGTCTTCTCGTCTTCATATGAAAATCGTACATCTTAAATCTTTAAATCGTAAATAATGTTGTCTTCTCGTCTTCATAAAAAAAACTATCAATTTACTTTTTAATCGGATACTTGTGAATCAAGAACAACATAATCGAGCAAATAAGAGCCGGGAAAAGGGAGAATATTGCCCATATCATATTACGGACAGATTCCTCATCGGTAATCTGGACGATTGTCTGTCCGGCATTATCTGTGAAAGAGATGAAGCCGGCTATGCCAAGCAACATTGCGACAAGCGAACCGCTTATGGCTGTGCCGAATTTCTGGGCCATTGTGCCGGAAGAAAAAATCAGTCCGGTGGATGATGTACCGTTCTTCTCTGTTGCGTAATCTGCCACATCTGCATACATCGACCAAAGTAACGGCGAGTACAGACCGACACCGATTGACGTGAGAATGACGATAGCTATCAACACCCAAATATATTTGGGGTCCATCGGAACGAAGAAGAATGCCACAGAGAAAACAATGCAGATAATTGCGGCTATTGAGAATGCTTTACGCTTTGAACCGACCATCTTTGTGAACTTGGGCGACAGGCCGCCGAAAATCATGCAAGTCACCTCGCCGAAAGTCATAAACACGGTGTAATTGATGATTAATCCACTCACCGTCACGTCCCCGTGAAGACAATATTCCACAAGATAACCAGCAACTGCATATCTGAAGCCGTTGAAGAAATTTGTGCAGATGCCAATCAACGTCAGATAAATCCATGGTTTGTTTTTAAACAAATCAATAAATGGACGGAAAGAGAATTTTTCAGCACGGACGGGTTTCAGGCGCTCTTTCGTCATGAGACCACATGCGAGGGTACCGACAGCTGCGATAATACCAAAGAAAATGCCCAACACGGCATATTGATGGGATTCGCTGCCGCCAACCATGTTTTTCAGGTAGGGAAACGACAACAGGGTGATGAATCCCATTGCGTATGCGCCGACCATCCGAAAAGAGGAAAATTGGTTCTTCTCGTTATCATCGTCAGTCATCACACCTAATAATGAGCCGTATGGTACATTTACCGCAGTATAGATAGCCATCATTAGCAGATACATTGTATAGGCATAGATTCGTTTGCCCACAGGGCCAAAGTCTGGAGTGAAAAGCAGTAATGCAAATATCACACCAAAAGGAATCGCACCAAAAATAAGCCAAGGGCGGTAGGTTCCCCATCGTGACTGGGTGCGGTCGGCCAAACTACCCATCAACGGATCTGTCACCACATCGAACATACGGGCTATCAGCATCAGCGTAGCCGTGTCAGCAACTGTCAGTCCGAACACATTCGTGAAAAACAACGGAAATGCTATTGACATGATTTTCCATGTGATTCCTCCGGCAGCAGCGTCACCTAACGCATAACCGATTTTTTCTTTCAAGTACTTCATATTTTTCTTTTTAATTTCTATTGGAATGATATATACTTTTGGATGGAACTTACTTTATGTATGTTTGTTTTGAAGGTGAAATCATTGCTCTTTTGTTCAAATTTTTATCTATCAGCTTTTTTAGTGTCTCAACCGAAGCAGATGTTGTCAGTCCGTCCTCTGGGGTATTCATGCAGTAATCCACTAATCTGTCAACGGTGGATGTCGCAACATGCAAACGGGTATCGCTTGATGCATAATAAATGAATACAGTACCGTTGTCATCCTTAATCCATCCGTTTGAAAACAACACATTTGAAACATCACCGACACGCTCTTCGCCTTCTGGTGCCATAAAATAACCACCTGGACGGGCTATTACATTTGTTGGGTTGTCTAATGCAGTCATGTACATATATAGCACATAGCGCAAACCACAGGCGGTATTGCGGACACCATGAGCCAGATGTAGCCAACCTTTGTCTGTCTTTAAGGGATGTGGACCCTCGCCGTTTTTCACCTCTTTAATCGTGTGGTAAAGTCGTTCTTCTATAATCTGCTCATTTTGAATCTCTGCATGAGTGATATCGTTTATCAATGTCCAGCCGATTCCTCCACCACTGCCTGTGTCGATAAATCCGTCTTGCGGACGCGTGTAGAGCGCATATTTCCCGTTAACAAACTCAGGGTGTAATACCACATTGCGTTGTTGGCTATGACTCTTCAAGTCGGGTAGTCGTTCCCAGTTAATCAGGTCTTTTGTTCGCGCGATGCCGGCTGTAGCGGTCGCAGCCGATAAGTCGCCAATTGGCGCACTGTCATCATGACGCTCTGCACAAAAGATTCCGTAAATCCACCCATCCTCATGACGGGTCAGACGCATGTCATAGATATTTGTAGCTGGAACCACATCGTCGGGCATGGTGATTGGATAATCCCAAAAACTGAAGTGGTCTATTCCATTCGGACTTTCAGCAACGGCAAAAAAGGACTTGCGGTCGTTGCCTTCCACACGGACGACTAAAATATAACGTCCTTCCGACAGTTTTAGTGCTCCGGCATTCAATGTGGCATTCACACCGATGCGTTCCATTAGATAGGGATTTGTTTTCTTGTCTAAATCATATCTCCAAAACAAAGGGGTGTGATTTGAAGTGACAACGGGGTTTACATACCGTTTATAAATTCCATTGTCATCTTCTCTGGCTTTATTTGGTAGTTGTATTAAGGCCTCATAGTCAGATTTCAGTTTGTTAAGTCTTTCTTCAAATGATACCATAATTAATACATTGTTTTTTGGTTAATATTACTTTCCTTTCTTTTCTTTTCCTTTTATTATTCACGTTTATATTATAATTCTCCGTTTATGATAGTTCTCTCTGAATTCTTTGGGTGTACAATTTTTAAGTCGCTTGAATTGTCGGTTGAAATTTGATAAAGTGTTGAAACCACATAAATAGCATATCTCAGATATGCTCATTTGAGTGTCAATCAATAAACGTGATGCCTTTCCCAGACGGTATTCTATAATATAGTCGCTAAGTGTTTTTCCCGTACGCAAACGAAAAAAACGGCTGAATGCCACTGGTGTCATGCCAACCATATCTGCAAGTACGTTCAGCCGGATTTCGTTATTGTAGTTAGCCGTAATATATTGTTGAACTTTTGACACACGACGGCTTTCATTTTGAATTTCATGTTTTGCATACGATGAGGACGAAAGCTGACGGGAGTCAGGGCAATTTGCCAGTTCATTCAACAGCTGAAGCAGATTGATGACAGATTGGAAACTGGCTGACTGCTTCGTCAGCTCCATAAGACGATTATATACTTTCATAATAGCGTCCATCGGAAAAGCAAGACCACAACGTGCTCGTTGTAGCATATTGTAAATATTGCTGAACTGATTTTTTTGGGCAAACGGACCAGTGAATGAATCGTGAGCAAATTGGATGGTGATTTCATGAATGTCGGGTGAAGTGCATGTGCCTTGTTCCCACACATGCTCAAGATCTTCGCCTGTGATTAGCACCAAGTCGTAGTCACCGATTGTCTCCACACTGTCTCCAACAATACGGCGGACGCCACTGCCATGCTCAATGAAATTCAACTCAAATTCTGGATGACTATGCATCGGATATGTGAATTCCTGCTTATGCCGGTCGACAATATAGAAAAAATCTCGCTCCGACAACGGTGTTATCTCATGAATAATCTCATCCATATTTTGATTGTTAAATGAATATGCCTGTCAAGTTGCTATTTGTTTATTTAAGAAACGTCCCTTTATGTAAACCTTTGTGACTTTCTTAATTTTAAATAAAATCAAATGTTCAAATGGTAAATCGATAATATTTAAATTACTCCAAATACAATACTCGGCTCGACCAACCAATTTTCTCGCCCCAGTCCAAATCGTGTTCCAAAGGAATTTCCAATCCATTGGACATCAAATAAGCGCCGCTGAAACTTTTCCCTTCAAAGGGTAGTGAATGGCGGTCAATACGGTCTAGTTCTCGTATCGTGTAGTTTTTGTTTGGATCTAGTCCACACATCGTAATACGTGGAAGTTGCTGAGCTACAAATGTCTCAGTCTTCCACCAAAAGAAAACAGCCTTACTCTTATCGGGATTTACATACATTAGAGATGCACAACCAAGTTTTTCATAGGGCGATAGAAGACGATAAATATCACCATGCTGGACAAGCGGCCGAATTTCTTTATATTCAGATATGGCTTTCCTGCATTGCTCTTTTTCTTTATCGCTCATGTTTTTTGGCTGTATTTCCATACCCAACCGGCCACTCATGGCTACGTCTATCCTGTATTTCAGAGGTATCGAGCGGAAGGTCTGATGGTTGGGGGCGGCACTGATATGAGACGCCATGGCAATTGCAGGAAAGAAGTAACTTGTGCCCCATTGCATATAAACACGCTGTAATGCGTCGGTGTTGTCGCTGACCCAGAATTCGTCGAAATAAGGGAGATAACCATAATTGGCACGACCGCCACCACTTGCACATGCTTGGATAATCAAGTCTGGATACTTGGTGCGTATTCGCTGACACACTTTTTCCAGGCCGCGATGATATTCAATAAACAAGTGGCTTTGGTTGTCTTTCGTCAGATATTGTGAACCATGATTCATAATCGGGGCATTAGCATCCCATTTGATATAATAAATGTCGGGATATTTTGTCAT
>JAEEGL011149840.1_pt1 | contig 10686 bp, 10 predicted proteins | sample 9134231 | NCBI WGS metagenome assembly JAEEGL01 (sample SAMN16246548, study PRJNA631951) | gut metagenome | biome: gut microbiome; feature: rumen; material: fiber-attached | host: Bos | place: Iran: Karaj | collected 2018-10 | reverse complement strand
GCTGCCGTTGCGATTTACATTCCGTGTCCTGTTGCCTGCATGATTTCACGTGCGAAGAGAAATAATCAATTGCCCGTTTAAAGATTCAGTTTTGCTGATCAATAAGAAGGTCGACCAGTCTTTTGGAATAAAAGAAATCATGAGTTATTTTGTCGAACTCTTCCCAGAGCGGAAGAGTTTGACATTTAAACGCTCTCGGGCATTTATTGGTTTTATCGGCCAGACAAGAGACTGATATAAACGGTCCCTCCGACGCTTCCAGAATTTCACCGGCGGTGTATTCGTCCGGTTTTCTGCACAGTCTGTACCCGCCGCCCTTGCCGCTGGAACCTTCCACCAGTTTTTCTTTTACAAGTTTCCCGATGATTGTTTCAAGATATTTTTTGGATATTTCCTGACGCCTGGCAATATCCTTGAGCGGTATATATCCGTCTGTGGAATGCTCTGCAATATCCAGCATTACTCTGAGCGCGTATCTTCCTCTGGTTGAAATCATAATATTTCCTCACATTTTTCTGTTTAAGGCAGATTTATATATCTGCTTTTCTTTTTCGCAAAGAATAATATGTTTTTTTCTTTTACCTATTATACCACACGGTAAGTAGGTAAGTCAAGTTTTTTTTAAAAATTTTTAATGTTTTTTTATTTACCTATTGACATAGTAGGTAAATGGTGATATAATATTTAATATTGATGAAAAAGGAAGTTGATGCATATATGAAGATTTACGCGGATAACGCGGCCACAACAAAGATGAGCAGGACGGCGGTTAACGCCATGATGCCTTTTCTTGAAGACTGCTATTATAATCCTTCAAGTCTGTATTCGGACGGACAGAGGGCTAAGGATTCTATTGAAAATGCACGCCAGAAAATTGCGCGGTGTATAGGCGCAGACGCGCGTGAAATAACATTTACTTCCGGCGGTTCCGAGGCAGACAATCAGGCAATTCTGTCGGCTGCGGAGATTGGAAGAAAAGCCGGAAAGAAACATATAATTTCAGATACAATCGAACATCACGCGGTACTTCATACGCTGAAAAAACTTGAAAAGGAAGGCTTTAGCGTCACCTTTCTTCCGGTTCACGAAAACGGGATAGTGCGCACCCGCGAGCTTGAATCGGCAATCAGGGACGATACCTGCCTTGTTACCATTATGTGTGCAAATAACGAGATCGGAACGATACAGCCTGTCGCGGAAATCGGGAAAATCTGCAGAGAACATGGCGTATTGTTTCACACCGATGCGGTGCAGGCTGTCGGACATATTCCGGTGGATGTTAAAGGCGGCAATATCGACATGCTTTCCGCGTCCGCGCATAAATTTCACGGTCCTAAGGGTGTCGGTTTCCTTTACGCAAAACATGGAGTGCGGCTTGCCAGACTGATAGAGGGCGGGGCGCAGGAGCGCGGCAGAAGAGCCGGAACGGAAAACGTAGCAGGAATTGTTTCAATGGCCGCTGCGCTAGAAGAATCGGTTGCGGGTATTAGTGAGAATTCGTCCAAACTAATAAAACTGCGCGAAATGCTGATCGAAGGGCTTATTTCAATTCCGCACTGCGCTTTGAACGGAGACAGGGAAAAAAGGCTGCCGTCGAACGTAAACTTCTGTTTTGAGGGAATTGAGGGCGAGGCGCTGCTGCTCCTGCTTGATGACAAAGGGATCAGTGCTTCCTCCGGCTCCGCCTGTACATCAGGATCGCTCGATCCCAGCCACGTGCTGCTTGCTATAGGCAGGGTGCATGACGTTGCTCACGGATCGCTCAGGCTTACGCTCGGAGAGGACGCTACAGCAGAAGAAATTGATTATATCATCAGTTCTGTCCGTGATGTTGTCGAACGTCTGCGCAGCTTTTCACCGGTCTGGCGCGACCTTGTTTCAGGCAAAAGAGATTTTATTTTGTAAAGGAGAAATATAGTTTTGGCACTGTACAGCGATAAAGTAATGGACCATTTCCGCAATCCGCGCAATGTCGGAGTTATTGAAAACGCCGACGGCATAGGCGAGGTCGGAAACGCCAAATGCGGCGATATAATGAAGATGTATTTAAAAATAGACGGCGGTATAATCAGCGACGTGAAATTCGAGACATTCGGTTGCGGTTCCGCTATTGCTTCAAGTTCGATGGCTACCGAAATGATCAAGGGTCAACCTGTTTCAGAAGCACTGAAATTGACCAACAGGGCGGTCGCGGAGGCGCTTGACGGACTTCCGGCATACAAGATGCATTGCTCGGTTCTTGCCGAGGAGGCGATAAAAAAGGCGCTTAAAGATTATTACGATAAAAACGGAATTGAATACGATCCTGCACTGTTTCCTGCTTGCGAGGACTGCGATCACTGCAGTAACTGAAAAACGGAATAACGTTAAGATAACACAGTAAATGGTGCATCACCTTAATTATGTCTCCGGTTCCGGGCGGCTCTCTGCTTGTCAGCGATGACAACGATTTTTTTGCAGGACTTGTCACGGTCGAGAGTTGGCAGAGGTCCCGGATATAGCTTGAATAATTAGAAAACAATGAATATCACTCAACTCAAATACGTTATCGTAGTTGCCGGTTCGTCTTCAATGAGGGAGGCATCTTCAAAACTATATGTTACTCAGCCCGCACTTTCCGCAAGTATACGTGAACTTGAGGATGAACTTGGAATAATAATATTTGAACGAACAAATAAAGGCGTTTCGATTACGGATGACGGTCACGAATTTCTGACATATGCAAAAAAGGCTGTCGGACAGTACGAAATTCTGGAGGACCGATATCTCTCCCGCGAAAGCGATAGAGAAATTTTTTCCGTTTCAACGCAGCATTATAATTTTGCTATAAAAGCTTTTGCTGAACTAATAAGAAAGGTGAATCCTCCCAGATATCTTTTTTCAATTCATGAGACAAAAACCAAGGAGGTTCTTGATGACGTCGGGAGAATGAAAAGCGAGGTAGGGGTGATCTCTTTTTCAGGGTCAAATGAAACTCTGTTAAAAAAAATGTTCCGCGAATATCGGCTTGATTTTACCCCTCTGATGATAAAAGATACTTTTGTTTATGTCTGGAAGGATAATATATTTGCAGGAAGGGAAAGCATATCTTTGGAGGAAATGCGTGATTGTCCCTGTATCTCGTTCGATCAGAGCAATGACGGCAATTTTTATATAAGTGAAGAAGCGATGTCGGATTATTCATTTGATAAAATGATTAGATCTGATGACAGGGCAACTACGATGGAGTTAATTGCCGGGCTCGGGGGGTATTCGATAGGTTGCGGAATGCTGTCGCAGGAGGATTCGGTTCTGCAGGGGCTTGCTGCCGTTAAAATGAAGGAGGAAGATCCACTGACGATAGGTTTTATCACAAGAAAGGGCAATTCGCTGTCAGAGTACGGATCGGTATATGTTAATGAACTATTGCGTTTCAAAGAAATATAAGGTTTTCATAATTTCCGAATCGAGATTTATTCGTTCACTTTTTATTATCAGACATAATGACAGCGCGACTCTGCGGATTTAAAATAAAAGCAGTGATAAGCAAATATTATCATCGACGATAAAAACAAACGAATTTACAAACAGTAAAAATTGTGGTATAATATTGTTACCGCAAAACAGAGGAGGAGCAAGTAGTGAATTCCCTAAAAAGAAGTTTGAATAAATATCGTGATTATTGTCGAATGCCTGTCTCCCGGGTGAAATAGACTAATGGTATGACTGAATTAGATTAGTTTCTTATTAACGGCTGAGTTATAACCGTGTCAGCGACGTTTATCCGGGAGAAAGCTGCAAACTGCTGACCGAATACACTTAATTATCATAACCAGATACGGGAAGGAAAAAATGAGTAATTACAGATTTGAAACACTGCAGCTGCACGTTGGGCAGGAGCAGGCGGATCCGGCGACTGATTCACGCGCGGTTCCTATTTATCAGACGACATCATACGTCTTTCACAACAGCAGACATGCCGCTGATCGTTTCGGCCTTGCCGACGCGGGCAACATATACGGCAGACTTACGAATTCCACACAGGATGTGCTTGAAAAAAGAATCGCAGCACTTGAGGGCGGCAGCGCCGCGCTTGCGCTTGCGTCGGGCGCCGCCGCAATTACCTACACAATCGAAGCTCTCGCGTCAAGCGGTGGGCACATTGTGGCTCAGAAGACCATATACGGCGGAACATTCAACCTTCTGGCGCATACTCTTTCTCAGTACGGAATCAGGACATCATTCGTTGATATCCACGATCTCGCCGAGGTGGAGTCTGCGATTACCGATGATACCCGAGCGGTATTTCTTGAAACGCTCGGTAATCCAAACAGCGATATTCCGGATATCGACGCTGTCTCAAAGATGGCTCACGAACACGGGATACCCGTTGTGATTGACAATACATTTGGCACACCTTTTCTGATTCGTCCGATAGAACACGGGGCAGACATTGTTGTTCACTCCGCCACAAAATTTATCGGAGGCCACGGAACGACGCTCGGCGGCGTAATTGTGGAATCGGGAAAATTCGACTGGAGAACAGGAGGGAAATACCCGAATATTGCTGATCCGAACCCGAGCTATCACGGTGTTTCATTCTATGATGCGGTCGGCCCGGCGGCGTTTGTAACCTACATCAGAGCGATATTGCTGCGCGATACGGGCGCATGCATTTCTCCGTTCAACGCTTTTCTGCTGCTTCAGGGAGTCGAAACGCTTTCTCTGAGGCTAGAAAGACACGCGGAAAATACGAAAAAGGTTGTGGAGTTTCTTGCCGGTCATCCGCTTGTCGAAAAAGTTAACCACCCGTCGCTTCCCGATCACCCGCAGCACGAGCTTTATAAGAAATATTTCCCGGGCGGCGGCGGCTCGATATTTACATTCGACATAAAAGGCGGAAGGGAAGAGGCATGGAGATTTATTGACGCTCTTGAAATTTTCTCTCTTCTCGCGAACGTCGCCGACGTAAAAAGTCTGGTTATTCACCCGGCTACTACAACGCATTCGCAGCTTTCCGAAGAGGAACTTGCTGAACAGAACATTCACGAAAACACAATCCGTCTGTCAATAGGTACGGAACATATCGACGATATAATTGCTGACCTTGAAAAAGGTTTCGCGGCAATCAGCTGAACATTCAAAAAGGAGAAAAAACAATGTCTAACATTTACAAAGGCACACTCGAACTTATAGGAAACACACCGCTTGTCGAAATAACAAACATTGAAAAAGAGTTTAAACTCGGCGCAACCCTGCTTGTAAAACTTGAATATTTCAATCCGGCAGGTTCCGTGAAAGACAGGATCGCAAAAGCGATGATAGAGGACGCTGAGAAAAAAGGCATTCTGAAACAGGGGTCCGTAATTATTGAACCGACGTCGGGAAACACCGGAATAGGTCTTGCGTCTATTGCCGCGGCAAAGGGTTACCGCTGCATCCTGACCATGCCGGAGACCATGAGTGTTGAGCGCCGCAATATTCTTAAGGCCTACGGAGCAGAAATCGTACTGACCGAAGGTGCGAAAGGAATGAAAGGCGCTATTGCGAGAGCGGAGGAACTTGCCAGAGAAATCCCTGACAGTTTTATCCCCGGACAGTTTGTAAATCCGGCTAATCCCGCGATACATAAGGCGACAACAGGCCCGGAAATCTGGCGCGATACAGACGGAAATGTGGACATTTTCGTGGCGGGCGTCGGCACCGGGGGGACAGTGACCGGTACGGGCGAGTATCTGAAAGAGCAGAATCCTTACGTGAAAATTGTCGCCGTGGAACCCGATTCATCTCCCGTTCTTTCGGAAGGGAAAAGCGGACCGCATAAGATTCAGGGTATCGGTGCCGGTTTTGTTCCGGACGTGCTTAACACGTCCGTATACGACGAGATATTCCGCGTTGCGAACGAAGACGCCTTTGCCGCTGCCAAGCTGCTTGCGCGCCGCGAAGGAATTTCGGTCGGCATTTCCTCGGGCGCCGCGCTTAATGCGGCAATCGAGATCGCAAAGAGGCCTGAAAACAGCGGAAAGACAATCGTCGCGCTCCTGCCAGACAGCGGAGACAGATATTATTCTACGCCTCTCTTTACTGAATGAAAATATCATGCGTTGTGTATTAACATGCTTTAAATCAACCCTTCGTCCTTCGGGACGCGGGGTTTTTATATTATAATATCCATATTGTATGAATATTTCGATGATAAATGCATATTGCTGTGAAAATATTAGAAATTTTTTTATTTTTCTTGACTTTTGCGTAAAGATGTTGTATAATATTGTATATTTTTTTTGAAACGAAACGAGGCGGGACGCTATGACCGGAAAACCGAGGATTTTTATCGACGGAAGTTCAGGAACGACTGGGCTCAGAATATATGAAAGACTTGTCGCCCGCAACGATATTGAGCTTGTGGCGTTACCCGAAGACAAAAGAAAAGATCCGGTATCAAGAGCAGAAAAAATGAATTCCTGCGACGTTGTATTTCTTTGTCTGCCCGATGCCGCGGCTGAAGAGGCAGTAAAACTGATCGACAATCCCGATACGGTTGTGATAGACGCGTCGACAGCCCACAGGACGTCGCCCGGATGGGTCTACGGCTTTCCTGAACTCCACGGACAGAGAGAAAAAATAGCCGGTTCGAAAAGGATTGCCAATCCCGGCTGTCATGCAATAGGTTTTATCTCGCTTGTTGCGCCGCTTGTAAGCGGGGGAATAATACCTGATGATATTCTGCTAGACTGCTTTTCTCTTACCGGATATTCCGGAGGCGGGAAAAAAATGATCGCCGAATATTCTGATGAACCGTTGTGTCATAATCTGTGTGCTCCGAGGATTTACGGATTGTCCCAGAACCATAAGCATCTTCCCGAAATGAAGACCGTGTGCGGACTTAAGCATGAGCCCGTTTTCTGCCCGGCGGTAGGCGATTATTATTCGGGAATGGTCGTGACCGTACCGCTGCACCGCAGTTTGATTCGCGGCGACGCGGAAACAATCTCCGGCATGTACCGCAGTTATTATGCGTCCGGTCTTGTAAACTTTAAAAAAACCACCGACTTCGACGGATTTGTTTCTGCAAATTCATATTCCGGCAGGGACGATATGGCGGTTTCTGTTTACGGAGAAGAGAGCCGGATAATCGTCCAGGCTGTGTTTGACAATCTCGGCAAAGGCGCTTCGGGCTCGGCGATCCAGAACATGAACATTGTACTCGGATTCAGTGATTGTACGGGACTTGTCACAGAATGAAACGGTTCTGAAATTAATCTTTGAAATAACAGAATTAAAAACGAGGTGAGATACATATGAAATTTATAAACGGCGGGGTATGCGCGGCGTCGGGCTTTCTTGCAAACGGAATACATTGCGGCATAAGGAAGAATCATTCAAAAAAGGATCTTTCTCTGGTATTTAGCGTGTGTCCGGCAGCTGCGGCGGCGGTCTACACAAGAAATCTGGTCAAGGGCGCTCCGCTTACCGTTACAGGCCGCAATATTTCAAACGGCACCGCACGTGCGATGATCTGCAACAGCGGAAACGCAAACACATGCAACGCCGACGGCATTTATATTGCCGAGGAAATGTGCCGGCTGACGGGATCGGCTCTTTCCGTTGATTCGTCCGACGTCATCGTTGCCTCAACAGGCGTAATCGGCCAGCCGCTCAGCCTCGATCCTATTTCGGCCGGGATGGAAACTCTCGTGCGCGGTCTGTCGGAAAACGGAAATCTGGCCGCCGCCGAAGGAATAATGACAACCGATACAAAACTGAAGGAAACGGCGGTTGAATTTGAACTCGGCGGAAAAACGTGCAGATTGGGCGGGATGGCCAAGGGAAGCGGAATGATCCATCCGAATATGGCCACCATGCTGGTTTTCCTGACAACCGATGTGTCGATAAGCGCAGAGATGCTGAAGCTTGCCCTGTCGAATGACGTTGACGGAACTTTTAACATGATCTCGGTCGACGGAGACACTTCGACGAACGATATGGTTTCGATAATGGCAAACGGGAAGGCGGAAAATGAAATCATAACTTCCGTATGTGATGATTTTAAAAAATTTAAAGATGCTCTTCATGCCGTTACGGTTGATCTCTCGCGTAAAATTGCCGCTGACGGCGAAGGCGCGACAAAACTGCTTGAATGCGCCGTGAGCGGAGCTCGGAGTCTGCAAATTGCCAGAACCGTGGCGCGCAGCGTAATATCATCGACGCTTTTAAAGGCAGCGATGTTCGGCGCTGACGCCAACTGGGGGCGCGTGCTGTGCGCAATAGGCTACAGCGGAGCTGACGTGGACGTTGGGAAAATAGACATAAGTTTTCGCAGTAATGCTGGCACCGTCGACGTATGCAGACAGGGCGCAGGAGTTGATTTTTCAGAGGATGAGGCGAAAACCGTTCTTTCAGAGGCGGAAATTGGTATTCTTGTCAATCTGAATTCGGGAGATGAAAAAGCCACTGCCTGGGGATGCGATCTCACATATGACTACGTAAGAATAAACGGCGATTATCGCACGTGATTCTTTGATATCGGAGAGGATAATATTATGCTGAACGGGATATCCAACGCCGACCGCGCCGAGATTCTGACGCAGGCGCTGCCTTACATCAGGCAGTATAACGGAAAGACGGTCGTCGTGAAATACGGCGGCAACGCAATGATAAACGAGAGCCTTAAACAGCAGGTCATGGAAGACATCGTTCTTTTGCAGCTTATCGGCATAAGGATCGTGCTGATTCACGGCGGTGGTCCGGAAATAAGCGAGATGATGAATAAGCTCGGAAAGAAATCCGAGTTTATCGACGGCTTAAGAGTCACTGACCGCGAAACGGTTGACATAGTGCAGATGGTTCTTGCCGGTAAGGTCAACAAAACCCTTGTCAAGCTTCTCGAAAACAGAGGATGCAGGGCCGTTGGGCTTTCGGGGATTGACGGAAGACTTATCGAAGCAAGAAAAAAAGACGAGCGGCTCGGATACGTCGGCGAGATTTGCGATGTAAACATCGGGGTGATTGACGACCTGCTGGAGCGCGGATATATTCCGGTCGTTTCATCGGTCGGTTGTGACAGCGACGGCAATTCCTATAACATCAACGCCGACAGCGCGGCAGCGCATATTGCCGGCGCGCTCGGTGCGGAATGCCTTATACTGATGACGGATATTGCCGGCATTTTGCGTGACAGGAACGATATTTCCACTCTTATACCGCAGCTCACGGTCGACGAGGCTCTTGAACTGCGTCGAAGCGGCATTGTTTCGGGAGGCATGATACCGAAAGTCGAGTGCTGCATTGAAGCGGTACGGCGCGGTGTAGGTCACGCAATAATAATGGACGGCCGCGTACCGCATTCCATTCTTGCCGAGCTGCTTACCGACGAGGGCGCAGGAACGATGATATGCGCGGAGCGTTTATGAAAGGGATCGCGTATGAACATATTCGAAAAAGATAAAGAATATATCGCCGGAACGTACAAACGCTTTCCGGTGCAAATAGTTTCCGGCAAAGGTTCTGTTCTTAAGGACGTCAACGGCAAGGAGTATATCGACATGGGGTGCGGCATAGGTGTCACGTCGTTCGGATTTGCCGATGAACAGTGGCAAAGAGCAGTTATCGAACAGATAGGAAAGGTTCAGCACACCTCAAATCTTTATTATACCGAACCGTGCGCCATGCTTGCCGAGCAGCTGTGCCGGAGTACGGGTATGAAAAAGGTATTTTTTTCAAATTCAGGGGCCGAGGCCAATGAATGCGCGATAAAGGTCGCGCGGAAATATGCCTCCGAAAAAAAAGGAAATGACTGTTACACGGTTGTCACGCTTAAAAACAGTTTCCACGGCCGCACTCTTACTACGCTTGCCGCAACTGGTCAGGAGCACTATCACGAGCTTTTCAGACCGCTTACCCCCGGTTTTATAAGTATAGAATCAGGCGATATCGGAGCGCTTGACCATTTATCCGGTGAAAAAATTGCCGCTGTTATGATAGAATGCGTTCAGGGCGAGGGCGGCGTTCTGCCTGTATTGCATTCCTTTGCCGACGCAATAGGCTCTTTCTGCCGGGATAACGACGTTTTGCTTATCGTTGATGAAGTGCAGACGGGGAACGGAAGGTCCGGATTGCTTTATTCATATATGAATTACGGTTTGCATCCCGATATTGTTTCCACCGCAAAAGGGCTTGCCGGCGGGCTGCCGCTCGGCGCAACGCTTCTCGGGGATAAGGTTCAGGACGTTCTAAGCTTCGGCGACCATGGCTCGACTTTCGGAGGCAATCCGGTCTGCTGCGCCGCGGCTCTTTCCGTTCTCTCCCGTATTGATGACGATCTTCTTGAAGGCGTACGGAAAAAATCCGCATATTTGAAGGAACAGCTCGTTGGTTCAGACGGTATAGACGACGTTACCGGCCTCGGACTTCTGATCGGATTAAAAACCGTTAAACCTGCCGGTGAAATTGTGGGCAATCTGATTTCAGACGGTGTACTTTGCCTCACTGCAAAGGACAGGGTCCGTCTGATGCCGGCGCTCAATATACCGGACGATCTTCTCAAAACGGCTGTTAAAAGAATCAAGGCAGCCTGCAGGCTTGCCTGAACCGGATGCTTTTTTGAAAGTTTGCATTGAAAGGAACAGACAATGAATCTCAGGGGCAGATCATTTTTAAAGCTTCTTGATTTTTCGGGTGACGAAATCATGGGGCTGATTCTTCTTG
>JAEEGL010874752.1_pt1 | contig 10686 bp, 4 predicted proteins | sample 9134231 | NCBI WGS metagenome assembly JAEEGL01 (sample SAMN16246548, study PRJNA631951) | gut metagenome | biome: gut microbiome; feature: rumen; material: fiber-attached | host: Bos | place: Iran: Karaj | collected 2018-10 | reverse complement strand
ATAACAGAGTGGCTAAGGCCGGAATCTGTCTTCAGACTCTCGGCAGATACCTTTGATTCCTGCAATTTTCAAACCGTACAAAACAACACCCGATTTTTGGCTATTCTGCGAATTGACAAAGGGGTACTTCATAACAGGGTATTATGATATACGGATCTCGAATATCAAAAACTTACGGGAATCAGTTGAAACAGCTATTATAAATACAAAAGCGAATTATTAAGGTAATAAAGACACTGCCGGGGCGACCTGAATAAGGTAGCTTCGACAGTGTCTTTATAACGTAATAGTATATCGGATGCACTGGAATATCTCTTTATATATTTTGCCTGCTTATTATTGACAAGCAGCACGAAATATGATAATATTATTATAATAAAAAATCCTTGCAATCTGCAAGGATCAATCGCACACACTGTGCTGAACGGTGTTACCGAACGATTTGGAAAAATCTTTATTTGAACGCGTAGTGTAATTTTACAGGGTAGTCATTCCTGTGATTACAGTATAACACATGGGAAAGGATTTGTCAAGATGCAAACACAAAGATGTTATATTGGATTGGACATTGGAACAGATTCTATTGGCTGGGCAGTTACAGATGCATCCTACCATCTTAAGCGGTATCGTGGAAATCTGACTTGGGGTGTGCACCTGTTTGACGAAGCTAGTCAGGCAGCTGAACGCCGTACATTTCGAACAGCCAGACGGAGATTGGATCGCAGAAAACAGCGAATTCAGCTTTTGCAGGAACTGTTTGCGCCTGCTGTCTTGGAACTCGATCCTCATTTTTTCCTTCGTTTGAAAGAAAGTGCACTTCTACCCTCGGATTTCCGACACCGCACCCATGATTTGTACTTTGAAGATAATAATTATAATGATGCAGATTATTATAGGGAATATCCAACAATTCATCATCTGATTTGCGAATTAATGAACAATCCTGCACCGCATGATATTCGTTTGGTTTACATTGCATGTGCATATCTGGTAGCGCATCGCGGCCATTTTCTGAGAGATGTTGCCCCAGATAAGATCGATGAGCTGCTGGAGTTTTCCGATTTGTATAACGCTTTGCTGCAATGGCTCAACGACAATACTCCGGATGATACAACAATTCGTATTCCGGATAATCCAAAAGTTTTGCGAGACATCATGTTAAACTGCAGTGGTGTCAAATCCAGGGAAACTGCATTGAAAGAATACATGTTTAACGGCAGCATCCCCAAGGATGATAATCATCCTATCGAATACACTGCTCTGATGAAACTGATTTCAGGCGGTACCGTGAAACTTTCAGCGCTGTTCAAGAAAGAATCATATCAGGAATTGGAAAAAGATTCTGTCTGCATAGCAAATGCAGATTTTGACGATCGGCTGCCGGAACTGTCCGGGCAGCTTGACGACGGTGATTGTGACTTACTGTGCATTGTCAAAAACATATTTGACTGGTCTCTTCTGAAGGGAATGCTCAAAACTGGAACAATATCCGGTGATAAAGTTGAGGAATACAACACACACCGGCAAGATTTGAAAAAACTGAAATACATCTGCAAGACGTATCTGACGAAAACACAATATGATGAAATCTTTCGGAATGAATCTGTCGCCAATAATTATGTTTGGTACAGTTATCACTTTAAGGGCAAAATTCCGGAGAAAGGCAAGAAGGCAAAACAGGAAGACTTCTGCAAGTATATCAAGTCTGTTCTTGACGGCATAAAGCCGAATGCCAAGGATACGCCGTCACTTGAAAATTTGAAGGAAAAAGCTACCGAAGGTACTCTTTGTCCGAAGCAAGCAACGACAGATAACCGTGTCATTCCCTATCAGCTGAATTACATTGAACTGAAGTCTGTTCTGGACAATGCAGCAAAATATATCCCTCTTTTGAATCAAAAAGATGAGTATGGCTCTGTTGCAGATAAGATTCTGAGTATCATGCGTTTCCGTATCCCATACTATGTCGGTCCGCTTGTTTCTGAACAGAAAAGTGAGCACGCATGGATGATTCGTAGAGCTGAAGGCAAAATTTACCCGTGGAATTTTGACGAAATAGTAGATCACGAGAAAAGTGAAGAACAGTTTATCAGACGCATGACTTGTGCCTGCGCATACCTTGCCGGGGAAGATGTATTGCCGAAATACTCGCTCTTGTATTCCAAATTCTGTGTGCTGAATGAGATCAACAATCTTGCGATTGACGGAGGGCGGATCTCTGTTGAAGCCAAGCAAAACCTGTATGAAGCATTGTTTTTGCATTCCAGACGACGCGTCACAAAGAAAGCAGTTAAAACTTTCCTCTGCGCCAACGGCTATATGACTGAATCACAAACGCTTTCAGGTGTAGATGATACTCTGAAATCCACACTGAAACCTTATCATGATTTTCAGCGGCTGTTATCGAACGGTGTATTGACAGAGGCTGATGCTGAAGACATCATAGAACGTATTACGGTGACAACAGATAAAAAGCGTCTTTCTAATTGGCTGAAAGAAAAGTATTGTCATCTGAAAGAAGCAGACATACGCTATTTAGCGAATCTTAATTATCAGGATTATGGCAGACTGTCACGGCGTTTTCTGGAAGATATATTTGATGTTGATACGGAATCCGGAGAACTACGCACGGAACGAAATATTATTACAGCGCTCTGGGACACAAATGAAAACCTGATGCAGCTTTTGAGTAACCGCTATGGCTACAGCAACTGTATTGTTTCTGAGAATCAAGCTTATTATAATGAGCATCCCAAGACGATTGAACAGAAAATGGATGCGCTGTATCTGCCCAAGCCTGTGCGTCGAGCTGTAACAAGAACGCTTGATATTATGAAGGAGCTTCGCTCGCTGCTGCCGGAGAAGCCGGATAAGATATTTATCGAAATGGCCAGAGGCGGAGAACCGGAACAGAAAGGCAAGCGTACAGAATCCAGAAAGGCTAAGATCGAGAAATACCTATCTGAAATGCGAAAAGACCTGTCCTCCCAGGATTATGATTTATTAACCAGGCAGCTTTCCGACATTGACGATAACCGCTTGCGTAGTGAAAAGGTTTTCTTGTATTTCATGCAGCTTGGCAAATGTATGTATTCAGGAGAAACGATCAGTTTTGAACAGATAGGAAATGATGGACTCTATAATATTGACCATATCTATCCGCAGTCCAAGACAATGGATGACAGCCTTGACAATAAGGTGCTGGTGCTGTCCTCATTAAATGGCAGTAAGAGTGACCGGTATCCGATTGATTCTGAGATTCGGAAGAAGATGCAGGCTTTCTGGGAATCTTTGCGCAAGAAGGATATGATCTCACAGAAGAAATATGAGCGGCTGACGAGAAGCACACCGCTGACAGAGGAAGAGCTTTCCGGATTTATTCAGCGACAGCTTGTCGAAACCCGGCAATCAACCAAAGCAGTTGCAATGCTTCTGAAGGAGCTGTTCCCGGAGACAGAAATTGTCTATGTGAAGGCAGGTCTGGTATCTCAATTCCGGCATGACCTTGATCTTCTGAAATGCCGGGAGATCAACGATCTGCACCATGCCAAGGATGCTTATCTGAATGTTGTCATCGGCAATGTGTATCATGAGCGGTTTACAAAACGATTCTTTGATAAGATCAGCACTGAGCAGTATTCGCTGCGCCTTTTTGAGAAACAGGAAAACGGAACAGCACGCGGGCTTCTGACGCGGCCAATACCAAACGCATGGGATCCGGACATATCCTTCGACACTGTCCGGAACATGATGAGCAAAAACAGCATCCGGTATGTGCGGTATTGTTATCGGAGAAAGCATGGTCAAAACGGCGGCTTCTTTGACCAAAACCCGCTGCGTGCAGGCCGTGGCATGGTTCCGTTGAAAGCCGGTAAAACGATCGAAGCATACGGCGGATATGACAATGCAACGATATCTTTCTATGCCATCGTGAAAGTTCAAGACAAAGGAGCTGTATTGATTCCTGTTGAATTGTTGTTTGCATCAAAATTTGAAAATGACCGTGATTTTGCAAAAAGCTATTCAGCCCAAAAAGCCAGTGATATTATAAACAAACAAGTTCAGGCAGATCAAATCACGTTCCCGCTCGGCCGTCGCATCATAAAGATCAATGCACTGCTTGAATTCAATGGATTCCGGATCAATATGTCCGCAAAGACCGGAAGCAGAATACGATATGTGTCTGCAATGTCACTGATCCTTCCGGCTGAACAGGAACGGTATGTTAAGCGGCTTATTTCTTATGCAGAAAAAAGTGAGAGAGGAAAGAAATATGATATTACGCCTTGGGAACATCTGTCCAAGGATGAAAACATGGAACTGTTCGATCTAATCTGTCAGAAATGCAGCAAGCCGCCATTTTCAGCGGTATATAAAGATATCGGAGAGAAGATTGCGAAAAAGCGGGATATCTTTATGCAGCTGCCGCTGAAGGAACAGAGCCTGACGCTGATCACTGTCGTGTCTTTGCTCAAAACCGGAAGAAAGGGCGGAATCAATCTGACTGCATTAGGAGAAGGCAGCCAAACCGGAGCGAAAGACTTCAGTATGCAACTTTTTAAGATCAAAGACTGGGATAGTTTCTATGTAATTGATCAGTCTCCGACAGGTCTGATCGAGCACAGATCTGTGAACCTGTTAACATTATGAGTTGGCAAATTGTCGTGATCACGCAGCGTGCAAAACTGGATATGAAGAACGGCTATCTCGTTGTGAGAACCGAGAATGAACAGAAGCGTATACATCTGGATGAAATCTCGGTTCTCATGATCGAGAATTCTGCTGTTTCGATTACCGGCTGTCTGCTTGCTGAACTGATGACTCATAAAATCAAAACTATATTCTGTGACGAAAAGAGAAATCCTGCCGGTGAACTAATACCGTATTACGGCAGCCATGACTGCTCCGGAAAGCTTCGAAAGCAGATTATATGCCGAACGCTTTCTTGAAATCCTCAAGTTTGAGAGTAGTGTAATTTTATAGAGTAGTCATACCTGCGGTGCCGACCTTATATTGCCACATGCGTTTGAGAGTAGTGTAATTTTATAGAGTAGTCATACATCACCGGCGACTTTTTCCAAGTCCTGATAGTTTGAGAGTAGTGTAATTTTATAGAGTAGTCATACTTTCTGTCATGTCATAATTGGCAATGGGGTGTTTGAGAGTAGTGTAATTTTATAGAGTAGTCATACTGGACAGCATAACGCGGCATGATATGCGGGGTTTGAGAGTAGTGTATTTTTATAGAGTAGTCATACATTTCTGGCGATACTGTCAGCCGATAATCGGTTTGAGAATAGTGTAATTTTATAGAGTAGTCATACCCCGTTCCGGATGGATGTACTTAAACGGGTGTTTGAGAGTAGTGTAATTTTATAGAGTAGTCATACCGCCTCCACCAAACGCAAAACACGGAATTGGTTTGAGAGTAGTGTAATTTTATCGAGTAGTCATACCACGAACACGCCCCACTGATAAAGGACAGGGTTTGAGAGTAGTGTAATTTTATAGAGTAGTCATACACAGTGTTGTGAATGTAATGCGTCCTAATAGTTTGAGAGTAGTGTAATTTTATAGAGTAGTCATACTGCAGCGGTCCTTCAGCCGGCTGTCCGTGAGTTTGAGAGTAGTGTAATTTTATAGAGTAGTCATACTGCCCGGGGGCGCTGATTACGGTTACAACCGTTTGAGAGTAGTGTAATTTTATAGAGTAGTCATACTGTCGCACCGTCAACACCGTCTGCATGCAGGTTTGAGAGTAGTGTAATTTTATAGAGTAGTCATACCAAGCGCGGAGATCCGCTGTTCCAGATCGCGTTTGAGAGTAGTGTGATTTTATAGAGTAGTCATACGATTTCCATGATCCGAACACCTCATTTCGGGTTTGAGAGTAGTGTAATTTTATAGAGTAGTCATACATATACCGCAGAAAGTGAATGGGGCGGGCGGTTTGAGAGTAGTGTAATTTTATAGAGTAGTCATACTGAAATGCGGTGTTAGCTGTTCATTATCATGTTTGAGAGTAGTGTAATTTTATAGAGTAGTCATACCAATCGAATCGCCGTCTGTGATTCCTGTTGGTTTGAGAGTAGTGTAATTTTATAGAGTAGTCATACCTGTGCTCTGGTCGGTGCTGGTAATCATCGGTTTGAGAGTAGTGTAATTTTATAGAGTAGTCATACACTTTGTTATTGACACCTTAGCGAAAATGGGTTTGAGAGTAGTGTATTTTTATAGAGTAGTCATACTGATTTGATTAGTTTCCAAAGGGCTAAGATGTTTGAGAGTAGTGTAATTTTATAGAGTAGTCATACAAGCAGGCGGTTCTTCATGCGGCATAATGTGTTTGAGAGTAGTGTAATTTTATAGAGTAGTCATACCGTCGAGAATCTTCGGTTTACCCTCTGGTAGTTTGAGAGTAGTGTAATTTTATAGAGTAGTCATACGGAAGTGCGGCGAAATCTGCTCGGTGTCGCGTTTGAGAGTAGTGTAATTTTTATAGAGTAGTCATACGGCTCCGATAGCGCTAGTTAGGTATGAAATAGTTTGAGAGTAAATTCGTTTTTCAAAAAGGAAGAAGTAACACCTGCCTAATCAGAAGCAAATCAAACACACTCCGACGGAAATATCACAAACATTTCCGCCGGAGATGTACTGTTATTTCAGTTTCAGCAAAGTCGAGAAAGAGCCTCAGTCATCATAATACTGATTTATGAATAGCGCCAAAATGAATTGGACAGTTTAATTTCTGTCAAATCGGTTTATTGGCAATATGTGATCGAAAGAACCTTGAAATTATCTCAGTTGTTTCTGGATTTTTATTGCATATTTAGAAAGTTTGTGATATACTAGATTCAGGCAACAGATGGTGCATCTTATTTTTGAAAGGGTGATATTATGAAACAATTACGAAAAATGGTATTTTCGATTGGCGTTGTATCCTGTTTTGTGTCCGGCATGATATCTTCGTTTCCTGTTTCTGCTGAGGAATATACCGAGAAAATTGTCGGGGACTTTACTGTCCATGAGTATAGCACCTACGTTGAAATTGCAAAATACAACAATAAAGAAGCGACGAACGCAGTCATTCCTGACGAGATCGACGGTCTTCCGGTTATCAGCATTTCAAGTGGCGGTTACAGATTCGACGCAAAAACACCATTCGGAAGTTCACAACTCGAATCCATCACACTCCCGAAAACACTCATAAATATCGGAAAATTTGCTTTTTCAGACAGTTCGTTAAAGTCAATAGAAATACCTGATTCCGTGAAAACAATCGGAAGCTCTGCTTTTCTGAATTGTACAAAACTTACTTCTGTAAAGCTTTCAAATCAGATTCAAACAATTTCGGATCAGATGTTTAATGGTTGCACCGCATTGGAGAATTGTACATTTCCTCAATCGCTTACTAAAATTCAGCACCACGCTTTCCAAAAGACTGCTTTAAGCACGATTCTTTTTCCTGATTCCCTGCGGGAAATTGAATACGGTGCATTTTATCAGTGCGACAAATTGCAAACTGTTAGCTTTCCAGATGAAATGCAGGGCGTTAGCACATTATACTCAAACTTGGATGGTGCATTTGAAAAATGCACCGCCTTAAAAGAAGTACACATTTCCAAATCCATGACTGTAAACGGAAATGCATTTAAGGGCTGTACTGCATTAGAGAAAATCATCATTGATGAAAATGCAAAGCAGCGAAACGCTTGCTTTGACGGATGCAAAAGCCTGAAAAGTATAGCAATTCCTGCTAGTTTCGAAACCTGTCCTTCGTTCAACGACTGTACCGCACTAACTTCGGTTCACCTTGCAGACGGTATTACCACGACCGGCTCTTTTCAGAATTGCATACAGCTAGAAGAAATCACCTTACCGGAAAGCGTATCGAAATTTGGAGATCTTGGTTTAACCGCTTCTTTTCAGAATTGTGCAAAACTAGAACGTATCACTATTCAGAATTCAAAATGCAAAATCTATGATTCTGGTTCATCTGTTTGTAATTATACACTTAATGGCACTCCTTATTTCAATGGGACTATCTATGGAACAGATGGATCAACAGCCCAGAGCTATGCCCAAAAATATGGATATAACTTTTCCGTGATTGGCAGCGAACCAGATGTCCTGCGCGGTGATGTAACTGGAGATGGTGAAGTCAGTGTAGATGATGCACAACTGACGCTCAAAGCATATACAGAGCGCATCGCGGGTAATGACATGAAGCTGACTGCTGAACAGATCAAGGCTGCGGATGTCAACAGTGACGGCGAAGTCAGTGTCGATGATGCACAGAACATTTTGAAATATTACACGGAGAAATCAGTTGCGGGAAAGGACATCACTTGGGATGACGTGCTTGGCAAAACTATTCCGACAAGTTCACGTCCGAAAGCATTTACAGTGAATTCTTCGAGTCCAGTTTATCACCGCAAAGCATCATAATCATAAAGCAGGGGAGTTATATGCTCTCCTGCTTTATCATCTTTGCTCGGATTTCAATCTCATAGAGATACTTATAAAATGTCTTCCGACAGACTCCGGCAGCTCGTGCGCATTGCGTGTCATTCAGTGTCCCGCCGAACCGGACAGAGTTCTCACGGATCACTTTCATAGCCGGGGCTTTTTTGCATTAAGTTCAGGGAACAGCACTTGTTGTCAAGTGCTGCTGTTTTATACCGGTGCATCACACGCAGCCTTTGACAGAACGCTATAATAGTCATCACCTGCATCAAAAAAGTCGAGTGCCGGAGGTCCGCTTGCCTCCAGCACTCTTTTTTTTACGCATCAGTTACCCCATAATTTGTCCCAGGCTGTGTTCCAGACTGATTTATCTAACCTGTCGAGCCATCCGATTGAAAATGCTGTGACAGGGCCGATCTTTTCTGACTTGGTGTTCATAATATCATCACTGTAAGTACTACTGAAATAATCGCTATCATAAAAATCCGCCGCACCATACAAATGGCACATCTCATGTGCAGCAACATATTTTTGGCGCGAAGCATCTGAATAAATGAAACAAAATTCATCTATTCCACGGTCAGGCTTACGGATAAGTTCTTCATCATTCTGATTCGTACAAGACCGTCCCTCATTTTGGAAATGTAACAGATAAACAACGCCGTCCACTCCGTAATGCTGCTTCAGATAATCGGTATAGGACGAGACAACGGAACCGGAAGATAGGAACAGGTCAATTGTCTGCGTGACACCGCCGGTATGATGCTGCGAAGCCTTTTTTAGAACTGAAAACACAGGATTGTTTGCTGAATCAGTTAAGTTGGCGCCCTTATTATTACGCAGATAATCATGCGCTAAATCTGAGTATCCGCCCATTACATCATATGTCTTACCGTTAAATGTCATTTTTGTCGTCGTCCAGTCAAACGAGTCATAAGTAAGGTAAAAGTTGGTTTCCGGATGCATTTCAAATTTCAATGAGGCAGAAGAATAGTTTTTTACATATTGCTCAAGGTCATTCGCTGCGCTGCGAACATAATCAAGCCGAGTCCGAATGGCTTCTGAAGTAACATTGCTGCCGAAAAAGCCCTGGGTCACAGAGTTGTTCACGACATTCTTAGGGATTTTCGTCTGATCCGAAAGCGTTGTATAATCAAGCTTATTCAGCGAAACAACGGTATTATTCGTCTGCGCGGATGTTTTTTGAGCATTCCAAGAAAATATGTGGCTATATGTCATATTGTTTTTATCGAATGCGTAATACTGCCGAACTCCATTTGAATTAACTACTGATTTCGCAGCAACTTTGTTGGCATCGAGGAGCGGGAATATATAGCTGGCAGATCCAGATTCTACGCCATTACTCCACTCGGTATTCACCTTTGCCATATCCAAAAAGATATTCACGATGAGCTGTTTGCCAACCATTTTTTTGGCACACCCAAAATCTTGGCTATCAAAGGTTGCATTCGTACAGCCGTTCGAGAGATACTTCGTATAGTTAAATGCACTGTTATGGATCGGCAGCACGGACGGCAGAACGTTCACTGTTGCAAGATTGCTGCATCCGTTAAAGGCCGATTTTCCGAGCTGCACTTTCGTATTTGACATACTCACTGTTGTCAGTGCATCCATACGAGCGAAGCCCCATTGCTCTACAATCATTGTTTTATAATTGCATTTCAGAAATCTGACCCGATCGCAGTTCATAAAAGCACTGTCCTTGACGGTAACAGTGCCATTTGTCATGACGCTGCTTGTGCCAAGTCCCAGTGTCAGCACACCGTTTGAAGTGCATCCGTAGAATGCATAACATTCTGCAAATGCGTAATCTCCGATCGTAGTAAGATCCGGCAGGCACGGTTTATTGTATCCGTCTTTAGTGTAGACATATTCCAGCGCGGTCATGTTGTAGAAAGCATAACTGCCGATTGATTTCAGGGTTTTCGGAAAATAGACTTTCTTGATCTGAGATGCATACGTTCTCCACGGTGCCATGTTGCTGTATCGTGCATAGTTTTTCATTGTGGTGCCGGTTCCTGTAATCGTCAGCGTATCACCGGATAGCGACCAGTTCAGGCCGGTTCCGCAGGTACCGCTTGCAGTCGCCGCATTTGCGGTGATTGCCAACGACTCAGAAAGAGCGCCCAGTGTGTCTGTGTTGCCGAGCATGCAGCCGGACAACATCGCTGCAAGACCAATTGCCGCGATTCTTTTGGT
>JAEEGL010706983.1_pt1 | contig 10686 bp, 5 predicted proteins | sample 9134231 | NCBI WGS metagenome assembly JAEEGL01 (sample SAMN16246548, study PRJNA631951) | gut metagenome | biome: gut microbiome; feature: rumen; material: fiber-attached | host: Bos | place: Iran: Karaj | collected 2018-10 | reverse complement strand
TCCTTGTAGTTCTCGACCTTCGCCTTGGAGGCGGTGTAGACGATGAAATCCGGCTCAAAGTTCTCAAGTTCCTCTTCGGTCGGCTTGATGAACATATTGCGGGTGAAATGTGCCTGCCAGGCCACTTCCATGATGAAACGGACGGCCATGCGGGTGTCCTTGTTGGCGCCACAGAAAGCGTCGACCACATAGAGGTTCTTGCCGCTGAGCTGTTTCTTGGCAAGGTCTCTCACCTTGGCCCAAACCTCTTCGCTCATCGGGTGGTTGTCGTTCTTGTAGCCTTCGGTGGTCCACCATACAGTGTCCTTCGACTTGGCATCCATCACAATGTATTTGTCCTTGGGCGAACGACCAGTATAAATGCCAGTCATCACGTTGACGGCGTTGAGTTCGGTCAGCACGCCTTTGTCGTAGCCTTCCAAAGCGGGGTTCATCTCGTCCTTGAAGAGCTGTTCATAACTCGGGTTATAATAAATGTCCTTTGCGCCGGTGATGCCGTATGCGGCCAATGCGGCTCTGATTTCTTCGATGTTTTTAGCCATGATTGAAAAAATTGATAAAATGATGCACAAAGTTAGGCAATAATTCTATTTGTCAAGAAAAAAAAAGGGAATTCTTTCTGAACTATTTTTTGTCCTACCTATGCGGCACTCATCATGTTTGGCCATGACCCAAGGTATTTCATTCCGGGTGCCTATATCCAATATGTCCGTTTTAAAGGGGAGGCCAATGGAGGCGCAATACTTAACGAGCGACGTTTTGAGGGGTGCTTGTATAAGATTCTTCCAGAGTTGGAGAACTTCATCCGAGACGGTATCGTAACGAAACGTCCAGTGTCCATAAGTATTTTGAGGGAAAAGGATGTGTTGAACTACCCATTCAAGGCATTGCGTGAGTTGATGATGAACGCTGTGATGCACCGTGATTACCAGTCGAATATGCCCACCCGCCTTTATCAATACGACAACCATATAGAAATCATGAACCCTGGTGGTTTGTATGGCCAAGCCCGACCAGAAAACTTTCCGCATGTGAATGATTACCGAAATGGGGCGGTTGCCGTGATGATGAGAGTGCTGAATTATGTCAATATGTTCAACCATGGCATAGGTGAAGTGCGGGATTTGCTTCATGCAAATGAGAATCCTGAAGCTGAGTTTAATGTCGGTTATTTGACCGCTTTTAGTGTGATTGTAAGAGACCCGGGAGAGGTGAGTTATTCATTAGCTTGTCACCAGCTTGCCCTTAACTTGTCCCTATGTGCTAAATCACTGATACTGAGTATTAAAGATTCAATAATGACTTCTTCTGAATTGCAGCTTGTCACTAGCTTGTCACCCAAAAGCAAGCAACTGTTCAGAAAACAATTTATTTACCCCTCTGTTGAAGCTGGCTTAATCGCCATGACTCATCCCGACAACCCTCGTCATCCACAACAACAATATTATTTGACGGAATTGGGATTGGCAGTGCTAAAGGTCTTGGAGAAAGGAAAATAATCATTCCTTATAATCCAAACAAGCCCGCTGAACGGTATAAGGCCGGACCTTGGTATTGGCTACCGCCAAATGTTCGGGATGTTTGGCGTAGCCCTTCAGGGCCTCCTCGTTTTCCAAGGTGCAGTCCAGCATCAGGTCGGCGGTCGACGACGCCAGACGGCCACTGGCTTGGACTTTAACATCCAACAGCCCCGGAACTTTGCCGACCAGGCCTTCCAATCCTTCTTTGATGCCGGCTTTGACGGATTCCTTTTCTTCTTCCGACAATTCCGGATTCAGGGTCCAAAGAATAATGTGCTTTACCATAAGTTGTATTTTAAAACAAGCAAAAATAGACATTTTATCGTAATTTTGCCGTCCTAATTCAAATGCCTTAAACATGAAAAACACAACACTGCAGATCCTTGCATTGACCTTGCTGCTGATGGCTCCCTTTGGTACAAAAGCCCAACAAGGCGTCCAGAACTATGTTTCCGCTTCGGGATATGTCATCTTTAACGCTCCGTTTTATAATACGGGTGAAGATGGCTATGCCTTCGATTTCGAGAATGATTACGTGGAAGGCCGTTTGTTGGGTTGGAAAACCATTGATGCCGACGGTGACAGCTACAACTGGATGCTTTCGCCCATTGGTGAGGGCTATGGCCGCAATGGTTCCGATGGTGTGGTGCTGTCGTATTCCTATAGCAATTATTCGGGAGCGCTCGATCCGGACAATTATCTGGTATCTCCGAGATTGGCGATCACGGCCAATAATCACTATGTGACGTTCTATGCCTGTGCGCTTGACGAAGCCTATCCTGCCGACCATTTCGCGCTGGCTGTGTCAACAACGGGTACTGCAGCGTCCGATTTCACCGTGCTTCAGGAATGGACGATGACGTCGAAACAAGGCGGCTGGCACGAGTACACCGTTGATCTGGCCGGTTATGTGGGTCAAGAGGCTTATATTGCTATCCGTCATTTCAACTGCCCTGACAACTTCTGCCTCTGCGTGGATGATATCTTTGTCGGGCCGCAAACCAAGGATCCGCTGGTCCATTGCAGCATTTCGCTCGATGGCACCGTGGTGGCCTCCAATGTCGCAGGGACACAATATCTGCTTAATACCACGGGATTTGCAAACAACTCTTCGCATACGACGGTTGTTGCCGCTACCTACCAATCAGGAGCTTCTTTAACCAAGTCCGCTGATTGGGTCTTTCGCTCGGCCGACAACTTCCAAGGTGCCCCCACAGGCCTCCATGCCGATAGCGACGGCTCGACGGTCAGTCTCAGCTGGGAGCTCCCGATGATGACTTCGTCATACAGCGTGGATGAAATCTATTATGACTTTGCCGACGGCACACTTTCCGACCTTACCTTGATCGATGCCAATAACGACGGAAATAACTTTAGGGTTTATGATTACGGTGGCTATGGCAGCGGAAAATGCCTCAAGTCAGATTCGTGGCTGGCTGGTGGTACCGGTAACCTGAATCCTGACAACTTCGTGGTTCTGCCAAGAGTTACGGCTACGGAAAACACCGTTTTCTCGTTCATGGCAGTGGATAGCGACATGCCTGGCATTGCCCCTGATCCGGAGCATTTTGGCGTGGCAGTGTCGACCAATGGCAATACCAATGCGGCCGACTTCACCATGGTTCAGGAGTGGAACAGCACCGGCAACTACACCGAATATACGGTTGACCTTTCAGCATACGCCGGACAGCAGGTTTATGTGGCCATTCGCCATTTCAACACCACGGGTGAATGCTATTACCTCTATGTCGACGATATCAGAATAACGGGCGTGGAGGCTGAGATTGCGCGTCCCGCCAAAGGCGTGCTCCTGTATGCCAATAACGAGCTGATTGCAACCTTGAACCATGGCGAGACCAGCTATGCCCACATGGTCAACCGTTATGTGTCGGAGTACTGCATCCGTGTGATTCAGGAGGGAAACAAGAACGATGGCACTTATTACGCCCTGGCTGCTCCGCAGTGCGCCACGGCAGAGCTCGACTGTGTTGCTCCAACGAATCTCGATGCCGGCTACGACAACCAGAAGGTCGTTCTTTCCTGGGAGCGCAATATCTTCATTGGTTTCGAGAATGATCCCCAGGGTTGGACTTACCTCGACGCTGACGGTGATGGCTCGGTGTTCGGCGTGTATGCGGCGGGCGGCATGGAACCTGACGGAAGCGTCAACACAGCTGGAACAAATGCTTCGTTGGCTTCGTTTTCCTATCTCAATGGCTACGGTGCGCTTACTCCCGACAATTATGCCTTCATGCCCTTGACCAAGATTCTCCAGAATGCCAAAGTCGAGTTCTGGGCTGCGGGCTACGACCCAAACTATCCTGCCGAGACTTTCAGCTTTGTGGTGGCATCCGAAGACGGTTCGAACATTGTCTCGCTAAACACTTGGACAACTTCAAACCCGTATGCGAGATACATCGTTGACCTGTCGGATTATGCTGGCGAGAAGGTGTTTCTTGGCTTCCGCCATCATTCCGCAGAGGCCGCTTTTGCCCTCTGTATCGACAACATCACTGTGACCAACGCCATTTGGTCAGGCACGGCAAGTGAAACGGATCATTACAAGGTCTATCGCTCGTTCAATGGATCCGACTACAGTCTCATAGGCTGGGCTGATGGCGATGCTACAAGCTACGACGACAACGACATACAGAATGTCAACCAATATTATAAGGTGACGGCCGTTAACACCATCGCTGGTGGTGGGACATGTGAATCGGCCTTTGCCATGTCGATGGACGGCTTGAATGATTATGTTTTGGTACATACCGATGGCCTTGATGAAACCGGGAAGGGCGTCAGTCTATATCCCAATCCAACAAGCGGCGATGTTACCGTCGAGGCCGAAGGCTTGAATCGTATTACTGTGATGAATGCTCTGGGTCAGGTGGTCTACGATGCCGATGCCGATGCCGAAAAGGCCGTTTTAAGCCTTGCCCGATATGGCAATGGAATGTATGTGGTTTGCATACAGACCGATCACGGTGTCCTGGTCAAGAGGGTTTCTGTAACGAAATAATCAGAAGATCTTTCTGTAAACGTGGCATTCGGGCGTCTCTTGGCGCTGGTCGAGATAGTCCTGATGGTAGTCCTCGGCAGGGCAGAAGGTCATGGCTTCCCTGATTTGGGTGGCGGGACGATAGCCCATTTGCATCAGTTCGCCGAACACTTGGATGGCGGTGTCGCGCTCAGTGGTGTCGTTGAACCAGATGGCCGACAGGTATTGCGTGCCGATGTCGATGCCCTGTCCGTCGGCCTGCTCGAAATCGTGGATTTCGAAGAAATACTTGATCAATGCTTCGTAGGAAACGATCGAGGGGTCGTAATCCACTTTGACGGTCTCCAAATGGCCTGTGAGGCCTGTTTTTACCTCTTTGTAGCTGGGATTCTCAAGTTCGCCGCCCATGAATCCCACGGTGGTTTTGATGACTCCCTTGAGGCGCTTGAAGTAATACTCCACACCCCAGAAACAGCCGGCGGAAAAGTATGCAGTTGACATATGACAATAGGTGTAATTTGATCGCAAAGATAGTTTGAAAAAGTTTTTTTTGTTAACTTCGTTGCGGTTTTTTATTGATAACAACATGAGAAGATTGCTTTATTTGTTCGGTTTTTTGTTCTCAGCCACATTGTTGACTGCTGGACAGGTGGACCAGTATTGGGCCAAACAGGTGGCGGTGGCTTTTGCCTCGCAATACCAAAGAAACATCTCGCAACCCCAACTGGCATATACCCATCCGATGCCCAACCAGAGAGCGGATGCCCTTTATGTGGTGAATTTGGACAATAGTGGATTTGTGATTGTCGCCGCCAATGATGTTGCACATCCAGTATTGGGCTACAGCTTTGAAAGGCCTTGGCCCTATGGCGACGAACTTCCTTCACAGGTGGCTTCCTATCTCGATGGTATTGCAGCCCAGATAGAGTTTGCAATTGATAAGGCACCAGACCAAAGGATGTCAATGGAATGGATACAATTGATGGCAAAACAGTCCAAACCTGTAGGTAAGGGGAATAGGGAAGAAGTGGGCCCCTTGCTGACGACCACCTGGGATCAAACTGATTATTATAATGGATTGTGCCCTGTTGTGGGAAACGGTCACGCTCCAGCGGGGTGTGCGGCCACGGCGTTGGCCCAAATTGTCAACTATCACCAATATCCCGAGCATGGCCGTAATTTGCATAGCTATGAGGTCGAAGGATTTGGCGAATTGATGGTCGATTTCAACAATGAAACCTTCGACTATGCCAATATGCCTGATGCACTGACCTACCAAAGTGCTCCTGGTCAAATCCAAGCAGTTGACCAATTGATATATGATTGCGGTGTCGCATTGAATATGCAATACGACTCAACGGGGAGTTCTTCGGCTTTAGTGGATGTGCGTGGAGCATTGGTCAACTTTTTCGACTATAGCCCCGATATGTATTGTATCGATAAACAGGCCTTCACCTATGAAGAATGGGATGCCTTGCTGAGATCGGAATTGAATGCGGGACGTCCGATTTGTTATTCTGGAGTTTCTGCCAATAACTACTATTGTCATGCCTTTGTTTGCGATGGCTTCAACACAGAGGGATTCTTCCATTTCAACTTTGGTTGGAGTGGCAATTGTGATGGATGGTATCTTACTTCGTCCGTTAACCTTGAGGTGTATCAATTCAACTTGTATCAAGCAGCAGTCATCGGCATTGCCCCTGGGGGTTCCGATAATACTATTATCGGTCAGATATGGGGTAACACCGTCGTCAGTGTGGATGAACCTATCGATTTCTACCATGTCTTAGGGCATAATAACGAATATCGCGAGGGTAACTTTTTTTATGGTTGTGTTGGTCAATACACCTTCTTGCCGACAGATGGTTCCCGACAATTGATGATGGATGTTGAGGAATACAGCAAAGAGGTTTATAATATGGATATCTACGATGGCACTACGACCGATAGCTTGATTCGCAGGTATAATGCTTACGATGTAAGTCAGGATTATAGTCCGGTGTTTTCCACACAAAATGCCTTGAACATTTCCTACGGAGGGAAGAGCGAGTATGAGGGCTTTCATCTGTTCATCATGGAGGATGACGGATGCCTAAGGGTGTCGAATGTGGTCTTTGATGTCGATACAACAAGTGTGACACTTTCGTGGACTGAGAATGGTTCCGCTGTCCAATGGGAGATTGAGTATGGCCTTGCTGGATTTGAACATGGAAGCGGGCTTGCCATAGTGGCTGACTCTTGCCAAAACGTAGAGGTCTCAGGACTGGAGCCGTTGAGGGCTTACGACTTCTATGTGCGTTCGATATGCTCAAATGGTTGTTATGGTCCATGGTCGGCCAAAGTGAACTTTATGACGGGTAATGCACTTTGGATTGATAAGGTGACTTCACGGCCAGATGGCTATGTGGTTGATGAAAATGGAGACGTTTACATCTCTTCCGCTGAAGGGCTGGCGTGGTTTGCTTGTGTGGTGGAAGGATACCATTCCTTGGATAAGGATGTAATGGAAGGGAAAACGGTTTATCTTACCGAGGATATCGACCTTCAAAGCCATGAATGGCGACCCATCCATGGATTCCGCGGCAGTTTCAACGGCCAGGGTCATGTGATTAGCCACATGTGTGTCCTCGAAAAACTGTATTTGGATCAATATGGTTTGTATAATAACGACTTCGATGGCGGCTTGTTTTCATCCATGGAGATGGTTGTTGCCTGTATCAACGATGTGCATCTGAGGGATGTTTATGTGTACGTCCCCAATTGGGGTAGCATAGGCGCTCTTGTCGGCTCTACAGGGAGATGGAACTATGAAGGAGATCAATTGATTCGGATAATGAATTGTTCCGTAACAGGAACGATCGTAGGAAAAGCCAATGTGGGAGGATTGGTGGGATGTGCTGATGACGATACGGAAATCTTTAACTGTATGTCAAACTGCACCGTAAAGGCCAATCAAATTGCAGCGGGTATTTGTGGAAGAGCCATTAGGAATTGTAGCGTGCGCAATTGTTATTCATCAAGTTGCGTAATACAGAACGCCACTACCAATAAATGTGGTGTTATTGACAATGCTGAATATAGCAGTGTCCAAAACTGTTACGCCATTTATGACAGCCCGTTCTCTGCGGTCGCTGGTGGTGGAATTGGAACAACTCTCGAGGACTGGTCTCGTTTTGCCCTGAATGACACGGTGTGGACCTTGATTGATCGCCCCATCGTCTTTGATTCTGATACGACAGATGAATTGCTCCGTGCCCTGAATCTTGGGGTGGAGAAAATCAATGAGGATGGAATGAGGAGCTGGGTAAAAGGCGCTGTAGCCGATAGAGGCCTGCCTGTGTTTGGACCAGAGTATGAAGTGGTTTGTCCCAATGTCGCCAACTTGAGAGCACATAATGTGCTGGGTGCCGACGAAAACGTGGGAGTGATGCTTTCATGGACCGAAATCGGCGAAGCGACAAGTTGGGAGGTCAAATACCGTAGCGAGGGCTCAACAACTGTTCATTATGTGATGGCGTCAGGTAACCCCGATACTGTTTTTGGATTGACCCTCCAAACGAAGTACTTGTTTTCTGTTCGCCCGGTATGCGATGACTTGCATCATGGCGGTTGGTGTAAAGAGGTCGGTCTGATGGTGGGATATCCTTACTGGACTGAGGTCGTCGATTCCCAACCTGAGGGATATGTGGTGGACGAAACGGGCAACATTGCCATTTCATCGGCGGAAGGACTTGCATGGTTTGCCAATGTTGTCAATGGCATGGAAGGCCAGCCGGGAAATAGCCTTGCCGGTCATAGCGTGACACTGACTCAAGATGTGGATATGGGATGGTATAAGTGGATGCCAGTCAACAATTTCCTTGGCCTTTTCGATGGAGGCAACCACATCATCAATGGATTGAATGTAAATGAATTGGGTGAAAGGATAGGCATGTTCGGCGAGTTGAATGGCGGCTTGTTTCAAAATGTCAGGCTGGAAAACGTTTACGTAAAAGGAATCAGTTGCGTAGGAGGATTGATCGGCTATGCACATAATGTAACCCTGGCCAATTGCCACGTGTCGGGAACGGTGTTTGCGGATCTAGAAGCTGGAGGATTGGTGGCAGAGGCCGTTGTATGTGTTCTGGACGGATGTAGCGCATCGGGGAAAGTCGATGTAAAACACACTACGGCAGGAGGGTTGATAGGAATACTCAATGGCTCAACCCTACACAACAGTTATTCCCGTTGTGAAGTGGCTTTGGACTATCTGGGGGGTGGTTTGTTGGCGGGAACTTGTTATAACAGCCATGTGGCGAACTGTTATGCGGTTGGCTCTGCCCATGGTCACACGTCCTCCTATAACTATCCAAGTCTTATAGGTGTGCTATATTCCACTCCAGAACAACCGGGTGAGCTGAGAAACTGTTATGCACAAGCAACTGACTGCGGACATGGTAACATGATTTTTGATGGTTTCAGGCGAGGATCCCTTGTGGGCAATACCTCAGGAAACGCTGCCATGTCACATTGCTATGGGTCAGCCGATTTTGTCGTAGGTCCTTTGGTGGGAGAACCTCAGGACCTTGAATACGGTTATCCCGATATCAGTGACACGACGAGATTTACGTTGTTATATGGTGTTGCCAATCTTCTAGACGCAGTGTCGGTGGGAAATCAGCATTATACAGACATGTTGGACGTCTTGAATGCCTGGGTGGATGCTTACGATACCTTGGGTCAGTACCGCCATTGGCTGGTTGATGAAAATATGGTCAACGAAGGGTTCCCTGTCCTGGAGGAAACAGAGAATCTGTTGTCCTCACAGGACTACTCGTTTGTTGAAGGGTGGAACTGGTGGAGCACTAGCCTTGAGTCGGCACAGGAAGGATTGTCTCTTGGAAAACAGTTTTTGGATGCTTTGCAGGATCACGGCGTAGTTGTATATGGCCCCGAGAGCGTATCTATTTATGATGGCAATAGCTGGATGGGCTCTTTTTACTATGTGGAAAATGAGAATAGCTATAAGGTAAAAATGTCTTCTCCGTACGAGTTCTCATTGTTTGGTTTTGAGACATCCCCGTCAGACCATCCCATTACACTTAATTCCGGTTGGAACTGGCTGGGCTATCCTTTGGCTACTCCAATGACGGTGGATCATGCTCTGGAGAATCTCACGCCGTCTGATCGCGATGTGGTGAAATCGCAACAACGGTTTGCCGTATATCACCCACGTTACAATTGGGTTGGCACGCTTGAAGTCCTTGAGCCTGGCGTTGGCTACATGTACAATTCGCATAACAGTTCCTCGGTGACCTTCACGTATCCCGATGTTCTACAAAACTGCCAGGTTGCCTCTGAAGACAACCATTATCATCCCAATATGGCAGCCTATATGGACAATATGACCTTGGTAGCTGTGGTGAGGTATAATGATAGAGAACTTGATGGAGATCGATATGAGTTGGCCGCTTTTGTGAACGATGAATGCTGTGGCAGTGTCAAGCTTAAGAGAGTCGGTGACCGTTGGTATGCTTTTATGACTATAGCAGGAAATTCTGCGTCCCCAATACAAATGAAACTGTATGATTCACAAACCGGATCGGAAACGGTCAATTATGTCGGACATTTGGATTTCTTGATTAATAGTGCTTACGGTGCTATTGACAGCCCAGTTGAAATCAACTTCTATGGTACTGGTGTTGATGAAGGATTCGCTGAAAAGGTGTTTGTGTCTCCTAACCCAGTGGCAACAGGCGGTGGATTCAATGTCGGCCTCATGACCGAGGAAGGTGGAATGGTTAGGGTGGACTGCTTCAATGTGCTGGGAGAGTTTGTTTGCTCAGAGTCTTCGTCCAACCGGTCGTTCAAGGCTCCCCAAACACCAGGCGTTTACACTTTGAAGATTACTGCCGATCAGGGCACTTGCTATTACAAGCTTGTGGTCAGATAACGAATAAGCCAGCCCCCGATTCCTCGGAGGCTGGCTGTCTTCTGTCTTCTGACTTCTGTCTTTTGTTTTCTGACTTCTGACTTCTTATTTTGCTCTCTCTTCCTCAATAGCAGCCTGAGCAGCAGCCAGACGTGCGACGGGCACGCGGAACGGCGAGCAGCTCACGTAGTTCAAGCCTGCCTTGTAGAAGAAGTGGACCGAAGCGGGATCACCACCATGTTCACCGCAGACGCCAC